>VFQS010001083.1_pt1 | contig 26411 bp, 31 predicted proteins | sample 3512361 | NCBI WGS metagenome assembly VFQS01 (sample SAMN10412375, study PRJNA504923) | tailings metagenome | isolation source: Relicate 1 Philex TSF3 active mining | place: Philippines
CGGCCTTGGCCTTTTCCGCCACGGCCAGATCGACGTCGGCCAGCAGGACCTTCATGCCGAACTGGGCAATCGTCTGGGTAATGCCGGAACCCATCTGTCCCGCGCCAATAACCGCTACTGTCCGCATGTCCCACTCCTTCGCACTTGCAGCAAGGGGCGCTGCCTAGCCGGGAAATCAGGGACTGGCCAGAGGTTTTGCGCGAGGACTCAGCGGTTCTGGCCCGGCACCCACAGAACGTCGCCGCTGCCGGCTGCGTTGATCGCGCGGGCCTGGACAAACAGGAAGTCAGACAGCCGGTTGATATAGGCCAGCGCGGCCGGATTGACCGGTTCTGCGGCCGAAAGCGCGGTCATCGCGCGCTCGGCGCGGCGCACGGTGGCGCGGGCGATGTGGACGCGGGCTGCGGCTTCGCTGCCGCCGGGGAGGATGAAACTGGTCAGCGGCGGGACGTTGGCGTTGAGCGCGTCGATGGCCGATTCCAGCCAGTCGACCTGCGCCTGAACCATCCGCAAGACCATTTCAGAGGGGGCAAAGTCGGCACCGGGAGTGGCCAGATCGGCACCCAGATCGAACAGATCGTTTTGGATCCGCACCAGCGCGTCAGCATGGTCCGACCCGGCCAGTGCGACCACGGCAAGCCCGATCGAACTGTTGGCCTCGTCCACCGCGCCAATCGCTTCCATCCGGGCGGCGTGCTTGGGGCAGCGTGATCCGTCGACCAGTCCGGTCGTGCCATCGTCACCCGTGCGGGTGTAGATCTTGTTCAGTTTTACCACGAGATTACTTGCTGGCGAACAGCACCAGCGCGACCAGCAGCACGGCCAGCCCCTGATACATGATGCGCGCGAACATGTAATTGTTCTGCTTCAGCTGCATCTCGCTCGGCCCGGTGCTGTCAGGGCGGTTCAGGTCATCGCGCGTGCTTTGCATGAACGCGATGATGCCGCGCACCAGGCTGACCACGACCATGACCATCAGGCCGACGAGCACGAGGATGAGGAAAGTGTTCATGGCGCAATTCCTACGCCCGAAACCAGCGAAATGCCAGCCGGGAAAAGGGCGGTACGCAGCGCCTGCGCCAGCGCGGGGCCATCCGCCCCGGACCGGCGCAAGTCCGCCAGTGCGGGCGATCCGCGCCGCTTGGCCAGCTTGCGCCCGTCGCTTTCGACCAGCAGGCCGTGATGGTGCCAGACCGGCACCGACAGGCCCAGCAGCGCCTGGAGCAGGCGGTGAACGTGGGTGGAGGCAAACAGGTCCGCGCCGCGTGTCACCAGCGTCACGCCATCGGCGGCATCGTCCAGCGTGGCGGCGAGGTGATAGCTGGCCGGAGCTTCCTTGCGCAGCAGCACGACGTCACCAAATGCCTCCGGCTGGGCGGGCTGGACCCCGGCCAACGCATCGGTCCATTCCAGCGGTCCGGTCAGGCTGACGGCTTTCGCCATGTCGAGCCGCCAGGCCGCCCCGGCGGGATCGACCGCGCGGCCCCGGCAGGTACCGGGATAGATCGGTCCGTCCGGCCCCATGCCGGGGGAGGCCGCCAGCACTTCGGCGCGGGTGCAGCGGCAGGGGTAAAGCAGGCCCTGCGCTTTCAGCCGCTCCGCCGCCGCCTGATAGCTGGACAGGCGGCTGGACTGGTGGACGACCGGCCCGTCCCAGTGCAGCCCCAGCCAGTCCAGATCGGCCAGGATTTCCGGGATCAGCTCGGCCCGGCTGCGCGTGCCGTCGATATCCTCGATCCGCAGCAGGAACTCTCCGCCCCGCGCCCGCGCCAGATCGTGCGCCACCACGGCGGCATAGGCATGGCCCAGATGGAGCAGGCCGTTGGGGCTGGGGGCAAAGCGGGTGCGGATCATCGCGGCCATCTGTCCTGTGGATTGCGCTGCGGTGCAAGTCTTGACGCGAAGCGCGCGGCAATGTTCTCTGCCGCGCATGGATTGTCGCCGAACCGTAATGCCCGGCTGCTACCGGAGGCCATGCTCAAGGCGGAGCTGATTGAGCGCGCGGCCCGGTTCCGCAGCGCAGAGGGAGACCCCTCGCGGCATTTGTCCGATTGTCCCGCGCTGGTGCTCAACGCCGATTATACCCCGCTGTCCTATTACCCGCTCAGCCTGTGGCCCTGGCAGACCGCGATCAAGGCCGTGTTTCTGGAACGGGTCGATATCGTCGCGAGTTATGGCCGCGAGGTCCATTCGCCGACCTGGACGATGCCGATCCCGTCGGTCATCGCGCTGCGGCAATATGTGAAGCCGTCCGAATTCCCGGCCTTCACCCGCTTCAACGTGTTCCTGCGCGACCGGTTCAGCTGCCAGTATTGCGGCTGCCCGGAAAACCTGACCTTCGATCATGTCCTGCCCCGGCGGCTGGGCGGACAATCCAGCTGGGAAAACATCGTCGCGGCCTGCTCGCCCTGTAACCTGAAAAAAGGCGGGCGCACCCCCAAACAAGCCGGAATGCCGCTGCTGGTCGCCCCGATCCGCCCTACTTGCTGGCAATTGCAGGAACGGGGCCGCGCGTTCCCGCCGGGCTATCTGCATGAAACCTGGCGGGACTGGCTGTACTGGGACATCGAACTGGAAGCTTAGGTGGCGGAGGTTGGTGCTGGCGCTAGGGGGCGGCGGTTATTGGTGGTTTTGCGGGTGGGTATGGACGGCAGGTTGTGGGCTGGTCTGCTGCCACGGCAGGCTCATACGCCAACGTTCTCGGTGAACGAGCCCACAACACCGATCAACACTGACAAAGCAAGGGTTGCTAGCACCACATTGCTCAGTGTGAAGTCACTTCCCGAGATGGCGTTGATGGCGATCATCACAGGAAAGAGGATCCACCCAAGCAAGAAATAGACAAGCCCGCGCTTAGGATTGAAGTCCCAAGCTTTCTCCGGGAGATTCTTGCGGTCGTAGCAAGCGGCGAAAAGCGCACCGCACTAGGCGATGATATAGGCCATTCTGTACCACGGGTCCCAATCATCTTGAGAGAAGCCGGTCACGAATCGACTACCAAAGCCGAGCAGAATGAGAACGCCGAGCGTGGCAGTACCCACAAGTTTACGATGGTTCAAAGCCTCTCGCCTCCCAAATACGCATGACCAGATATCAGATAACAGCCGTGCATGAATGTCCGAAAAGGGGGTCGTGTGCGGAACGGCAGCTTGCGACAAATGGGATAGCCAATCGGCCCCTCCTGCCCGTCGCCCCGGACTTGATCCGGGGCTTGGCTTTGTTCTTTGCCCGACCCTCGGTTCACACCGAGCGGATCGGGTGGGGCGCATAGGCAGCCCAGCCCCGTGTCAAGCACGGGGCGACGATGTGGTGCTGTAAGCAAGGGGGCGCCACCGGGGATGGCTTCGGCGCTGTGGTTAGCGGTTGCTTCGAATGGCCAACAGCATCATCCAGCCTGCAAAGGCTATCGGCCCGTACATCAGCGCGACGACGAAAGCCCAGCTCAGCCATTCTCCTGACGTTAGCAATACAATATCAGGGAGAAATACCACTCCGCCCGCCCAACCTGCGGAAGTGGCCCAAATAACTGCGGTAGCGATCAATGAGATCAGGGCATAAATGAAGTAGGTTGCACGCATGGTCATGGGAGTTTGCATGTTGTGGGCGGCGACCGCAACGGGGTCATGTGCGGAACGGCAGCTTGCTGAATGATAGTGCGCAAAGTCGCCCCGCTCCATGAAGCGCCAAAGCCCTCTCACCTTCAGGGGAGAGGGTTGGGAGAGGGGGGCGCACTCCGCCATCTCCCGCTCGACTTCGGCCCCGCTTAACTTCGGCCCCGCTCAACTTCGGCTAGGCAGCAAGCTGCCAAGCCTGCGTATCTCTCCCCTGAAGGGGAGAGAGTGTGTGGCGTTTGCAATCAGGCTTTCGGCCCGAACACCGCTTCCGCCTCGTCCTTGCCGGCGGGCTTGAAGCCGTGCATGCCCATCCACCATTGCAACGCGATGATCGCGCCCTTGGCGGGCTGGAGCAGGCCGATCATCAGGACCGAGCCGACCGAGAAGGCGATTGCCAGCTGCGCGGCCATCGACAGCTGGCTGCTGCCGATCTCGATAATAACGGGGGCCATCAGGTGGCCGGTGATGAACATCGAGACGTAGGGCGGGAAATCGTCGGCCTGATGCAGGGTCCAGTCCTGCCCGCAGTGCGAGCAGCTGGACGCGGGCTTCAGATAGCGGGCGAACAGCCCCTTGCTGTCGCAGCGCGGGCAGCGAAAGCGCGCGCCCCGCAGCATGGCTTGCATCAGCGTGGCGGGCAGGCGGCTGGCTTCGGACAGGGTCATGCTCGCCCCCTTGCAGAACCGGCGAACATGCACAAGTGCTAATAAATGCAAAAAGGGTTGCCCCTGCGGCGTTGCGGTTGCAAAGGGCGGCGCCATGCTGACCAACCTTGCACAACAGCCCGCCGACGCGCTGCTCGCGCTGATCAAGCTCCACAACGCCGACCCGCGGGCCGACAAGATCGACCTGGGCGTGGGCGTCTATCGCACCGATACGGGGGCGACCCCGGTGTTCGCCGCGATCAAGGCGGCCGAGGCAAAGCTGCTCGAAACGCAGGATTCCAAAGCCTATCTGGGGCCGGAAGGCGACATGGGCTTTGTCCACGCGCTGATGCCCTATGTGTTCGGTGCGGCCAATCCGACGATGGACGGTCGGATCGACGGGATGCAGACCCCCGGCGGCACCGGCGGCGTGCGTCTGGCCGTGGCGCTGGCCAAGAAGGCCGGGGTGCAGCGAATCTGGATGGGCACGCCCAGCTGGCCCAACCACGCGCAGATCTTTGCCGACCTGGGCCTGGAACTGAAGACCTTCAACCACGCGACCAAGGCGGGCGTTGTCGACATGGACGCGCTGCGCGCCGCGCTGGCCGAAGCCGGGCCGCAGGACGCGGTGCTGCTGCATGGCTGCTGCCACAACCCGACCGGGATCGATTATTCGCATGCCGACTGGGACGAAATCGCCGCCCTGATCGCGGCGCGCGGCGTGCTGCCGGTGCTCGATCTGGCCTATCAGGGGCTGGGCAAGGGCATGGAAGAAGACGCCTATGGCGTGCGCCGCGTGCTGGCCGCCGTGCCGGAAGCGCTGATCGCCTATAGCTGCGACAAGAACTTTGGCATGTACCGTGACCGCGTGGGCGCGGTTTACGCGATGGTTGCCGATCCGGCGCAGCTGAACGCGGTGCTGTCGAACGGTCACGCGCTGGCCCGTGCGGCATGGTCGATGCCGCCCGATCACGGCGCGGCTGCGGTCCGCCTGATTCTGGAAGACGCCGCCATGACCAAGCTGTGGCTGGACGAGTTGGACGTGATGCGCGCGCGCATGAACCAGGTCCGCGCCAAGCTGGCCGAAGCGGGCAGCGCCGGGGCGATCGACCTCAAGCCGCTGGGCGGGCAGAACGGGTTGTTCTCGATCCTGCCGCTGACCAGCGAACAGATCCTGAAGCTGCGCACCGATCACGGCATCTACATGGCCGGTTCGGGCCGGATCAACGTGGCCGGCCTGACGATGGGTAACATCGACAAGTTCATCGCCGATCTGGCGACGGTTTCCGCCTGATTTCAGGTCGATAAGGACACAAAAAGCCGCTCCGGTTCAGTCCGGGGCGGCTCTTTTGTGCGTTTCAGCCGCGCAGGCTTTGCATCCGTTGCAGGTAACGGGCCAGCACATCGATTTCGAGGTTCACGGCATGGCCGGCCTGCCAATCGCCCGCCGTGGTGACTTCGGCGGTGTGGGGAATGATGTTCAGCATGAAGTGGCAGGTGCCGTCCGGCTGGTCTTCCACCGCGTTGACCGTCAGCGAAATGCCGTCGACCGTGACCGAGCCTTTGGGTGCGATATAGGGGGCAAGCTCGGCCGGGGTCCTGACCCAGAACTGGTGCGATCCGCCCACTTCCTCGGCGCTGACGATCATGCCGACCGCATCGACATGGCCGGTGACGATATGGCCGCCCAGCTCATCGCCCAGCTTCATTGCCGGTTCCAGATTGAGGCGCTGGCCCGCTTCCCACATCCGGGGGACCGTGCGGGACACGGTTTCGCCGGAAATATCGACCGCGAACCACGCATCGCCCGCCGTGCCGCCGCGTTCCACCACCGTCAGGCAGACGCCCGAACAGGCAATCGACGCGCCGATGGCGATTCCCGCCGGGTCCCACGGGCAGGTAATGACCGCATGAAGGTCGCCCGTGTTGCGGGCTTCGCGAATGGTGCCGATGGCAGTGATAATTCCGGTAAACATCAGCAGCGCTCGTAGCGCTCCACGGTGTCGTTGCCAAGCTGGCGAAAGTCCGTGCGGCGCCACTGGCCGTGGGCGTCCGCCAGCGCGGTCAGGCCGAGGTCGGCGATGCCGGGTTTGCCCCCGCCGATCAGGATCGGGGCGCGGTAGAGCAGCAGGTCATCGACCAGCCCGGCGCGCAGGAACGCGGCGGCGGTTTCCGCCCCGCCTTCGACGAACAGGTATTGCACGCCGTCCATCGCGGAAAGCGCGGCGGGATCGGGCAGGGCGTGCCAGCCAGCGGGAGCAGCGCCGCGCGTCAGCACCCAGCGTTGCGGGCTGCGCTCTGCCAGCCCCGGCAGTCGCACGTCGAGCCGGGGATTGTCCGCGCGCAAGGTGCCGCCGCCGACCAGAATCGCATCGGCGCGGGCGCGCTCCGCGTGGCAATGCGCGCGCGCTTCCGGGCCGGTGATCCACTGGCTTTCGCCATTGGCGAGCGCGATGCAGCCATCGAGCGAGGTGGCGAGTTTCAGCGTGACATGCGGCCGGCCCCGTTTGCGCAGGCTGAGGTAGCCTGCCAGGCTGGCGGTGCAGGCGGGGGAGGGCAGGTGCTCGACCGTGATGCCCGCCGCAGCGATTCGGGCAATGCCCTGCCCGGCCGTGCGCGGATCGGGATCACCGCAGCCCACAACCACCCGCGACAGGCCGCTGGCGGCGACCAGATCGGCACAGGCGGGGCCACGCGGGGACTGATGGGCACAGGGTTCAAGGCTGACATAAAGCGTTGCGCCGCGTGCGGCCGCTCCGGCGGCGGCAAGGGCAATCGCCTCGGCATGGGGGCGCCCGCCCGGCTGGGTCCAGCCGCGCGCGATCACCACGCCATCGCGCACGATCAGCGCCCCGACCGCCGGGTTGGGGCGGCTGAGCGGCCTGCCCCGCGCGGCAAGGGCGGCGGCAGCGGCCAGCCAGCGATGATCGGCGTTAAGGCTCAACCGCAGGCTCGGGCGAAGTTTGGGGGGAAGTGTCGGGCTCGGACAGCTTCTGCCCGGTCATCTGTTCCAGCCGGGCCTTTTCGGCGGCAGCGGCGGCCTTGCGTTCGGCTTCGGCCTCAGCCTCGATCCTGGCAACGTCGATGCCGGACACCTTGCCAAGCGTCTTCCACACCTGCTTGCCTTCTTCGCTGGCCGCCTGTTCCAGTGCGGCGCGTTCTTCCTTGCGGGCCTGGTTTTCGGCGATGAAGGCGCGGGTTTCTTCCTCGGTCCGGTCCGCGGGCCAGGAGTTGATGTAGGTGATCTTGGGCAGGGCGCGCGGCATCGTCCAGCTTTCGCCGGCCATGATCGAGAAGATGCCGACCGTGGTCAGCAGCGAAACTGCCATGATCGGCCAGCGGCGCGGACCCGCATCGCGATAGACCGCGCGGAAATCGGCGATCGCGCCAACCGGGTTGGCGTTCTTCAGAAAGGACATCGGACCAAGTGCCATGCGCGCGAATGTAGGGGCTGGCCGCCCGCAGCGCCAGTGGTCAGTTGTAATCGACCGAAATGGGGATGCGCCCGCGATAGTTCCCGCCGCGCGATCCGCGCACCACCAGCTTCGCGCCGAAGGTGAATTCCAGCCGCCCGTTGCTGTCCAGCACGGGGTGGGCGGGCAGGCTGGTGGTAAAGCCGGTGAGCTCCGCCTCGGACCCGTCGGGCGCGCTCATCGGCACGCGGTCTGGCAGGTCGACGCGCACGTCGCGCAGCGGTTCGCCCCGGATCAGCCCGCGCCCGGTGATCGTGCTGCCGCCCAGGTCGATCATTTCGCCCTGGGTGCGCTTGCCGCTGCTTTCCGGATCGACTGTCACGCTGCCGCCGCCGCGCCCGGTCATGGCCAGCTTGCCCAGCGACAGGTCGGCAAAGATCTCGATGCTGAGCGGGCGTTCGCCGGGGGTGGAGCCGGGGCTGCCATAGCACAGGCGGCACCCGTCCTGCGCAGGCGCGGGCACTGGCAGCAGGGCCAGCACAGCGATGATCGCGGCAGGAAACGCGGTCCGGGCCATGCTGCAAGTTTCCGCCCGCATGGTTAATTTCGGGTTACCCCCTTAGCCGAAGGGGACGTAGAGGCTGCGCCCTTCGCGCTTCAGCCACTGGTTCGCGGCATCAATATCGCCTTCGAACAAGGACTTGAGCGCGGCATGAAAGCGCGGGCTGTGATCCATGTGGAGCAGGTGCGCAACCTCGTGCGCGACAACCGAGCGGCGCACCGAATCGGGGGCCATGATCAGCCGCCAGTTCAGCCGGATCGTGCCGTCGTGCGCGCAGCTGCCCCAGCGCCGGGTCGCGCGGCTGAGCATCAGGCGGGCCTGCGGCTGGCCCGCGCGGGCGCAGTAGTGGGCCAGATCGTCGGCCATCAGGCGCCGCGCCTCTGCCTCCAGCCACCGGCGCAGGCGGCTGTCCAATCCGTCCAGCGGTCCGCCAATGTGCAGCGCGCCGGCCTCGGCCCGGACCCGGCGCGGGCGCGCGGGATCGTGGCGCAGGACATGGGCCGCACCGCGATAGGGCAGCACCGCGCCATCGATCAGCGCGACCGGTGCGGGCAGCGCGGCCAGCTGGCTGGCCAGCCAGTCGGCCCGGCTGCGGGCAAATTCCAGCGCCTCGCCGCTCCGCCCCCAGCGCGGCAGGGTGATCCGCACTTCGCTGCCGTCAGGGGCCAGCCGCATGGTCATGCGCCGCGCGCTGGCGGTGCGGCGCATCACGATGGGCAGGGCGCGGCCTTCCACCTCGATCCGCGGCACTTCGCGGGGATCGCGGCGCAACCAGTCAAGCATCGGCGTCATCCGGGGCGAAATCGTCTTCATCCCCGGCCCAGACCAGCCCCGGCGGCAGGATGATGTGCTGCTCCAGCGGCCCGGCCAGCTCTTCGCTGATTGCGCGGCCACGCACCGAAATGCCTGCATCATGCACCGCGTCGCGGTTGCCGCAGACCAGGTAGTGCCACGCGGGCAGCGGCTCGTCATCGGCGCGCAGGCGATAGGCGCAGGTTTCGGGCAGCCATTCGATGCTGTCCACCAGCGCGGGCGTCAGTCGCACGCAATCGGGCACCCGCGCCTTGCGGTTGGCATAGTCCGAACAGCGCGCCGACGGAATGTCGAGCAACTTGCACGCGACATTGGTGGGATAGATCGCGCCGGTTTCCTCGTCCTCGGCCTTGTGCAGGCAGCACTGGCCGCACCCGTCGCACAGCGCCTCCCATTCGGCGCGCGACAGATCGGCCAGCGGCCGTTCCCAGAAGTGGTCGCGCAGCGCGCTCACTTGACCGAAATGGCCAGGTCTGCCGCGACGGCGTCGGGGTTCTTGTCCACCGGCAGCGCCTCGATCGGCTTGCCCGCCGGGTCCATCAGATAGGCCATGCGGCTGTGATCCATCAGGTAGCCGCCCGGCGTCTCCGCGCCGCGCGCCGCCACCGCCTTGAACGCTTTGACCGCGACATCGACTTGCGCCTGCGTTCCGGTCAGCCCGATCAGGCGCGGCGAAAACGCGGCGGAGAATTCCCCAACCCGCGCGGGCGTGTCGCGCGCGGGGTCGATGGTGATGAAGATCGGCTGGACCTTGGCCGCCAGTTCGGGATGCGATTTCTCGAACTTGGCAAAGCCCTGCATCAGGATGCCCATGTCCATCGGGCAGGCATCCGGGCAGAAAGTGTAGCCGAAATAGACGATCCGGTACTTGCCCGCGAAATCGTCCCACTTCACCGGCTTGCCATCCTTGTCGACCAGTTCGAACGGACCGCCGATGGCCGCCCCGTCGATCGCGGTGCCGGTGATTTCGGCGGGCGGCGCGGCGGCCGGACCACAGGCGGTCAGCGCGGCAGGCAGGACGGCAGAAAGGGCGATTGCAAAGAGAAGTTTTGGCTTGATCATGGCGCGGTGGTTCATGCTCTGCTAAACCGCGCCGCGCAAGGATCGTTTCGGGCAGGTTGCGAGTCTGCGACCTTCGAAACAGGAGGATTTAATACCGTGTTGCCTTTCCGTCCGTTCTCGTCGCTCGCCCCAACTCTCGCGGCTGCCGCGCTGGTTTTCGGCCTTGCCGCGCCGGCCATGGCCCAGGCCGGATTCTCGGAAGGGTATCAGCTGCTCGAGGCGGTGAAGAAGAAGGACGGCAACAAGGTGACCGACCTGCTCGCCAAGGGCGGTCCGAACCTGATCAACCACAAGGACAAGACCACCGGGCAGACCGCGCTGCACATCGCGACCGAGCGGCAGGAAAAGGACTGGATGTCGTACCTGCTGGCCAAGGGCGCGAATGTGAACGCGCGCGATTTCAAGGGCGCAACCCCGCTCGTGGTGGCGGCCAACATGAACTACTCCGAAGGGGTGGATCTGCTGCTGGCGCGCGGCGCGCGCGTGGATGAAAGCAGCGATACCGGTGAAACCCCGCTGATCACCGCCGTGCACAACCGCAATATCGGGATGATGCGCGCGCTGCTGAAGGCCGGGGCAGACGCCGACCGGGCTGACAATTCCGGCCGCACCGCGCGCGATTACGCCAAGCTCGACAGCAAGGGCACCAGCCTGCTGGCCGAGATCGAGGCCAATGCCAAGCCGAAGAACCCGGCGGGCAAGCCCAAGTCGTACGGCCCGGTGCTCTGACCATGGGCGCCGCTGCGGATAGCTCGCTGGAGGCGATGCGGCTCGCGCTGGCCCCGGCGATTGCCGATGCCGCCGCGTTCGACGGCTGGAGCGAGGAAGCCGTGCGCGCCGCCGCCGATCAGGTGGGGCTGGACGCCGATGCCGCGCTGTTCGCGTTCCAGGGCGGGGCGATCGACATGATCGATGCGTGGATCGCCGCCATCGATGCCGAGATGGCCGCTGCGTTCACGGCGGAACAGCTGGCCGCGATGAAGATTCGCGAGCGCATCCGCAGCCTAGTCCAGTTCCGGCTGGATACGATTGGCTGGCAGCAGGAAGCCTTGCGCCGCGCGCTGGCGATCATGGCCATGCCGCAGAACGCGCCCCGCGCGCTGCGGCTGGGCTGGCGCAGTGCGGATGCGATGTGGCGGCTCGCGGGGGATACCTCGGTCGACTACAACTATTACACCAAGCGCACGATTCTGGCGGGCATCTATGCCGCGACGCTGGCCGTGTTTGCCGACGACAAGAGCGATGACTTCGCCGACACCCGCGCCTTTCTGGACCGGCGGATCGACGGAATCATGCGGTTCGAAAAGGCCAAGGCGAAGTGGCTGAACCCGGATCGCGAGCATTTCAGCCCGGCCCGGCTGCTGGGCCGCCTGCGCTATCCGGCGCGGTAGGAGGCCCGACCCGACTTCACAACATGCCGTCACCCCGGACTTGATCCGGGGTCCCGCTTGAATTGCAGCGCGGCGCTTCCGTCAAAGCGGGACCCCGGATCAAGTCCGGGGTGACGGGTGAGGTGCTGGGGCAGCCACCCTGTGAATTCCGCGCCGACCAACCGCTTTTTGACCTCGATCAATAGTATTGCGAACGACTTGCAATTAGCCTGCCGATCTGGCAGCGCTTGGGGTGATGACACTCGATCTCCTCCCCCCCGGAACCCGCGCCCTGATTACGGCCGTCGATTGGTCGGCCCTGGTTGCAGAAGAAGCCGCCCGGCTTCAGGCCCTGGGGCTGGATGTCGGCGCCCGCGTGGCGGTGGCGCATCGCGGGGTGTTTGGCGGCCGTGATCCGATTGCGCTGACGGTGGGCCGCATGACCGTGGCGCTGCGCCGCGCCCATGCCCGCGCGATGCAAGTGGAAGCCCTGTAACATGGCCGAGCTGCGGACCGCTGCCCTTGTCGGCAATCCCAACGCGGGCAAGAGCGCCCTGTTCAACGCGCTGACCGGCGCGCGCCAGAAGATCGCGAACTATCCGGGCGTCACGGTGGAGCGCAAGGCGGGGCGGCTGACCCTGCCATCGGGCGAAGCGATCGAGCTGACCGACCTGCCCGGCAGCTATGGCCTGAACGCCACCAGCCCGGACGAGGAAGTGACCCGCCGGGTGATTCTGGGCGAGTTGCCGGGGGAACCCGCGCCGCAGGTGCTGGTGGTCGTGCTCGACGCGTCGAACCTGGAACAGCACCTGGTCTTTGCGCAGGAAGTGATCGCGCTGGGGCGGCCCACCGTGGTCGCGCTCAACATGGTCGATCTGGCGGAGCGTGATGGTCTGGTGATCGATCCGGCCGCCCTGGCCGATGCGCTGGGCGTGCCGGTGATCCCCACGGTGGCCGTGCGCCGCCGCGGGCTGGATGAACTGGCGGCCGCAATCGCCGTGGCCGAGGATCGCCCGGCCGAACATCACCGCCCGCACACCACGCTGACCGAGCGCCGGCTGACCGCGCACGCCATCGCGGAAGGGGCGATCGTGTCCGAAACCGCGCGTCACCGGATGCATGCCAAGCTGGACCGGCTGTTCCTGCACCCCTGGCTGGGGCCGCTGATCCTGTTCGCGCTGCTGTTCGTGGTGTTCCAGGCCGTGTTCAGCTGGGCCACGCCCTTTGCCGACGCGCTGGAAGGGGGGATTGGCGCATTGTCCGACCTCGCCCGCGCGCACCTGCCCGAAGGCTTGCCGCGCGATTTGCTGACCGAAGGGGTGCTGGCCGGGGTCGGCTCGGTCGTGGTGTTCCTGCCGCAGATCGTGATCCTGTTCTTCTTCATCCTGGCGATGGAGGCATCGGGCTACATGGCCCGCGCGGCGTTCCTGATGGACCGGCTGATGGCCGGCGTCGGCCTGTCCGGGCGCAGCTTCATCCCGCTGCTGTCCAGCTTTGCCTGCGCGATCCCCGGCATCATGGCGACGCGCAGCATTACCGATTCGAAGGACCGGCTGACCACGATCCTGATCGCCCCGCTGATGACCTGCTCGGCGCGCCTGCCGGTTTATGCCGTGATCATCGCCGCGTTCATTCCCAACCGGGCGGTCCTGCCCGGCGTCGGGCTGCAGGGGCTGGTGCTGCTGGGCCTCTACGTGTTCGGCATCGTCGCGGCGATGCTGGTGGCGCTGGTGCTGCGCCGGTCGGTGACCAAGGGTGCGGCCAGCGGCTTCATCATGGAACTGCCCAAGTATCAGATGCCGCGGCTGGGCGATCTGGCGCTCGGCCTGTGGCAGCGCGCCTGGGTGTTCCTGCGCCGCGCGGGCACGATCATTTTCATCGTGACCGTGGCGCTGTGGATCCTGCTCAACTTCCCCCGTGCCGGCGAGGGCGAGAATCAGGTCGATGCCTCCATCGCGGGCAAGATCGCCAACGGGCTGGCGGTGGTGGTCGAACCGATCGGGTTCAACCGCGACATCGCCCTGTCGCTGATCCCGGCAATGGCCGCGCGCGAAGTGGCGGTATCCAGCCTGGCGACCAGCTATGCCGTTGGTGCCGACGACGAGGAAGAACAGGCGGCGGAACTGGGCGAACGGCTCAAGGCCGACTGGTCGCTGCCCACCGCGCTGGCGTTCCTGGCGTGGTTCGTGTTCGCGCCGCAGTGCATGAGCACGATTGCCGTCACCCGGCGTGAAACAAACGGGTGGAAATGGCCGATCGTCATGTTGCTCTACCTGTTCGGATTGGCCTACGTCTTCGCGGGACTCACCTACTGGGGCGCGGTGGCGCTCGGTCTATAGCGAAGAAAGAGGTTTCATGGCGGGCAGCGTCAACAAGGTCATTCTGGTCGGCAACCTGGGCCAGGATCCTGAGATCAAGAGCTTCCAGAACGGCGGCCGCATCGCCAACCTGCGCATCGCCACGTCCGAATCGTGGAAGGACCGCGCCACGGGCGAACGCAAGGAACGCACCGAATGGCATACCGTCGTGATCCAGTCCGAAGGGCTGGTCGGCGTGGCCGAACGCTTTCTGCGCAAGGGTTCCAAGGTTTACATCGAAGGCTCCTTGCGCACCCGCAAGTGGCAGGATCAGTCGGGCAATGACCGCTACACCACCGAAGTGTCGGTTGGCATGAACGGCGTGCTGACCATGCTGGATGGCGCGCCGGGCAGCGGCGGTGGGCAGCGCGGCGGCGCTGGCGGTGGCGGCGGCGATTGGGGTGGCGGTTCGGGCGGCGGTGGCCGGTCGGGCGGCAGCGACTGGGGCAGCACCGGCGGTAGCGGCGGCTCTGGCGGCGGCAACTTCGGGGGCGGCGCCCCGCGCGGCGGCTTCGCTGACGATCTGGACGACGATATTCCGTTCTGATCAGCGGGCAGGCATAGCAACTGATCTCTACCCAAACCCCGCTCGGCCTGAGCGGGGTTTTCGTTTGGGCGAGGGGCAGTCTTAGTCCAGCTTGGCCTTCAGCCCCGCCAGCGCAGCAAAGGGGCCGCTGGCGGCTTCATCGCTCAGCCCGGCCTTGCGCCGTGCCTCGTCGGCATTCGGCCCGGCCAGGAACGGGTCGATGGCAACGGCCAGCCCCTGCGCCAGTTCCTCGCCCAGATCGAACTGGGTGCCTTCATATTCGACTTCATCCAGCGCGTCGGCGTCCAGTTCCACTTCCTCGTCCGGGCGGTGCGCGGCAGCGGCGGGCACGAAGCGCAGCAGCACCGGCTCGTCGATTCGCACGGGCAGATCGTCACCCGATACCGCGCAGGTCTGGACAATGTCGGCCAGCAGCCGCCCGGTGACGGTCACTTTCCCGCCTTCGCCGATCAGCGTCACATCGGCGTGCAGGCTGTTCACCGCAACGAGCGCGAACCGCTCGGCCAGCGCCGCGCATTCCTCTGGCGTGGCGTCGAGCGCAATCGGCCCGGAGGGCAGGGCGCGAATGTCGTGGATGCGGGAAAACTCGCTCATGCCGGCAGCTCCCCGGCCAGCAGCCGCGCTTCCGGCACTTCGGCCAGCGCGGTGGCCAGGCGGCGCATTTCATCGGCCACCGCGCCTGCCTGCGCGCCCTCGACCATGGTAACGTTGCGATCCACCGCTTGCGCCAGCACCGCCGGATCGCTTGCCGCCAGCCCCTCGCGCCAGGCAGACAGCCGCCCGCCGACCACGCTCATCAGCTTGCCCATGCGCTTGCCCATCACCACGTCGCCCACGCCGCTTTCGCGCAGCTGGCCGTCCATGTCGGTCACGAACAGCTCGGTCAGGCGGGCGGTGCGTTTGCGCAACTCCTCTTCCTGCTCCATTCGCAGCAGGACCAGCCCCAGCACGATCGTGATGGCGTCGAACCGGCCCGGCAGGCTGTCCGCCACGCCGAGTTGCGCATACCAGCGCGGATCGCGCGCGCGGGCGACCACGGCGTGCCACAGGGTGCGGACTTCGGCGTGTTCGTCTTCCTTGGGACCGAACAGGCGGGCAAACAGGCCCATTGCTGGTATTCCTTCCATTCAGCGGCGATTAAAGCCGGGCAGGCCAAGCGCCATTGCCACGGGCGGCGCGGCGGCTTAAGGCTCTGGGCCGATATAGGACACGGCGCGGGGTGGGCAATGCCTGCTATGTATTGCCCCCCGCGTACTGGAGCGTGATGGATATGCAAGGTTTGGTTCGCGGCACGACGATGGCGGTGCTGATGGTTGCGGCACTGGGGGGCTGCACGGCGCTGCGCGATCATCGCGGCTATCTGGTGGATCAGGCGCTGCTCGATTCGGTCCAGCCGGGGATCGATAACGAAGCCTCGGTCGAACGCACGCTGGGCCGCCCGACGTTCATCAGCCAGTTCGGCCGCAAGGACTGGTACTACGTTTCGCAGAACACCAAGCAGGCCGCGTTCCGCAGCGCCCGGATCAACGACCAGATGCTGCTGCGCATCCGCTTTGACGAAAAGGGCAACGTGCTGGCGATTGACCGCACCGGCATGGAAAAGGTCGTGCAGCTGAGCCCCGATGGCGACAAGACGCCGACCCTGGGCCGCGAACGCACGTTCCTGCAGGATCTGTTCGGGAATATCGGCACGGTCGGCACCGGCGCGGGCGGCGCTGGCGGCGGTGCAGGCGGCCCGAACGGAAGTTAGGTTGAAGCTGGCCGGATAGTCCATATATCCGGCCCATGACTGATCAACATTCCAGCCACGGCCTGATCCAGTGGCACGGCACCACCATCATCGGCGTGAAGCTGGGCGGCCGCACCGTGATCGCGGGCGACGGCCAGGTTTCCATGGGCAACACCGTGATGAAGCCCAACGCCCGCAAGGTGCGGCGGATTGGCGATGGCAAGGTGATTGCCGGGTTCGCCGGGGCGACCGCCGATGCCTTTACCTTGTTCGAGCGGCTGGAACGGAAGCTGGAGCAGCACCGCGGCCAGCTGATGCGCGCGGCGGTGGAACTCGCCAAGGACTGGCGGACTGACAAGTACCTGCGCAATCTGGAAGCACTGATGATCGTGGCGGATGCGGACACCATGCTGGTGCTGACCGGCAATGGCGACGTGCTGGAACCCGAAGGCGGGATCGCCGCGATCGGCTCTGGCGGGAACTATGCCCTCGCTGCCGCGCGGGCACTGGTGGACTATGAAAGCGACCCTGAACGGATCGCCCGCCGCGCGATGGCCGTGGCGGCGGAAGTCTGCGTTTTCACCAATGACCGCGTGACCCTGGAAGTAATCTGATCCTCATGACCGATACCCTGACCCCCAAGGCGATTGTCCGCGCGCTGGACGAACACATCATCGGCCAGCAGGACGCCAAGCGCGCGGTGGCTGTGGCGCTGCGCAACCGGTGGCGTCGCCAGCGGCTGGGCGCGGAACTGCGCGATGAAGTCACGCCCAAGAACATCCTGATGATCGGGCCGACCGGCTGCGGCAAGACCGAGATCAGCCGCCGTCTGGCCAGGCTGGCCGATGCGCCGTTCGTGAAGGTGGAGGCGACCAAGTTCACCGAGGTTGGCTATGTCGGCCGCGATGTCGAACAGATTGCCCGCGATCTGGTGGAAGAAGCGATCCGGCTGGAAAAGGACCGCCGCCGCGAAGCCGTGCGCGAAGCGGCCAGCAAGGCGGCGATGGACCGGCTGCTGAAGGCGCTGGTCGGTGAAAACGCCAGCGAGGCAACGCGCGAGAGCTTTCGCCAGCGGCTGGTCGAAAATGCGATGAACGATGTCGAGGTGGAGATCGAGGTGGAGGACACCCCCTCCATGCCGTTCGAGATCCCCGGCATGGGCGGCAATGTCGGCATGATCAACCTGTCGGACATGATGGGCAAGGCGCTGGGCCGCCAGAACCTGAAGCGGCGCAAGCTGAAAGTGCCCGATGCGTGGGACAAGCTGGTCGAGGAAGAAGCCGAAAAGCGGATGGACCAGGACGACGTCGCCCGCGTCGCGCTGGCCAATGCCGAAACCAACGGCATCGTGTTCATCGATGAGATCGACAAGATCGCGGTCAGCGATGTGCGCGGCGGCTCCGTCAGCCGCGAAGGCGTGCAGCGTGATCTTCTGCCGCTGATCGAGGGCACCACCGTATCCACCAAGCACGGCCCGATGAAGACCGACCACGTGCTGTTCATCGCCAGCGGTGCGTTCCACGTCGCCAAGCCCAGCGACATGCTGCCCGAATTGCAGGGGCGCCTGCCGATCCGGGTCGAATTGCAGGCGCTGAACGAGGAAGACTTCGTCCGCATCCTCGGCGAAACCCGTGCCAATCTGGTCGAACAATACCGCGCGCTGCTGGCGACCGAGCAGGTCACGCTGGACTTCACCCCTGATGCGGTGCGCGAAGTGGCCAGAATCGCCTGTCAGGTAAACGAGGCGGTCGAAAACATCGGCGCACGGCGGCTCCAGACGGTGATGGAAAAGCTGCTGGAGGAGCTGAGCTTCGAAGCGGAAGACCGCACTGGCGAAACCGTACTGGTCGACGCGGCCTATGTCCGCTCGCGGCTGGAAGGGCTGGCGCAGGATAGCGATCTGTCGAAGTATATCCTGTAGGCCCGATGGACTGCCAAGACTTGGAACGATTCGACGAAGTAGGAGCGTTGCACCTGCCGGGAGCGGCTGTTCCAGTGTTGGATGCGCTTGGCGCTGCCTTGGCAGCTTGGCCCGATGGACAATCGGGAACGCGAATCGCCGGCGATGGCGCAATCCGCGCTTTGCTAGGTCCATCCAGCGAGATTGGCGAACTGGTGGCTGTCATGGCAGGTAAGGCAATGCATCCCGTCCGGGCCGTCTATTTCGATAAGAATGAAACCAACAACTGGGCGCTGGGCTGGCATCAGGATCGAACCATCGCCGTGAGGGAACGGGTTGAGCTTTCCGGCTTTGGCCCTTGGACGGTAAAGCAAGGCATCTTACACGTTCAGCCGCCCTTCGCCGTGATCGCCGGACTGCGGACAATTCGCATCCATTTGGATCCAGTGCCGCGTGACAACGCTCCCTTGCTGGTCGCACCCGGATCGCACCGGTTGGGGCTCGTCGCGGCTGAACGGTGCAGCGAAGTGGCTACTGCATCACCAGTCATCGCCTGCCTTGCCGAAGCAGGCGACATCTGGGTCTACCACACAGCAATTCTCCATGCCTCGGAGCGAAGCAAACACCCAGGCCGACGGCGCGTGCTCCAAGTCGACTACGCGGCCGGGCATTTGCCGCACCCACTGGAGTGGCTTGGCGTCTAGCTACGCTCACTTTTTCGAGCTAGCTTCGCCTCCATGTATCATACCCCCGAAGACCGCCCGATCTATCGCCTGCTCACCGGAAAGGACGACCGCGCCTTTTGCGAGCGGGTGTCCGAAGCGCTGGAGCAGGGCTGGCGGCTCTATGGGTCACCGACGCTGGCGTGGGATACTGAAAACAGCTGCATGAAGGCCGCGCAGGCCGTGGTTTGGCACGAAGCGGACGTCGTAAAGGGCTAGACGTACCGCACGCCCGCTGGACTGAGCGTGATCGTGGCGGGCAAGTGCCCGGCTGCGTCGCCGTCCGCCTGAACCGGCACCGGCGCGGCGCTGGTGATTTCCAGCGCATCGCATTCCACCACCCGCCACGACGGATGCGTGCGGCGCGAGCCGGTGACCGCGTAGAGCCCCAGCGCGATCAGGTCGCGGCGGCGGCAGCGGGGTAGGGCCAGCAGGCGCAGGCGCGGGTGGGCGAGGTGCGCGGCCGGGTCCAGCGTCCACGGCCCGGCATAGAACCGCCCGCGCAGCACGAAGGCGGCCTCTGCCGAGAAGGCCTGCCCATCGGCCACGATCCGCAAGGGCATGCGCGGCCAGCGCCACAGCAGGCTGGCGAGCGCCGCGCCATAGGCGAGCCGCCCGATGCGGGCCTTCAAGGCCTCGGAAACGCCCGCGACTGTCTGCGCATCGATCCCGGCGGACGCGCAGGCCAGCACCGGTGCGCCGTTCAGGCGGACCAGCGGGGAATGCAGCAGCGGCCGGTCTGCCGCGATCCGCAGTGCGAATTGCATCGGATCGGCAGGGTAATCCAGTTCGCGCGCGAGCAGGTTGATCGTGCCGACCGGATAGATCGCGATCGGCGGCAGCGCGGCGGGGTCGTGCTGGTTGCCGATCACCAGCCGGGCCGAGCCATCCCCGCCCGCGATGCACAGCAGATCGGCATTGGGGCAGTCGCGCGGGGCATCGAAGGTCAGGCTGTCATGGTGGGACACGCCATGCCCGCGCGTTTCCAGCGCCCGCACCAGTGCCGCGATCCGTTTCAGCCGGCGCGGTGCCATGCCGGGGTTATAGACGAGGGCGATCCGCAAGCGCGGTTACTCCGCCGCTTCGGCCGCTGCCGCCGCCGCGTCGATCTCGGTCGCCTGCCGCGCCCACATTTCGGCGTAGAGCCCGTCGCGGCGCAGCAACTCGGCATGCGTGCCGCTTTCGGCCAGCGCGCCTTCGTTCAGCACGAAGATCGTGTCGGCATCGGCAATCGTCGAAAGCCGGTGCGCAATGGAGAGCGAGGTGCGGCCCGAACTGACGCGGTGCAGCGTGGCGAGGATTTCTTGCTCGGTCCGCGTGTCGAGCGCGCTGGTCGCTTCGTCGAGCAGCAGGATCGGCGGGTTCTTCACCAGCGTGCGGGCAATCGCCACGCGCTGCTTCTCCCCGCCCGACAGCTTCAGCCCGCGTTCGCCCACTTCCGTGTCGAAGCCCTGCGGCAAGCGCTCGATCAGGCCCATCAGCGCGGCATCGCGCGCGGCCTGTTCAACTTCGGCCAGCCCCGCACCGTCGCGGCCATAGGCAATGTTGTAGCCGATGGTGTCGTTGAACAGCACGCTGTCCTGCGGGACGATGCCGATGGCAGAGCGCAGGGATACTTGCGTGACTTCGCGAATGTCCTGCCCGTCGATCAGGATGCGGCCCGACCACGGATCGTAGAACCGGAACACCAACCGCGCGATCGTGCTCTTGCCCGCGCCGGACGGGCCGACGATGGCGACCTGCGAACCGGCGGGCACTTCAAACGACAGCCCTTTCAGGATCGTGCGGTCGGGCTCGTACCCGAACACCACGTTGTCGAACGCCAGCGTCGGGCGGCGCACCACCAGCGCGGGCGCGCCGGGGGCATCCTGCACTTCGACCGGGCTGTCCATCAAGGCGAACATTTCGGCCATGTCGGTCAGCCCCTGGCGGATCGTGCGATAGACCATGCCCAGCATGTCGAGCGGGCGGAACAGCTGCATCAGGTAGGTCTGCACGAACACCAGCTGACCGACCGAATATTCCCCGCGCGACCAGCCCCAGACGGTATAGGCCATTGCGCCGGCCATCAGCAGGTTGACCACCACCGCCTGCGCGATGTTGAGCAGCCCCAGCGAGTTTTCGCTTTTCACCGCCGCTTCGGCAAAGGCGCGGGTGGCCTGGGCATAGCGGGCTTCTTCGCGCGCTTCGGCGGCGAAGTATTTCACGGTTTCATAGTTCAGCAGCGAATCGACTGCGCGCGACAGGGCCTGCCCGTCCAGCTTGTTCATCGCCTCGCGCAGGGCGGTGCGCCATTCGGTGATCGCGCGGGTGACCCAGATATAGGCCACCACGGCCAGCGCGGTCGCCGCGACCAGCCCCCAGCCGAAGTTGGCATAGAAGATCGCCGCGACGATCAGCAGTTGCAGCACCGTCGGGAACAGGTTGAACAGCATGAAATAGAGCATCACGTCGATGCTCTTGGTCCCACGCTCGATCACCTTGGTCACTTCGCCGGTGCGCCGGGCGAGGTGGAAGCGCAGCGACAGCCGGTGCAGGCGGGCGAACACGTCCTCCGCCAGCTGGCGGGTCGCGTCCTGTCCGACGCGCTCGAACACGATGTTGCGCAAGTTGTCGAACAGCACCGCGCCGAACCGGCCAGCGCCGTAAGCCAGCACGAACGCCAGCGCGACCTGGAACGCCGCCGGCCCGGTGACCGACATCGCGTCGATCGCCCATTTCAGGAAATAGGGCAGCGCCATCGTCACGCCCATCGAGGCGAGGATCAGCAGCGTTGAACTGACGATCCGCCAGCGCAGCCCCGGATTGTTGGCGGGCCACAGATAGGGCAGGAATCGCCGCAGCGTGCCCCAGCCATCGTGGCGGGCGGCGGGATCGGATGGGCGTTCTGGCGGCATGGGCCCCATTTAAGGGGAACCAGCGGAAAGGGAAGGGGCGTGCCCTAGAACGCCTCGCGCCGCCTAAAACGCTTCGCGCGGCAGGTCGAACAGGATGCGGCGGGTCGAAAAGTCGATCGCCACGCGGTCGAAACTGCGCAAGTCCTGCATCCCCAGCAGCAGCGCGGGCTTGCGGTTCAGGCCCAGCGCCTCGAACGCGGGGGCATCGGCAAAGGCGATCCACACGTTGTTGAGGTTCATCTCCTGGATCGTCAGCATCCGCCCGAACCCGATCTGTGCAGTGATCGCCTGTCCGGTCACGCTGTTGAGCACAACCGTGCCGTGGCTGCCGCGCCGGGTCAGCGCGCGTTGCAGCGCCAGATTGCCGATCGAATTCTGCGCGCCGGTATCGATCACCACGTCGGTGGCGATCCCGTCGATCTTGGCATCGGCCATGATCAGCTGGCCGGACCGGCGCCGCGCGGTGACGATGATTTCATAGCCCCGGTTGCCGCCCAGCGCCTTGGCATCGTCAATCGCCAGCAGGTTCTTCCTGAAGTCCATCAGCACGCGCTGGTCCTGCAGACTGTCGATCCCCAGGATGCCGTCCGCGCCGATGTGCTCGCTTTGCAGGATCGGGGCCAGCAGCCCGTAATAGGAGCGCCGCCCCAGGTCGATCTGGTCGATCTCCACCGTGTCGACCATTTCGCTGCCTGCCACGCCCACCAGCCGTGCGCGGGCCGTGGGCACCAGCGCCAGTTTCGAAGCCAGCGCACTGGACAGGACGGTATTCTGCGATCCGGTGTCGATCAGGAAATCGAACGGCCCATGCGCGCCGATCCGCACCGGCACGGTCAGCCGGTCATGCCGGTCGGCCTTGGCGGCAACCACTTCGACGGCGGAGCTTTGCGGCAGGCCTTCCTGATGCAGGATGGTCGGGACGGCGGCGGCAAAGGGCAGCAGCGGCAACAGGGCGGGGTGCATCGGCATGGCGATTGTCTCTCTCCACCACGGATAATACGCCTGTTCGCGCCCGCGCGCCATGTTGCTGGTCGAACAGGCGGGGCGTCCGGTCGGCATTCGTCATTGCTTAACGCGGCGCTGCTATGGCCGTACCATGTTGATGGTGCGTGACAAGGTGATGCGCAAGCTGCGCGAAGGACAGTTCCTGCGGGCGGCACGGGGCATCCTGCACACGCCGCCGGTGCAGGCGGCGGATGACGGCGTGATCCTGTTTTCGATGATCGGGACCAAGGTGCTGCTGCCCTATCTCGTCGCGGTCAAATCGCTGCATGCGCACCTGCGGCGCGGGCGGGTGGTGATCCTTGACGATGGCACGTTGACTGCCGCCGACAAGGCCGTGCTGGCCCGGCATCTGGATCATCCGCGCATTATCCCGATTGCCTCGGTCGAAACCGGCCCTTGTCCGCGCGGCGGCACGTGGGAGCGGTTGCTGACGATCCTGGACTTGCGCCGGGATGCCTATGTCATCCAGCTCGATTCCGACACGGTCACGCTGGGACCGGTCCCCGAAATCGCCCAGGCCATCGCGGCGGGGCGCAGCTTTACCTTACGCGGCGGCACCGACGCGGAAATCCTGCCACTGGACGAAGTGTCAGCACGCGCGCGCGCTTCGGCCGGGCCGGGCCGCGTTCACGTGCAATCGGCGATCGAGCAGGCGATGGAAGCCATTGCGATCCCCGGCCATCCGGGCTTGCGCTATGCGCGCGGCTGCTCCGGCTTTGCCGGGTTCGCGCCCGCGCCGTCAGGCCGCGCGCTGGCTGAGGCGTTCTCTGCCGAGGCCGAGCGCCTGATCGGCCGGGCCCGGTGGGAGGAATGGGGCAGCGAACAGGTGACGTCGAACTTCGTGATCGCCAACGATCCCGATGCGCTGCTGCTGCCCTATGATCGCTACATGAATTACTGGAACGAGCCGATCGCGGCTGGCACCGGCTTTGCCCACTTCGTCGGCACGTTTCGCTATCATGGCGGGGCCTATGCCGATGCCGCGCGGGCGGTGATCGCGGCGCTGGGGCGCTAGGGTCTGTTCGACTTGCGGGGGAGCGGGCCGGTGCCGCACCTGTTTCAATGTAACTGAAACAGACGCTAGCCCCGCTTCGCCAGCATCCGCAGTTCCAGCAACCGGTCGCGCGCAAAGGCCAGCAACCACAGGCCATAGGCCGCGCCGCCCGCTGCCACCAGCAGCACCAGCCGGGGCAGGGGCGACAGGTCCGCAACCACCCGGTCCAGCGCCAGCACCGCCAGCGCCATCGCGGCCCCCGCCATGACCGGCGGCAGCACCGCGCGGCCGAGCTGCGCCATTTTCACGCCGATCACCGGCAGCGCCCACAGCGCGGATACGAAGGTCAGCACCGGATAGCCGATCAGCCAGCCCCACGCGATCCCGCGCCCACCGTCCGCACTCACCCCTAGCCAGAACGCGAGCGGCATGATCGCCGCCCCCAGAATGGCGCTGCGCGTGGCAATGCCGGGACGGCCAACCGCGCTGGTCGCCGGGGCAAACAGCACGTGCAGCGTCATGAACGGCATGGCCAGCGCCAGCACCTCGACGATGGGCGCGGCCGGCAGCCATTTTTCGCCGAGCATCACGTGCAGCGCCGGCTCGGCCACGCTCGCCAGCCCCAGGCAGAACGGCACTGCCAGCAGCATGATCACGCGCACCGATTTCAGGAACCCTTCAGACACGGCCGCCGGATCGTCCTGCACTTTGGCATAGGCGGAAAATGCCACCTCGTTCAGCGGCGGCACCACCTTGTTCACGAACAGCTGCGCCAGGAACAGGCTGGTGGTATATAGCCCCAGCTCGTGCGCGGGCAGCGCGCGGCCCGCGATCACGATGTCGGCCTGGGTCTGGATGAACCAGAATAGCTGGCCGATCATGGCAACGCTGCCGTAACTGGCCAGCGCCTTGCTGCCGCGAAAGTCAAAGCTGGGCCAGATGAACACGCGCGCGGCGATCAGCATCACGGCCGCGCGGCTGACGAACCCGGCCAGCGGCGCCACGATCAGCGTCCATACCCCCAGCCCGGCGAGCGCTCCGGCCAGCGCGGCGACCGCGCTGATGAAGGCCGACGCCATGTTGACCTGTGCCTGCCGCCGAAAATCCATCTGCCGCGACAGCACCGTATAGCCCAGCGCGAGGAACGGGTTGGTCAGATAGATCAGTGCCTGCACCCGCAGCAGATCGGCCACCCGCGGCTGGCCATAATAATCCGCTACAAACGGCGCGGCGCTGAACTGCACGGCGGCAAGGGCCACGTTGATCACGATCAGCAGGCCGAACAGCTGGCGCAATTGCCCGTCGCCGCCGTCGCGGTCCGCAATCACGGCGTTGGCAAAGCCATAGCCGTTGACCAGCCCCAGCAGCACCAGCACCACCGATGTCATCGCGAACAGCCCGTAGTCCTCTGGCGAGAGGATGCGGATCACCATGAACGTGGAGGCCCAGGCCACCAGCTGGCTGAAGATCTGCGTGCCCGAACGCCAGATCACGGCGCTGCGCACCTGATCACGCAAGGAGCGCGGCGGCGCGGTCTCGCTGGCGGCGGTCGCGGTCAAAACGCGATGCCTTCGGGCAGGACCGAACCCAGCACGCCGCCCGACTGGTTGCCCCGGCTGTGCGCCTTGCGCCGCCAGGCCAGCATCGGCCGCGCCAGGCCCGGCAGCACCCGCCACAGCAGGAACGACAGCGCCCAGACCGGACCGCTGACGCGCGATTTCACGCGGTGCAATTCGGCCAGCCCGCGCGCGGTGTCACCGTCCATCACGCGGTCGATGGCGTATTCGAAATCCAGTGCCTGCTGGCTGTCGACGATCAACTGGTCCAGCAGCGCCTGTTCCGCCGCATTGGCGGGCAGGGCGGCACGAGCCTTCTCATAGACCTTGATATTGCCCAGCAGCATCCGCCCGGCATGGGCCGAGGCGGAATTGGGCCGCACCCGGTATTCACCCATGACCCGGTCGACATACCGGGCATGGCCGCCCAGCTGCATCAGCCGGACCCACAGATCGAAATCCTCGGCCTGCGCCATCGTGGTATCGAAGCCGCCGATCGCGTCGAAATCGGCCCGTCGGAACGTGGTGCCGATATAGACGCCGAAGCTGCGGTCCAGCACGTCGGCCAGGGTTCCGCGCTGCCCATCGCCCGTCCCCTGCTTGGCCTCGAACGCCAGCCGTTCCTTGGGCACTGCGCCAAAGATCAGGGCGTTGCACGTGGCCAGCCGGACCTCGGGATCGCCCTCCAGCAGGTCGGCCATGGTGCCAAGGTAGTCCGGGCGAATGCGGTCGTCCCCATCCAGCAGGGCAATCAGCGGTGCGCGCGTGGCGGCAATCGCGGTGTTGCGCGCACCGGATACCCCCTGATTCGGCGTTGCCAGGAACCGGATGCGCGAATCGGCCAGATAGGGGGCGACCGCCCCGGCCACGTCATCGGGCGCACCATCGTCGATCACCACGCATTCCCAGTCCGGGCAATTCTGCGCCAGCAGCGAATCCAGGGCTTCGCCCAGCAGATGCGCCACGCCATAGGCCGGCACGATCACCGCAATGCGCGGGACGGGAAAAGAATCGGTACGGTTTGCGACCATGTGCATGTGCGCGTCATAACGCGCGGGTCTTAACCAAGGCTCTACGCGGGCGCGCGGAAGCCGGTGCGGGAGGGGGGGGCGGCCAAAAACCAGCAAACGCGGGGAATTTCCAACAATTGAAACAAAATTGCAAAAACCCTGTTGACCGAATCGGACCCTAGGCTTAGAGGCGCGTTCACCGGACGGGAACGCCGC
>VFQS010001084.1_pt1 | contig 26390 bp, 26 predicted proteins | sample 3512361 | NCBI WGS metagenome assembly VFQS01 (sample SAMN10412375, study PRJNA504923) | tailings metagenome | isolation source: Relicate 1 Philex TSF3 active mining | place: Philippines
TACTTCCAAACGATACAAATCCGTTAGGAAACTTATTTGGAGGTCAGTTATTAGCTTGGATGGATATAGTAGCAAGTATTTCAGCACAAAGGCATTGTAGAAGGGTAGTGGTAACCGCTTCTGTAAATAATGTTTCATTCCAAGAACCTATTCCAAGTTCAGCAATAGTTACTTTAGAAAGCAAAGTATCTAGAGCTTTTAGCTCATCTATGGAAGTTTTTGTTGATGTTTTTATTGAAGATCAGGTTTCTGGAGCAAAAAGGAAATGTAATGAAGCTATTTACACATTTGTAGCAGTAGATCAATTAGGTGGTCCAATACAAGTACCAGAGCTAGTACCAGAAACAGAGGAAGAAAAAAGTCGATTTGAAGGTGCCTTGAGAAGAAAGCAATTAAGTTTAATTTTAGCAGGTAAAATGAATCCCAAAGATGCTACGGAATTGAAGGCTTTATTTTTTGAATAGTAAAAGCTGCTCATTTAGAACAGCTTTCATTCAATTATTTATGAGTCATATTATGCACTCTTCCTATCATACAACTTGCATAACTTTTTAATTGGAGCAACAAACCGTTTTCTTCTGTTGCTTCTGGGTAACCTAAGTCATGTAATTTGTTTATTATTATTTCTCTATTAACATTTTCATAATTTAGTGAAACACTATCTGTTTCCTTATCGACAGAAACGTTCTGAACTCCTTCTAATTTTGATAATTCATTTGTAATAGTCGTTGCACAACCACCACATTTAAGGTTTGCAATATAGATTTTTTCAGTTTTCATTTTTAAGGTATTAGTATTAATAAGATCTAATTTTGTAATAAAAAAATGAATATTTGGTAACTTAAGTTACGCATGTAATGCTAATATGGGTGTTTTACTTTCGAAAGCAATTTGTTTCGATACGCTTTTATGAAGTAATTTTCCAAAAAACGTATATGTATGAGGAATTAAAGCAATCATATCCGCTTCATTTTCTCCTGCAAAGTCCAAAATTCCATCTGCTATATTCTCACAGCTCGCAATGCTATTGGAGTGTCTCACATGATGAAAATTTTTCTCCGCTTTCCAAACTTGTAGTTCTTCAATGTATGCCGCGATTGGTTCTTTCGCTTCGATAGCATGGAACATCAATACTTTAGCATCAAAACGAGCGGCTAAATCAAAAAGGGGTTGTAATGTTTTTTTATTAGAAATCCCTTCGTAGTCCGTTGCGAATACGATTTTTTCAAGTTTTTCGAATGTGTAATCTGCTGGGATTGCTAACACACTAATTTCAGATTTTCTAATCACATCAGCGGTAACAGAGCCGAGAAAAAGTTGGCTTATTCCACTTGCTCCTTTTGTTCCCATAATAATTAAATCACAATTCAGCTCATTGGATTTAGAAATAATTATATCAGATGCGAAACCAATTTCATGGATAATTTCATATTTAATATTAGAATCTTCCATCTTGTTAGACTCTAAAACTGAAATGAGTTGTCTTTTAATCAATGCATCATTCGTTGATTGATCTTGATAAATGATTGGTTCGAAATATTCAATCGATGATGATGGGATATCTACCATTGGGTGAGATACATGTAGGATATGATAAATTACATCTGTTCCTTTAAATAGTTGAAAAGCGTATGACAAAGCATTAGAAGCATTATCAGAATAGTCGGTTGGTATTAAAATTTTTTTCATTAGTTCTAAATTTATTAATCAAAATTAGAACTTATTGATTGGATACGAAATGATGCTTATCAACCAAAAGATTGATAAAAGTCAGGTTATTAAAGTGCTATTTCTTCTTTGTTTTCGGTTCTTCTTTTTCTTTAATCGCTACAAAATGTGCAATCATTTTTTTCTTACCATTCGGACTTATCCAGTTGCCATTACAACTAACTTCACCAATACCAGATAAAACTAAAGTACCTGTAACAACATCACCGTCATATTCAGTTAGCGTAATTTTTTTGTCTGGATCTTCTTTTTCGTTTTCACAAGGTTTAAGAGTCGCTTTTAAAATCATATCCTTGTTTAATTTTTTATTAAAATAAGATCCTTCGAATTCGTATATACATTCATCTTTCGATATACTTAACTTTAAAATAAGTTCTGTTTTTAAAGTTCCAATTGTACCAGTATAGCCAAAGGTGTTCGTTTCTTGAGCACGAGTTAAAAAGCTTAAAAACAATAGAAAAAATATAGGAGTAAAAATAGTTTTCATATTCTTGGACATTAAATATAATTTTTAATCAAATATAGAAATTCATTTTTTAAATACAGATTAAAAAAAGTTTAATTTAAAACTATGCGTATAATTTTTAAAATCAACCTTTTGTAAATAAATATATTGAAATTAAACAACTGATTATACCGATAGCTTTCAACTTGTTTATTTTTTCTTTAAAAATGAAATATCCAGCGAATAAACTTGCCAAGACACTAAAGACATTTAGCATAGCTAAAATCGTAGAATCAGGTAAGTTTATTACCTCGTAAGAATGAATCAAGTAATAGATTGAAAAGTAGTTTGGTACACCAAGTAAGATCCCTGCAAAAATGTTCTTAAACGTTATTTTTTCTTTGTTTTTGAATGATTTTAGTATTAGGATAAGGCAACCAATCACTCCCGCCAAACCCAATCCAAAAGCGCTAAATAATGATGATGAAATATACTTAAGTTTATAATTTTGTACATAATTTAAAACAAAATCCAATAGTCCACATCCAATAAATAATAACAATAAAAGTAATTTATCGTTATTTTTTTTCTCTGCGTTTTGCTTTTCTTTGGATAGGAAAAAGATACCTAGTAAAGCCATTAAAATTGCTATTATTTTAATACCGTTTACTTTTTCATGGTAAATAAAAATCATCAAAATCATTGAAAAAGCCATACTCATTTTTACAACCACTGTTGTTAATGATACTCCATTATTCTGAGAACTTTTACCCATCATAAAAAATAAGGATATAAATAAAGCCCCACAAATCAAAGCCCAAACGAACCATTCTCGGTGTTCAAATATATTATTTGTTATTTGATTTCCGTAGAGTATTGTACCACAGCAAAATGCAGCAAGGTAATTAAATACTACTGCTTGGAAAGTGTTAATGTTGTATTTCGGAAATAACTTGAAAAGTATAAATATCCAGGTTACAGTGATGACTGCGATGCAAATTGATATCATTTGAAATAATGAAAAAGTTGATCTTCAGAGAAAGTGTAAGTTTTGGAGGGTATTCCATTTATCTTTGGTGCTTTCACACCATCTCCAAACTTATTTTGACTTTGAATTATTCTTGCTTCATCCCATAATCCATCTAATAAAAAATGTTGAAGGGTGCCAGAACCTCCTTCTACAAAAACAGAACTTATTTCAAGGTCGTATAAAAAGGATAGAATCGTTCGTGTAGTAATTTGAGGTAATTTAACAAAGGAAACATTTCCTGATTCTTCATTTTTTATTTTGTTAATGATAACCGTTTTATCTCCATCTGTAAATACTTTTGAATCTTTAGGCATATTAAGATTACTATCTATAATGATTCGCAAAGGATTTAATCCTTTAACTTCCCTAACAGTTAAACTTGGATTATCGTGTTCAATTGTTTTCCAACCAACTAATATAGCTTGTTCTTTACTTCGCCAATGATGAACTATACTTTGTGTATCAGGGTGACTAATCCAATTTATTTTTCGTTCGGTTTCTTCATCTCTATTTATATCAATAAAACCATCTTTGGTTTGTGCCCATTTTAAAATGACATAAGGTCGTTTTTTAAGCTGATAGGTAAAAAAACGTTTGTTTAGTTTGTGACATTCATTTTCTAGAATGCCTAAAGTTACATTAATTCCAGCATCTTTCATTAATTCGATGCTTTTACCTGAAACTAAGGAGTTTGGATCTTTACAACCAACAACCACACGTTTAAATTTATGTTTTAGAATTAAATTTACGCACGGAGGGGTTTTGCCAGTGTGAGAACAAGGTTCAAGACTAACATAAATTGTTGCTAGGTTTAATCGATTTATGAAATCTGTAGTGACATTATTAACTGCATTTACTTCAGCATGAGGTCCACCAAAAAATTGATGATAACCTTCTCCAATAATTTCATCTTCTAAAACAATTACAGCACCAACCATTGGATTTGGAGAAACATTTACACCAGCTAAACTTGCAAGATCTAAGCAACGCTGCATAAATATTTTATCTTTTTCAATTTGGGTCATGGTAAAGTTAGTTTTGATATAATTTCATGATGATGGGGAAATTGCTCTAAGAGATCAGCTTGTTTGAATAATTCAAAATCTTCAAAATCAAAACCAGGTGACACAGAACATGATACAAGTGAATAAGAATTTTTTTCAAATACGGATGATCCAAAAATTGTATTTTTTGGAACTAGATATTGCGGTATTTCACCTTGGTTAAAATTAATTCCAAGTTTTTGTTCATTATAATTCCCTTGATCATCAATAGAATGAACAACCAAAGGACTTCCAGCATGATAATACCACATTTCATCACTTTTAATTCGATGAAAATGAGATACATCTTCAGATCTTAATAAAAAGTAAATTACTGTTTTTAAATTTCTAGAACCGTTTAAACACAATTCAGAAGAACGATATGTTTCTTTGTAAAAACCACCTTCAGGATGAGGTAACATACCAAATTTGTTTATAATCTCTTGTATTTTATTATTCATCTAATGGACCTAATTCAGTTATTACTTTTGGTTTTTTTGTCTTTGGTAAAAAATATCTAAAGTCTAGTGCGACATAAGTACCTGTTAAACTTCCATACAATAATTCTTTTATGTTATTGTTTTGATACATAGTTGCAACATCGAATATTGGTTTTAATGGAATTCTGCCATTAGCTCCGATATAAAAATTGCCATATTTAGTATTTCTATATTCTACACCAGCATTTACATTGAATTCTAATGCAAAACTACTTCTCTTTCTACCCTCAGCTTTAAAAAGAACATGATCATTATATTTTATTTGTGAAGCTACATTTGAAGGATTGTGTACAAGTGAAATTCCTAGAGCCGTGTTAAGGTAAAATTCTTCAGCTATTTTAATAAATACGAGAGCGTTAATTGGAATATCATGACTTGTAAAAGAGAGTTCTTTTGATGCAATAAAATTACTATCAAGTGTGGTATAGTTTACGAGATAGTTTCGCTTAATTTGTGCCAGCCCTGTTTCTATAAATAAATTTTTCCAAACGGGAAATCTTAATATAGCACCAAAAGAACTACCTTGTTGTTGGTTAAAAACACTTTGGAAAATTTCATTTTTTAAGTTTAATTGAGATGAACCTATAAAGCCAGTTTCTGTTAAAGGTTTGAATTGAATACCAAAAGCAGTTTTTCTATCTTGAGAAAAAGAGAAATGGATAAACCCCAAAAGAATTAAACTATGGAAAAAGAATTTAACCATTTATTTCCAGTTTGTTACGTATTCAATTGGTTTCCTGTGTTGTTTAGGCCATTCAATAGATGGGTATCCTAAATAAACTAACCCTAGACACATATCTTTATCTTCTAGCTCTAAAAATTGTTTCATTTCTGATGTATAAATCAATTTTGAGGTAGACCAATAATAACCAATCCCATAGGCGGTAGCTGAAAGAGCCAAGTTGTGAATCGCACAAGCAACAGCTTCAACCTCTTCTACTTCTCTTATTTTTTCGGTTTCATCACGTTTCATTGAAACAGCAATTACTACAGAAGCTTGTTTAGGTCTAGTAAGTAACTTAGAAAGTTTTGAATCTTTTTGTTCTTCTTTAGGTGTTTTCTCTAAATACAAAGCACTCATAAAATCTGATAAGGATTCTCTTGATTCTTCTGAATAAAAAACAGTAAACCTCCATGGTTGTGTATTACCATGTGTTGGCGCCCAGATAGCATTGTTTAATAACATTTCAATTTGATCCCTTTGAACTTTTCTTGAGCTATATTGTTCTGGATAAATAGTTCTTCGATTTCGTATTAACTCAGTAACTTCAGATAAGTTATATTTCATATTAAAATAATTTAAAAGTCTTAATTCAATTCTCAATTTTACTCGTGGGCTCCGATAGTAGGTGGGGTTGCCCTTATTTTTCCTTCAATATCGTAAGGTACAGATAATAACGGATCTCCATAAAAAAATAGGGGAGAGCCTTGTTCTGGACGATAGTCGTTATTTGTAATGTCTCTAAAAAGGGGTGATTTATTCCAAATCGTGTTTGTAAAATTCGATTTTTTAGAAGTGTTTTTAAGTTTTATCAAATTGTTTGAAAATGAATAGCTGATAGTTGCTTTTCCACTAATTGTATCAAATAAAATTTCATCATCTTTAAAACCATAAATAATGCTGTTATTAATCATTATTTGTACAGGTGAAACATAGGTTATTTTATTCGATGGATTGGTATAGTTATTTTTAATAGCTAGAGCTCCCGCATTATTGTCCGAGGAGGCATAGCCCAATATGTTTGATTGTGTTGCTTTAAAAGTTGCACCTTGTAAAACAAATACACCATACGTTCCATTTTTTGTAATAATAGTGTTTTCCATCTCTACCCAAGGGTTTGAGAATAAAAACAAGCCATAGCTACTATTGTTTTGGATAATTGAATTCGAAATTTTTAATGTTGGGTTTGATAAATTATTGTTACTGCTGTATATGTGTATACCTGCTGTTCCATTTTTAATCAAAGCGTAGTTAATGGTGGATGACATTGCTTCATGAAAGTAAAGTCCATAAAATTGTCCAGAAACATCTTTGTAAAAACTTTCCAATCGATCTCCTTGAAAAATAACCGGTTTATCTTTAGTTCCTTGTATGTCTATTTTGGATTTGTAAATGTAGAGTAAAGCATTTTTGTGGAGATGAATTTTTGTACCAGCCTCAATTGTAAGACTTCGTGCAGAATCTACAACAGCAAAATCCAAAATAACATGAGGTTTATCGCTTTTCCATACGTCCTCTTTGAGTATCTCTTTGTAGTGAAAATAAGCGTCTTGCCCCCAAACCATTAAGTTCATATATTGGTTTTTTCCGTTTGTTTTGATACGAATGGAATCTTCGATTATAGCGGGCAAATTTTTACCTATTACGTTTAGTTTTACATCGACAAAAACAAACATGCTATCCTTACCCTCAATCTTTTTGTTTAAAAATTTTGTACCAGAAGTTCCGTCAACATTAATTCTGAAAGGGGAATTTTTATCCCCCATTAATTCTATTTCTTCAATTTCTATAGTTTTGGAGTCTGGGTTGTATATTTTAAAATTTTTGGTAGTAGAACCTATCGTTGTAAAAACAGTGTCAAATACAAGAGTGTCTGTAGAAAAGGTTACATTTGATTTTGAGAATAATTCTGTTTTTTTACAGCTTGAAAAACTCAAACTAATAGCTAAACTGAAAATATATAAAATGGTATATTGTTTCACAAACTTCAAAACGAACAATATTAGTATTTAGTATGTTTTTTAAAATATAGATTTTAAACAAAGGTACAATCAAAAGCTTTTTAAAAGGTGATAACTTTCGTTTTTTAATTAAAAAGACCTTACTTAATTCGCGACATTGATACAAGTAACTATTATACTCAGTATTTTTACACTTCAAAATTCAAGTATATGTTGAATAAAATTGTTAATGGTTTATTCTCTATGAGATTAATGGCCGTTGGTTTAATTATTTTCCTAATAGCTATTGGCGCAGCAACTATTGTTGAATCAATTTATGATATTCAGACAGCAAAAATTTTCATTTACAATGCTAAATGGTTTGAGGTATTGTTATTCTACTTAATGATCAATTTAATTGTAAATATTTTTAGGTATAAAATGTTTCAAAGAGAAAAAATGGCAATGCTTGCTTTTCACTTGTCATTTATTGTAATTATTATTGGTGCAGCAGTAACACGTTTTGTAAGTTATGAAGGTTTAATGTTGATTCGTGAAGGTGAAAAAAGTAATTTAATTTACTTGAATGATCCTCACTTGTGGTTTAGAATTAATGATGGAAAGATGCAATATGTTCTGAATCGTAAAACGTTTATGTCCGAACAAGCAAACAATCATTTCGAAGAAGAAGTAGAATTCCCAGGTCATAAAAACCCGATTACTATTGAATATGTAAACTACAGAAAAAAAATGGTAGATTCTCTTTTAGTTGATCCTAAAATTAAAGGTTCAGTTTTAGAAATTGTGACAGATGGTATGACTTCAAATTACTTACCAGAAAATGGGTTTGTCATGGTGGGTGAAAATGCACTTTCTTTCGCTAAAAAAGATGCTATGCCTGGAATGGAGGTGTCCCGAGTAAATGGAAACTTGATGATTCAGACGAAATTGCCAGTTCGTTTTTTACCAATGACCATGATGATGAAATACAGACAATCAGGTCAAAACCCACCAGATTCCCTGTTTCAAAATGTTCCTACTGATTCTATGGTTCCTTTTTTACCAAGAACGCTATATGTAGTTGCCGGTCAACAATTTGTTTTTAAAAATGAAATCCAACATGCAAAAATGACTAAAATGTCATCTGGTAGAAAAGATAGGGGTATGGATATATTAACCTTGAAGATTAAAGATGGTCAAAAATCAAAAATTGTTGATTTAGTCGGCGGTTTTCAACAAATGCCTGAAAAAGCAGTGTTTAATTTTGAAGGTCTGACATATGAAATGGAATATGGTTCAACTAAAAAAGAGATTCCTTTTTATATTGCATGTAAAGATTTTAGACTTGAGAGATATCCTGGATCCAATACAGCCTCTTCGTTTGAAAGTGATGTGACAATTATAGATAATGCGAGAAAATATATAAGAAATCAAACGATTTTCATGAATCACGTTATGGATTACGATGGCTTTAGATTTTTTCAATCTGCTTATGACCCCGATGAGAAAGGAACTCGTTTGAGTGTTAACCACGATGCCTTAGGTACAAACATCACTTATGTGGGATATCTATTAATGTCTATAGGGATGATCATGTCTTTATTTGCACCAATCGGAAGATTTAAAGAATTAGCTTCTAAAATAAGTGCTTCACATAAAAGAAATAATGTCCTAAAAATGCTGGTATTCATACTAGGGTTAGGTTGTTCTAGTATGAATTTAAATGCACAGCATAATGGTCATAAACATGAAGGACCTGTAGTGCATTTTATGTCTGAAGAACATAGCGATGACGTTTCAACCCTTTTGGTACAAGATTTACAAGGAAGAATAATTCCAATGCATACAAATTGTGACCAGCTGTTAAGAAAGATTTATGGTAAAAATAAATATGAAAATCACAATGCTGTCCAAACTGTAATGAGTATGCATATGTATCCTCCATATTGGGTTAAACAAAAGATTATCTCTATTCCACAAGCTGTTAGAGAACAATTGAAGTTAGGTAAGTTAGCAAGTTTTAATGAATTAATGGATAAAGATGGTCAGTTTAAATGGATTAAATTATACAATATTGCACATCAAAAGTTAGATTCAAGAAAAAACGAGTTTGATAAGAAAATAATTAAGCTCGTTGAACGCTTTGAGGTGACTGGTTCAATTTTTAGATGGGAATTTATGAAAATTATTCCCTTGAAAAGTGATCCTAATAATACATGGTATGTTCCGTTAAACATGGAGTTAATGCAAAAGGATTCGATTTCTTCTATGTATGCATTAAAGTATTTGAGTGCAGTTGATTCAGCGTCCAAGACTAATGCTTATGGTAATGCTTCCGATTTATTAAAAGGGTTTAAAAAATACCAACGCGAAGCGGCGGGTAAAATAGCACCTTCAGAATCACACGTAAATATGGAGGTTCGATACAATAAGATGAATATTTTTAAAAATACGATGTATTCTTATTTTGTATTAGGGTTGTTAATGTTGATATTATATTTCGTAAGAATTTTTATACAACCAACTGAAAGTACGGAAAAAACTTTTCGAAAAATACTTTTGCCATTTACAATATTAATGAGTTTCATTTTTATTTATCATGGTTCTGGAATCGGAATGCGATGGTATATAACTGGACATGCTCCTTGGAGTAATGGGTATGAAGCAGTAATTTTTATTGCTTGGATCGCAATGATTGCTGGGTTTATATTTTCTAAAAAGAATGGTGCTGTACTACCTGCTACCGCAATATTAGCATTTTTCATACTTTTTGTAACTGAGTTAAATTTGATGGATCCAGAGATAACACCGTTACAACCTGTTTTGAAATCATATTGGTTAATGATACACGTTGCGATTATTACAGGAAGTTATGGTTTCTTAGGATTGGGAGCTATTTTAGGTTTTATAAATATGTTAATGTATACTTTCAGAAATTCCTTAAATGGTAAACGACTAACTACTCAAATAAATGAAATTACGGCTGTATCTGAAATGACTATTACTATCGGTTTATACATGTTAACGATTGGAACTTTTCTAGGAGGAGTTTGGGCTAATGAATCTTGGGGTAGGTACTGGGGTTGGGATCCTAAAGAAACTTGGGCATTAGTATCAGTTTTAGTTTATGCCGTAATCTTGCATTTACGTTTTATTCCAGGATTAAGTGGGAAATTTACATTTAATTTGGTGAGTTTTTGGGGGTTCTCTGCAATCATATTTACTTTCTTTGGTGTTAATTTTTACTTAGTTGGTTTGCATTCTTATGCTCAAGGAGAAGGTTTGGCTGAGATTCCGAATTGGATTTTTTACACGATTGGTATTCTTACAGTTTTCTCTATCCTAAGTTTTTTAAAGTATAGAACTTATTCAAAAAAACTATTTGAATAATTTATTTATTAAGATAGTTGTTATTCTTAAAATACTAGGTTTTATCTTTTACTTTTAATTGAATATTTAGTATTCATTGAACCCTTTTCCATTAAAAACAGCTTCTTTAGATTTTTGAATTCGAGAAGTAATTGTAGCGCTTTGTTTGGCAGAAGAGTAATGAATTAGATATGATTTTTGTCTTCCCGGTGTTAATGAATAGAATGCTTTTTTAAAAGCGATATCTGAATCAAATTCTTGTTTTAACTCTTCAGGTATTGGATATTCTTCCACTTTTTTAGAAATTATCTTCTTCCCTGATTTTTCAATTTCTATTGCTTCTTGGATATATTCAACAATAGTATTTTCTAATTCTAATATTCGTTCTAAATTTTTAAATCTAATAAAACGAGCTGAATTTGAATTCTCACCAGGCATTTCTAGTATTCCTTTTGGATCTCTCAAAAGAGCAACTTTCATGAAATTTATTCTGAAAGCTTCTTTAAAACCAGATCCAATGATAATATTTTTTCCATTTAATGTATAACAGGGCTGTTTCCATTTTAGTTCTTCAGTTAAACCGCTATTTAAAGCAATTTGTCTTAATGCTTGAAGTTCTAGTTTCCAAGTGTGTACCTTACAGTCTGCTGTTTTGTATAATTTACAACGACCACAACCATCAATAAAAAATAAATCAACTAATCTAGATGTTTGCATATTAAATTTATTTTGTTTCTTTGATCGCTTGAAGAATAATTTCTCCAGCTTTAATCATTTCCAATTCACTAATGTTTAAGGGTGGAGAAAGTCTAAAGCTGTAAGGATGTGATAGAAACCAAAAACTTATTAATCCTAATTCAAGACATTTTTTAACCACTTTTTCCACTCGTTCAAATGATTCCATATCAAAAGCATACATCATTCCAACTCTTCTTATCTCCTTGATTTCATCTTCATTTGAAAGCATTTTTTCAAGGATAGAAGCAATTCGTTCTACTTCGTTAAAATCAATTTCATTAGTTAAAACATGTAAAAAGGCATTCGCAGATGCGCAAATAACAGGATTTCCACCAAATGTTGTGATATGACCTAACATAGGGTTATAAGTAAATTCTTTAAGATAATCATGTGATGAAACTAGGGCTCCAATAGGTAAACCTCCCCCTAGAGCTTTTCCTAGGGTTAATACATCTGGAATAATACCGGATCGTTCAAATGCAAACGTACTACCTGCACGGCCCATTCCACACTGTATTTCATCAAAAATTAACAAAGCACCCGTTTCATTACATTTCTTTTTTAATGCTTTTAAAAATTCATAAGAACTTTCTCTTACTCCAGCATCTCCTTGGATAGTCTCAATGATTACACCTGCAGTATTAGAAGTTATTTGTTCTAAATCATTGATGTTATTATGTTTGAGAAATCTGATTTCTGGTAAAAGTGGTCTAAATACTTGTTTTTTGATTTCATTTCCAGAGATACTTAATGAACCATGTGTACTTCCATGGTAAGAACCTCGAAAAGAAACTATTTCAGTTCTACCAGTGACTCTTTTAACTAGTTTAATTGCTGCTTCATTAGCTTCAGTCCCTGAATTAACTGGATAAACACAATTTAAATTTTCAGGGAGTAATGAAATTAATTTTTTAGAAAATGCTAAGGTGCTATCTTGTATAAATTCACCATACACCATGACGTGCATGTGTTTATCTAATTGATCTTTTATTGCCTTTAAAATGGTTGGGTGACTATGTCCAACATTAGTAACAGCAACACCAGAAATCATATCCATATAGGATTTCCCCGATTTATCAAAGATATAGATTCCTTTAGCTGAATCAACCTCTATGAGATACGGATAAGGATTTGTTTGACCTTGAATTTTCAAAAATAAATCCTTATCCATATGAAGTTATTTTATTTTTTGCGTGAAATTACTTTTTCAGAAGCTAATACAATATCAGCTGTATCAATGTGATATTTTGTCATTAATTCCATTGGTGTACCACTTTCACCAAAACTATCATTTACAGCTACAAACTCTTGTGGTACAAGTAAGTTTTTTGTAATCACTTGAGCAACAGACTCTCCTAATCCTCCAGCCATCATATGTTCTTCAGCTGTTACAACACATTTTGTTTTATTTAATGATTTTAATAAAGTTACTTCATCTAATGGTTTGATAGTGTGCATGTTGATTAATTCAACTGAAACACCTTTTTCTTCTAGAATTCTAGCTGCTTCAATCGATTTCCAAACCATATGACCACATGCAACTATTGTAACATCAGTTCCTTCAATAAGTACATCTGCTTTACCAATTTCAAAATTTGCGTCAGGTCTTACAAAAATAGGCATAACCGGTCTACCAAATCGAAGATAAACAGGTCCTTCGTGATCTGCAATAGCTATTGTGGCTTGTTTTGTTTGGTTAAAATCAGCAGGTACAATTACTGTCATATTCGGTAACATTTTCATCATACCGATATCCTCTAAAATTTGATGGGTTGCACCGTCTTCACCAAGAGTTAAACCGGCATGAGAAGCGCATATTTTAACATTTTTGTTTGAGTAGGCAACAGATTGACGAATTTGATCGTAAACTCTTCCTGTAGAGAAGTTTGCAAATGTTCCCGTGTAAGGAATTTTTCCACCAATTGTCATTCCAGCTGCCATACCAATCATATTAGCTTCAGCTATCCCTACTTGAAAAAAACGTTCATTACAATCTTTTGCAAAAGCATCCATTTTAAGTGATCCTGTTAAGTCTGCACATAAAGCAACAACATTTTCATTTTTTTTGCCTAGTTCATGAAGTCCCTCACCAAATCCTGAGCGTGTATCTTTGTTACCAAAAATTTCAAATTCTATCATATTACAAATTTATAAATTTAATGAAATAGTTTTATTTGAGTAAATTCTAAAGTTTTGACTATAAGTATAAACAGTTGATTTAATATTTTTTTGTCTGTAAACAACTTTATATTGACCAGGTTGTAAAAACCATTGACCACTAGTAGTTTGTTGGTTTAAATTACATACCCAATCCCATGTTCCTTCTTTTGTTTGAACAAATATTTGTCCAACTGTTAGGTTCAAACATTTATAAGTAAATAAACCAGGTGCATCAATGTCTATATTGTAAGTTCCTGATTGTGAAACTTTAATTTTGTGATAACTTCTTGGTAAAGTTAAAACCTCAGCTATATAATTTCCTACAATATATTTATCTGTAGAATTTATTTCTTGAACGTTTAAGGTTTTATAATCATTTTCAAGCATAATTCTAGTTTGAATATATACTGGATTTGAGCCATTTATCAAATTTGTTTTTATATAACCTTGTGGTGCATCTACAGATATTGTATTGTGAATGTTTTTTTTAATCTCAATTTCTTTAAGTTCAACCTTTGGTATTGTATTTACTAGTAAATCATATTTTATGTTTGGATCTAAAATTAAAGTATCTGGATTTTTAAATCTGTTAAGAGTATGCATGTAAGTATACTTTAAATCTTTTGTACCTGATTTATAAAGAAACATAGTGACATCTGTTTCTGTTGGTTTCCCATTTATATCGTTTAAATTGATTTGAACTGTAGTGTTAACAAGTGCTTTAGAAACAACATTTTTTAATGCATTTTTAAAAGCAGTTTTAGATTCTGCCTCTGAATAACTTCCAATACATTTAAATTGCTCAAGGTAACTAAGATCAAGGCCCAAACCAATAACAAATGGAGTTATACCAATTTTTTTATCGTGTAATTTTTTAGCTATAACGCAAGGATCGTTATCACAAGCTTCAAGTCCATCAGTAATTAATATTATAATATTTCTAGCATTATAATCTGGAAAATCGTCTGCTGCAGCTTCTAGAGATCTAGCGATGGGGGTTGTACCTTTAGCTTTAATCGTTTTAATGAAAAATTTGATTTTATCAAAGTTATCAATTCCAAAAGGCACCTCAAGTTTTGTATCATTACAATCCTGGAAAGTTGGAGTAATAGGAGATTGATGACCATAAACTCTTAAGGCAATTTCTAAGTTGGCACTACCTTTTAAACTATCAACAGATTGTGCTAATAATTCTTTTGCAGCCTCTATTCTCGTTTGTTCACCCCAACTTGCATTCATACTGTTGGATGCATCCAAAATAAATAAAATGCGAGTTAATTTTTCTTGACCATAAGAAGTCAATAAAAAAATAGAAAATAATATGGAAACGAGGTATTTCAATTAATAGTCTCCAAGTGTTTCTTCAAGTTGACTTAATGCATTTGCTAATTGTTCAGGGTTTGGTGCAACACCATGCCATTTATGACTACCTTCCATAAAATCAACACCTTTGCCCATTTCTGTTTTCATGATAATAACAACTGGTTTGCCATGTCCAAGTTGGTTTTTAGCATTATTTAGTGTAGTTTTTATTTCGTCAATATTATGTCCATCCATTTCTAAAGTAATCCAACCAAATGCTTCCCATTTAGCTTTTAAGTTACCTAAAGAAAGTACGTCTTCAACATCACCATCAATTTGTCTTCCGTTAAAATCGATTGTCGCGATTAGATTATCAATTTTTTTTGCAGAAGCATACATCGCAGCTTCCCAAATTTGACCTTCTTGTAATTCCCCATCACCATGCAATGTGAAGATGGTAGAAGAATCGTTATTTAATTTTTTTACTTCAGCTGCACCTAGAGCACAAGATAATCCTTGACCTAATGACCCCGATGCCATTCTTATTCCTGGTAATTTTTTGTCAGTACTTGGGTGACCTTGTAATTTAGAACCTAATCTTCTAAAACCATCTAAATCTTGAATTGGAAAATAACCACTTCTAGCCAACACGCTATACCAAACTGGTGAAATGTGTCCATTAGATAAAAAGAATAAATCCTCATTGATTCCGTCCATATTAAATGGTTTCGGAGAATGTTTCATTGTATCAAAATATAATACTGTAAGAAAATCTGCACAACCTAATGAGCCACCAGGGTGACCAGAATTAACTGCTGAAACCATTCGAACAATATCTCTTCTAATTTGAGAGGCGATTCTTTTTAACTCTAGACTTTCCATGAAATTTTTTTTAGCAAACAAAAGTAAATATTTTAACTAATAAAATTCTAAATGTTTAAACTTATAAGTGAATTTAATTCAAACTATTTTAACTCTTTTTTAGCTTTAGATGTACCAATCATTTTTGTAATGTAATCTTTATCAGATTTTGGAGATCTTGCGGGAGAATATTCTCTACCATAAAAGATTATTTGTAAGTGAAGTTTATTCCAATATTCTTTTGGGAACAAAGCTTTAGCATCTTTCTCAGTTTGTGTTACACTTTTTCCATTTGTTACTCCCCATCTTGTTAGGAGTCGGTGAATATGTGTGTCAACTGGAAACATTGGGTGACCAAAAGATTGAGACATGACTACAGAAGCTGTTTTATGTCCGACTCCGGGTAATTTCTCAAGTTCCTCAATATCTTCTGGAACTAATCCATTAAATTTATCAATCAGTATTTGAGAAAGTGTGTGAATTGCTTTTGATTTTTGAGGTGATAAACCACAAGGTCTAATAATCTCTTTAATTTCTTCAACAGATAATTTAACCATGTCAAAGGGATTATTCGCTTTATTAAACAATACAGGAGTAATTTTATTAACTCGTTCATCTGTACATTGAGCGGATAGAAGAACAGCAATTAATAGTGTATAACTATCCTTGTGGTCGAGTGGAACAGGAGTTTCTGGATATAATTTCTCTAATTCGTTGATAATGTAAATTCCTTTTTCTTTTTTTGTCATTTCAAATAAATATTATGTTTCCGTTATATCGAAAATCGAAAGACTCTAAAAATTTTTATCAAATAATAAATGAAAGAGAGTTTTTTCAATTAAAAATTATTGGTTCTAAAATTAGAAAATATCATTACATAGTAGACAAATTCCCGGAGATTCTGATGATAAAAGAAATGATAGATTCTACAAATGAATTTTATGAAGCTTGTGAGCGATTAGATTTTGAAATCAGAGAGCAGAATTCAATTTCAAATTAAATACAAGTTTTTAATTATTTTTGCAAAACTCAAACTAGTAGATTTATATTATGTCAGACAAAAAAGTTGCTTTTATTACTGGTGTTACAGGTCAAGATGGAGCTTATTTAAGTGAATTTTTATTAAAAAAAGGGTATATTGTTCATGGTTTAAAAAGAAGATCTTCATTATTTAATACAGATAGAATCGATCACCTTTATCAAGATCCGCATACTGAAAACAAGAATTTTATACTTCATTATGGTGATTTAACTGATAGTACTAACTTGATAAGGTTAATTCAACAAATTCAACCAGATGAAATCTATAATTTAGCAGCGATGAGTCATGTTGCTGTTTCTTTTGAGACACCTGAATATACTGGAAATGCCGATGGATTAGGTACCTTGAGAATATTAGAAGCTGTTCGTTTACTAGGTTTAGAAAAAAAGACTAAAATATATCAGGCTTCCACTTCAGAATTATATGGTAAAGTTCAGGAAGTACCACAAACTGAAACTACACCTTTTTATCCAAGAAGTCCCTATGCTGTAGCAAAAATGTATGCTTATTGGATAACAGTGAACTACAGAGAGGCTTACGGAATGTATGCCTGCAATGGAATTTTATTCAATCATGAGTCACCTATCAGAGGAGAAACGTTTGTAACTAGAAAAATCACCAGAGCCACTTCTAAAATCGCTCTTGGACTTCAAGATAAATTGTATTTGGGTAACTTAGATGCGAAAAGGGATTGGGGACATGCTAAAGATTATGTTCGTATGATGTGGATGATACTTCAAGCTGATCAACCTGAGGATTGGGTAATTGCTACAAATAAAACCACAACAGTTCGTGATTTTGTAAGAATGGCTTTTGCAGAAGTTGGTATTAAATTAGAATTTAAAGGAGAAGGAGCTGCTGAAAAAGGGTTTGTACTTTCATGTGATTTACCTGAATATCAACTTGAAATTGGTAAAGAAGTAGTGTGTGTTGATCCGAAATATTTTAGACCGACTGAAGTTGATTTGTTAATTGGTGATGCTACAAAAGCCAAAGAAAAATTAGGTTGGGTTCCGGAATACGATCTTTCAGATTTAGTGAAAGATATGATGGAGAGTGATTTAAAGTTGATGAAAAAAGATCAGTATTTAAAAGAAGGTGGGTTTTATACTTACAATTACTTCGAATAAGATATATGAATTTAAACACCAAAATATATATCGCTGGACATAGAGGCATGGTTGGTTCAGCTGTATGGAACTGTTTGAAAGATGCTGGTTATTCGAATTTAATTGGAAAAACTTCAAAAGAATTAGATTTAAGGAACCAACAGGCTGTCACTGATTTTTTTCAAATAGAAAAACCAGAAATAGTAATTGATTCCGCAGCTAGGGTAGGAGGTATTTTAGCAAACAATAATTTTCCATATCAGTTTTTGATGGAAAATATGCAGATTCAAAACAATTTAATTGATTCTGCATTGAAAACGAATGTATCAAAATTTGTTTTTTTAGGAAGTTCTTGTATTTATCCAAAGTTTGCCCCTCAGCCACTTAAAGAAGAATATTTGTTAACAGATTCATTAGAACCAACAAATGAGTGGTATGCATTAGCTAAAATAACAGGAGTTAAACTGTGTGATGCAATTAGGAAACAATATGGTAAAGACTTCGTTAGTTTGATGCCAACCAATTTGTATGGAGAACGTGATAATTTTGATTTAGAAACATCACATGTTCTACCTGCTATGATAAGAAAGTTTCACGACGCTAAAATTAATAATAAAGAAAAAGTTGAATTGTGGGGATCTGGAACACCCAAACGTGAGTTTTTACATGTAAAAGATTTAGCAAAAGCGGTTCTATTTACAATTGAAAATAAATTAGATGACTCTCTATATAATGTTGGTACCGGTGTTGATTTATCAATTTCGGATTTAGCATTTATGGTGAAAGAAGTTGTTGGTTATCATGGTGATATTGTATGGGATTCTTCCAAGCCTGATGGTACACCAAGAAAATTAATGGATGTCTCTAAATTGAAAAAAATAGGTTGGAGTTCTAAAATACATCTTTTAGAAGGTCTTGCTATGACTTATGAGTGGTTTCTTGAAAATCAAGAGAATTTGAAAAAAATCAAGTTGCAATAATTAGTTTTAAGTATTTTATAATTTTTGATAAGTTTGATGTTTTTTTGCTTTTTAAGTTAATATTCAATTTGTTAAGATTTATTGTTTTGCCTTTTTTTCTTTTTTATTGATCAAGTTTTACTGAAAAAATTATATATATATCTTTGAATTAATTATAGACGAATTTATTAAATATAAAATTCTTAACTTTACGAAATAAATAATTACATTTTTGTATGTATATAATTTATTAAGAATTATTTAAATGTCTTTCGATTCAAAAATAAAAATTCTAATTACTGGTGGTGCAGGCTTTATTGGGTCTAATTTATGTGATTTCTTTTTAAATAAATGTGATTATTCTGTCGTTTGTCTTGATAATCTGTCAACGGGTTATTTAAAGAATATTGAAGATTGTTTAATCAATCCAAATTTCAGATTTATAGAAGGTGACATTAGAAATTTTGAAACCTGTAGAGAAGCGGTTTTAGGTTGTGATTATGTACTTCATCAAGCTGCGCTTGGTTCAGTACCTAGATCAATAAATGATCCTCAAACAACCAATGATGTAAATATAAACGGTTTTTTAAATATGCTTGTAGCAGCTAGAGACGAAAAAGTTAAACGTTTTGTTTATGCTGCAAGTTCTTCAACCTATGGGGATTCTGAATCGTTACCAAAAGTAGAAGAGATTATTGGAAAACCTCTTTCACCATATGCTATAACTAAATATGTAAATGAACTTTACGCCGATGTGTTTTCTAAAACATATGGTTTAAAAACAATCGGGTTGAGATATTTTAATGTTTTTGGAAGAAAACAAGATCCTAATGGCGCTTATGCTGCAGTAATTCCAAAATTCGTTATGCAATTTATGAACTATGAAAGTCCTGTGATTAATGGTGATGGTAATTACACACGTGACTTTACATATATTGATAATGTAATTCAAATGAACGAATTAGCAATGCTTAACGAAAATCCAGAAGCTGATAATACAATTTTTAACACTGCTTTTGGAGATAGAACTTCATTAAATTATCTTGTTGAGAGTATTAGAAAAATTCTTTGTAAGTATGACCCTCAAATACAAGAAGTAGATGTTATTTATGGAGCCAAAAGAGCAGGAGATATTCCACATTCTTTAGCATCCATTGATAAAGCTAAAAAACTTTTGGGTTATAATCCAAAATTTTCTTTGCATCAAGGTCTAGAACAAGCTGTTGATTGGTATTGGAGAAATTTAAAGTAGAAATTGCTATGAATGTTCTTAAATTAATTGGACGAGAAAAACAATTATTTCTTGAAGATATTACAAAAAACAAAGTTAAACTTATAGAAGTAGTAAGCAGTTCTTCGTTTCTTGTTATTGGTGGTGCAGGCTCAATAGGTCAAGCAGTTACAAAAGAAATTTTCAAAAGAAAACCTAAAAAACTTCATGTAGTTGATATATCTGAAAATAACTTAGTTGAATTAGTTAGGGATATAAGAAGTTCTTTTGGGTATATTGATGGTGATTTTCAAACATTTGCTTTAGATATTGGTTCAGTCGAATATGATGCCTTCATAGAAGGAGATGGTGATTATGATTATGTGTTGAATTTATCTGCTTTGAAACATGTTAGAAGTGAAAAAGACCCATATACATTAATGAGAATGATTGATGTTAATATTTTTAATACAATAAAGACTATCGATCAGTCTATTTCTAAAGGTGTAAAAAAATATTTTTGTGTTTCTACCGATAAAGCAGCTAATCCAGTAAATATGATGGGAGCATCAAAAAGAATTATGGAAATGTTCTTGATGAAAAAAAGTGAACAAATTAATATATCTACAGCTAGATTTGCTAATGTGGCATTCTCTGATGGTTCTTTACTACATGGATTTAATCAACGAATACAAAAAAGACAACCTATTGTTGCACCTAATGATATAAAAAGATATTTTGTTGTTCCTCAAGAATCAGGTGAATTATGCTTAATGTCTTGTATATTTGGAGAAAATAGAGATATATTTTTTCCGAAATTAAGTGAAAGTCTACATTTAATCACTTTTGCTGAAATTGCTGAAAAGTATCTAAAAGAAATTAATTATGATGCTTACATGTGTGAAGATGAGGATGAAGCAAGAAAATTAATAGATATATTACCTGAACAAGGAAAATGGCCATGTTTGTTTACCAAAAGTGATACTACTGGTGAAAAAGATTTTGAGGAATTTTTCACAGATAATGAAGAGCTTGACATGGAACGTTTTGAGAATTTGGGAATAGTTAAAAATAATCCATCTTATGATGAAAGTAAATTGATTTTATTTACCGAAAAAATAAATAAAATGAAATTTGAAAAAAAATGGAATAAAAAAGAAATTGTAGATTTATTTTTTGATATGATACCTAATTTCGGACATAAAGAAACTGGTAAATATCTTGATTCAAAAATGTAATTATGAGAGATTATTCAATTGTTATTAAGTTTATAAAAGATTTATACTCAAATAAGAGCTTCATACCTTTACATGAACCTCGTTTTAATGGAAATGAAAGGAAATACGTTCTTGATACGATTGAAAGTACATTTGTTTCTTCTGTAGGTGCTTATGTTGATAAGTTTGAAGAAATGATTAAAGATTTGACTGGTGCAAAATATGCAATTGCTGTAGTTAATGGAACTTCAGCTTTACACATGAGTTTACTTTTAGCAGGGGTTAAAAAAGATGATTTAGTTATTACTCAAGCTTTAAGTTTTATTGCAACTTGTAATGCAATTAGCTATATCGGAGCAGAGCCAGTATTTATAGACGTTGATAAGGAATCATTAGGTATGTCAGCTAATTCATTAGAAATGTTTATGGCAAACATCAAATTGGTTAATGGAGTTCCTATTCATACACCTTCAGGAAAAAAAGTTTCTGCATGTGTACCTATGCATACTTTTGGTTTTCCAGTAGAGATTGATAAGATAGCCATTATATGTGAAAAATATAATATACCATTAATAGAAGATGCTGCAGAATCATTAGGTTCAACTTATAAAGGTAGGCATACAGGTACATTTGGATTATTAGGTACATATAGTTTCAACGGTAATAAGACAATTACGTGTGGAGGAGGGGGAATAATAGTGACAAATGATGAAAAATTAGGGAGATTAGCCAAACATTTAACTACTCAAGCAAAAGTTCCTCATCGTTGGGAATTTGAACACGATTTTATAGGTTATAATTATAGATGTCCAAATCTTAATTCTGCCTTAGCATGTGCACAGTTAGAACAGTTAGAACAATTTGTTGAAAATAAAAGAACTACAGCTTCTATTTATAAGAAATTTTTCGAACAAGAAAATATTAAGTACATGGATGAGCCTAATGGATCCCATTCAAATTTTTGGCTTAATTCAATTATTTTAGAGAGTAAAGAAGAACGAGATAATTTCTTGAATCAATCTAATGATAAGGGAGTAATGACTAGACCTGTTTGGGCTTTAATGAATAAATTAAGAATGTTTGAAAATTGTATTCACGATGAATTAAAGAACAGTCAATTTCTAGAAGAAAGATTAGTAAATATTCCTAGTAGTGTTAGACTCTAAAGAGATTTTAATTTTTGGATATTCTGGTCATGCATATGTAGTTATCGATGCGGCTATCAGTTGTGGCTTTGTTATTAATGAATATATTGATTTAGTTGAAAATAAATTAAATCCTTTCAATCTAAAATACAAAGGTTCAGAAAATTCTATTAATGTAGAAAATATTATAAATTATAAATTTTCATTCCCAGCAATAGGATCTAATGAAATAAGATATAAATTGGTTAAATATTTTAGTGAAAACAACTTAAATCAATCGATTTTAATTCATCCTAGTTCAATTATTTCAGGTATAAGTAAAATTGGTCTTTCAACTTTTATTTCGTCTGCTGTAGTAGTAAATCCCTTGGTTAAAATCGGTGTTGGTTGTATAATTAATACAAGTGTTGTAGTTGAACATGAGTGTAATATAGGAGATTTTTCACATTTAGCTCCAGGTGTTGTATTGGCAGGTAACGTAAACATTGGTAGTTTTTCTTTCATAGGTGCAAATTCAGTTGTTAAACAGGGGGTGAAGATTGGAAATAATGTTATTGTTGGTGCAGGATCAGTTGTTTTAAATGATATACCAGATAATGAAACTTGGGTTGGTAATCCCGCTAAAAAATTAAGATAATATGGAAAAAGTAATTATTATTGCTGAAGCAGGTGTTAATCATAATGGCGATATTGAAAATGCTTATAAATTAATTGATGCTGCAGTTGAATCAGGAGTTGATTATGTTAAATTTCAAACATTTTCTGCAGAAAAATTAGTTAGTCCAGATGCTAAAAAAGCTGCTTATCAATCTAAAAACATTGGTGATGGCAATGATTATCAATATGATATGCTAAAGAAATTAGAGCTGAGTCATGAGGACCACTTACTATTAATGGATTATTGTAATCAAAAAGATATTAAATTTTTCTCTACTGCTTTTGATGTTGAAGGTGTTGATTATCTAAACCAATTAGGATTGGATATGTTTAAAATCCCAAGTGGTGAAATGACTAATTTTCCTTATCTTAGGTCAGTTGCTCAAAAAGGAAAACCAATTATTCTTTCAACGGGAATGGGAGCTTTAGGCGAAATTGAAGAAGCCATGTCTGTACTTTTAAAGTATGGTGCTCAAAGAGATAATATTACTATTTTACACTGTAATACAGAATATCCAACTCCTATGTTAGATGTAAATTTAAAAGCTATGAATACGATTGGTCAGGCTTTTGGAGTTCAAATCGGATATTCAGATCATACTCTGGGAATAGAAGTACCAACAGCTGCTGTAGCTTTAGGTGCAAAAGTTATAGAAAAACATTTTACACTAGACAGAGATTTACCAGGCCCTGATCATAAGGCATCTTTAGAGCCAAATGAATTAAAAGCAATGGTAAGTGCAATAAGAAATATCGAAATGGCAATTTCTGGTTCAGGAAGAAAGGAACCAAGCGAAAGTGAATCAAAAAATATATTAATTGCTAGAAAAAGTATATTTTTAAAAAATGATCTTTCTGAAGGTGCAATTATTGAGGAATCTGATATAATGGCATTAAGACCTGGAGATGGAATATCCTCCATGCAATGGAATAATGTAGTAGGAAGGAAAATTTCTAAAAATAAAAAAGCATTTGAAAAATTAAGTTGGTCAGACTTAGCATAAAAATTTAAATTAAATGCTAATTGAACTTTAATATTAAAGTCTGATTAGTTTTAAAAAATTATAAATCATCTATCAAAATATAACTAAATGGAAATAAAAAAGTTTAAAGCAGGTGACGAGAAAGCAATCCTTGACTTATTCAATTTGGCGTTTAATAAAGAAATGACAATGGAGTATTGGAAATGGAGATTTCAGGACAACCCATTTAGTAACGAATTTATGATTCATCTGATGTGGGAAGGTGATTTGTTAGTGGGGCATTATGCTGTTTCTCCTATAGAAATGATTCTTAATGGTGAGGTAACTAAAACTGCTTTATCAATGACAACAATGACGCATCCTGAATATAATGGTCGTGGTATTTTTACTCAATTATCTTCAAGTCTTTATAACGAACTAAAAGAAGAGCACAATTATGCAATGGTTTGGGGTTTCCCGAATAATAATTCACATTATGCTTTTATAAAAAACCTTAAATGGAAAAATTTAGCTACTATACCAATGCTAAGTTTGAAAACGTCAAATTTTAAAAAAATAGAATCTGAACTGAATTTTGAACAACATTCTAATTTTACAGCATCTTTAAGTCAAAAGCTTTCTTCAGTAAATAAAGATGTTAGGATAAATAAAACAGAAAAGTATTTAAATTGGAGATATGTTGCCAACCCATCTGCGGACTACAAAATAATTTCAATTAATGACAAGTCTGGAATTATTGTTTATAAACTGATTCCTTCTTTTTCAAATGCAGATAAATTTGAAATTGATATCATGGAAATTCAATTCAGTCAAAATCCAATGCAATTGCAAGAACTTTTGTCTTTAATTTTGGAATTAGAAAAAGTACAAATAGAAAAGTTTAATCTATGGTTTTCAATCTTTTCAGATGATTATTTGCACTTTAAAAAACTAGGATTTGTTTCTCAAATGCCAATTACATACCTAGGATGTTTAAATTTAGCATCTGAAGATAAAAATATAAGTCAATACCAAGAATGGGATATTAATTTTGGATATTCTGATGTGTTTTAATTATGGATAAAAGAAAAATTATAGCAGTTACAGGAGCAAGGTCAGATTATGATTTGTTATATAGTGTATATGATAAATTGAATAAAAGTGATTTGTTTGATTTTAGTATAATTATTACAGGACCAAATTTGTCTGAAACGTATGGTTATACTGCGCAATATATTGAAAAAGACGGTTTTAGGGTTGTGGGTAAAATTTTTAACCTAGTAGATTCCAATCAAAAAATTGGCAGGGCGGTTTCAATTGGCTTGCAAATCCCTTCTTTAGCAAACTTACTTTTACAAGAGCAGCCAGATATCGTTTTGGTTGCAGGAGATAGAGAAGAAGCCATTAGTGTTACAATGACTTGTGCTTTTATGGATATTGCTGTTGCACATTTCTTTGGTGGAGATATTGCAAAAGATGGAAATATTGACAACTCAACCAGATATGCAGCCAGTAAATTTGCACACCTACATTTCCCAACTTTGAGTCAACACCGAGAAACATTACTAAAACTAGGTGAAGATGATTGGCGTATTTTTGTTGTAGGCAACCCTGCTCTTGACAGAATTGTGAGTACGCCATTTATTGCAAAAGAAAATGTTTTTGAAACGTTAAATGTCGCTTCTAAAAATATTTCAAATTATTGTGTAATGATTCAACACTCTATTATTACACAAGTAGACAAACAAGCAGAGCATATTAGAATTACACTCGAAGCGATTCTAAAATCAAATATTCACTGTTTTATAAATTTCCCAAATTCTGACGCGGGTACTTCAGATATTATCAAAGCGATAGAAGAATATACTAATAAATATCCTGAAAACTTTTCTTTGTTCAAAAATCTTGACAGAAACAATTACATCAACCTAATGCGAAACTCTGAATTTTTAATAGGAAATTCAAGTTCAGGTATTGTTGAGGTTGCTTCTTTTAAATTAGCTGCAATAAACATTGGAGAACGTCAAAGAGGAAGATTGCATTGCGAAAATGTAATTTTTGTCGATAATGATGTTCCGCAAATTCAGCAAGCTATTGATACGGTTCTGAATGATGAGAATTTCAAAGAAAAATTATCAAAAGTTCTGAATCCTTATGGACAAGGAAATTCAGCTGATAAAGTAGTTGAAGTATTGTCTGAAATCACTTTAGATAGCAATCTTATACATAAAAATATTAGTTATTAATTAATT
>VFQS010001086.1_pt1 | contig 26362 bp, 25 predicted proteins | sample 3512361 | NCBI WGS metagenome assembly VFQS01 (sample SAMN10412375, study PRJNA504923) | tailings metagenome | isolation source: Relicate 1 Philex TSF3 active mining | place: Philippines
GATGAAAAAGTTAATAAATGTAGATTAAGATATTTTAAATAAAATTAAATATTATTTTATGTTCTTTTTCAAAAAAGAATTTATATTCAATATCATTTTTTATTATATCCTTTTGTGTTCTATAGAATTTAATTATTAAATGATCTACTTCATAATTATCATTTAATTTTATTAATTTTTTTATTTCATCATTATCATTATCTATTAAAAACATTGGTGTAGTTGATATATTCTCAATTACTAAATAAAATATATTATCTCCTAATCTTATTGAATTATTTGATCTATACTCATTCTTATTTGAATAATAACTTTTATTAAATCCTAAATATGTTAATATACTTTCATTATCATTTATCATATCAAATTTTATGTTAGATGAAAATATAAAATTATCATCATGAATATTACATTTTATTGGTATATTATTATTTTCTAATGCCTCATTTAAATAATAACAAATTTCATTTCTATTATAATAATTTTCTTCTAGCTCTATTATATGTTCTTTAAATCCAATTTTTATTTTTAATCTATTATTTTTACCTTCCTTAATATTTTCTATATTATTTTTGGGTAATAAAATACTTTTTAAATCTATATCCTTAAATTTTATCTTTTCTTCAAAATTTATCATGTAATCATTAAAACATTCGTAATCTACAACTTTATTACTTTGAATTTCTATTATCTTATTTTTATATAAATTATCCTGTATATTTAAATTTTCTTTTGGATTCTTTTTATTTATTTTTAATTCTAATATATTATTCTTATTTATTGGAATTTTATTCTGTAACTTAAAAGATTCTAGTGATTTTGATGAATCACTCGTATTTTCTGATAAATTAGATTTTATATTGTATTCATCTTCATCATCATCTTTATTATTTTTTGCATCTATTAATAATTTAATTAATGCTTTTTTGGAGTTTTTTAATTCATTCATTTTTTTCTCTTCTTCTAATTTAATCTCTTTTTCTAATCTTTCTATTTCTAAATCTATATTTTCTTCTTCATCTTTAATTTTTTTTAAATTTTTTTTTTTATTCATTTCTTTTTTATTAATTTCTTTTTTATTCATTTCTTTTTTATTCATTTCTTTTTTATTCATTTCTTTTTTATTTTTTTTATCTGTTTTTTTAACTATATTGTCTTGCTTATTGTTATTTTCTTTTGAATTTTTATTATTCAAAAAAAAAAAATCATTATTTTGATTATTATTTTGATTATTATTTTGTTTATTATTTTGATTATTTAAATTTGGAGATTGCATTGGATCAAAATTATTTGTTTTAGGTATATTCGAAATTATTTTATTAATATTACTTCTTTCCATTTCCATCTTTTTTAATTTAGTATCTAAATCTGTCTCACTAGAGTTATAATTATTATTATTATTATTAGCAGTAGGTTTATAGTTATTTTCAAAACTATCTATCCCTGTATATGAAGTTTCTTGACCACCATATGCTTGGTTAAAATCTGTACCTACATCTTCCGTAAAATTAAATGAATAATCAACTGAACCTCCACCATTATTCATATTACCATTATTCATATTACCATTATTCATATTATTATTACGATTATTCATATTATTATTCATATTATTATTCATTTGATTATTATTCATATTATTCATATTATTATTCATATTATTCATATTTCTATTATTCATTTGATTATTATTTGATTGCATACTTTGTGGCAAAACCATACCTGCAGGTATTTGTGCTCCAGTATTATTTAAATTTAATAATTTAGCGGTTAATTCATCTAATTGTGGACCATTATTTTGATTTGATCCCATTCCTCCTGGACCTCCTCTATATTCAGTTTGTAAAACATTCATTCTTCTCTCTAATTCATCAGAAAAATTTTTTTTTCCATCATTAAATTTACTTATATTATTTGAACTACTCATATTTCCAGAATTATTTTCCATTTCTAATGGTAATCCATATTCACCTGTTGCTGTTATAAATGGACCAGCACTTTGATCCATAGTACTAAATGATGCATATGATCCACTACCATCATTATATGATGTATATTCTTTATTTTTAATTGGAACATTCGTTGGCATATTATTCATCATATCTTCTGTTCTACCAAATTTATTAGGTATACCCTGCAAATTATTATTGTTCATATTAGACATTTTATTCATATTATTCATATTCATATTATTCATATTCTTATTCATACCCATATTATTCATACTCATATTATTAATATTCATATTATTTGGATTATTATTCATATTATTTATATTATTATTTTGTCTAGATTGTGATTGAATATTATTTTTTTTATTCATAATTTTCTTTTCTTCAAACATTCTAAAACAATCACTTAAACTTTTTTTATTTAATTTTTCTAAAAAATCATTTGTAGATAAATTAGAAGGCTTTCTATTTCCATATTTATCAAATACTGCATTCATATAATTTGTAATTATTTTTTTACATTTTAAAACTACTTCTCTATTAATTTGTGTTTCATCTAATTCTAAATATAAAATTAATTTTTTAGTTTGGCTAATAATATTTTGTTGTGATAAAAATATTTGTTCCATTTTATAAATATATAATAATATATATTTATCTAATTTTAAAACATATTAAACACAAATTATTTTATTTATATATTATAAATGAATAATAAATTTAATTTAGAACAACAACAATTTGTTAAAAATTATAACAGTTATGAACCAAATAGTACATTTTATAGAAATGAAAATAATAGCTCTAAAAATGAAGATCTTAATGATTTACGTCAATTTAACTATCAACAAAATTTTACAGAAAATAACCCTATCAATAAAAGGACTGACTTTTCCTATAAAAATAATACTTTGGATGAAAATTTAGGTAATCCTATAAATAAAGATACTATCGTAGAGTATAGATTAAACATAGATTCTACTGATAGAGATGTTGATTTATATCCAGATCCATTTGTATATAAAGTTACATTTGGACCAGTTGTTAATAGCGGTATTAATACACTTTCTTCAAAAGATGAATTAAAAATTGAACTTAAAAAAGCAGGGAAAAAAAAAAATAATAATCCTAATATAAAACCTTATGTTGATAATAATCTTGATGATGATATACTAATTTTTGGTACTGAACAAAATTTTATGATTAATTATGATAATAGACTTAAAAAAATATTTAATCCATACATATCTAGAGATTTTATTAACGTAAAATTTATTAGATTAGATAATATTGTTTTGCCTAGATTTAATTCTGTAGTTATTAATTGTAATTGGAAATATTGTGATCCTGAATGTGATGAAACTTGTCCTAATACTTGTAATATTAATTTTAGAGATGATTTAGAAAGACATTTACAAACAAAAATATTATGTAATAGATATATACCTAATATTAATGATACTGCACTTTTATTTACTGATAGATTTGTCTTAGTTAATATACCAGAATTAGCAAATCGTCAAAATTTAGCTACTAATCCTATTAATGATAATTCATTTACAGTATTTCCTGATAAAGTTACTGGTTTATTATATTATAGAGGAAATCCATATTATGCTGTTAAAATATATCAAGATCCAACACTTGGTAATCTTAATACTTTAACTTTTTCTTTTTATGATAGTTGGGGTAATCAACTTAAATTAAATACTTCTTGTATTCAATATGAATTTAATCTTATCAAAAATACTGAACTTTTTAATCCTAATAATATTCTATTAAATGATATAATACTTGAATTACCTAAGATTAAATTTTTCTTCAAAAAATTTACTGAATATATAAAATGTATAGTAACTGTTAATTATAATATTAATAAAAAAATTATTTTTTATTGTAATTCTTCTGATTTTAATAATAATATAAATTCTACTTCTAATAATTCTTCAGATAGTAATTCTACTTCATCGTCTTCTAATAACTCATCCTATGATACCTCCAATCCTAGTACTTCAATATCTAGTTCATTGTCAACTTTATTAACGAGTTCATCAATAACTTCTAGCTCTTCAAGCTCTTCTAGTTCATCTGACTTATCAGATCATAGTTGTAATGCAAAAGATGAAATATTTAAATTAAATAAATCTCTATTTATAATAAATAATATATTTTATGAATTAAATGAGTTTGTAACAATAAATGGATTTGTTTCAAGAAAGAAAAAAACTACTGATGGTAAAATTATAACTGTAACTATTGATGAATATATAAATAATATTTATTGGTATGATTTTGAAAAAAATAATAATTCAATATATAATTTAGAATTGTTATTTAATAGATATAAATATTTTGTTTTTAATATTCTCGATAAACTTAAAAATGAAATTATAAATTTACCATTAAATAAATATTTTCAAAATCATATGATGTTTGTTATGGGTATTTATGAAACAAGATTAAATACATTAATAAAATTTAGACCATAATATTTTAATCTATAATTATTTTATTGAATTACATACATGTTTTAGATAATTCATTAATTTGACTAATTATATTTTTAAGTTGATCTAATTCATTATTACATGAAATTATGTCTAATAAATTATTTTCTTTCTTTTTTATTTCATCTTCTTTTGATATTATATATGATAATCTTTCTTTTTCATAATTTTGCATACTATTTGATAAACATACATATGCATATAATATAATTATTAATAATATTGATAAAATAACTATTATAGCATTCTTAACCATTTATATATATATATAACTAATAATTTTTTTATTTTTTAATTAATTATCTTTTATATAAAAAATTGATTTTAATATTTTATTATATATATTATTATACTATGAATACTAATAAATTTGATTATTATATAATTGAAGGAAATATTGGTTCCGGTAAATCTACATTTTGTAAATTATATTCAAAAAATAATCCTGATTGTGAAGTACATTTAGAACCTGTAGATGAATGGATTAACATGAAAGATGATATAACAAATAAAAATCTTTTACAATATTTTTATGATGATCAAGAAAGATGGTCCTATACTTTTCAAAGTTATGCATTTATTAGTAGAATAAATTGCATTACTAAACCAACTTTAAAAAGTAAAAAACTTGTAGAAAGATCTATATTTACAGATAAAAATGTTTTTGCAAAAGTATTATATGAAACAGGAAAAATGTCAAATATTGAATGGAAAATGTATAATAAATGGTTTGATTGGTCGTTACAGGATTTAATTAATAAAATTGGTGAACCTAAGGGAATAATTTATTTAAGATGTGAACCAGAAATTAGTTATGAAAGACTTAAAGTTAGATCAAGAAGTGAAGAAAATTCAGTTCCTCTAGAATATTTACAAAAATTACATGATTATCATGATAATTGGTTACTCAATAATAAAAATACAATTGTTATTGATGTTAATAATGATTTTGAAAATAATACAACTGAAAGTAATAAAATTTTTGAACAATTAAATAATTTTATTAATAAAAAAAATAATGATACTGTAGAATATTCTTCTGAATATTAATTTTTTTATTTATTATATCTAGCTTTTTCTAAATTATATTTATTTCTTATTTCTAATTCTTTTATTTTTTTATTAAACATAATTTCTTTATGTTTATTCATTTCTTGTTGCATTTTATATGCGTGATCATTTTTTAATTTTGCTAATTTTAATAATAAATTAACTTTTTCTTTATTTGGTAATTTATTTATTAAATAATTTATATTATCATTTGATGATAATATATTTTCATCATTTGAATTATCATAATCGTCTGTGTAATCATCTGTATAATCATCTGTATCAGTGTCTGAAACGTCAGTATCATTTTCATATGAACCTTCATCAGATACATCTTCTTCAGATACATCTTCGGATTCATCTTCATTGGAGATATCATCATCAGTTTCATCTTCATTATCCTTATTATCCTCAGATATATTAATATTTAACTTTTTATTATTATCTTTACTATTTTCTAATTTTATTAAATCAAGATTAAGTAAATTAATATCAGATAAATCAATTTTATCTTCAGATTTTTTAGTTAATTTATTATCAAAATCTAATAAATTATATAACAAATTTAAATTAAAAATTTTTTTCAATTCAGTGTAATTTTTAATATTATCAATATTTTTAATTAATATTTTTATTTTTCTCAATTTAGTATTACTTTCTTTGCTTGGAAAAGCATTTAAAATTGAATAAATATTATTAAGTTTTATTTTTAATAATTTTTTCTTTTCTTTTAGAGATGTTTTTGTGTTGTCAATTATATCTACTAATTCTTCTATAATATTACTGTTTGATTTATTAGACATTATTTATATAATAATATATTGATATATAATATCAATTTTTTTGTAAAAAAATTAAATTTATTAAATAATTTGTATAAATTTCAAATCTATTTATTATTTTATATTTTATATTTAATATTTTGTAATCATTTTCAAAACTCTTATTATTACAACTTATTATAACTATCCATTCATAATCATTTTCTAATATTTTTTTACATAAATTATTTCCTAAACCAGATTTACCATTATTAATTAGTATAATATCACCATTTTTAATATTTATTTTTTTATCTTCATAATTAACTAGTTCAACATAGTTTGAGTTAATATCATTAATAATTGTATCATCAACAATACTTTTATAATCTGAATAAAAATATTTTTTTTCAGAATTTATAATTGTTCCAAATAAATACATTTCACCTCCTATAAATATTATTTCATTAAATTTTATTGATAATATGAATTTATAAAGATTAGTGTAAAGTATTTTTCTAATATTCTCATCATTTTGATGAAAACTATATGCACTTCTTTTTATAATTTTATTAAAATAAATTTCTTCCAAATATGAATTTTTTATTACTATTTTATTTATTTCTAAATATTTTAATTTTATATCTTCATTTAAAAAATTAATAATATTTTGTAGTAAATCTTTTTTAATACTAAAATTAATTGACCAATCTCCCAAATTTGTAATTTGTATATTTATTTTATCGTTATTTTCTAAAATAATATTATTTTTCATAAATAAATTTTCTATTATTATTATCTTTTTATTTAATTCTTCAAGTACAATTGATTTTTCAAAATCAAATGTACTTATTGTTATTCCATTTCTTTGTGGTTGTAAATACATATTATCTATAATTAATTAAATATTAATTATTTATTCAATTTTTATTAAAAAAATTTATACTTCTGTATTTGTCATAAGAGGATAGTTTACTGGTAATTTTTCACCATAAAATATCTTTTGATTACCAGATATTGCTTTTGCTTGTTCAACTTCTTTATAACCAGGAATACCATACATTGCTGATAATGCTTTTGCTTCTAAAATAATTTTTTCTGCGTTAGCTTTTGCTGTTTCTATAATTATTTGATTATTTATTTTTTGTTCTTCTTGTTTTGCTAACATATTATGAATAATCATTTTATTAGAATTTTCATTCTTTTTAAAGAGTATTTCATTATCTTTTTCAGCAATTATCATCTCGCTTTCTTTTTCGGTTTTAATTCTAAGTTTTTTTTCTTCTAAAACTTTCTTTAATGTTTTTTCTTGTGCAAGAGCCAAGTAATTATCATTTAGAGATTTTGGTAGTTCTGGTCTAGTTAATCTAACAAATTGAATTTTAAGTCCAGTATTTTTCTTATCATTCTCTTCTTGAATAAATTTAAGTAACATATCATCTATAATATCAAAATTATCAATCGCTACTTGTTGTGCAGACATCTTTGAACATATAACTGTTATTTGTGCTTTAATTAAATCTGTAACTAAATATTTATCATAATTTGGTCCATAATCTGAAACAACTTTTAATACATATTTTTGTTCTAGTTGATTACCTATCTCAATTTTACGTATAACTACTTGTACACCATCATTTGTACCACATGGAACATCTACAACCTCATCTGTTTGTGGTCTTGTTTCAATTTTAACAATAGTTGATGAAAATTTATTATATGAATTCCAACCTGGTTCTAATAGTGGAGGAGTAATTTCATTCCATACATAACGAACTCCTACATAACCTGTTTCAATATTCTCCCATCCAAATCCATTTACTGAATTTAAAGAAAAAATAACACCTAATACTAATAATACTATATTACTATAATTATACATTTTTATTATATAATATTTAGTTTTATTTATTCCTATTCTAAAAATAAATCAATTTTTATAGAGATAATAATTATAGAAATGTTATCACTCGGACATAAATAAATATATAAAACTATTTTATATGCAATATAATAACATAGAAACTTATACATATACAAGAAGTGAATTAGTTAAAAATGCACAAATAATTCAATTTGAACCACAATTGGAAAATAAAAAAAGTTTTATACAAAATGTAAGTGCTAATTTATATGAAAATATAAATAATATTGCAGGAAAAATAATTTTTATAAATAATTTTACTCAAATTGATGATCATAAAATTAATACTTCACTCGGAACAATAATTACAAATAATGGAAAATTAGTTTTTAATTTATCATATGAAATTTCTACAAATATAATACCACATCTAGATGCAGGATTAATTGTAAAAACAAAAGCAACATATAAATCTGGTTTATATGATAATCATTTTAATGATGTTTTGATTACTATACAATCCTTAAATGATTTAGATCAATCACGTGTCATAACTATTCAGTATTAATTTTTATAAAAATTTAAAATTTACTTATAAAGTTAATTTTTTTTCTTCTAATATTTTAATTAGATTTTCAATATCATCTTCATTATCTTGAATATTTTTAATAATACTTGAATGAGAAATTTTATTATCCCTATCTGGTAATTTTTCAATTTGTTCTTGAGATAATTCTATTTCATAAAATTGTTCAATAATTTTAATAATATCTTCCTTACATGCATAATCATACATCATTGGATTTAATCTTCCATCTCTATACAATGCTGGTGATAATTCATCTTTACAATTAGTAGTTGCCATTATAATTAATCCATCATAATTTCCAATACCATCCAATCTTGATAATAAAATACCTAAATTAACACTATCATCCTGCAATACTTTACAAGTATCAATTTTCATATATTCTTTTAGAACTGTTGTAAGTTTATTTTCTTCATTAGTTTCTTCATTATTTTCTTTATTCTTTTCCTTTTTCTTTTCATTTTCTTGATTTTTTTCACTTTCTCTTTTTTGTATAGGTATACCTATTTGATCAATTTCATCAAATAATATAATAATATCTTCTTTAGTAAAGTCTACATTACCAATTTTAGTTAAATTAAATAATTCTTCAATATCTGAATTTTTTTTTATTCTTGACATTGGAACTTCAATTATATGTCTTTTAGTATGAATTGCGGATGCAATAACACTACCAGTTTTACCACAACCTGGAGGGCCATATAACAAAAATCCTGCCTTACGGGTTAAACCATTTCTTTTGTAATATGCTAAATTCTTTAATCTATCTAAATTCTTTATTAATTTATCCTTATTGCTAAAATGTAAACAATCAAATGTTTTATTATTAATATATGATGGATCATTATAATCAGATAGAATGCTTATTAAGAAACAATCTCTAAATTCATATCCAGGATCTGTGCCTTTAAAAATAAAATGATATAATTTATCTTTATTTATTTCTGATTCAAATTCTTTATTAAATTTTAAACATTTATTTATAAATAAATTTATTTTATCTACATTGTGTTTTTTAGATTTTAATTTCAATATTGTTTTATTAGTTTTAATAACATTTGTTTTTTTGTCTGCAATAGTATCATCTATTTTACTTTGAGTGATATCTAAATATATCTCATCTTCTAATAAAATATTATATCCTTCTTCGATTGTAAAATTTATACCTGTTAATTTGTCTTCATCTGATCGATCATGCCATGTTTTATAATTATTATTAACATTAAAATATTTTATTTTATTTGATTTTTTGTTATGGATAACCCATCTAAATATAGATAACATTGCTATAGGATAATCAGAGTAAAATCTACCATGATCAAGTCTATCTAATCCTTCAAATACAATATTATATTCAGTTCTTATTTTATAATAAATATATTTAATCAGTTTTGGTAAATTTTCTTTAACATTGTCTAAAATATATGTAACCAATGGTACAATTAATGTTAATAGTAATAAATCATATAATAAATTACTATCCTTTTTGTCTCTATTTGTTAGTAAAAGTATTTCTGGGCCCATATTATATTATATATAATGTTATATATATCTAATATAATTTATTTATTTCAATTTTTACTAACATATTATTTTGAAAAAGTTGAATAATTATTACATTTAACACATTTAGGAATATGGATATTAAAAAAATTATAATACCATTTGGTAATGATTGTTGTTTAGCACATCAATTAACAATACATAATTATAGAAAATTTGCAATGCCGTTTGATTGGATTAAATCTGACCTGAAAAATATTATTAATTGTATTCAAAATAATTTTACTGATTTTCTTAAATTAGATCTTTTACAGAAAAAAAATTATTCAGATAATTTTCCTTTATTAAACCAAGAAGAAAATTTAAACATAACTCCTACAAATACTTTACGCGTTATAAATACAAAATATAATTTTCATTTTGTTCATGAATTTCAATACGATATTCTAATAGAACATCAAACTATTCTAGAAAAATATAATAGAAGAATTGAAAGATTTAATAATCTTATGATGGATGTTAATATACAAAAAATACTCATTAATATTGGTAAACCAAATGATAAAGAATATGAAAATACTCTACATGAATTATTTATCTCTAAAAATTATTCTAATTATAAATTTGTATTTCTTGATCAGACTAATTTTGGTTTAACTTTATCTTGGAAAAGAGAAGAATATAATTGGAAAACTTTTTTTAATTCATTATAATTTTATAAAATTATAATTTTATAAAATTATAATTAATATGCTCCCACGGGGGGTCGAACCCCGGACCTCTGCGTTATAAGCACAGCGCTCTAACCAACTGAGCTATGGGAGCTCAATTAAATATAATTAATATCCTTTTAAATTATTTTAATATAATATAAAAAAATTGAAAATTATTAAGGTATAAATTTCCTAAATATAATAAAGTATATTGGTCAGATGACTGAATGGACTTGTATTGGTTGCGATGATTACACTATTGTCGATGAACATGATTTGTGTGAAAAATGTTCATCTGATGTTCTTGTTTGTCAAAGATGTGAAGAAACAAAACCAAAAAAATTCATGTTTCAACCAAATGAAGATGGTGAGGCACATTGCAAAGATTGTGCTGAATGTAAATATTGTAAAAATGAAAAAAAAACTGGAGATTTGTGGTGCCTTGAATGCGACAATCCTGATTGTCTTTTTTATTGTCGTGGATGCGAAGAAATGAAACATACAAAATTGAAAAATGAAAATGGTCTATATAAAGACGTATGTACTGATTGTTCAGCATGTGAACTATGTGGTGACCAAATGTGGGATTATATTTGTAGATGTAGAGTATAATTACAAAAATTTTTATAATAATTATAAATTTATAAAATAAATTTATAAGCTTTTAATATATATGATAAATTATTTAGAAAAATATTTAAAATACAAAAACAAATATTTAAAAATAAAAAAACAAGTTGGTGGTATAAAAAAAAATCATGAATTTGTTGTTAAAGGTAAAACAATTACTGCCGATATTCCAGATAATTTTTTTGATAATATTTTTACATTAGATATTATGGTCGATCCTGTTACATTAAGTGATGGATTTACATATGAACACAATTATGTTATACAATGGTTAAAAAATAAAAATACATCACCTCAAACTGGTGCAATATTAAAAAATAGAAATATAATTCCAAATATTACATTAAAAAAAATTATAGATGATTTTTTAGATGAAACTTATTGTAATGGCTACTATAATGTAGATAATTTTTTGCAAGTTTATAAAATGGATAATCCGGTTATATTAAGTGATGGATATTCATATAATTACAAATATGCTGAAGAATGGTTAAAAGATAAAGATTTATCACCAACAACTGGAGAAAAATTATTAAATAAAAATATTATACCAAATCATACATTAAAAAATATTATAGAAGATTTATTAGTAGAAAATAATAGTAAAAAATTAAATGAACAAATAGGTGAATTAGAAAGACTTGCTAATTCTGGTGATTGTTGTGCACAATATCAATTAGGTTTAAAATATTATCTAGGCGAAGGCTTAGTAGTTAAAAATTTAAAAAAAGCATTAGACTTGTTAAAAAAATCTAGTATAAATTGTGAATCATCTAAAAAATTATTAAATTCATCAGATTTTAAAGAATCTATTTTTGAAGAAGGTAGGCGATTATATAATAATAAAGACTATAGCGAAGCAGCTATGTTTTGGAATGAAGCAGTACTATTAAAGCATGCTGATGCTCATGCATTTCTGTCAGACATGTTGATTGATGGTAGATTGTATGTACCAATAGATGATTGTCGAGCTTTTAAATTAGCTTCTGATGGTGTAATATTAGGAAGCATACACAGTAAAGGTGTATTAGGTCGTTGCTATATTGAAGGTATTGTTCATAGAGGTGAACATGAAGGTGAACATGAAGGCTTTAGGTTAGCAACTGAAAGTGCTAATGGTAATAGTTACTTTGGTCAAGGTATTGTTGGAGTATGCTATAAATATGGAATAATTGTACCATTTGATCGTGCAGAAGCTATACGATTATTAAGTCTTTCTGCTGAACATGGGTATCCGTATGCTCAGCGAGAATTAGGAGATATGTTATTTCGGGGTTTTGGTGCTGCACAAAACGAAGAAGAGGGTTTACTATGGTTACGTCTTGCAGCAAAACAGGGGGATAGAGAAGCTCAATTCATTCTAGGTGAAATATTATTAGATAAAAAAAAATATGAAGATAGTATAAGATACCTAAAAGACGCTGCAAACCAGAAAGACCTTAATGCTCTGTACTTTTTAGGAAATATATATCGTTATGGAGAGGGTGTACCACAAGATCTGGGAGAAGCTGAACGATGGTACAAACTTGCTGTCGAACAAAGAAATAGAGGAGCTATGAATTCGTTAGGAGAAATGTACTTTTTTGGCATAGGTGTTATAAAAAATAAAGAAGAAGGAATGCGATTGTGGCGTCTTGCAGTGGAACATGGGAATGAAGACGCTAAGGTCAACTTGGGCATTGAATTATTAGATACAAAAGATGAAGCAGAAGGTGTAAGATTAATAACAGAATCTGCAAATCATGGAATAGCACGTGCTCAATACGAATTAGGAAGATTGCACTATTTTGGTGAAGGTGTTCCACAAAACCTGGAATTGGCTGTACTATGGTACAAACGTGCTGCCGAACAGGGATACCCACAAGCTCAACATAGATTAGGGGTATTATACTCAAATGGTGATGGTGTTGCACAGGATTATACAGAGGCTGAAAGATGGTATAGTCTTGCAAGGGCACAGGGTTTTCCGCCTGATAGTGATAATGTACAGAGTAATGGTTCTAATTCCTCTTATGATTTTGATAATGTACAGAGTAATGGTTCTTATTCCTATTCTGATTATGACTCTGATTTTTGATAGGGGTCACGATCCTGAACGAGAATTTTGGAATCCTAGAAGATAAATCATAAAAAAATATGTTTGTTAAAATATATTTTTGTTAATAAAATATATTTAAGATAGTAAAATAAAAACTTTATTATTTTATTATTTATATTTACAAAAAATTATTAATTAAAAATATCTAATTGTTTAACTTCATTAACAAGACCTTGTTTTAGACATTCAGTCGCATCCCAAATAATATCATGTTTTAAAATATCTGGAAGATTTTTTTTCTGAATAGTTGCATGTTTAGTATAAATGCTAATTATTCTATCCATAATTTTTTGACAATTATTAAATTCATCTTTTAATTGTTCAAAATTACCTCCCATAAATGTAGATAGTTGGTGAATTAACATATAACTATTTGGAGTAATATATCTATACGCACCAGCACAACTTATAATCGTTCCGGCACTTGCAACTAATCCTTCTACAATTGTATGCACAGGAATAAATTTATTATATTCTTGAATATAATCATACAAAGTAAATCCAGCATGAACATCACCACCAGGTGAATAGATATGCAGGTATAATGGTTTAGATTTAACACTTTCCAAAAAAGTATTTTTTGTCATTTTTTGAATTTTTTGAGCATATTCTCTCATTAATTTTTTAACTTGATCAACACTTTGTTTACTAACTTCATTATTAAAATATAAATGATTATCTGTTAGATAAATTTTATCATCTGTTTTTTGAGGGAAATTAAAGGGAAATGGTAATTCACCATCTTCTTCATCATTATCAGAATTAGTATTAACAACTTCTTCTACTTTTTTAGTTACCTTAGGTTTTCTAGATAATTTATAAATTCCAAAAGGGTGAAAACGCTTCATTATTATATGATTTAATATATAATTTATATACTATTATATATAATAATCAATTTTTTATAAAAATTTATATTTTGTACAAGGATAATCTATACTTACAAAAACATATGACAAAATTTTACCTAGATATCTATAGAATATAAATTTTCTTGATATAATGTTTTTATTAAACAGTCAATTCATTTTAAGAATATCATGGTCATTAAGTCTTTGCATTCATTTATATCAACTTTAATATTCATATAAAAAAATTTATTTATGTATCAATTTATAAAATTGATCTTTGGATATAATCTTAATATTAAGTTCTTTTGCTTTTATAACTTTTCCAGAACTTTCACTAGGATCTGAAGCAATTAAAATATCTGTATTTTTAGATATAGAATTAGTTATTTTAGAACCAATTTTTTCTAGTACACTTTCAATTTCCTTATCTCTAAATCCCGTGAAAACTATTGTTTTATTACTATAATCTTTAATTTTATCTGTATAGTTTTTAAGTTCATTATCATTAAGTAAATCATTTGATAAATTATTTTTTTTTAAAGCCTCTGGTTTTAATTTTAATAATTTATTTAACCATTTTTCAAAATCCTTTATATTAACAACTATTTTAGTAGAGGTTTTATTATCAAATCCTTGAATACTGTTTATTAATTTTAATGTTTCGTCGTATCCTTTTTCATCAAATATATTTATTATATCAGGATAAATATCAGTAATTAGTTTAAATTTTTTGGATCCAATTCCTCTACCAAATATTTGTGATGCTGCCATTAAATCACATAGTTCTCTATTTTTTATTCCATTAGTAATGCTTTCATATATTTTATCAACAGATTTTTTCCCAAGACCTTCTATATTATGTAACTTATCTTTATTTGCTGATAAAATTTTCCATAAATCATCATAACCATTATCAACAAATTTTGTTACCATACCTTCTCCCATGAATTTTATATCTAAAGTTTCAAAAAAGTATAGTAGTTTTTTAATTATCATTTTATTCATATTTTCTTCATCCAGTTCAATTGCTATAATATCTACACCAGTTTCATTCCATTCATATTTTATAGTTGGCATTTTAGGTTTTCCTGATTCTGATGGACTAATTATTTCATGTATATATGGTATAACATCTCCACTTTTAATAATTTTAATTACAGAACCAGGTCCAATATTATTATCAAATATATATTTTGCATTAAAAGCTGTTGCGTAAGTTATTTCTGATCCCAATAATTCTACAGTATCAATTTTAATCTTTGGTTTAATATATCCATCTTTTGATATTTCCCATAAAACATCTATTACGGTTGTTTCAGCAATTTGATCGGTTAATACTTGTTTAAAAGCAAAACCATATTCAGGATTTTCGCCTTCTAATTGAATATATATTTTTGAATCATCAATTACAACTACACCGTCTATTTCATATCTATATTCTTTTCTTCCTTTTGAAAGCATTTCAGATAAAAAATCTGTTGTCATTTGTTTTACTTGTATAAAATCTACTACATTCATTTCTTTTTTCTTTAAATACTTCATTTGTTCTGATTGTTTCATTTCTGGTTCCATTACCCAATATGCAACAAAATCAATTAATTTTAACATTTCTGGATCTGGTTTTTTTGTATTTATAATTCCTGAAACTGCATTTCTTGCATTTGCCATTTTATCTTTTATTGTTTCAAAATTCTTTTTAGAGATAATTAACTCACCTCTAAATGCATCATTGTTTTTTAATAAATTAGTATTAATATTTATATGTTTTATAACATGTGAAATATCTTGTCCATAAACACCATCGCCTCTTGTATACATATAAAATTTATCATTTACTTTTTGTATTAAGGCTGATATTCCATCCAATTTATAAGACAAAATATATGGTCCACTATATTTTGATAACCACTTGTTAAATTCAGACATTGCTGGTTTTATCTTATCTAAACTACCCATATAATAAGGTAATTTAACTTTACTTTTTTGTATTGGTGCACCAACATTTACTTTTTTTTTAAATTTGTTTTCATAATGTTCTTTTATATAATCAAATAATTTATCTGAAACTAAACTAATATTTTTATTATAATATGAGTCTTGTAAATATTTTATAAATTTATCATAATCAACTTCTTCTAATTGATCTAATTTATCAGGCTCATTTACTACTTCTTTAATTAATTCTTTTATTTTCATTATAATTAATATTTAAATAGATTATATTATAATCAATTTTTTATATAAAATATTTAAATAAAAATTTATAAATATATAATATATGTTAAATTTTTCGACAGAAAATAGTTCAAAACACCTAGTAGGTATACAAAGACCAGGTATGTGTGAAGGCAGAGATAATAGAAACTGTGTTGTAACAGATAAATGCATAAAAAATCAAAATGGTGTTTGGTTTTGTCCACCATTTAATTTTGAAAATATGAAATCCTCTAGTATTCGTAGATAAATAATTCTATAAACTATAATTTTTATATAATTATATAAAAAATTTGAAAAAAAAAATAAATGAATTTAAATTATAATTTCTAATCATATATATATATACTTTGATGTCTCGCTCAGCTTCTTCTTCTCGTGTTGGTTCTGGAGTTCCTTTTGGAGGTTCTGCAAATGGTGTTCGTGGTCCTACCTTTCAATCTGGTGGACATACATTTAGTTCAAATACTGGATTAATAGCTAATCCTTCTAGATCAGCTCAGCATGCAGCAAATAATGCTGGAGCTCTTACTCGCTATGAGGCTAATGCTATTGGTCTTAATTTAGCTGGTCGTCCCAGTGGTCCATTTAGTGGACCTAGTAGTGCTTTACCTGGTTTTCCAAGATAATTACTAATTACTAGTTAATTTTTATAAAAAAATTATCTTAAAGTTTTTTTAAATTGGTTGATATAATTATTATTTATTTTAATAATAATATATTATAATGAAAGAAAGATGTGGACAAAATATTATAAAAAAATTATTAAAAAACTCAATTAGGAATAAAAAATCAATACCTTCAACATCAATTATACTAAAAGATTTACCAAAAAATTGTTATTGTTCTTCTATAACGGGAAAATATGCATTTGATTTATCAAAGATTGAAAATTTTAAAATTTATTTCTGGCAGGAAACTGATGATGTAAATCTAAATACAGCTATTAAAGATATGCTAGAAGAAGAAAACACATCAGCAATAAATTGGCCTAGTTCTTATAAAACACAAGTAAGATCAGCATTAGGTCAATTTACTTCATTTTTAAATAAAACATCATTAATTGTAACTAAATATGAAGATTGTGATATTGTATGTGTTTTAGGTCAAACATTTAAATTTTTAGGAGCATGTTTTGGACCTGAGTATCTATATAATAAATCAGAAGAAGTAAATGAAAAAGTAGTTTTATTCTTAGATAATTCAGATACAAATGAAGAAAATATAAAAAAGGGTGGTAATCAATATCTAACATTAATACATGAATTTGGTCATGGTTTTGGTTTAGCTCATCCACACGATGATGGAGCAGAATCTACAATAATGCCAGGAATAAATTATTTAAACAATGGTGAAGCAATTGATAGAGATTATAAATCATTTTCAGCATATGGTCAAAATTCAGTATTTAATACTGTTATGTCTTATATGGATATATCATTTTTTTTACTTCAAGAGCCTAATAATGAAAATAATTTATATGGTTATCCAGAAACGCTAATGCCACTTGATTTATTAGGATTAAGATGGTTATATAATATTGTTGGAACATCATCAAGTTATATTCAAAATTATGGATTTTCAAATATAAATCCATCTACAACTCTAAATAAATCACAAATGATAGTTGGATCAAAATTAAAACTAACATTTGGTTCAAATTGTAAAAATATATCCTTTTATTTTTCAAATCAATTAATTTCAGTAAATAATATTGAACCTTTAATTTATGAATATAATCGTATTCTTGAAAAAAATTGGGGTTTTTATCCAAAAGATGTTGCTTCAACTATTTCTGAGTTAAATTTTAATAATAAAAATATATCCAATGTTTTTATTGATAAAGAAGGAATTAAAGTAAACCTTAAAATAAATTTATTATTAAATAAAGTATTTAATATGTATATTAGAGATGTTTCTACAAATTATACATTATCAAACAATATATACAAAAATAAAATTACAAATTTAACTATAACAATAAATAATGTTTCAAATGCATCTGTAAAAGTTTTTTTTAATTAAAATTATATTAAAATATTGAAAAAATTTAAAAATATATATATATTTATATAAATATATTTGATGTCTCGTCCAAGTTTAACATTCAAACCTACTTTTACTGCTCCTACTACAAAACCTTATTATCCACCTGGTGCACTTGTCCCGGGTCAAAGACCTGATAGAGCTCTAAATTCAGCACAATTTGCTGCAGCTCAACAAGCTCGTTCACAAGCAACTGCACAAGGATTAACAGGTAGAGCATATGATGTTTATGTAGCATCAGCTGTAATGAAAGTACAATAAATTTTTTTATTATAAAAATATTATAAAAATATTATATAATATAATATTTTTATGTTATAAATATTATATGGATTATAATTACAAATATTTAAAATATAAAAACAAATATTCACAATTGAAAAATATTATAAAAGGAGGTACTAAAAAAGAATTTATAGCGTATCATGGAACTGATGAAAAAAATATACCTTCAATATTTTTAAATGGTTTTGATAATAGATTAAAAAGTGGGTATGGATCAAATTTTGGATCAGGTGTATATTTAACACCAGATATAAAATATGCAAGTACATATTCTGATGGTAATAAAGTTCTTATCTGTAAAATAATAACTGATAAATATATAACAGTTACACAACATTTTGCCAAATCATTTTATAATAAAAGAGAATACGATGAGATTAAATCTAAATATGATCTTATTATTATTGAAGATCAAGATGATAAAGATATTCCAGTTGAATATTTATGTACAGATAATAAAAAAGTTAGTGTAATCGGGTTAAAAATTATTGAAAAAACTATAAAAGAACAAGATTTAATTGAAACTTTGGAACGTGTTAAAACAATAGATTGTAAAATAATAGGGGAAAATGGCTTAACAAAAGAAAATATATTTTTATAAATTAGATATATTTTTTTATATTAATAATTTATATATAATGTTTTATAAAAAATATTTAAAATACAAAAATAAATACAATCAAATTAAAAATATACAAAAAGGTGGTATAGAAGGTAGTATAACATGTGAAAATGATATTGTTTTCCAAAGTACTATTGGGACTTGTTGGATGGTTTCTATACAAACTATATTAGTTTTTGGTGATAAAACTAAAACTGATATTTTTGAAAAATTACGAAATATAAGTAAAAAAAAAAATATTAATTACATAAATGAAATTGTTTGTGAGAAAAAAATTTTTATAGAAAAACAAATAGAAAATATAAAAAATGATGTAAATTTAAATAATATTTTACCAAGCTATATTTTTAATGAAGATAAAATAGATTATCTAAAAAATATATTAAATAGTTTTATTGATAGATATTATAATAAAATATTTAATATAAGAAATAGTGAAGAAAAAAGTGATGAGATTACTGCTAATATTACAAATGAAGAATTTAAAAAAGGAAGATGTGAAATATTAATTGTGAAAAATTTTAAAAAACTTTTTAAAGATTATTCACTAGTAATTACATCAGGAGGTGATTTAGTTGAACAATATTTATTTTTAAATATATTATCAATATTTTTATTAAATTATAAAGTTAGTTTTATCAATTATTATAAAGATAATTATAAAGATATAAATTATAATAATGATTTTATTGGTATTATTATACATATAGATAATCATGCTTGTTGTTTTTTCATGTGTGATTGTAATCAAAAATACTATAATGATACTAATAAAAAAATAAATGATTGTAATTGGATAAATTTATTAAAAGAAATAGATAAAGATTTATATCTTATAAAAGATGATGTTATTGCACTAAGTAAATATGAATATGAAAATTTTTCAGATTATAAAAATTTAAAAAAAATTAACTATTTAACTTTAATTACTAAAAATATTAATAATCATTTAGATAAACAAATAAATATTTATTTAAATAAAAAAGAAAATGATTTTAACCAAATTAGTGATAGTGCCTTATTATTTTTAATTGGTTTAGTTTATTATGATGGTTTTAATGGAAAAAATAAAAATATTTGTAAAGCAATTGAATATTGCCAAAAAAGTGCAGAATTAGGATATATTAATGCTATGCGTATTTTAGGTAAGATATATAAGAATGACTTTAAAAATATAAAATTAGCTATTGAATGGTATACAAAAGCAGCATTTTTGGGAAATAAAAAGTCTATTAAAAAACTTGCATTTATATATGAAAATTATGATGAATTTATTAATATTGATAAAGCTTTTTATTGGTATTCTAAATTAGCTAAATTTAATGATAATAATGCATTATTATTTTTGGCAAGATATTATGAAAATGATGTTTATGTTCAAAAAAATTATAATAATTCTATCTATTGGTATAAAAAATTACTTAAAAATTATAATAATAACGACGATAAAATAAAATATAAATTAGGAATATTTAATTATGATTTAGGTAATTATTCTGAAGCATTAGAATGGTTAAATGATGCAGCAGTATCTAATAATGTAGATGCTCAATATAAATTAGGACTAATTTTTGAACAAGGAATTGATGATTATAATGAGGCAGATAATTTTAAGGCAATAAAATGGTTTAATATGGCTACTAAAAATGGAAAAATAGAAGCATATACACATATAGGTTTACTTTACGAAGATTTAATTAATTTTTATCCAGATAGAGAAGAAGAATTTACAAAATTAGCTTTAGAAAATTATTATAAAGGTGCTTCTCTAAATGATAAAAATGCACAATATTATTTATGTAAAATGTATGAAAAAGAGTATACAAAATGAACATAATATCATTTTTATATAAAAAAATTATATTTTTATGAAAATGTCTTTTATAACAGAATAATTTAATTGTGATGAATTTTCTAATATTAAACCATTATCATTATCTAATATTTTTATAAATTGATTAAAACCTTTTATTTTAAAAAGTTCATTCATAAAACTAGATAATTTTATTAAATCATTTTCTAAATCAATAAAATTTATTAAATGTTCATTAATTAAATCATTATTTATTTCTTCATTTAGAATTTTTTTTTCTAATTTTAATTCTAAAAATTTTTTTTTTATATTAAATAAGTCTGCTTTTATTAGATTAATATCATATTTTGAAGTTATTACTAATTGTAAAAATCTAATAAGAAATTCATTAAAAAGATTTTTAAATTTTTTAATGTTTTCTGTTAATAATAAATCTTCTTTGTGTTTATTATAATCATTTTTAATATTGAAACAATATTTATTATCAATACAAATTTGTATTGTTGTTCTTAATATATATATAAATAATCTAATAGAATTTATATTATTATCTAATTTATTAAAATATTTTAGTAAAACATAAAAGTATATATTATCCATTTTTCTTTTATAATATGGTTCTAAACAATTATTTATTAATGTTAAATGAAAAGTCCATAATTTTTTTACTATTGTCCAATGTTCTTTATTAATATATAATGGTATCATTACATTTGTATTTCCATGTAATTTATCAATTACTTCAAAATTATTTAAATCAAATTGAAAATCTGGTTCTTCTTCTAAATGATTTATTATTAATTGATAATAATCATTTATCGTTACAAAATTATTTGAAATATTACTTACTATTATATTTGGATAATTTGATAAAATTATATCATTATCAATAATATAACCTTTATAAGATAATTTAGAAATTTTGTAATTTATCATTAAACCAAAACAATTTAAATCAAGTATTTCATCTTTCCAATTTGTCATGCTTATAGAAGAATTTAAAAAACTTTCACTATCATCTTTTTTTAATAATAGGGTATAATCATTCATTAATATATCATTTATGTCAGGATTATTAATACTAAATTCGTAAATTAAATTATTCTTTGCTAATTGACTATAAATTTTGGGATAAATAATATCATAAAAATCAAATATATACTTGAATATTTTAGAATTATTATCAAAATTATTATTAATAATCTTTTTTGTATTAAGATTTATTAACTTATTTTTTAGAACATTATAACAATATTTTAAAAATATATTTTCATTTTTTGATAAATTTAATCTTTCTAGTAAATTATCAAATGCATATTTATTATCTATATTTTTAATAATTTCACATTCTATTTCATAATACTCTTTTAATATTTTGGATATATCATCTAAATTATTTTTTTTTGTATAATCTTTTAATAAAATAAAATTTTTATTTATAATATTAATAATTTCTATAAAATCATTAATTTTATTATCTATAATTATTTCTTGAATATTCCTACTATTAAGTTTTTCTAATATATAATCATTCTTTATTTTATCAGGACAGTAAAATATTTTGGTATAATTAAAATTAAAAATTTTGATATTCTTAATATTTTTTTTATTATTAATTTTTTCACTTATTTCTTCATAAATTTCTTCATTGTATAAATTTTGTTGTAACGAAAAAATTAATATTTCATCATATTCAATATTTTCATCAATCAAATTAAATAAATTAATTGTATTATTAACTGAATTATTATATATAATATCTGAACAAAATTTTATAATATCATTAATATTTAAATTTGGTGTTTCTAATATTATTTCTTTAAACGGATGATATTTTATAATTTTTATATATTCGATACTATTATTTATAATTTCATTATTTAAATAATATATCATCCATCTTTTTATTATATTTAATAAATTACCCCATTTTTTATTAAAAGATAAATTATCAAATATTAATAATATTTTCATTTATATATATGATTATATATTTATTATTTATAAATCAAATTTTATATAAAAAATAAAGTTAATACATTCATAAAAAACTATATTAAATTAATTTTTATTATTTTAATCTATCAAATTTAGTTAAATATTAAAATGTATAATAAAATTTTATATTATTATTATTTATAAATAAGTATTAAATGGAAAAACAATTATTAAAAAAATATGCACAAAATTTAATATCAAAAATTAATATACCTAATAAATTAATTATTTTTGGCTTATCATATTGTGGTTACACCAGTAAAGCAAAAGAATTTGCTATAAATCATAAAAAATCATTCAAGTATATTCAAATTGATGATAAATATAATATTTTTTTTAAAATTTTATCTATTGTTAATAATCTAAATCCAAATATTGATATAAATTTGGATCACAATACATTTCCCATAATATTTTATAATAATAAATTTATTGGTGGCTACGATGACTTGTTATTATTTTTTAATTAATTTTAATACTATTACTTTCTTCAAATAAATTTAATCTTTCTTCTTCTTCAAATAAATTCTTATTTAATTGCTCTAAATCCGTGTAATATTTATCATCATACCAACTTTCTAGATTTTTATTAAAATTTTCTGATTGTTTTATTAAATTTTCACAAAATTGTCCAAGTTCATTTATATTAATTTTATTACTATCATTTATATCTTTTAAAATTTTATTATAACCAACACTTAAATATGATGAAATATCATTTTCATCATTTAAAAATTTTATTGAAGTATTATTCAATCTTAATTTTATTTCATCTGTTGAAAAGTTCATTATTATAATATTTTTTAATATTATATTAATTATTCAATTTTTTAATATATTAAAATTATTTTATAAAAATTTATATTTCTTATTAGCTCTTATTCTAGATAATAAAAAATATATAGTATTAGTTAAGTGAATGTAATAATTTAACATGTTTTTCCTAAATTTATCCTCATATTTTTTATTATATTTTTCTTTATTATTATTTTTATCCTTATCTTTATCCTTATCTTTATCCTTATCTTTATCCTTATTTTTATCTTTATCTTTATAATTGTAAATTAATTTATTATTATCAATATTATTATTATCATCATCATTAATTTCTTCCAAATAGTTATCAATATCTTTTTTTTTGTATAATTTTATATTATTGTATTTTATAAAATTATATTCTATTTTTATATCTGGATCTTGGATTTCATTTTCCCAATTTACCATTAATACTATATAATATTCTTATGATAAATCAATTTTTATAAAATTATTTTTTGGATTTAGTTCCTTTAGTTGTTTTGGTTGCTTTAACCTCTTCTTCTAACTGTTCTTCAACTTGTTCTTCTGTAGCTTCTTTTTTATTTTTTTTACTTGTCTTTGCTGATTTTACTTCAACTAATTCTTCTTTACTACTTTTTTTTGTTGTTTTTGATGGTTTATCTTCTTCTACATCGTCTTTAGCTTTTTTAACATCTTCTTTAGATGATTTTTTTGAAACTGTTTTTTTAGTTGTTTTTTTTAATTCATCTTCTGAATTATCAGATAATAAATCTTCTTCATCTAAATCTACTTGTTTTGATTTTGATTTTGATTTTGATTTACTACTTGGTTCAACATCAACATTATCTGTTTCATTATCTTTATTATCATCTACTGCTGGAGTTAATTCAACCTTTTCTTTCTTTTTACGACCTCTAACACCAGATTTGGCTTCAACAACAACTTTTTCTTCACTATCTGAATTATCATCTATATCTACTGATACTGTAATTTCTCCTTCACCTAATAATTTTCTATATTCAGTTTGAGCAAATTTAATTTTATTTAAATGTTCAATTCTTTTTTCATTTAAACACATAATTTCTTTAGATAATTCTATGTATTTAATGTTAAGTTGTTCAATCATTTTTTCATATTCTGTTTCTTTTGAACCAGAAATAGATTGAACCAATTTTGTAAAATCTCCATAATTGCAATTATAATAGTCAGGTAGCGATGTCATCCTATTTTTGTATATATAGTATTCTTTAAATATATTATAAATATAATTCAATTTTTTTTATAAATATCAATAAATTGTCCATGGATTTATTATTCTATTATAATCAATATTATACGCATTTGTTAAATATTTTTCTGTTTTAAATTGATCAGGTATAAACATATAATTTCCAACTTCTTTCGTATTCACTTTAATGCAACTATCATCATTTTTTTCATTAATTTGAGCATAATAATCTGCAAAATAATCTTTTAATGATGCTTTAATATTATTTCCATCTATATCTATATAATAATTTTTTAAATAATCATTATCTTTTAAAACGTTAGTAACATCACAATTAATTTTAATTTTATCTATATTATTATTTATATCTTTCAAGGTTTTTTTATAAGATGGATCATTTAATAATTCTATATCATTAATATTAATATCTTCATCAGGATCATCCATATTAATATTGGCATTTTTTAATTTATTTTTACAATTACCATATATTTGATTTGAAATATTTTTAATATTATCTTTATCCTTAATATCATAAAATTGAAATTTATTTTTTAAAATATCTAATTCTTCTTTACTAAAAAATTTTTTATTTTTATCAATTAATTTATTAATATATTTTTCATATTCTTTACCCCTTTTAATTATATACATATCATCTATATCAAAATTTTCTAAATTACATAAACTTTCATCTAAAATTTTATTTTTATTTTTTTCAGTTTCTGTAATTAAGTTATATAAACTAAATATTGATATCATTACAATTATTATTATAATTAAATCTCTCATATTAAGTATTTTATAAAAAAATATTTTATAAAATATATAAAAAAATTTTATTTTATAAATACATTG
>VFQS010001088.1_pt1 | contig 26341 bp, 24 predicted proteins | sample 3512361 | NCBI WGS metagenome assembly VFQS01 (sample SAMN10412375, study PRJNA504923) | tailings metagenome | isolation source: Relicate 1 Philex TSF3 active mining | place: Philippines
TCTGTATCAAGAAGCGATGCAGTTGATGCGAGAACTGTTAGGCGATCGCCATCCCTCTGTCGCCTCCAGTCTCAACAACCTCGCAGGGCTGTACAAATCGCAAGGGAGATATGAAGAAGCAGAACCACTGTATCAACAAGCATTAGCAATTTTGATGTCAACCGTTGGCGAAAATCATCCATATACTCAAAGTGTAATGAGCGCATTGATGATGCTGAAACTGCAAGCAGTAACAGGTTTAGATGCTGCTGCATTAATGGAAATGATTCAAAATAATCCTGATGCGTTAATGCGATTAATCCAGAATCCCTAATAAGGAAAAATTGAATTGTTAATAGAAATCCGTAGGGGTAGAGCATTTGCGCCAATATTGATAAATTATCACGGCAATCTCTATACGCAAATGCTCTACACTCTTCGCTTTTATAGCGGTTTTCAAATGAGTGTGTACTCATTTGAAAACAAAAAATCAGTCCTAGTAAGAGTTTTGAGTTTTCATTTTGCCTACGGCGAAATGAAAACTCAAAACTATCTGGCTGTGTTGCGAGGTTTGGGCAGTGCATTCACAATAAAAGAGAATCTGAGAATTGATAAATCTCTGCGTGAATGCACTGCCCCTACATCAAATCCTTTACTTGACGATAAAGGCGACTAGCTAAGCGCTCCATCACACCCGCAATCTCAATCCGTGTGTACTTAAAAGTTGGGCGATCGCCACAACCCCCCATAGCCCGAACAACATACTGCCCTAGCGGATAATAGCTATAGGATTCACCATTAATTATTTCTGTGACAAGCGATCGCATATCAACTTTTCCATCCAAAGATTTTAAAACAGTCGTCTGTCAAACTAATAATAAACTTTCTTCTTGCCAATACCAAAGCCATATCTTTGTAATTATATCAAGGCAAAATCGCGCCCAATCCAAGTAGATTTTACGCACATCCGTAATTTCTAAAGCAGCCAAGCGATCGCTTGTGTATTTTGGTTTTAATTTAGGCGGTTTTCTCCAAGATTGCAGCACTTTGTGCTGCAATCTTTCTGTCGTGTCTAAACTAGGCGATCGCCATAACTAATTGCGAAGGTCAGAACCGTAGTAACCACAATTAATGGATAGAGAATCCACGAAGCAATATTCAAGTATTTAAAAGCCTTTTTATGCCCCTCTTTATCTAGCTTGGTTCCGATCGCGGTGACGATAATTGGGAGCAAACATAGGCAGAAATAGACATAAAACACATATTCCATCGCAACGGTGTAGCCAACTTCGGGCAATTGATTGTTAAAGGACAGCAACAACACAATCCCTGATAGCAAAGCTGATGCAGGAGCCATCGTCCGTGGCACAAACATCGTATAGGGGAAGAATAAGCAGCAATAGGTTAAAACCGATAGTAAAATCAGTGGTAAACCATTCTTAGATAGAAATACTAAGGTCTTGCGCTGAAAAGTCATGCGAATACTCAAACCGGGATATTCCACTTGAGCATTGGATTGCACCAAATCAGGATCGCCTTGAGTGGAAGTACTGCGCGAAGAATCTTGGAAATAGGTAATGTCTTTGAAATTCCAAAGTTGTAGTCCTTGGAATGGTTTGCGTTCAGCATCCTTGGCTCTAGGTAACTTCAGTCCAACGGTATCGATCGCATAAACCAGTCGTTCCGTAGACAAAGTGGGATTATCAAAACGTAAATTTAGTTTTTGCGAGTCAAAGGGATAATCCCGAAAATCAAAGGCATTACGGAACTCACCCCGCACCCGATAGAGGCGATAGTTTAAGCCATTGACCACTTGAGCCTTGATCGGAGCTTTGCCATCAAATACGGGAGCCGTAGGATTGACGCTATTAGTAACTGCATCAGGGAATTGAATCTCTGTGGGTTCATCACCGCCACTATAGCGGAACCATACATAAAAATCGGCGGTAAAGGTGGATTTATCAATGCGATTTAGCTTATTGATATCCATGCCTGCATAAACTACACGCTGCCGCCAAAAATATTGATCACCCGACTGGATAATACTGCCCGATTGCAATTCTTTGGGTAAATTCAACCGTTCAGGATTAGCGATCGGCGTAAATTGCTGAGATGCCGAAATTAGTTTTTGATTTTGGAACTGGGCAAGGCGCACAGGCTGATCGCTATTGCGATCGCTATTAAAGTACAACAAGCCCGTTAAACCTCTAAGCCCCACCTTGCGATTGTTGAGTTTCGATAGGGCATCACGCACCTGTTCGCGATCGCCTTCCACATTTGAGCCTTTAGGATTAGCTTTACGAATTGCGTCCACTGCGGCGATCGCTGCCTCATAAAATTTTGCGCCTAAGTAGGAGGGAGTCTTGTTATAGGCTTTTTGATAGGCATTTAAAAAGTCCTGAGCATCGGCTCCCGCACTGTCAAACAAGATCGGCAATGGCACATACATACCATCGGTAAAGAATCCTGCATTTTTTTCTCTTCATCATATTTTTCAAAGCGTTTGGCAAAGCTTTCACGACCGAGCGCCTGCTCACCCAAAATCGAATTCTTTAAACCCTTTTGTTTGAGGGCAACCAAAAAATCTTCAGCAACCTCTTCCTTAGATAAAGTTAAAAACAAAATACCTGCTTCAGGCTCAGCGGCAATTTCATTGACAATTTGTTGCACCGAAGTTTTGCGGTTATTGGGGTCAGAATCGATTGCCCAAATTTTTTGGATTTTGCCATTACCATTGGCTTCAAAGGCGGACTTAATTACTTCTGACTGGGCTTGTTCATTTTTGCTAGCCTTGTCATAAATCACACTCGCAGTTTTGAATTGAAGTACCTGCTGGGCATAGATGGACAGCGTCTTTGCAAGAGCAGGATTGGTATAAATTATCCGAAAATAATAGGGGCGATCGCTCGTAACTTTGGGATTATTTGCCGTCCCCGTAATCGCTGGTAATTTCTTGTCTTGATAGATACTACCCGCAGCGATCGAGGCATCAGAGGAACGATGTCCTAAAACTACAAGAGCGTCACTTTTAGCAATATCGTTAGCAACTTGAGTTGCCCCATCTGCGTTGCCCTTGTCGTCATAAATATTTAGTTTAAGCGGACGGCCGTTAATTCCTCCCTCTCGGTTTGTCGCATCAATATATAACTTGATGCTATCCACGATTTCCTGCCCCCCACTAGCGCCATCACCACTTAGAGGTGCAGCAACTGCGATCGCGATCGCACCGCCCTCAGCCCTTGAAACCTGTGGCAATAAACCACCAAGTGATATCACACTAAAAAGCGTGATTAAGGCGATCGTCCAAAACCTTGCAACTGTCTTACCCATGAAAATACAGCCGTCCTACAACTATAAGAACCATTAGATACGATTTCAGTGCAAAGCACTGCGATCGACATATAAAAAACTCTCTCGCAATTTTATCCCTAAGAGATAGCGTCAAAACACCCAAAAAAATAGAGACCATGCTCAGCACAGTCTCTATTTTTTATTAGGGCGAACGATGGGAATTGAACCCACGAGTGGAGGAACCACAATCCTCTGCCTTAACCACTTGGCTACGCTCGCCATTTAACCGTTTTATATAATAAAACTAGTTTGTACATTTAGACAAGTATTTTTTTAAAACTTTTAAAATTTTTGAGTTTTTTGATGATCTAGATGATCTATTAGATGACCAATTGGCGACTAAGAAGGCAACTAAGACTTATTAGCGCATTGGTGTAAAACTTGATTAGCATGTTCTGTGCAACAGCCACATTGTGTACCCAGCATGGTTAATTCCGATAGTCTGGAGATGGACGAAGCTCCCTTCCCAACAGCTTTTTGAATATCTTTTTCAGTCACTGCATGGCAAACACAAATATACATATATTCTCTAATTCCTTAGCAAGGTTAAAAATTTTAATTTTATTGCAAGTAATTCTCATTATTCTCTATAGTGATAAATTAGTCAAGTAAGATACGGCGCTTTAAACCCTAGGGTATATATGCTGATTGTCTCTGCTTAAACGCTGAGATCATCTACCTCTTGAGATTAAAAAACGCTATATTGCAAGTTGAATATTTGCAAATTTGAGATTTTCCATTTGCAAGTAATCTCTATAATGACTATTCCTATTGCAAGGAACTATAAACAAGCTGATCTTATTGAGGATAGAGATAGGTAGCAATGCAAGGAAACATCGATGTCAAACGTCAGCTCAACGAAGCGCTCCAAGCTCAACTGACAGCAATCAACCAATATTTTCTCCATGCACGGATGTGCAAAAATTGGGGATTAAATCAGCTTAACGATCGCGAATATCGTTACTCCATTAAAGCAATGAAGCAGGCTGATGAATTAATTGAGAGAGTTCTCTTTTTGGAAGGCTTGCCAAATTTGCAAAGTTTAGGAAAGCTGCTAATCGGCGAAGATGTGCCTGAAGTATTGCAAAATGACTTGACACTCTGCACTGCAATTCGTGATGGTCTAAAAGCATCGGTAATCATCTGTGAGACGCAGCAAGATTTTGTCAGCCGTGACTTGTTTGCGAAGTTGCTAGAGGAGACAGAGGAGCAAATCGATTGGTTAGAATCACAGATTTGGCTGATTGATAACACAGGCTTGCCCAACTTCTTGCAGTCAATGATCTAGCCTAGTGGCAAATTGATGGCATATGTCATCGATTTTTGGACTATATAATTAAAAAATTAATTGAGGAAAATTATGAAAGGTAGTGAGAAAGTCCTGCAACAATTATCAAAGTTGTTGCGTGGTGAATTAGCAGCGCGAGATCAATACTTTACTCACTCACGGATGTATCTAGATTGGGGTCTCAATAAACTGTATGAACGAATCAATCATGAAATGCAGGATGAAACCCAACATGCGACTTTATTGATTGAACGAATTCTCTTTCTTGGTGGTACGCCTGATCTGTCGCAACAAGATGGTCTCAAGATTGGGAAAACTGTACCAGATATGTTACAGAATGATTTGGACTTTGAGTATAGAGTGATTGTTGATCTCAAAGACGCGATCGCAGTTTGTGAGAGCGAACAAGATTATCAAAGTCGCAAGATTTTATTGGACATTCTCACAGATACCGAAGAAGATCATGCCTATTGGTTAGAAAAACAACTCAAGTTAATTGACCAACTCGGCCTACCCAATTATCTTCAATCACAAATGTAATTAAGTAGGTGAGCATATTAAAACCAGAGATTGTTCCGCCCGCTACGCGGGCGGAACAATCTCTGGTTTTAGTTTTTAATATGCTCACCTACTTACAGCGCAAAGCGCTGAAGTAAAAAATAGAGAAATTGTTGAAAGCAGGGCTAAGCTTAGTCCTGCTTTCAAATTTAAGAACAGTTTGTCAAGTGCATAGTGAAAAAGACTACGCTGACACCAAAACATAGCCACTCTCTTCTGTGGCTGTCCTAGATCATTGGTATATTTTGGGATTTGTGGAAGCGCACCCAAAAGGGGTGCACTTCCACAAACCATTTGTTTTGATGATAGCCATCGAAAAGAATCATGCTTAAAACTTTGTAAAGTTTAGTACAATACTTAACACTCCCTTGGTAAGTATTTATTCTCATTGACATGACATTAGACCAATTTCCTTGGCTTACCGCGATTGTCCTGCTCCCCCTCATAGCTTCCTTACTAATCCCCATATTGCCAGATAAAGAAGGCAAAACTGTGCGTTGGTATGCATTAGGTGTAGGCATCGCTGATTTTATTTTGATGTGCTATGCCTTCTGGAAAAACTATGATCCGAGCAGTGCAACCTTTCAACTCGCGGAAAAGTACACATGGATACCCCAGTTAGGTCTCAGTTGGGCGGTCTCGGTCGATGGCATCTCTGCACCATTAGTACTACTTGCAGGTCTTGTTACCACGTTATCCATCTTTGCTGCGTGGCAAGTTAACATCAAACCTCGCTTGTTCTACTTCCTCATGTTGGTGCTGTATTCTGCACAGATCGGCGTATTTGTTGCCCAAGATCTCCTGATGTTTTTCATCATGTGGGAAGTAGAACTAATTCCTGTGTATTTGCTCGTTTCCATCTGGGGCGGTCAAAAGCGCCAGTATGCAGCCACAAAGTTTTTGCTTTACACCGCTGCTGCTTCCATTTTTATCTTGGTAGCAGGCTTAGCAATGGCTCTATATGGCAATAATCTCACCTTTGACATGGCGGAGCTAGCACTCAAAGAATTTCCTTTATTGCTAGAGCTTCCCCTCTATGCAGGTTTGTTAATTGCTTTTGGTGTCAAACTCGCAATCTTCCCTCTCCATACTTGGTTGCCCGATGCTCATGGCGAAGCATCTTCACCTGTATCAATGATTTTGGCTGGTGTACTGCTCAAAATGGGTGGATATGGTCTGATTCGTCTAAATATGGGATTGCTTGAACATGCTCATGTTTACTTTGCTCCCGTATTAGCGATGCTAGGCGTAGTCAATATTGTTTACGGAGCCGTGAACTCCTTCGCCCAAACCAATATGAAGCGTCGCCTTGCTTTTTCCTCAGTTTCGCACATGGGCTTTGTCTTGATTGGGATTGCCTCCTTCACTGACTTGGGAATTAGTGGGGCAATGTTGCAAATGCTTTCCCATGGATTGATTGCCTCAGTCTTATTCTTCCTTGCTGGTGTTACCTACGATCGCACCCACACAATGCTATTGAACGAGATGGGTTACATCGGGAAGGTCATGCCTAAGGTGTTTGCACTGTTTACTGCTGGCGCATTAGCATCTTTGGCTCTCCCTGGAATGAGTGGGTTTGCTAGTGAAATTGCTGTATTTGTGGGCATGACTTCTAGCGATGTCTATAGCTCTACTTTCCGCACAGTCACAGTATTCCTCGCCGCAGTGGGCGTAATTCTCACTCCGATTTATTTGCTGTCCATGTTGCGTCAGATTTTCTACGCCTGTGAGGGCAATCCTACCTGTGATATCAATCCTTCCTGCGATATCTCAGACATTAGTCTCAGATCACAAGGCAACCAAGAAGTGGTTTGTTTCGGTACAAGTTGTGCCTTACCTAGTGAATCTGACTTTAGTGATGCAAGACCTCGTGAAGTATTTATTGCAGTTTGCTTCTTAGTACCAATTATTGCGATCGGTGCTTATCCCAAGATGGCAACCAATATTTACGATACGACTACGGTGATGATTAATTCGCAAATGCGTCAAGCCCATGCTGATGTATCAGCATCGAAAAAGTCTCCCATCCTAGCTCAGCCATCTTCTTTCCCTACCATGTCTGAAGCCAAGGTAAATGCGGTTTTAGCTAACAAGTAACAACAATCTCAAAAATGGCAATGCCATTTTTGAGATTAAAAATTTTGTCAAATAATATAGATAAAGAAAGCCTCGCAATGCGAGGCTTTCTTTATCTATATTATTTGAGGCTTTGCGACAGCTATCGATACACTTGTTATAGAGTTTAAGAGTTTTAGGTTTAGTAGTGATTCTTGAATGCAACCAGTTAATGCCAACTTAATGCCAACAAAACGAGTCCTATTTATCAGTAATGGTCATGGTGAGGATTTGAATGCTTGTGAAGTCCTGAAAGCTTTACGACACAAGTATCCCCAAGTAGAGACGATTGCATTACCATTGGTGGGAGATGGTAATGCCTATCGTCGGGCAGGGGTAGAAATCGCGACACCGACTAAATCTTTACCATCGGGGGGATTTGGCTATATGAGTTTGCGTAAGCAAATTGCGGATTTTCAGTCGGGGTTGATTAGCTTAACTTGGCAACAAATTAAAGCCGCAAAGTCATGTGGTCAAACCTGTGATTTCGTATTTGCGACTGGTGATGTGCTTCCCGCAATTTTTGCTTACCTAACGGGATTACCCTATGGGCTATTTTTAGTATCATCATCAGGTTTTTATGAAAATCGCTTTATTCCACGTTGGGAATTAGCACTGATCATGAGATCGCCTCGTTGTCGGCAAATTTTGACCCGTGATGCCTATAGTGCAAAACTGCTACAACAAGGGGGATATCAAAATGCGAGTTTCGCAGGCTATCCGATCATGGATGTTTTGGAACCAACGGGAAAGCATCTGCACTTAATTCCAAATGTGCCAACGATCGCTTTATTGTCAGGAAGTCGTTTGCCTGAAGCTGCGGAAAACTTGGCATTGCAATTGCGCCTATGTGTCGCGATCGCTCAAGAGTTTGCGCCTAATTCCGTTCAATTTCGGGCAGCTCTCGTACCAAGCCTGATGCCGCAGTTGCCTGAACTTGCCACCAAGTCAGGTTGGGAATATACCGATGGCAAGCTCTATCAAAGGGATTCTGATATCAGCGTCATTTGTTTTAGTGATGCCTTTCCTGATATTTTGCAACAATGCGATCTCGCGATCGGGATGGCAGGAACCGCCGTTGAGCAGGCTGTGGGATTAGGAAAACCTGTAGTCCAAATCATGGGAAATGGTCCCCAATTTTCCTATCGGTTTGCCGAAGCACAGGAAAGGTTGCTCGGTTTATCAGTGCAAACCATTGGCAAAAAATCAGCTACACCTGAGATTTTGCGAGAAGCGGCAAGGTGTGTCAAACGGACTTTAGGCGATCGCGATTATTTAGAACGTTGCAAACAAAATGGATTAGAGCGAGTAGGTAGCAAAGGTGGCTCTGAAGGCTTAGCCGATGAGATCGCCAGTCATCTATTCAGTTCTTAATGGTCAACACCCCACTAAGCTAAAGTGAGCTGAGCGTAGTCGAAGCACACGTTAGCTTTAAGCAAGACTGAGTGGCATCTCCAGTGCATGGGCTAGTAAAAACTGGCGATCGCTTAATACCTGTTTTGTCTCACCGTCATAGACAATTTTTCCTTCGCTCAAAACTATCGTGCGATCGCATAACTCTAGAACTAAATCCAAATCATGGGTCGCGATTAACTGGGTTTCAGGCAAAGTTCGCAAAAGCTGAATTAATTGACGGCGCGATCGCGGATCAAGTTGAGCAGATGGTTCATCACATACTAAAACCTGTGGTTGCATTGCTAATACCCCTGCGATCGCCACGCGCTTCTTTTCTCCCCCTGACAGGTTATGGGATTGTCGCTCAGCATATTTAGTCACATCCAGACCTACAGCCACTAATGCCTCAGACACCCGAATTTTGAGAGCATCTCCTTTAATACCCTGATTCATGGGACCAAAAGCAACATCTTCCCAAACCGTAGGCATAAATAGCTGATCGTCAGGATTCTGGAACACAAGACCGACAAAGTTGCGAATTGCTAACAAATTCTTAGGTGCAATCAGCATTTCGCCAATCACAATTTCGCCCTGTTGTGGCATCAAGATGCCGTTGAGATGCAGTAATAACGTGGATTTACCTGATCCATTTGCGCCCACGATCGCTACTCGTTCCGTTGCCGCGATTTGGATATTAATCCCTTTCAAAGCCTGAATACCATCAGGATAGACATAACTGAGGTTTTCAATAGAGATTGGGTTATGGTGCATAGGTAAGTCTTGAAGGTTTTGCGCCGCAAAGTCTTCAATGAATAAAAACTTGACCGCTTAAAATTACGATAATAATGCAACCAATGGCAAGGCGATCGCGCCATCCGCCTGATGTTGATTCTGTTACGACAGGAATACCTTGATAGCCCCGTGCTAGCATCGCCTGATAGATGCGATCGCCACGATCATAGGTACGGATAAATAGCACACCCAGCATATTGCCTAAAACCTGTCTCTGCCATGCGCGATCGCCACGTTGGTAATTATAAAGATTTTGGGGCGCAAAGTTACGCGCAGTTGCGGCGCGGTGCATGGCTTTAAACTCATTGGTCAGCACGCCAATATAGCGATACATCGATGCAAGGATACTAATTAGAAGTGGAGGCATTTTCAGCGTGACTAGAGACTGTAATAGAAGTGGCACAGAAGTGCTGAGAGTCAGGATATTTAACAGCAATAAAGATAAAAATGCTTTGATACCCACACTTCCTAAAACCGTCAAGCCATTGGTGGTAATTTGTAGCCATCGCCATTGCCAGAGTACTTGCCCACCACCGCGAAACAAAGTTCCAATGAGAATAACGCTAATAAATGCGAACTCGATCGCCATGCGTTTGATAAGAATTCCTAAATCTACTTTGCTCCAGTAGAGAATTGGCAAGGTGGCAATTCCATAAATTGCCCAAGTCCACCATCGACCAATCGGAGTTAAAGCGATCGCAAAAACCAAGAGAAAGATACAAAGTAAGCGCGTATGAACCGCTAAACTAGCCCAAAAATTGAAGCGATCTTGATGGTGTGGAGATATGCGATCGTGAGTTTCGATCAGGGGAATATGTAAAAGCATAGTGCAAATATTTAGATTGTCGTTTGGTATCTCCTCTAATCAATTATTCTTTAGGTGCGGAATTTCGCACTGTGAGTTTACCAATTCCCCAAGCTAGTCCAAATACGACTAACGTACCTGTGACACCAGCTATAGCCGTTGACAACTTTTCATTTTCCTTAGGAATTGCCTTGATCGAGTATTCATCGAAAATTTGAGAGAATGGAAGACGCTTAGTGGGTGATTCAGATGTTGCTTTTTCTGCAAACTTTAAATCCTTGGAAACTCGATCTAGTCCATCAGGATCTTTGCTCGCAAAAGGTGAGAGGAAAGCAGCTATGCTAAGAGCCAAAGCTAATCCGATAAATACGAAAATACGATTTTTATTTATCATCTATTCATCATCTTGATTGATAGTAACTTTTGCCGAATCTTGACTTGGAGTGCTGTAAATTAGTTCAGGTCTTGTGTTCCAAATAAAGCTGATAACTGCAAGTGTAATAAAAGCTTCACCAATACCAATCATGAAGTGCCATGAGAGCATTGCCGTCAAACCCACTGCTAAGGGAACCGTATCTGATAGAGCTAGCATAAGCGCACATAGACCTGCTGCAACAACAACGCTCGTCCATGAAGCGATCGCTGTTCCGATACTCATCCCAAGCCAAGTATTTCTACCGAAGATAGTTCTCAAAAATTGATAGATATAATAACCACCAAAGGTTCCAATTAATCCCATGATCGTAATATTTGCACCTAAGGCTGTCAGCCCTCCATCTTGAAACATCACTGACTGGACGATAAATACTACGGACATAACGAGTGAGCCAGCCCAAGGGCCTAGCAAAATTCCCGCAAGAGTACCACCGAGTAAATGTCCAGATGTACCACCAATAATCGGGAAATTAACCATTTGTGCCGCAAAGATAAAAGCAGCACTGACTCCCATCAAAGGCACTGTACGCTCTTTATATTCTGACTGTACTCGATTGAGGGAAAGAGCAATTAAGGCGATCGCGATGATTCCCGTAACTAAGCTCACTGGCAAGCTAAGATAGCCATCGGGGATATGCATGGCTAAGTAAATCGGTAATGACAACATTTATACATTTACTGAAAAATTTAGTTAATTCATTTTTACTGAGCATTGAGAAGATGTGGCGTAGGTAAAGCTCACGCCACATCTTCTCAATGCTTAATTCCTAAATATATTAGTCATATTTGAAGGGTTTCGCAGCGAAAACAACAAAAAGTTAAGATGTTGATTTGAGAGGGGGGGCTATGCAACTCTCTTTCAAATTCTTCCTAACTCACGCTAACTAGTTTGTTTATATCCAAGTTTCAAGAAAATATTTTCTAAGGTTTCTTGAGTGCGATGGAAATTGGAAATTGGAATACCTGCATCAATTAGAGACTTCAGTAATGATGCACATTCCTCAATACTACCGACAAATTGAACTCGGACACTGGGAACACCTGCTATTACTTCTACCTCTTGCACTAATTGCGATCGCTTTAGGAAAGCTTGCAAATCCTCAAGGCTACCGAGAGTTGAGATCAGTAACTGCTGCTGATCTTGATTGCTGCGATCATAAAGCTCTTGTAAACGAGAACTTTCTACTAATCGACCTAATTCCATAATCCCAATTGATGTGCATATTTCAGCAAGATCGCTCAAAATATGGGATGAAATGAGAATTGTCATTCCTTGCTGCTGCAAAGATTTAATAATATTGCGAACCTGTACTCTGGCAAGGGGATCAAGTCCTGATACTGGTTCGTCTAGTAACAAGAGTGTCGGATTATGGATGATGCTACGAGCAAGACTGAGCCTTTGCTTCATGCCTCTTGATAAAGTTGCGATCGCTTCATTCCTTTTTTGTTGTAATTCTACTAACTCGATCACTTCATGTAATCTTTGCGATCGTTGTGGGTCTCGTAAAAAGTATAAACGCGCAAAATAATCAAGGTAGTCCCATACAGTGAGATCGTCATACAGAGGAAAGTCATCGGGTAAGTAGCCCAGTTGTCGCTTCAGGTCAGGATTGTTGTGACCACGTAAAAATCTCGCTCCATTAATATAAATTTCACCTGCTGTCGGTTCCTCAGCCGCCGCAAGCATCCGAATTAAAGTAGTTTTGCCAGCACCATTAGGTCCAATAAGACCATAGACTTCGCCGCGATCAATCTGCAAATTGATATGGTTTACGGCAATGTGATTGTCAAACTGTTTAGTCAATCGGTGAGTGCGAACCGTCGGTACTGCTGTCATGAGATTGCCACAAAAGTTATAGCTATGTTAACCTTCACAATCCAAATTGTGAAGATATAAGTAACGTCAGTTCGGGTTAAGCCGACAAATTTTAACAGCCTAAAAGTAAAAGCCTTGCTACGCAAGGCTTTTACTTTTAGAGAGGGTTTGCTACGCAAACCCTCTCTAAAAGTAAAAAAGGATGTGGCACAAGTTAGCTTGTGCCACATCCTTTTATATAAAAAGCAGGCGCTTTCTTATGCTTTAGCTGGAGGTAATGCCACTTTAACGTGGAGTTCCTTCAGTTGTGAGTCATCGACACTAGATGGCGCATCGGTGAGTAGATCGCGAGCCTGTTGTGTTTTTGGGAAGGCAATTACATCACGGATCGAATCTGCACCAGAGATTAACATCACTAAGCGATCGAGTCCAAAAGCGAGACCACCGTGAGGAGGTGTGCCATATTCAAAGGCTTCCAATAGGAATCCAAACTTCTCTTTTGCCTGTTCATCAGTTAGCCCGATCGCAGAAAATACCTTTTCTTGAACTTCGCGCTTATGGATACGAATACTACCGCCTCCAATTTCTGTGCCATTGAGTACAAGGTCATAGGCGAGCGCAATGGTATTGACATCAATGGGCTGACCATCGGCAATATCTTCAGGACGAGGAGATGTGAAGGGATGGTGTAATGCTTCTAAACGCTTTTCATCGGCATTCCACTCAAACATAGGGAAGTCAGTAATCCAGACAAAATTGAGCTTATCATGGTCGATTAATCCCAATTCATGACCGAGGGCTAAGCGTAAACGATTGAGAGATTCATTGACGATCGCTTTATCACCAGCACCAAATAGCAAAATTGTGCCTGCGGTTGCCCCTGTGCGCTCTAGCAGTTCTTGCTTGACTTCTTCGGTGAGGCTATCCTTAAGAGCACCGATTGTATCGATTACGCCACCTTCACGCACACGGATAAAGGCTAAACCTTTCGCACCATACTGAGCTACTAAATTCGATAAATCGCCACCGGGTTTGATGCGCGTATTAGAAATCGCTTCATCACCACCAATCACAGGCAGGACTTTAATAATGCCACCATTAGCGACGGTGTTGGCAAATACTTTAAATCCAGAGTTGGTAAATAAATCAGTAACGTTTACCAATTTCATCCCGAAACGAGTATCAGGGCGATCGCAACCATAGCACTCCATTGACTCAGCATAGGTAAGACGAGGGAAAGAGCCAAGTTCAACGCCCTTCACGGTTTTGAAAATGTAGCGAATTAGATTCTCGTTTAGCTCGATGATTTCTTCTTGGGACATGAAACTCATTTCCATATCAAGCTGAGTGAACTCAGGTTGGCGATCGGCGCGAAGATCCTCATCACGGAAACATCGGGCAATTTGATAGTAGCGATCGCAACCACCAACCATCAATAGCTGCTTGAATAACTGTGGCGATTGAGGTAACGCATACCATTGACCCGCATTCACACGACTGGGGACTAGGTAATCTCTTGCCCCTTCAGGAGTGGAACGGCAAAGAATAGGTGTTTCCACTTCCATAAACCCATATTCATCTTCAAGGAAGCGACGAATACACTTGACGACTTCAAAGCGCAGCTTGAGATTATTAGAGAGACGCTCCCCACGCATATCAAGGTAGCGATATTTAAAGCGCAATTCTTCTTTAATTGTGTCAGCTTCAGAAATGATGAAAGGTAATGGTTTGCTAACACCGTTGAGTAACTCAATAGATTCTGCATAGATTTCCACCTCACCTGTAGCAAGTTTGGGGTTAAGCGACTCTTCAGGGCGTTTGGAAACTTTACCGATGATCCTTACCACATATTCATTGCGTAGTTCCCCTGCAAGGTTATAGGAGGTGGGAGTGCGCTGAGGATCACTGACGATTTGCAAGATTCCTGTGCGATCGCGCAAATCTAAAAAGATCACACCACCATGATCCCGTCTGCGATCGATCCAACCGCACAAGCTAACTGTTTGTCCGATATGTTCGGCATTGAGGTGACCGCAATAGTTGCTACGCATCATGATGTTATTGGCGAAACTTTAGAGAAAAAAGTAAAAACTGGAATTTTGACCATTTACTATCATAACTTGTAAAGTAGTCAAAACCCCAAAACTAAATGCAGTGCGTCTTACAACTTTTAATTTTTGGGTCAGTGAAGTGCCAAAAAATCATTGTTTCTCTTTGATAAGATAGCCTCTCCTAGTGAATTATTTGGGTAGTCCTAAAAAGGAAAGGATTTAAGTAAGGATGGGCGGCGCAAAGCGCCGCCCATCCTTACCTATTTAGCACTACCAATTTTTTTCCACCGAAGTTGGGAAAAAAATACAAGTGAGGTAATTTGCGCCATCAATCATCTTTACTTTTGGGATGATAGTTTTGGGTGATAAATTGTCGCAAAAAATTTTCCCAATCACGCTCTTGAAAATTGCCATTAAGGGGATAGCGCTCTTGTTCTGGTTGCAAATATACGTATTGACATTGAGATTTTATAAATAGCGTCTGTGAATCTAATAGCCATCCTTCGATACAAATTCCTGTTAACAAAGCAAAGGAGAAGTCAGTGTGATAAATAAGCGCATGACGGAAATTTGCCCCAGTCAAGTTTGCTTTTTTGAAAGAAGTTCCAGAGCGATGACTAATTGATTCCAATAGCCAAGTAAATATCTTAAAAGTCACAATTGCAGAAATAGCCATTGGAATTAAAAAAAGTATCGCTCCACTGCCAACAAAACTGATCACTGCCAGCCACAATGTCAGCATAAGCATAATGATGAAAAGAATGCCGAGACTGGCATCACCAAAAAAACGAGAAGTTTTTGGGAAGCGTTCTAAAATGTCATTTTGGAAGAAATACAACAAAAAGAGAAAAATACTCGCGAAAACACCACTTATCTTTCTATAGATTTCTCCAAACCAACTGAAGAATAAACTGTCAATCTGAATTACGGCAAAACTGATGACGGCACTGGTCAGGAGAATTGCGATCGCGCCTAAGATGATCGCCAGAATCGCGTCATTAATTTGTTGTGGAGTTTGACCAGTAATGACCTGTTCAAAATTTGCCCCAACCAAAGTTGCCCTTGTAAAATCACAACCACGCAAATCTGCCCCACTAAAATCTGCTCCTGTGAGATCCATTCCCACAAAAGATTGTCCTTGCAGATTTTGGTCTTGATAACTGTAGGGTTGGTTACTCATAGTCATAACTTAGACAAAAGCCAGTATTTAAAGACATACAGCGCTTTGCGCTTTCTAAAAAACCAGATAAATTTTGAAAAAGCTTGCTTCGCAAGCTTTTTCAAAATTTATCTGTACTACACAAACCCTAAATAGGCTGTAAGGGAATTGCTATTAATTAAAGTACATACAACGCTTTGCGCTTACTTGTAACCCAGAAATTTTTTGAAAGCGTTGCTTCGCAACGCTTTCAAAAAATTTCTGTACTCCTCAAAGCCTCAATAGGCTGTATGGCTTCAGATTCGCCCCACCACCGTTAGCTTCGACTTCGCTCAGCTAACGGTGGTGGGGCATTTTTTATCCAAAATTAGGTTACTCAAAAAAATGACCTCGCGATGGAGGTCATTTTTTTAGGCTTGTTTTGCTTCCGAGCCATCAATGATGCGTTGGAACAGATAACCCGTTCCCCTTGCCGTCAAGATCAGTTCAGGATTACTGGGATCTTCTTCGAGTTTTGCTCTTAGACGGGAAATGTGAACATCGACAACGCGAGTATCCACATGACGCTCAGGTGTATATCCCCAAACCTCTTGCAAGATTTCCGCTCTTGAGAAAGCTTCACCCGATCGCCCAACTAAAAGTTCTAACAAACTAAATTCCATACCCGTTAAGCGGATTCGCTCATCGGACTTATAGACTTGACGCTTATTAGTATCAATTCTGATCGTATTAATATGAATTACACCAGAACTGGGGATACCTGATGTGCCATTGCGATCAAAGCGGCGCAATACTGAACGAATCCGAGCTTCTAGCTCCTTAGGAGAAAATGGCTTAACGACGTAATCATCTGCGCCTAATTCCAGACCTGTGATACGGTCAGCAACATCGCCCAGTGCTGTCAACATAATGATCGGAATATCAGATTCTTTGCGAAGCTCTTGACATACCCCGTAGCCGTCGAGCTTTGGCATCATTACATCAAGAACCACCAAATCAGGGTTTTCTTTATGAAAAACTTCGATCGCCTCTTCGCCATCTGCGGCAGTAACGACTTCGTAACCGATCATTGACAGACGAGTCTCCAGAATCCGACGAATACTTGCTTCGTCGTCTACAACTAGAATTTTTTCCTTATGGTTTTCCAAGCCAGTTTACACTCCATTATGCTGCTAGCTGCAATTCAGTAAAATTTTATTCTTTTACATATTTATTTAGCTAAGTTTACAAGAAATCGGTCGTTACAATCCGAAAACAAAACTTAAAGTTTCAGAATATACTTAATCTAAATTTTGAGACAGGGCGATCGCAATCAAAGCATCAGAATGTATGGATATTGCGAAACATCGTCTCGACTCTATGGGTTAGAATTATATAAAGTTTTATGTGAAATAAAGGATTTCTGCGATCATGACTGAACCAACTCAAGTACCACAGGCAACCGATCCTAAAATGGGATTTAACACCTATGCAGAACGCTTAAATGGTCGTGCTGCGATGGTTGGGTTCATTCTTGCTGTAGTGATCGAGTTTGTCACTGGTAAAGGTTTATTGGCATGGCTCGGTCTTATTGATATTGGCTAACCAGTTAGGCTTATTCGCGTTGCGAGTAAGCCTAATCCTACGAAACTTGTTTAGTTACTTCCTCTTACTTATCTATGGCATCTGGCAAAATCGAGAACTCTCTATACTGGTTTGCGGCAATTTTGGGATTAGTTCTCGATCAAGCCTCTAAATTTCTAGTTGTGCAATATCTCAAAGGAGTACGATCATTTCCTGTGATCGATGGGGTGTTTCATCTAACCTATGCCACCAATACAGGAGCCGCATTTAGCCTCTTTAGTGGTCAAATCGATTGGCTCAAATGGGTATCAATGCTAGTGAGCTTGGGTTTGGTTGCCTTTGGTATATTTGCTAAAAACTTGAATCGATGGGAACAAGCGGGCTATGGATTTATTTTGGCAGGAGCCGCAGGTAATGGGATTGATCGTTTTGTGGCGGGATATGTCGTGGACTTTATTGATATCAGGATTATCCGCTTTGCCATTTTCAATATTGCTGATGTTTCGATCAATGTTGGGCTTGCCTGTTTAGCGATCGCTGTTTTATTTGCCACCAAGCCTGTACGCAAAATGCCTAAGCCTTAGAATCTAGAAGTTATGTAGGTAAAGCTTTGGGCAACATACCTAACTTTATGAGAAAAGAACACAAGAATATTTACAGTTAAATTAAGATGGCAACTTCCCCGAAAAATTCCCCCAAGATCGTAGTTGTGACTAATGGTAAAGGGGGCGTTGGCAAAACGACAACCGCGATCGCCTTAGCAGGAATTTTGGCACAGGACACTAAAGTATTAGTTGTGGATGCCGATGTGCAGGGAAGTTTGTCTTGGTGGGTAGGACGTAGCGATAAAAATATGGGTTTTGATATCGCTAAGGAAGTCGATCCCACGCATTTAAAAAAATTACCGAAACTCAGCAGTTACGATCTAGTATTGGTAGATACACCACCCGCGTTACATTCTCAAGCCCTAGCTACGGTTGTAGCGATCGCTGACTACTTAGTCTTGCCCACTCCTCCCGCACCGATGGACTTAACTGCCCTCATTGAAACTGTCAAAAGTACTGTAAGACCTGCTCAAGTTCCACACCGAGTTCTGCTCACCCGCGTTGATCCGCGTTGTCTGAATGAGGCTCTAGAAGCACAAAACACTTTATTAGAAGTGGGAGTACCTGTCTTTCATGCCTTTGTGAGAGCTTATAAAGCCCATGAGCGAGCGGCTCTTGAGGGAAAACTGGTTACAGAATGGAAGGGGAAAAATGCTAGAGAAGCCGAAGCAGATTATCGACGTGTGGTTGATGAACTGCGCCGAGATATCCTGAAGTAAGTCTATATAGAGAGTTGCTGCACGAAGTACAGCAACTCTCTTATGAATATAATTACTAAATAATTACTAAATAATATGTCAACTAAAAAGAAAGTCGGAATTGGTGATTTGTTGCGCGATGAAGCTCAGAAAGCACCAGATTCACCAGTAATTGAAGTACAAGCAGAAACTGTTACTGATAATGCTAGTAAGGCTTCCAGTCAACCAGCCCTAAATGCCGAAAAAACTCAAAATGTCGATGATGGGTCTAAGGCAAAAATCGCGGCTTTAGAATCAGCTTTGGCACAGTCTCAAAAACGTGAAACGGAACTCTCACAAACGATCGCAGATTTACAAAAAGATTTGAAATTTAGTCAGACTAATGTGGAGCTTTTACAGAAGTCATTGGCGGCGATCGAGCAACTCAAAGATGAACTAGATCAGCAATTGGTGGAAGTAAAACGTGATAACTTGCGTCTTGCTGAGGCAAATATTCAACTTTCAGAACAAATTAAATCTTTAGAGGCATCTAGCCAACCCGTACTTGAGACTCCTACTTCTTCGCAGCTAGTTTCGCAAAATCCCCAAAATAATCGCGCAACTCCTCGTAAGCAACCCGTTGAGCAACCCTATCCCCATCGAGATCGCAATCCTTACCATCGTCCGACAGGTTCTAATGAGCAATTGCAAAGGATTAACAATCGGAATATTGGCTGGATGGATTAGAACGAAATACTTGAAAGCATTGCAAAGACGCTCTTTCAAGTATTTCGTGACTTCTACAAATTTAGAAGAGATTATAGATCAGCGAAAAATATAAGCCACTCTCTTGTAGTGTTTTGCGGCTATTTTGAACTGGGATAAGTGGAAATCCATAATCTAATCTTGTGGTCAGACGATTGCCAATAGTCCAGCGCAATCCCAAGCCTGAACCAACTAAGTAATTTTGCGATGGGTTGGCTTCCCCTGAGCTAGTCCATGCTAGACCTGCGTCAATAAATGGAGTTAGTTGCAACAAACCTTCAATCTCAGGCACACGAACCACAGGTACTCTGAATTCTACGGATAGATTTGTACCATTGTCACCAAAGAGAATATCTTGACGATAGCCACGCAAACTGTCTTGTCCTCCTAAGCCAATTTGTTCTAAAGGTAGTAATGCGCGATCGGCTAGTTGTAGATCGCCACGCAATAGTAATAGGGTGTCAGGAGCTAATAAATTCACATATTGAGCCTGACCTCGCCATGACAGAAATCTACTGTCAGGTGATTGGCTATTGATGGTTGCACCTAATGCACCAATGCCTAGGCTAACTTGCGATCGCATGGCAAAGACGGATTGGCTACTACGCTGTGTATATTCCTGAAAGAAACGTAAAGCGGTCAACTTCGTGACTCCATTATTATCTGCACCTGCGGAAAGTGGAAATGGAATCTTCAAAATGCTGGCTAAACTTTCACGATAGGAAGTGGTGAAGCCCAGACTAAATTCTTGATTAGGGGTTTGGACAATCGGTTGGCGATAGGTGAGATCATATGCTGTGGAATTGGAATAGATATCCAGCACATTAAAAGGTTGTTCAATGACGTTGCTATTGCTATTGCTAAAGGAGAGAGAAACAGTACCGTTATAAGGATTGATTGGCAGAGTATAGTTTAAATCATAGGCATTAGAACCATCGGTATTGCTATATCCAACCGTAAGACTATCGCCTAAACCTGTTAAGTTGTTTTCGCTAAATTGCAATCTTCGGCGGAAGGTTCCTACACTAGGCGCACGGTTATTATCGAGACTTAATTGTAAATTTGATGATTTTGCTTCTGTTAGTTTAATGTCTAAAATATTTTGCCCAGGGCGATCGCCTGCTGCTAGCTCTGCTGACAAACTGGCAATAAGTGGATTAATTTGTAAAACTTGTAACGCTTCAATTAGGCGATCGCGATTGAGTGGTTTGCCTGTCGCTATGTTTAAACGCGATCGCACATAGTCTGGGCTAAGTCTTTCCTGTCCAGATATTCTTATCTCTTGAAGACTACCTTCAACTATTTGAATTTTCACCACCCCTCCATTGAGATCCTGCGGTGGAATAAAAGCTCCTGATGTGATGTAACCCTTATTAATATACAAATCAGAAACTGCGGAACGAGCCTGTAAGAGTTCAGCAAAAGTAATTGGTCGCTTAGCATAGGGCTGAACAATTTGCGCTAATTCTTCATCGCTAAAAACCGTACTTCCCGCGACATCAAACCGTTGCACAACGATCTTGCCAGCTACATTGATTTGATCCTTAGGATTGCTACTTGGTTGATTAGATGGTTTCAGTAAATCATTGGGAGATGGAAGCTGTTGTAGATTTTCAGGTAGGGATGGAGATTTTGATGGTGTGACAATTTGGGGTTTATTAAGAATCTGATTTGGAGAAACATTAGGAATTTGATTTTGGGCTTGGGCGATCGCTGATGATAAAAGCCAGCTATTAATACACAACAAACCAATTTGGTATGCAATCAGCTTTAGAAAGCATAGATAAAAACTATTACGAGGAATTATGGTTGACATTGTGGTTAATGCGATACTAGCGGCTTATTTTTTTAGAGTGATTTGTACCACATATATGACTGATTGGCTAAGTATTTCTTGAATTTTAAAAAAGCTTGCTTTGCAAGCTTTTTTAAAATTTATCTGTTTTTAAGAAAGCACAAAGTGTAATAAGTCGCTGAGCATAACTAAAAACTAGAGTAAAGAGCTGTGGCGCACGCTGCGCGTGCACCACAGCTCTTTGTTTTTTGCACCTTAATTTATAACCAATTGCCGAGTAATACAAAAGGAGCCCAAAAATAGGGATGAGTATGTTTGTTGTCTTTCAATAGGCTCAGTTGGGCTTCTCTTAAGGACTCAGACTTGGTTGTCTGAGCAGTAGATAGACTCTTATAAAGGGAAATCATAAATAGAGAAGTTGCCTCATCATCGACTGACCATAGAGAAGCGATCGTGCTTCTTGCACCTGCTCTAACAGCCATGCCTGCCATGCCTAACGCAGCTCTTTTATCACCAACAGCAGTTTGGCAGGCACTTAGGATTAACAATTCTACAGGTTCTGTATTAAAGCGATTTTTAGCTAGTAGTAATTGGGTTAATGTCTCGATATTGAGTTTGCCATCATAGGTGAGTAGGAAGGTATTTTCTACCTGTGAGCTAAAGTTGCCATGGGTTGCCAGATGGATGATAGGAGCAGGATATTCCACTAGAGCCTTTTCTAGATTTCTCTTGGTAAAGTTAGAATTAATCAAAACTGTACTAGATGGAATTTGATTTTTTACTTCTTGAAGCTCTTTATTGACACTCGGTAAGGCAGAAAACCCCTGCTTAGCTTCAGTGAGTCCACCCGTCAGAGCTGAGATTTTTTGTCTAGCGATCGGTTTGGGGTCAACTAGCTGTAGCCCTGGAGTCAAAGCAATACTATATTTCTCAACTAGAAACTGTTTCCCATCATTGAGCACTGCCATTGGAACATTTCGCAATGAACCATCCAGCACAAATACAATAGTTTTAACTTGAGATTGTTCTAGTGCTTTTTCAGTGGGGCGAATCAACAAATCATATAGCATTTGAGCATGTTCGAGATAATCCTGCGATGAGGTATCCCGCAGGTCATTCCTTAGGTTAGTAACGATGCTGTCGATATTTTGAGGGGTGATGACAGTAGCATAGTGACTAAGTGGTTGCTGCGGTAAGCTAATAATTACTTCCAGCCTATCTTCTAGCAAAATTGGGTAGATAACCGCAGCAGTACGATCAAGTTGATTGATATCAACCTGAGCTGCATTTAGGCAGTCAGAACGGAAAAAATTAACCAACTCAGCTAGTTGGAGAGATTCGATCGCTGCCTGAGCCTTGATCAGATTTTTCTGCTTATCATCATTAGTTTGCTGATTAGTCTCATCAGGTTTTAATAGCAGGCTGACCAGTTGGCGGTAAACTGGCTCTACACTTTCGCGAAAAGAAAATTGCACATTAGAATTAATAAATGACAAATCACTTCGTAATTGTCTTAAGTTTCTGATTGCTTCCGTGTAGGAAGCGATCGCTGATTTACGATCGCCTTTTGCTTTGAGTAGCCGCCCCAGTTGCCATTGCCAACGATAACTAATATCTGGAGCATTAATACTTTGAGCAATAGCGATCGCCTGTTGGGTGAGATCGATTGCTTCAGTTAATTGCTGAGACTGCTCATAAACATTGCCCAAACTACCTAGAGAGTAAGCAAGCAAGGACTGAGAGTTAATAGATTGAGCTTGTTTGACAGATTCCGCAAGAACTTTAGCAGCATCATTGCGTAGAGACAACTGATCTTCTGGAGTAGCTAATTTTGTCAATTTCAGAATGCTTTCTGCATAATTAATTCGTGCCCTAATTCCACTATAGCTAGGTGATAAATTCGCCACTATGGGACTAATTTGAGAGCGTAAAGCTAAAGCAGATTCGAGATTAGAAGCTCCTATTTCTAGACTAAGGAGATTCAGTTTACCTTTTAATTTTGTGCTTGGCTGTATGGCAACTTCAATGGAACGGTTGTAAAAATCAATTGCTGATGAGGCATTATCTTCAGATCTTTCCAAATTACCAAGGTTGAATAAAACAACACTTTCCTGTTCACTACGCTCAATATCAGCAGTATTAGGAAGGCGTTGGAGTATCTGTAAACTTTGTTCTAGTGTTTGTCTGGCCAGACTATTACTACCAGTCATGGATAGCATTTCCCCATAATGACTGAGCGCGATCGCCTTCAGTAATGAGTCAGGCTGTGTTTGTAAAGTTGGTAATAAATCCTCAAGGATCTGAAGCGATCGCCGATAAAATCCTTGGATTTTCAGAGCTTGTTCTTGATTCAGTGTATTCCGAATTTGATTGGCAACATCACCAAACTTGATATGTAAAGTTGCAGATTCTCGCCAAGCATCTATTGCATTTTCGAGGTTGCCCACTGATAGCCAAAAACTACCCTTAGCATCTAAGGCTCTAGCTATCTCTTTCTGACTGGCTTCCGTTTGTGGCGTAATGGATTGAGCAACTTGTAAGCTGCGATTTACAGAACTTTCAGCTAACTGCCATTGACCTAGTTCTTGATATGCTAAAGACAAACTACTCAAAGTTGTCGCTAAAGCGAGATCATCATTCTGCTGCTGGTAAAATTGCGCCGCCTGTTCCCAGACTTGGATAGCTTCGCGAAATTTACCAGTTGTATAGAGCGCTCTACCGCGATCAAATAAATTTGCATTAGCAATATTGCCACTTGCATTAACGCTAATAGGCTTTTGAGGTGGATTTAGTGAATGCGCGATCGCTGGTTGTAGGCATAATGCGATCGTAAATACAAAACCAAGAATTATATTTTTGTAATTCCGAATATGATTTTTTGTGACTTTTGAGAAGATTTTTGTTACTGACTTAAAAAATATTCTTATTTTCTGTGTGAAGTCTTTGCTAATTATGTTGTTATATCTTGCACTTAATAAATAGCCTAACAGTTTGAATAAACTAGTGATTCTCATAGAGTCTAGATCTCCTGACATAAGTACAGCATTTTCGGCTGTCATAAAACCTAGAGAAATTTTGTCAATTGCCGCAAATCAACATTGTCAAAGATTTCTTTGTATTTTGTAGTTATGCAAAGTGCTGTAATAGATTTATGCAGCGCTAGTACATTATATAAATCACCCGTACATTAGTATAAGCAACCTAAAAAAGCAATAAAATCTTCAGAAAATTTATTAACTATAGTTGTCGCCAAGTGTATCAGGACATAAAATCCAAGAAGAGAAAGGCGGCGCGAAGCGCCGCCTTTCTCTTCTTGGATTTTATGTCCTAAGCAAGAGAGTCAGCAAAGTGTTGACTCTCTTGATTTCTATATTTAATCCTTAGTCTAGGCTTCAGTTGATTCTGGTGAAGCTAATTTCTTTTTCCTCTTTAGAGAAGCTGTTAATAATCCTCCAGCCACAAAAACACCCAAAACTGCCCCTGGAACTGGTACTACTCTGAATGATGTCATTCGCATTAGCTTAGTTTCATTTGCTTTTGCACTACATGTTGCTAATACAAAAGTCTCAACACCTGTGGGAACGCACTCTGGAGGATCAAAGATATTGAAGTCTCCACCATAATTTGCTGGATTTTTGTAAGAAGTTGAATAAGAAGTGCCTGGAGGAGATGAAACAATAGTACCCCAAGGCAATCCAACTGTACTTTGACCAATTAATTCCTTAGAGAAGTCCAAGTTGGCACCATTGGTATTCCAAATTACACCTCCATTGGGATAATCAGCCAATGTATAATTCCCGTCAGCTGCTCCTGATCCAGTAATAGTAAGGTCTAATTGCTTGATTAAAGAAGTAATTGGGGATTTGGTATTAAAATCTGGATCAGTTGTTTTGTTAATAGAAATGTCAGGGACAGAAAAGCTAGACGGCGTATTGCCTGCATTGGGTAATGCGGCTGAGTCAATAGTGAAGTATCCTACCGCAGAAGCAGTATTGAAAAAGTAACTACCACTCCAAGTAATCCTAAAAGTTATATCAGCGGCTTGGACAGATGATGGCATTGTCACTACAGTACTCAGTGCAGAAATGCCTAATATCCCAATTCCATAAGTAAGACCTGATAAATATTTAGCTAGCTGTTTCATCCCTGATTGCCTCCATTCCTAAATTATTAATTACTAGCGATTATCAAAATCATGAAGACAAGAATCAGGAGAGGAATCACAAGGAGCAACTAAGATTATTTGAAGAATTTAGAGCTTTGCAATTCGATTCTACGTCTAGTTTTTGACATTAACTATAAATTCAAGCATTAATTCCATGTCCTGAAATTCTCTATGAAAATATGAATTTATACAATCCTTATAAGTTAGGTAAAAGATAGATAAAAGTTAGCAGTATGTTATCTTAAAGGTTATTTTAATAGTTATATAAAAGTTATACAAAAGTTAGATTTTATCGACTTAGGGTACTGACAAATTACATTTTGGGTAGTCATTGAATGTGAGTTCGGAATAATTTAAAATAGGCTTTGAGAATTTGCTAGCTTAACTGAAGCAACATTTATTTCAATCGAATTTGAGCCTTGCTTTGTAAGGCTCAAATTGCGAAAGAGGGTAAGAATCGCGCGATTCTTACCCTCTTTCGTATTCGTCGAACTGACGTTTACATAGAGCTTGCTAAAAAAGAGACTAAGCGGAAAGTAGTGGGCAAAGAGAAAGGGGATAATATAGCAATATAAGAGATAAATAGGGCAAATCAGAACCCAAATAAGTGAAGGTGGAACTTCGTTCCACCTTCACTTATTTGGGTTTTATGTCCCAAGCAACCCTTACATTGCTATAGTTTGACTGTCTACTAAGAAATTGCCAAGAATAAGAATTAAAGTTAAAGAGAAGTTATTGAGTACAGGTCTGCCCAAAGGCGGAGCTATATTCCGAATACCCAGATTTCGATAATAGTTGCGATTGCTGCGAGTGCGGTAACTCTGATCAATGTAAACCGCTTCAGATTATTTTCCGCACTTCCACCGACATTCCTATATGAGTAAAAATTGGTAGTGCTAAATAACGTCAGTTCGGGTTAAGCTGGCAAATTTTAAAAGACCAAAAGTAAAACCCTTGCTACGCAAGGGTTTTACTTTTGGTCTTTGAGAGAGGGTTTGCGTCGCAAACCCTCTCTCAAAGACCATTT
>VFQS010001089.1_pt1 | contig 26327 bp, 30 predicted proteins | sample 3512361 | NCBI WGS metagenome assembly VFQS01 (sample SAMN10412375, study PRJNA504923) | tailings metagenome | isolation source: Relicate 1 Philex TSF3 active mining | place: Philippines
ACGACGGCACCGGCCTCGCCTTCACCAGCGCCAATGCCCTCGTGGCGGTTGCCGCTGTCCCGCGCTTCATGGGCGCCCAGGTCTGTCTTGCCGCCTCTCTGACGGCCCAGAACTTCTCGGCCGGCGCCTTCATCGGCTTCGGGGCAGAGGCCTATGATACCGACGGCTTCCATGACTTGAGCCTCAACACCACCCGCCTCACCGTGCCGTCAGGTCTCGGCATCCGCAAGGTGAAGGTCGCGGCGACGATCCGGGTGTCATCGATCTCCGCCGGCTCCGACAATGTCGTGAGCATCGCGAAGAACGGCTCCTACGCCTGGTACGGCAATCCCGGCCTCACCCACGAGAACTCGGCCGCCACCACCACCACGATCTCGGTGGCCTCGGGTCCCATCGCCGTCGCCGACGGCGACTACTTCGAGTGCTTCTTCCAGACCTCCGACACCTCCGTGGGGCTCGAGGCCGACCGCACCGCCTTCAGCATCGAGGTCGTGGAGGTCGAGGGCGGGGTCAACATCGCCAATGTCCAGAACGATGGAACGGGGGCCCGGACGCTGGGTCTGGCCGACATCAACGCGCATCTGGTGTTCTCGTCGGGATCCGCTGTGACCGTCACGGTGCCGGCCAATGCCTCCGTGGCGTTCCCCATCGGCTCGACCGTCGACATCGAGCAGGCGGGGGCGGGGCAGGTGTCGCTCGTGGGCGAGGCGGGCGTCACCCTCAACAAGCCTGCCGGCCGGACCGCCGCCACCGCCAGCCAGCATGCCGTGGTGCGGCTCAGGAAAGTGACCCCCGACACCTGGACGCTGTTCGGGGAACTGGCATGATGACGCCCCTCCAGCGCGAGATGCTCCTCGAGATCGCCGCCGAGTGCGAGGCGCGAGCCGAGAAGGCCGCCGCCGAGATGCTGGCCCACAGGCGCCGCATGTTGCAGTTGCGCCAGAGGGCGGCGGTGCTCCGCGAACTGGCCGGCCCCCCGGAACCCGGCCAAGCGCCCTGAGCGCTCCTCCAACACTCCGAACATTGTGAGGTGAACATGGACCCTGTGCAGGCACTGCTCGGGATCAAGGCGACGCATCTGGCCGCCGGCATTGCAGGCGGCATGGTGCGCGCGCTGCTGGCTGGGGGAGGATGGCTCGCGGCCATTTCCTCCGTGGTTATCGGCAGTCTGACGGCCGGTTACCTGACGACCCCCGTTTATGCGGCGGCGAAAGCTTACTTCCCATTCGTTGCGGACGACACGTCCTCCGAGCACGCCATCGGCTTCCTCGTCGGTCTGACCGCGATGCTCATCTGCGAAGGCGTACTCCGCTTCATTCGCGCCTGGTCGCGCAATCCCACTCTCCCTCTCGATGAAAGGAACCCATGACGGATCTTCCGAAACAATACTCCTGGCTCACTGAGGAGCCGGGCCCCCGCATCCTTGTCGAGGCGCTCAAGACCTACGGCACCATCGAGAAGCCGGGCGGGGGCTCCAACCCCTCGATCCTGACTTGGGCAAAAGTCACGGGGCTGGACCGCATCTACCGCAATGACGCCACCGCCTGGTGCGGTCTGTGGATGGCCTATGTGGCGCTGCAGGCGGGCTGGGACGTGCCCCTGAGCCCACTGGGCGCCCGCAACTGGCTGGCCTTCGGCGTGCCCCAGCAGAAACCCGCCCTTGGCGATGTCCTCGTCTTCTGGCGGGGCACCTCAGGCGGGTTCAACGGCCATGTGGGGCTCTATGTCGGCGAAGACGCTGAAGCCTACCACGTGCTGGGCGGCAACCAGTCCGACCGCGTCATGATCAAGCGCATTGCGAAGAACCGCCTTCTCGGGGGTCGGCGCTGCCCCTGGAGGATCAACCAGCCGGCTGCAGTGCGACCAGTCGTGCTGGCGGCCAACGGCGCCCTTTCAACGAACGAAGCATAGGAGACCACGAAATGTTTACATCGATCGACAAGGCGCTCGTCGCCGCCATCATGGGCATCCTGTTCATTGTCCAGACCTACACCGGCTTCAGCATGGCCTGGGCGACCCCAGATACCGTCTCTACCATCATCGGTCTCGTCACGCCGGTGCTGGTCTGGGCCATCCCCAACAAGAAGATAGCCTGAGCATGATCTGGCAGGAGGGCGTTGCGATCACAGTGGTGCTTCTTGGCCTTGGAGCCGGGGCGTTCCTCGTGGCGCAGCGGCCCTCCTTCTGGATCGAGTTCGGGTCGCGGTTGGCAAAGGCACTGCTGCCGCTGGCGTGGCGCTACGTCTCCAGGAGGATGCAGCCGGAGGAGGAGGCGGCCTGGCGCGAAGCCGAGAGGCGGGGGGAGGGAAGCCGATGGTTAAAAGGTAGCCGCAGATCACGAAGGTAGCCGAAATCTCCCCGATCGGCAGTCAAGGACTGCTCCGCCCTTATTGTCACCTGCTAGGCGGCGGACAACCCGGGGGATTGTTGTCGGTTTGGAATGGGACGCCGTCGGCCTAGCGTTTCAAAGAGAGGCTTGACACCACAAACTTTCGTTTCCGGTCCGTAGTAACTGCTGTTGCAATAGGAGCCTCCTTGCGTAACTCTCATGGCGACAGAATTGGAGTGGCGCATGGACTGGATAGCCGATCTGATCCGGCATTGGCGGGGGGATGCCAGATCCACCTACAACACATGGTTCCTCTGGGAGGAGCGGCTCAAGAATTTTCGATCCATACGGCGGGGAATTGAAGTCGTTATCGACGAGATCAGCGCAGATCGCTTTGGTAACGCCTATAGAGGTTCATCTTTGGAGACCGTTCTGGATTCCATTGCGGAGCAGCGTCAGATCTTCAAGGGAGCTGACCACGCGTTCATGTGGAAGCCAAAGCTTCGCATTCCTGATATCTACGAAAGCAGAGATAATCAGATAGCGTTTGGACGTTTTCTTGACACGTGTCTGTGCTGCAATGCCGAGAGCCAGTTGATCGCCGCTATTCAAAAGCTCGACGCGCTCAAAATAAAGGGACTGGGGCCTGCAGTATCCAACCTTCTTTACTTCCTGCACCCCACGATTATTCCGCCTTTCAACACAGCCATCGTGAATGGCTTTAATGCAGCGCTTGGATCAAGGGTGAAGCTCGGGCGGTGGGATGAGTTCCTGGCCATGCGCAAGGGGCTACTGGCGCTCAACTCCGAACACAGGGCAATTCTGTCAAACGATCTGGGAGCCGTGGCGGCATTTCTATTTGATGTTGGGGTTGGGCGATATCCACTGCCGGAACGTTGCATCTCCCTGAACAGGTGGCGCGAAGACTTGGAGGAAGTCCGTGCAGACTCCCGCGCCAGAGCGAAGGCGGAAGAGGCGATCCGGGAGGCTGATCATACACATACCGAGATTCAGGGGTGGATCAGGGATCTCGGCTTGTCCCTCGGCTACAAGGTATGGGTCGCGGCAAATGACACTGGCAGGGAATATCGGGGTGGCCGGCTCGGAGATTACTGTCTCGAGAGACTCCCCACGTCCCTCGAGCGCGCCGCGTCATTCGAGGCCATTCGCCTGATTGACGTTATATGGCTGGAGGGGGAGGGAGATGGTGTCGTTGCCGCATTTGAGGTCGAGCACTCGACCAGCATCTATTCCGGAATCGTGCGCATGCTGGATCTTGCGTATGGAGCCGAGAAGGCAATTACCGGCAACTTCTTCCTCGTTGCACCAGATAACCGGGAACAGGACGTACGAGCGCAATTTGCCCGTCCCGCCTTCGCCCGCGTTGACGACCTTGATCTCAGATATCTCCCATACGGGGAGATCAGCCAACACAAGGATGCTATCGCCCGTTTCGGCACGGGCCTGAAGGGAATTCTGGCTATCGCGAGGCCCCTGAGCACATCCAGAGCCAAAGTTGGGACTGATACTCGATAAGGACTGAGCGGGGAGGTATTAGGTGGTGTTGACAAAGTGGGTTCACAAATCACCTGAGGTCTGATTCAAGGCTGCCCTTTGGGAGAGCAGGAGTGGTTCGCGGACTGATGTCGGACAAGGAATGGGCATTTTTCGAGCCATTTGTGATCGAGACCGGACCGAAGCGGGGTCGGCCCCCAGGCGATCATCGCCTGGTACTGGATGGCGTGTTCTGGATTGCCAGGACAGGTGCGCCCTGGCGGGATTTACCCGAGGATTTCGGCAAGTGGGGCTCCGTCTACCGTCAGTTCCGCCGCTGGTCCGTCGCCGGGGTTTGGGATGCGATGCTGGAGGCGTTGAACGCGACTGGCATGGCGGCAAGCAGCGTGCAGATGATCGACTCCACCATCGTCCGCGCTCACCAGCATGCATCGGGCGCAAAAAGGGGGCTCATCAGGAGAGTATTGGGCGCTCGCGAGGTGGCCAGACGACCAAGATCCATCTGAGGACCAATTCCATCGGCCTGCCCATCGCTGTCACTCTGTCCGCCGGCGAGGCATCGGATTACAAGGGATATGAGCCCCTGATGTTGGAACCTGGGCCTGAGCCCAAGGTGTTGATCGCCGACAAGGGATACGACAGCGATGCCATCCGCGAGGATCTGATCGCCAGACAGGTGGCGCCAGTCATCCCGATGCGCCGGAACCGCAAGGCACAAGACCCAATCGATGGCGCCATTTACGCCTTGAGGAACCTGGTTGAGCGCTGCTTTAACAAGCTCAAGCACTCCCGCAGGCTGGCAACCCGATATGACAAGACAACGGAGAGCTATCTCGGCTTCGTCCTCATCGCCTCAGCACGTCTCTGGTGCAGGCACTTTGTCAACAAGTCCTAGCACGCGAGCCTCGCATAGCCTTGCAGCGATACGACTAATAAGGCGCATTTAAACGATTACTATCAGCCTTTGGATCACCTATTTCCCTCGATCCGGCCGCTCGCCATGTCACGGAAATTTTAGTTGATGATCGATCCCGAGTTTAATAAACCGGAAAAATGGTCCGAATCAGACATCTTCATCCATTGCGCGCGGTTCTCACTGCCGTCGCTGTGATGGTGTTGTCGGTTTTTCTGGTGGCGGCCAATTTTAGCTTCAGCGCGGCCTTCCAAGTTAGTTTGGCTGACAGCAATATCGAGCACATCTCGCTCGTCGGGCAGGACGAGGCCTATCACTCCGCAGAGTTTGCTGGGGGGGCGTCGGTCAAGACCTGCAAGGGCGGAAGCGAGAGTCATCACGGCAGCGACGATGGTGATGGACCGGGTTGCTGTTCGTTGTTTTGTGGTGTCGGAGTGGCCACAGAGCATTCTGATGACACGACTGAACTCCCCTCCGCGCGGGAGCCGCTTGGTATTCACGCGACGCCCTTTGCCGTAATCTCTCCGCGTTTCTTGCGACCGCCCCGAGTCTGACATCCAATCTGAATTCTCAGCGTTGAGCTGAGCCTTGGCCGCCTTCGCGGACGGCTGTTCAAATTCATATCTGGATGGACCATGACACGCATTCTCTTCGTGGCGCTCTTGCCTGCCGTGTTGGCGGGCTGTGCATCGACTGGCGCACCCCCCACTGCCGTTTCCGTTACCGAGGTCACCGAACCGTCGCGCACCAATGAGCTGAGGCACCGGAATCCGGTATCCGGCTATGTGCATCGCACGCCGTCTGAGCCCCGCTCCTGGAAGTGCCAGAACGAAACCCAGTCTTCCTGTGCGGAGCCCCAGTCATGAAAACCAAGGTAGCTCTAAAGCGCTCCACTCTCGTGGCGATTGTGGCGGTCTCGGTCACGGGATGCGTATCAGCCGAGCAGGCCGCGCTCTACTCGGACCCTCAGGCGGGTTTCACCACCGTCAGTGCTAACGCTTCAGCGGCCACGTTTGGCAGGCAGACAGTCTGGATTCAGAACCAGCAGCAGGCGCGGGAAAGTGCTGCGAAGGTCAAGGCGCTTGTCAACCAGAAGACAATTTCGGCCGATACCGCCGTTCAGATTGCGCTCTTCAACAACAGGGGGCTGCAGGCATCCTATGCGGAGCTCGGGATGAGCGCAGCGGATGCCTGGCAGCAGACCATGCTGGAGAATCCGGTGCTTTCTGTTGGGCTTCTCGGAGTCGGGGCACCGGAAATCGGGGTTTACCGGGCGATTGAGGCGACCATTGCGACCAATATCGTCGCACTGACGACGCAGAAGAGGCGCGTGGCAGCCGCGGACGTGCGGTTCCGGCAGGCTCAGTATGCCGCTGTCGGCGAAACGCTGCGTCTGGCTGTCGAGACGCGCCGGGCGTGGATTGCCGCGGTTTCGGCGCAAGAAAACGTCAGGTACCTCGAGAAGGCGCAGCTCTCCGCGAATGCCGCTGCCGAGCTTGGCCAGAAGCTCGGCGACACAGGGGCGCTGCCGAAAGCGGAGCAGGCCCGGGAGCAGGCGTTCTACGCCGAGATCTCCGGCCAGCTTGCTGAAGCCAGGCTTGCCGCGCGACTTGCGAAGGAGGAGCTGACGAGGCTGATGGGCCTCTGGGGTTCGGACGTCGAATACCGGATACCTGAGCGCCTGCCCAGCTTGCCCGCGACGCCGGCAAACCGCCCGCGAATTGAGGCCGACGCGCTGCGCAACCGCGCGGACCTGAAGGTTGCCAAACTCGAGCTCGAGGCCCTGGCGCAGAGCTACAAGCTGACTGAGGCCACCCGCTACGTCTCCGATCTTGAGATGGTGCTCGGCGCAGAAGCTGAGCGAGAGATCGAGACCGAATATGAACTCGTCGACGGAGAGATAGAGGAGAAGAACACCAAGAATACTGTCATCACACCGCAGATCGAGGTGGATTTCGCAATTCCCATCTTCGACACGGGGAAGGCCAGGATGAGGAAGGCGGAGTTGGCATATTTGCAAGCGGCAAACCGGCTTGCCGAGAGGGCGGTAAACGTCCGCTCGGAAGCCAGGTCTGCCTACACGGCCTATCGATCAACCTATGACATTGCGATCCACTACAAGAGCACTGTGATCCCGCTGCGGAGCGAAGTCGAGAAGGAGTCGCTTCTCACCTACAACGGGATGATCACGAACACCTTTGAATTGCTGGCTGACATCCGGTCCAAGGTAAGCGCCATCCTGATGGCGTCCAACGCCAAGCGGGAGTTCTGGCTCGCCGATGCAAACCTCTCGGCCTCTGTCTACGGGGGCGGAGCAAGTTCAGTGCAGCCGGGCGGCGGTCCCGCTCTCGCCGATGCCGGCGGCAGCCCCCATTAAATACGGAGCAATCTGATGTTCAACAGACGTAACCTGCTTACGGCCGGTGCCGCGCTTGTTTCGACGACCGCGTGGGCAAAGACCTCCAACATGGGCCTTCCAGAAGCCGAGATCATGGAAAGCCCTTCGACCCAGGCTCCTCGTGCACCGAGTGCAGGGCCCGCTTACAATCCCGTGGTGACGCTGAATGGCTGGTCTGCCCCGTTCCGGATGAACAACGGGGTGAAGGAGTTTCATCTCGTCGCCGAACCCGTCGAGCGCGAAATGACGGAAGGCATGACGGCGAGGCTGTGGGGCTACAACGGGCAGTCTCCCGGACCGACCATCGAGGCGGTGGAAGGCGACCGGGTCCGCATCTTCGTGACCAACAAGCTTCCGGAGCATACCACGATCCATTGGCATGGCCAGATTCTGCCCTCGGGCATGGATGGCGTCGGCGGTCTGTCCCAGCCTCACATTCCGCCTGGCAAGACCTTCGTCTACGAGTTCGTTCTCCAGAAGTCCGGAACCTTCATGTACCACCCTCACGCAGACGAGATGGTACAGATGGCGATGGGCATGATGGGCTTCTTCGTGGTTCACCCGAAGGACCCCAACTTCATGAGGGTCGATCGTGACTTCGTCTTTCTCCTGAACGCCTACGACATCAAGCCGGGAGCCTCGGTGCCCAGGATCATGACCATGCTGGACATGAACCTCTGGAGTTGGAATAGCCGTATCTTCCCCGGCATCGATCCGCTGGTGGTTTCGAAGAACGACCGGGTAAGGGTGAGGGTCGGCAATCTGACCATGACCAACCACCCCATTCACATGCACGGATATGACTTCGAGGTGACTTGCACCGACGGGGGCTGGGTCCGGCCGGAGGCACGCTGGCCGGAAGTGACGATCGATATCCCCGTCGGCGCCATGCGGGCCTATGAATTCGATGCGAAGTATGAGGGCGACTGGGCGATCCACTGCCACAAGTCCCACCACACCATGAATGCGATGGGGCACGATGTTCCCACCTTCATCGGCGTCGACAAGAAGAACCTGACGAACATGATCCAGAAGCTCAATCCCGACTATATGCCCATGGGGACCAAGGGCATGGCCGACATGGGCGAGATGGAGATGCCCCTGCCTGACAACACCGCCCCCATGATGACCGGATGGGGGCCGCACGGTGCGCTGGAAATGGGCGGGATGTTCTCTGTCGTGAAAGTGCGACAGGGGATCAGCGCCGGGGATTACAAGGATCCAGGTTGGTACGAGAACCCCCCGGGTACGCAGGCCTATGAGTGGACGGGCGAAATTCCCGACTTCACAAAGGCTACTGACGCCAAGACGAAGATAACGCCGCCGCCGTCCTCCACCCAGGGCGACAAAGGCTAACGCGACGATAAAGTCAATTCTAATAGCTGAAGAGGGAACTCATGAATAAGATTGCGACGATCTTGGCCTGCCTTGTCTTGGGCGCAGGGACAGCCCATGCGGGCGGCGCCACGACTGCGGGACAACCTGGAAAGAAATCCGAGGTCACTCGTGTCATCAAGGTAACGATGAGTGAAACCGAAGATGGAGCGATGATCTTCTCGCCCAAGCAGTTCAAGATCAAGAAGGGTGAAACCATTCGCTTCGCCATCGTGAACAAGGGGGCAACTGATCATGAATTTGTCCTGGACGACCATGCGAATATGACAAAACACAAGGCTCTCATGGAGAAGTTCCCGGAAATGGAACACGCCGATCCGAACTCGGTGCGGCTGGAGCCGGGCGCCAAAGGTGACATCATCTGGAAATTCTCAAGGTCCGGTGAGTTCCAGTTCGCCTGTCTGATCCCAGGCCACATGGAAGCAGGGATGCATGGTCCGATCCTCGTCAACTGAAGTAATATGGAGTACTAAGATGAAAACTGTGAAATTCGCTTTTGCCGCTTTGGCCCTCGCAGCCACGGTAACGGGAGCCTGGTCTGCGGAGTACACCAAGGGCGTGGTGAAAAAGGTTGACTTGAAGGCCAAGAAAGTAACGGTCAGCCACGAGGAACTCAAAAGCCTAGAGATGCCGGCGATGACCATGGTGTTCCGGACTTTGAATGACGAAATGTTGGCCTCTCTCAAGGACGGTCAAACCATCGAATTCATTGCGGATCGGATGAACGGCAAGCTCACTATCACTGAGATCAAGTAAGCCAACTGTCGATCGGCGCCGACAAGCCAGTTGGGCTTGCCGGCGTCGCCCAGACACGGCGGTAGGTAGTCTCACAATTGTTGACGGGCTTGATCAGCGCGGCATTGGCAGTGCTACACATAGCTGCATATCGGCGGGCGTATCCGCCGGGGTGGACTTCGGGATTATTCTTGCTAATTGCCTTTGCGTAAGCTGTTTGAAGCGAGGTGCTGAAGGCTTGTTCACGAAAGAAGTGAATTTACAGCGAACTGATGCCGACGGCCCCACACTTGGGAGTGAGTTCTCTCCGATGCTGCAGTGGGTTGCCCTACCTGCTCATGTTCTCTTGATCGCAAAATCGAGACGGAGTCGGCGCTGATGGTGCACTTTCTTGTCAAATGTGAATTCAGGCATGCGAAAATTGTTCAAACGTCGCGATCTGCTGGCTGCTGCGGCGGTTTTCATGGGTCTCGGAAGTTCCGTAAAGTCCTTTGCCAACGCTCTCTATGGCGGCGAGGATGAAGAGTACTTTGACCCGGCACTTTTACCGCCAGCGCAGTCTGAGATTGACTTTCCGATCGAGCGCACGAACCTGCGGCTGATTAAAAAGCGATTTCGCCGTCAGATTGTCGATTACGAAGGGGTGGAAACGGTCGGCACCATCATAGTCGATCCCGACAATCGTTATTTATACTATGTGATCGAGCAGGGGCAGGCCATTCGCTACGGCGTGGGTGTTGGCCGTGCCGGGTTTGCATGGTCAGGCAGTGCAACCGTTGGCATGAAGCGGCGCTGGCCGCGTTGGGTACCACCCCGCACCATGGTGGATCGGGATGCGAACGCACGCCGATGGATCAACGGCCAACCTGGTGGACCTGACAATCCGTTGGGTGCTCGCGCACTGTACTTGTTCTCCAATGGCGCCGATACCCTTTATCGAATTCATGGAACGAATGAACCGCGGTCCATTGGCAAGGCGGTGTCGTCTGGCTGCATAAGGCTGTTGAACGAGGACATTGCGCATCTGTACGACCTCGTTGAAATCGGCACACCAGTGATCGTCCGAGCCTCACATCAAAAATGATTAGAGCGATCCCATGTTCGCATCAGTCACTTCTGACCTGCGTCGTGATCTGTATGTCTATTGATTGGCTTCCAACCGGTGTCGGGTTGGGCGTGTGAGACAGATCAAGCGACTGAACGGGACGCAGTTGGCTGGCAATCCGAACGGAAGTGTGAGACAAATGACCAACCGACATCATTCATGACTGTTGTTTTCCTGCTCAACAACAGAAGCTGAGGAAGATGCCATGAGTAGCTATCCATGTGAACAGCTCGTCCAGCGGAAGCTTCTGCCTCTCGTGTTCATGGCTTCCATTGTGACCGCAAGCTCTGTTCAACAGGCTGGCGCGGAGAGCCTTCAGGAACTGGCTGAGCACACTCATTACCACGGAGTTGCGTTTAATCTTGGTGATGGTGACGCGGAACTCCTGATTGCGACACACCACGGAATGTTCGCCGTGATGAAGGATGGCTCTACGGCACAGATTTCTCCAACGCATGACTTTATGGGGTTTTCACCCGATCCCGCAAATCGTCTGAGGTACTTTGCCAGCGGTCATCCTGCGGGTGGCGGCAACTCGGGCTTTCTCGAGTCCCGGGATGGCGGAGTCACATGGTCGCATCTTTCGGACGGGCTCAATGGCCCAGTGGACTTTCACGGGATTGCCGTAAGTGCGGTCGATCCGAAGGTGGTTTATGGGACCTTCGGCGGCGTCCAGACAAGCCGCGATGGAGGACTGACCTGGAAAATGTCGGGAAAGAGTCCCGATGGACTTGTACAGCTGGCTGCCTCGTCGGCAGAACCCCAGAAGATCTTCGCCGCAACTAAACGCGGTTTGAAGGTGAGCGACGATTGGGGAGCAACATGGTCCAATGTAGTGTTCTCTGGAGAAATCGTTACCGCCATCCGCATAGAAGCGGACGGCACAGCGTATGCGTTTGTGCTAGGGCACGGATTTGCTGGAAGCACCGAGGCAAATCTAACAAACTGGGAGTTGCTGTCCCATGCGTTCGGTCGGATGATCCCGCTACACATAGCCGTCAGTCCCCGGAACCCAGAGCACTTGATCGTTTCCACACAAACCAGTGATTTGCTGGAGTCTTTCGATGGCGGCAAGACCTGGAAGTCTTACGGTCAAAAAAATTGACGTATTGTGCCGGGCAGCCCGTCTGCAATGAGACCCCGGCTAGACTGTTGTATGATCTTCTTCGGCCTCTGCCACAGAGCGGCAGACAGCAACGAAGCTGTCCCGGCTCACTGAAATCGAATCGATGCCGCACTCCACCAGGAAGCCTGCAAACTCCGGGTGATCGCTGGGCGCCTGGCCGCAGAGGCCCACCTTCGCCCCGGCGCGGTGGGCTTCGGTAATGACGTTGCGGATCATCCATTTCACGGCCGCGTCCTGCTCATCGAAGGCGGAGGCCAGTTCGGCGGAGTCGCGGTCGATGCCGAGGGTGAGCTGTGTCAAGTCGTTCGAGCCGATGGAGAAGCCGTCGAAGCGCTTGGCGAATTCGGCGGCAAGGATCACGTTCGAGGGTATTTCGCACATCACGTAGACCTCGAGGCCGTTGTCTCCGCGTTTCAACCCGGCTTCGGCCATCGTCTCGAGCACCTTGTCGGCCTCTGTCACTGATCGACAGAAGGGGATCATGACGATGACATTGGTAAAGCCCAAAGTTTCTCGTAGCCGCTTGATGGCGCGGCATTCGAGGGCGAAGCCCTCCCGGTAGCGGGGCGAATAGTAACGTGACGCGCCGCGGAAGCCAATCATCGGGTTTTCTTCCCTTGGCTCATATTCGGCTCCGCCTATCAGGCTTGCATATTCATTGGTCTTGAAGTCGCTCATCCGCACGATCACGGGCTTGGGGTAGAGCGCCGCCGCGATGCGTGCCAGCCCCTGCGAGAGCGTGTCGACGAAATACTCCGTCTTGTCTGCATAGCCCGCAGTCAGCTCCTCAATCTGCCGCCGGGCCGAATAGTCCTTCAGTGTGTCGATGCGGGCCAAGGCCATAGGGTGGATGCGGATGTGGTTGGAAATGACGAATTCCATCCGCGCGAGGCCAACACCCGCCGCCGGGAGCCGCCACCAGCGAAAGGCGGCGGCGGGATTGGCGAGGTTGAGCATGATCTCCGTCTTGGTGGCGGGCAGGCTCCGGAGATCGATGTCCTCGCTGGTGATCTTGGCCGCACCGCCATAGACGAAGCCCTCGTCGCCCTCCGCGCAGGAGACGGTAACCTCCTGCTGGTCGTGCAGCGTGGACGTCGCATTGCCGGTGCCGACCACGGCGGGAAGGCCCAGTTCGCGGCTGACGATCGCCGCATGCGATGTCCTGCCGCCGTGATCGGTGACGATGGCGCGGGCGCGCTTCATCACCGGCACCCAGTCGGGGTCAGTCGTGCCGGTGACGAGGACCGACCCGTCGACGAAGCGCGCGATGTCGGCCGCGCTCTCGATGAGGCAGACTTTTCCGTTTACCGCGGCATCCCCGATGGCGATGCCTTTCGCCAGCGGCCTGCCGGTTCCGGATACCCGGAAGCTGCGGAAGGCGAGGCCGTCGCGGTTGGCCTGCACGGTCTCGGGCCGCGCCTGCACGATGAAGAGTTCACCCGTCTCGCCGTCCTTCGCCCATTCCATGTCCATAGGGCAGCCGTAATGTGCTTCGATGGATTTGGCCCAGCCTGCGAGCTCGATGATCTCGAGGTCCGAGAGGACGAAGGACTGCCGCTCCAGCCTGGATGTTGGCACATTTCGGACGGGACGCTCCTCAGCTTCCGCGTAGATCATCTTGATGGCCTTGCCTCCGAGCTTTCGTTCGAGAATCGGCTGAAGGTCGGCCTGGCCGAGAAACGGCTTGAAGACGAGATACTGGTCCGGGTCGACCGCGCCTTGCACCACGTTTTCGCCCAGCCCATAGGTCGCATCGATGAGCACGACCTTGTCGAAACCCGTCTCGGTGTCGATCGAGAACATCACGCCCGAGCCGCCGAGGTCTGAACGCACCATGATTTGCACGCCGACGGAAAGTGCCACGCTCATGTGGTCGAAACCCTTCGCCCGGCGGTAGCTGATGGCGCGGTCGGTGAAGAGTGACGCGAAGCAGCGTCGGCAGGCCGCGAGGAATGCCTGTTCGCCCCGGACATTGAGGAATGTTTCCTGCTGGCCAGCGAAGCTAGCGTCCGGCAGGTCTTCGGCCGTGGCGCTTGACCTGACGGCGACGGCTGCGTCAGGCCGCCCGCTGGCATCGCACAGGCGGCGGTAGGCGGCCATGATGGCGCTCGCCTGCGGCGCGGGCCACGCCCCTTGCAGAATGGCCGCGCGGATGGCGCTGCCAGTCTCGGCCAGGCTGCGGCCGCCTTGCTCGAACTCAGCGAGGGCATCGCGGATCAGCGGCGTGAGGCCATTCGCGTCGAGGAAATCGCGATAGACGCTGGAGGTTGTGGCGAAGCCTGCGGGAACCCGCACGCCCGCCTTCCCCAAGCGGCTGATCAATTCTCCGAGAGAGGAATTCTTGCCGCCGACGAGAGCCACGTCCTGCCGCCGCAAGTCCTCGAAGAAGATGACCGAATCATGTGCCATGTGGCCTCCTTCCGGTTTCCTTGCATATGGGCGGCGCGGAGGGGCGTGCCCCGAGATCCAGGTCCCCCATCGGTCTTTTTCAGCCTGTGGGAAGCAGTGTAAGGTGCCCGCTGCTCTGCCGATCGCTCGCCATGTTGACGCGGAAGGCAAACCTGTCAACACCCCTCAGGTGCCTGGACATGCCCACGCAGTGGAAGTCGAGAACAAGTTTCGTCATCGCAACCATAGGCGCCGCCGTGGGCCTCGGCAACATCTGGCGGTTCTCCTATGTCGCAGGCGAGAATGGCGGCGCCATCTTCCTCTTGATCTATGTCTTCTTCGTGATCGTGCTGGGGCTGCCGCTCGTCATCGCGGAACTGGCGCTGGGCCGCAGCTCCTCCGGAGATGCCGTGAGCGCATTCGAGGCCCTCGGCATCCGCGGCATCTGGCGCAATCTCGGGTGGGTCGGTGTTGCAGGCGCCCTCCTCATCGCGAGCTACTACGCGGTGATCGCCGGCTGGGCGCTGAGATATTTCATCGGCGCCGTGACGGGCGAACTGTGGGAGAGCGCTGCCGCGGGTTACGGCGGTTACTTCGACAGCTTCATCGCCAGCGGATACGAGCCGGTCGTCTGGCAGGGTGTTATGCTGCTGCTGACCGCCGTGGTCGTCGCCGCGGGGGTAAAGAGCGGCATCGAACGGGTCAATCTGGTCTTGATGCCGCTGCTGGCGCTCATCGTCTTCGGCATGGCCCTCTTTGCGCTCACCCTGCCGGGTTCGGAGCGCGGCGTGGCATTCCTGGTCTCTCCCGACTGGTCTGCCTTCCTGCGCCCCAGTGTTTACCTGACGGCCCTGGGACAGGCCTTCTTCTCCCTCGGATTGGGAGTGGCGGTGTTCGTGACCTATGGCGCTTATCTCAGCACCGAAACGCGGATCCCCGCTTCCGCGGTTGCCGTGGCCGTTGGCGATACACTGTTCGCGATCGTTGCGGGGGTGGCCATCTTCGGCACCGTGTTCTCGCTGGGTGGCGATCCCGCCGCAGGCCCGAAGCTTGCCTTCATCACATTTCCCCAGATCCTGCTGGACCTCCCGGCGGGGCGCTGGGTCGGGGCTCTGTTCTTCTTTCTCCTCTCCGCCGCGGCGCTCACGTCGCTCGTCGCACTCGTCGAGGTTCCTGCGGCTGCGCTCGTCAACCGGTCGGGCTGGCCGCGGAGGAAGGCAGTGGCTTCCCTCGGCGCCGGCATCTTCGTCCTCGGCCTCCCGTCCGCCCTTAGCTACGGCCAGATACCGGCCCTGAACTTCGCTGGGATGCCCCTTCTTGACCTAGTCGACCAGACAGTGTCCAACTTCCTGCTCCCCGCTTCCGGGCTGGGGATCGCGCTGGTGATGGGCTGGCAAGTGGAGCGACGCATGGCAGGCCGGGCCGCCGACCTCTCATCCGGCGCCGCAGGCGCCCTGTGGCTCTGGAGCCTCAGGATCGTGGCGCCCGTCACGATCCTCGTCATCCTGGCGCGGTCCCTCAATGTTTTCTGACGCTGATCCGCAAGCATAATTTTCAACGTTGAGGCCGCCGATGTCCCTTGGATACCCCTCCCACCAGCCTCAGCGCACCGCAAGCATTCTCATCGTCGACGACGACGCTCAGATCCGCCAGCTTGTCGCAAGATTTCTCCGGACGAGCGGCTTCACGGTTCACACCGCCCGCGATGGAGAAGAGATGAACGCCAGGCTGGCGGAGAGCCACGTGGACCTGATCGTGCTCGACCTGATGCTTCCGGGCCGCAGCGGTTTGGAACTTTGCCGCGAATACGGGGGCGCAATTCAGGCGAAGTTCTGACGGCCCGGATTGGGCAGAAATGAACAATGGGCAGAGCGAGGCGTTTGTGATCCGCGTTACTTGAAAGGAGACCTGATGATGAAGTCGCGCATTCTTTTGATTGCAGTACTGGGAGCGACCCTGCCCGCCGCCTCGGCCCTCGCCCAGGACCAGACGGCCAGTGAGACCAAGCTGCCGGAGGCTTGCCAGCAGGCTGGGCAGATGCCTGCGAATATGGGCGACATGCACGGCATGATGCAGCAGATGCATCAAAACATGGGCGGCCAGATGAGCGAGGCTGGCAAAGCCTACATGCAGGCCATGATGGAGATGCATCCGCCCATGATGCAAGGCGCGATGGCGCAGGATCCCGACGTGGCGTTCAACTGTTCGATGATCGCCCACCATCAGGGTGCCATCGCCATGGCTCGCATCGAGTTGCAGTACGGCAAGGACGATGAGGCGAAAAAGATGGCCCAGAAGACCATCGACGAGCAGTCGAAGGAGGTCGCGGAGATGACGAAGTGGGTGGAGGAACACGCCAAGAAGTAGCTTCCACACCTCAACCCGCCAGGCTCGAAGGCCAGGCCTGTAGTACTCGGTCAGGGACCAGTTCCTGCCGGAGCCTGGCGGGGTTCGAGGAGACAGTTGCTGCCAGCGCAAATTTTCTGCCCCTGCAGTCTCCTGTCTGGGTTCGATCAGTGGCGAGCATCTCCGAGAGAGGAGCATTGGTTCTTGCTTGACCCTCCCAGCATGGCAAGGTCCAGATTGGAAACGTTGAGATAGGTCAAGGTCCCACGGCTCGCTCCCCTGTAGAAGCTACACCAATGTTGTCGCGCTGTATCGCCATGTTGCTCCTTGCGTTGCTGGCCCTGATGCCGGCAGCGGGCGGAGTGCAGGCTTACGCGGCCGGTGAACATTGTGCTCCCGTCAGCCATGAGATGGCGATGGACCATTCAGCGCGCGCGCTCGAGACCAGCTGCAACCACAGCCAGTCACATTCGCAAGCGCACTGCGCCATGACGGGGCTTTGCGCGATGGCTGGCTGCGTGGCGCTCGGGGCTGTCAGCGGCCTCCACACGGGCGCATTGGCCAGCGGTGTCAGTTTCCGTCTTCTTCGGTCGCTGCCCGTCCACGGCCTGGCACCAGCGCCGCTGCTCGAGCCCCCGCGCGCCTGAGGCGCATCAGCTTCCTGCACCCATTGACCTGATACCGCGCGGCTTCCGCTTCGGAGAGCGCACCACGAAAGCATCCACCATGAACCGTAGAATATTCCTGAATGGCACGGCCTGTGCCGCAACACTTTGCCTTTCCAGTCTTCCGCTCACGCCTGCTCTTGCCTCGGGCTCGCGGGTGTTGACGGTCGACAGCCGGAGTCTCGAGGTCAATGGCCGCGCCGCCAAGGTCTATGGGCTCACGGGCCCTGACAGCAAGCCTGGCCTTGCCTTCAGCGCCGGCGACCAGTTCGACGTGCTCCTTGACAACCGGCTTGCCGAGGAAACCATGATCCACTGGCACGGCCTGACCCCACCCAACACCCTCGACGGCGTGCCCGGCACGCCGATGCCGCTGCTGAAGGCTGGCGAACAGCGCAGCTACAGCTTCCCGGTAGGGCCCGGCGGCACGCACTGGATGCACGCGCACACTCTGCAGGAGCAGGGACTGCTGGCTGCGCCCCTCATCGTGCGGACGGCAGAAGACCGCGCGGCGGATGAGCAGGAGGTGGTCATGCTCCTGCATGACTTCTCCTTCTCGCCCGCCGAAGAATTGCTGACACGGTTGAAGGGCTCCGCCGGAGGGCACGGCGCGATGGACCATGGCAGCATGGACCACGATGCCATGAACCAGGGCGTGGAGGGCATGACCATGGCTGACGGCATGGCGGGCATGGACCTGAACGACATCGAATACGATGCCTATCTTGCCAATGACCGGACGCTCGAGGATCCGGAGGTCGTTCGCACCGAAGCGGGCGGGCGAATCCGGCTCCGCATCATTAATGGCGCCACGGCCACCGGTTTCACCATCGATATCGGAGAGCTCACGGGCCAGCTTATCGCAGTGGACGGCCAGCCCGTCGAGCCTGTTGCCGGCAGTCAGTTTCCGCTCAGCATGGGGCAGCGCGCCGACATTCGGCTACGTCTGCCTCCCGGGGGCGGCAGCTTCCCGATTCTCGCACGCCGCGAGGGGGCTCCTCACCGCACGGGCCTGATCCTTGCGAGCACGGGGGCAGATACCCGCAAGCTGCCGGTGCTCGGCGAGAGGGTGGGCCCCGTCCTCGATCTCGGGCTCGAAGCGCGGCTCCGCGCCATGAACCCGCTCTCACCGCGGCCCCCCGACCGGAGCTTCATGGTGCACCTCACGGGCAACATGAGCGGTTACAGCTGGGGCATGGCCGGAGAGCCCATAACGGTTTCCCGGGGGCAGCGGGTCGAGATCGAGATGATGAACATGTCGATGATGGCGCATCCCATGCACCTTCACGGCCACCGCTTCCAGGTGACGGCAATCGGTGGCAGGCCCTTTGCCGGCGCGGTGCGGGACACCGTTCTCGTGCCGCCCATGCAGACGGTGCGCTTCGCCTTCGACGCGGACAATCCCGGCAAGGACTGGGCCTTCCACTGCCATCACCTCTACCACATGGCATCCGGCATGATGACCACCGTCTCTTATGCGGAGGCCTGAGCCATGCGGACACTGTTCTCCTTGCTGCTGGTCGTGATCGCATTCGCCGGGCCGACAACACCGGCCTTCGCGGAAGAAACCCATGGCCACGAGCACGGCGCCGCAAGCGGCACGCCCGAAGCACCGCTCGACATCGTGCGGGATGCCGCCGACCTTCCGGGGTCGGCTACGGCTACAGGCCCTCGCACGATCAGGGTCGAGCTTGAGGCGGTGGAGGTTACCGGCAAGCTCGCGGACGGCGCGAGCTACCACTACTGGACCTTCGACCGCAAAGTCCCCGGTCCTCTCATCCGCGTCAGGGTGAACGACACCGTCGAGGTCTTCCTCACTAACAAGGCAGACAGTGCGGAGAGGCATAGCATCGATCTCCACGCGGTGGTGGGCCCGGCTGGCGGCGCCATTGCCACGGATGCAGCCCCCGGCGAAACGAAGAGCTTCCGCTTCAAGGCCACCCGACCCGGACTCTATGTCTACCACTGCGCCACGCCCATGGCCGCGCGGCACATTTCCAATGGCATGTACGGCCTGATCCTCGTCGAGCCCGAAGGCGGTCTGCCCACGGTCGACCGGGAGTTCTATGTGATGCAGGGGGAGGTCTATACGGAGCAACCGCTCGGGTCGAAGGGCTTCCTCGCCGAGAGCCGTGAGAAGCTCATGGCGGAACGGCCGGAGTATGTCGTGTTCAACGGCAGCGCCATGGCCCTGAAGGAGAAGCCGCTGAAGGCGAAGGTCGGGGAGACGCTTCGCATCTTCTTCGGTGCAGGCGGCCCGAACCTCACATCCTCCTTCCATGTGATCGGCGGAATCTTCGACAAGGTCTATCCGCTGGGCTCCCTCGGAGGGGAAACGGCCGCGTCCATCCAGACAGTCGGTGTCCCGGCAGGCGGCAGCACCGTGGTGGAGATGAAGCTCGAGGTACCCGGGCGCTACATCCTCGTCGACCATGCGCTGAGCCGGGTGGAGCGGGGTGCAGCAGGGTTTCTCGATGTCGAGGGCCCGGCCGACGACGCCATATTTCATGTAAACTGAAAACAGCGAAACCAGTGGAGAACTCATCATGTTCGGTTGCTTCAGAACGGCGAAGGGCATGGCCCTCCTGGCAGTTGCCATCGTGATTGGCGGCTATTTCGTGATCTGGCATCAGCAGCATGTCTTCGCGGTGCTGCCGTTCCTTGTGATCCTTGCCTGCCCGCTCATGCACGTCTTCATGCATCGCGGGCATGGTCACCGTCACGGAGGAGAAGTGAAGATGCCTGAAAAAGATCGGAAGTAAGTCAAGGCCAATCCGCTTCGGCCTGTTCAGTCATAGTGCCTTCCATTCACTGTCAAAAGGGAGAATGAGATGAGAAAGACCATCGTCACGGTAGCTGTTGCGGCCGCCATGTTGTCAGCCGTTGGGAGCCTTGCCCTGGGGCAGACCGCTCCCGATCCCCATCAGCACGACCAGTCCGCAGCAGCCGCCGGCGCAGGCGGGGCTGCCGACCCCATGATGCAGATGATGTCCGGCATGATGGGGATGATGCAGATGATGCATGGCCAGGGCGGCATGGCAATGCCGGGAATGGGAATGCCGGCAATGGGCATGGCCGACCGGGTAGAGGGGCGGATCGCTTTCCTCCACGCCGAACTCAAGATTACGTCGGCCCAGGAGAAGGCCTGGAGCCGCGTGGCCGATGCGCTGCGCGTCAATGCCGACCGCTTGAAAAAGGCAGGGGCGGGCGCGATGCCAATGCAGATGGCTTCCGGTGGCGTTCTGGCCACACTCGAGGCGGACAAGGGCCGGCTTCAGGCACGCCTTGCCGCCGTGGAAGAACTCGAGGCCGCACTGAAGCCGCTCTACGAGCAGCTTTCGGAGGAGCAGAAGAAGGCAGCAGATGAATTGCTGCCATCGTTGACCGGAACGATGGGGGCGGGGATGATGGCTGCAATGGGCGGCGGCGCCATGATGGGGCAGGGCATGGCCGGCGAAGGCGCATCACCCTAATCGCCCTGTTGCGCGGCAACACTGGAATCCTCCCGGCGTGGGGGCAGCACTCCGGGAGGTCGAATTGGAGACCCACAGTGGATTCAGCAACGGACCTGAACGGCTGAGCCTTCGCCGTCTCGGGATCGATACCTATCGCGAGTTCGTGGTCTATATGCATCGTGAATGCGAGGTCTGCCGCTCGGAGGGTTTCGCCGTCCGCTCACGTGTCGCGGTGCGGCTCAATGGCAGGAGCATCGTCGCCACCTTGAATACGGTCAGCGACGGTCTGCTCGGACTTCACGAGGCCTCCCTGTCTGAGGCAGCCTGGATCGCCCTGGGCGCGGAAGAGGGACAGAAGGTTGAGTTTTCCCACCCGCAGCCGCTCGCGTCGGACAGTTACCTTCGCAAGAAGGTTTATGGCGGCGGCCTCGAGGCGGGGGAGATCGAGCAGATTGTCCGGGAGATCACCGGAGGGCTCTACGACGACATCCATCTCGCGGCTTTCGTGACCGCATGTGCGGGTGACCGCCTCGACCTCGCGGAAACCGTGGCGCTGACTGCCGCCATGGTGAAGGTGGGTGAGAGCCTGAAATGGACAGCCCCCAAGGTGGCCGACAAGCACTGTATCGGCGGGCTGCCGGGAAACCGCACCAGCATGATCGTGGTGCCGATCATCGCGGCTGCCGGCCTCGTCATCCCGAAGACCTCCTCCCGCGCCATCACCTCACCAGCGGGCACCGCTGATACGATGGAGACGCTCACCCGGGTCGACCTCAGCATCGAGGACATGCGGCGGGTTGTGGAGCGCGAAGGAGGTTGCATCGCCTGGGGCGGCGCCATGCAACTGAGCCCAGCCGACGACATTCTCATCGGTGTCGAGCGGCCCCTGGACTTCGACAGCGAAGGTCAACTGGTCGCATCCGTTCTGTCCAAGAAGATTGCCGCGGGCTCTTCGCATGTGGTGATCGACATACCGGTTGGTCCCACTGCCAAGCTGCGGACCATGGAGGCGGCTTCCCGTCTTGAGGTGCGGCTCCGCCAAGTCGCACAGGCATTCGGTCTCCAGATCCGCATCCTGCAGACGGATGGCACGCAGCCAGTGGGGCGCGGGATAGGCCCGGCCCTGGAAGCCCGCGATGTGCTTGCCGTTCTCCAGAATGCGGCCGGCTCTCCCGATGATCTTGCCCAGCGAGCGGTTGAGCTTGCAGGTCGCCTGCTTGATTTGATGGGGGCCAGCAACGAGGGCCAGGGGGTCAGCGTCGCACAGGGTTTGCTTGCTTCGGGCGCAGCCTGGGCAAAGTTCCAGAGGATCTGTGATGCGCAGGGCGGCATGCGGACCCCTGGCACTGCGGCTTACCGTGCTGATGTTGTTGCGAAACGAAAGGGCCGGGTCGTTCACATCGACAATCGCCAGCTGGCGAAGATCGCCAAGCTGGCGGGCGCACCGCACGACCCGCTCGCGGGCGTGGACTTTCAAGCGCCTCTCGGCACTCCAGTTGAGAAGGGCCAGCCGCTCTGCACGGTCCATGCCCAGACCCCCGGCGAACTTGATTATGCGCTGGCCTACGCCCAGGCGCATGGCGACATCGTCGGGATCGGAGAGTGAACATGAAACCCGTGATCTTCGGCATGCCGGGCAATGAGGCCGCAGCATCGGCGCTCTCAAGAACCTTAGGCGCTGCGCTCGGAGAGATAGAACACCGGCAATTTCCGGATGGGGAGAGCTACCTTCGCATCTTGACTCCGGTCTCGGGTGCGCAGGTCGCTCTGGTGTGTTCTCTGCACGAACCGGATAACAAGATACTTGCGCTACTTCTTGCCGCCGCAGCGATGAAGGACCTCGGTGCTTCCAGCGTTGGCCTGATCGCGCCCTATCTCGCCTACATGCGGCAGGATACCCGCTTCAAGGATGGTGAGGCCGTCACCTCGCGTGAGTTCGCGCGCCTCCTTTCCGGCTCCTTCGATTGGATTGTCACCATCGATCCCCATCTCCATCGCTACACGTCGATGAGCGAGATCTACAGGGTGCCTGTGGGCGTCGGTCATGCCGCCCCCGTGTTGGCGGACTACCTTCGGCGAAAAAGAGGCGAGGTATTCCTCATCGGCCCTGACGAGGAAAGCGAACAATGGGTCGCTGCGGTCGGCGCCTCCGCCGGAGTGCCCTACGTCGTGATGCGGAAGTCCCGGCGAGGCGACCGGGATGTCTCGATCACATTTTCGGGCCTCGAGGCGTTCGGCGGACAAAGGCCGGTCTTGGTGGATGACATGATCTCATCCGGCCACACCATGGAGGTCGCCGTGCGCCAGCTTGTAGAGTCCGGTTTTGCCGCACCGATATGCCTTGCAGTGCATGGCATTCTGGCGGAAAATGCGAAGACGAGGCTCGAAAGCGCCGGAGCCCAGGTGGTGACGACCAACACAATCCCTGGCCCGGCCGCGAAGCTCGACGTTGTGCCACTACTGGCGGAACTCGCCGAGGTGGAACTTGCGCGGAAGTGATATCGCATCTTCCTAACCGACCCTGACCGAGTTCCCAGTGAAGTGAACCGGAGGTAAGGCCATGAATGACACCAGGTTTGCAGAGCTGAAGCTCGCCCCATTTGCATGGGGGCTCTCGGCAGCTCTCGTCGTTCTTTACGTGCTGTGCTGGCTTGCGGTGCTGATCGCACCCGATCTCGCCCATGGCTGGCTCGGGCTCTTCAGCACTGAGCCCGCGGGGTCAGTGAGCGGTCTGGTCATCGGCATTGTGGTGAGCGCCGTCATGGGCTGGATCGCGGCCGCCGTGCTGGTGGGCGTCTACAACGCCATGCTCCGCCGCTAGTCTGCGTTCCCGGCGACCGGCTGCACATCCGTGGCAACAGAAGGCGGTGTTTCCCCGGCGGATAACCGCGTGCGTTTCAGCATCAGGGCATTGATGGCTACGATCACGGTCGAACCCGACATCGACATCGCCGCGACCTCGGGGCTCAGGGTGAACGGATAGAACACTCCTGCGGCAACCGGGAAAGCAAGAGTATTGTAGCCGACTGCCCACCAGAGGTTCTGGTGCATCTTGGTGAGCGTGGCGCGCGAGATGGTAATGGCGCGCACCACGTCGAAGGGGTCGCTCTTCATCAGCACCACGTCGGCGCTTTCCATGGCAACGTCAGTGCCCGCACCGATTGCGAAGCCGATGTCCGCCTGGGTCAGGGCCGGGGCGTCGTTCACGCCGTCGCCCACCATGCCGACGCGGAGTCCCTGTGACTGCAGCTCCTTGATCTTGTCAGCCTTTTGGCCTGGCAGCACGTCGGCGATTACTACATCGAGGCCAAGGTCGTTGCCGATCCGTGCGGCAGTTCCCGCATTATCGCCCGTCAGCATCACCACTTTCACGCCTCGGGCGCGCAGCGCTTCGATGGCGGCCTTGGATGTGGGACGAACGGCATCGGCGATGGCGATGAGGCCCAGGAGCCTGCCGGACCTCGCCACATGGACGACGGTGCGGCCCGCCCCCTGAAGGGCCTTCGACCGGTCTTCAAGGCCTGCCCAGCCGACTTTCTGTGCCGTCATGAACTTGCCGCTGCCGACCAACACGGGATCGCCGCTGACCAGTGCCCTCGCCCCCTGTCCCTCGACATTGGCAAACTCCGCCGCCTCGGGAAGGGCAAGGCCCTGCGCGCGCTGCATGATCGCCTTCGCCAGGGGATGTTCCGAATTGGCTTCGAGAGATGCGGCGGTGGCGAGGAGATCGTCCGCACCTGTCCCCTCCGCTGGCACGATATCGACCACCTGTGGCGCACCGAGGGTCAGCGTGCCGGTCTTGTCGAAGACGATGGCATTAAGCTTTGTCGCATCCTCCAGCGCCTGGGCGTTCTTGATGAGGATTCCGTGGTTTGCGCCGAGCCCGGTACCGACCATGATGGCCATCGGGGTCGCGAGGCCCAGCGCATCGGGGCAGGCGATGACGAACACCGTGATCATCAGGGTGATAGCAAACACCAGCGTCGAGCCGATCACCCCGTACCAGACGAGGAAAGTGAGGAGCCCCACTGCGAGTGCAACGAGGACCAGCCATTGCGAAGCCCGGTCGGCCAGCATCTGCGAAGGCGCCTTGGAGTTCTGCGCCTCCTGAACGAGCTTCACGATCTGGGCGAGCGCGGTGTCCGCGCCAACCTTGGTGGCGCGGTAGCGGAGAAGGCCGCTCTTGTTGATGGTTGCACCAATAAGGTGATCGCCTGGCCTCTTGGAGACGGGGAGCGACTCGCCCGTCAGCATCGACTCGTCGACGGAAGAAGAGCCCTCGGTGATGACGCCGTCGACAGGGATCTTGCCGCCCGGCCGGACAACCACGATGTCGTCCAGCACGACGTCGGCGGTGGCCACCTCGACCTCTGTGCCGTGCCGTATTACGACGGCCCTGGGCGGCGCCAGGTCCATGAGCTTGCGGATGGCGTCGGACGCGCCGGCACGGGCGCGCATCTCCAGCCAGTGACCCAGCAGGATGAACACCATCAGCATCGCCGATGCCTCGAAGAACTGGACACCACCAAGGAAGAACGTGGAGATGACGCTAAAGGTATAGCCGGTGCCCACGCTCATCAGCACCAGCACCGCCATGTTGAGAATGCCGTGGCGGAGGGCCATGATGGCGGCGCGGAAGAACGGCCAGCCCGGATAGATGACCGCGAGCGTGGCGAAAACGAAGAGCAGCAGATTGCGGTCGATGCCGAAGGGTGGCGGTGCGGTGAAGCCGATCATGTGGCCCATGTCGGACCACAGGAAGACGGGGATGGTGAAGACCAGCGCCACGAAGAAGCGGTTGCGCATGTCCCGCGCCATTGCCTTCATGTCGCCGCCCGGTCCGTGGCCCATGTCGGCGTGCATGTCGTGGCCAGCCATTGAGGAAGACCCCGACTCCGCGTGCCCATGGTGATGGTGCTGGCTGAGATGCGGAGAGGAGGGGCGCTCGACATTGCATATGTGACGGGGCACTGCCTGGCCGCTGCAGTGCACGCCGCACTCCTGAATGGCCCTCTGCAGGTCTGTATCGGAGACCTTGTCCGGGTCAAACATTACCGTGGCGGATGCCGCAGCAGGATTGACATGAGCGTGGTGGACGCCCGGAATGGACATGATGCGCTTTTCGACCGCGAGGCTATCGAGTGCCGTGAACAGGCCGGCAATGCTGAAGTTTTTTGTGATCACGATCGATGTTCCTCAAAGTCGGCTTTTCGGCCTGCCATTCTGTCGCGGCCATGGGCGCCCACCGTGACCCAGGTCAAAAGTGGAACGATAATCCATTGCAGCAGCGGCGTCAGCCCTGTTCCGAACGGAGGGACAAGCGGCATGTAAGTGGAGTAGGCCCAGTTTCTGGTGACTTTGACATTCATCCATTCGCTAAACATTGTGTACCCGAGCCCGAGCGCAATAAAGCGCCAAGTCTTGCGAGGGCTGTGCCCCCATATCCACCTGCTGATCGTGAGGGCGGCCAGTCCAATCAGCACATCCCCGACCGTGCAGTGGAGAACTGCACCGATGATCTCCCCCGCCGTTCCTTCACGCCAGAGCGTGTAGAGAGGCAGCTGGAGCAGCTCCCATACAAGATTAAATGTGGCGAACAGTGCCAACATCCAGAGAGCGGATTTCATGACTTCTCGTACGATCGCAACTATCCGGAGCTCCGCCTGAGCTTACTTGACCTTTAATCGGTCTGGAAGCGCAGGCTGCGCTGGCCTTGGGCACCCGCCCGGTACCGATCACCGGGTCGAAGAAAGCGATGCGCTGCGCGAGCAGCTGCAAGGGTTGGCTGAAGTCGTCCGGTGCGCCTGGTCCACGCAGCGCCTCTGGGTAAAACAAGTCACCCTCTAAAGGCAGCCCCAGCGCCAGCATGTGCACCCGCATTTGGTGGTATTTGCCGCTAAACTGTTGATTTGCACTGAGCGTTGACCCGGGATTTTCATTGAGAAGTGACCCGGGTT
>VFQS010001090.1_pt1 | contig 26282 bp, 20 predicted proteins | sample 3512361 | NCBI WGS metagenome assembly VFQS01 (sample SAMN10412375, study PRJNA504923) | tailings metagenome | isolation source: Relicate 1 Philex TSF3 active mining | place: Philippines
GGGGTTGTGGCGCACCGAGATACCTTCGTTGCGGTAGCTGCGGTTAATTTCGAACACACGCTCGAACCCGCCCACGATCAGTCGCTTGAGGTAGAGCTCAGGTGCGATACGCAGGAACATTTCCTGGTCCAGCGCATTGTGGTGGGTGACGAAGGGCTTGGCATTGGCGCCCCCCGGGATCGGGTGCAGCATGGGCGTTTCCACTTCCAGGAAGCCATGCTCGACCATGAAGTGGCGGATGGACGACACCGCCTTGCTGCGCGCCACGAAGCGCGACCGCGCGTGTTCGTCGGTGATCAGGTCCACATAGCGCTGGCGGTACTTCTGTTCCTGGTCGGTCATGCCGTGGAACTTGTCTGGCAGCGGGCGCAGGCTCTTGGTCAGCAGGCGGATGGTGCTGGCCTTGATCGACAACTCGCCCGTCTTGGTGCGGAACAGGGTTCCTTCGCAGCCCAGGATGTCCCCCAGGTCCCAATGCTTGAAGGCATTCAGGGTGGCCTCACCCACCGCATCCAGCGTCACGTACACCTGAATGCGGCCAGCCGGCAGGTCCTTGGGGCCGAAGGAGCCGTCCTGCAGGGTGCCGAAGCAGGCCTTGCCCATGACGCGCTTGAGCATCAGGCGGCCGGCCACGCTTACCGCCACGGCCTGCGGTTCCAGGGTGTCGTTGGGTATGCCCGCATAGCGCGTCTGCAGGTCGCCCGCCTGGTGGCGCGGCTTGAAATCGTTGGGGAAGGGCACCGCGCCCTGGCTCTGGCACTGCGCCCGCAGTGCGGCCAGTTTTTCCCGCCGCTCGGCCATCAGCTTGTTCTCGTCGGGGGCTTCAACGGTGGGCGTGGTGGGGTGGGGGTGCGCGGGTGTGGTGCTCATGGGGGCGTTTCGCGTTGAGGCCGCGCACAGAAGACGCGGCGGGGGCCCGGGTGCAAACGCGGGCAAACCCTGCATTTTAGGTTCCTCACCCCGTACACTGGACAGCCATGAGCAATCCACCTGCGGTGACCCTGCCGATCACGGGTCGCCCTCTGCGCCTGGCCCTGGTGGGGTGCGTTCTCATCGCCAAGAACCACATTGACGCGCTGGAGCGGCACCACGATCGCGCACATTGGGTCGCGGTGTGCGACAACCAGCCTGATCGTGCGGCGGCCGCGGCCTCGAGCACGGGTGCGCCGGCCTTCGAATCGTTGGAGTCGCTGCTGAATAGCCCGGCTGTACGCCCGGACCTGGTCGTGCTGGCCACGCCCAGTGGCCTGCACCCCCGCCAAGCGATCCGATGTGCCCAGGTCGGCGTGCATGTGCTGACCGAAAAGCCGATGGCCACCAAGTGGGAAGAAGGCATGGCCATGGTGCGCGCCTGCCGTGACGCGGGGGTCAAGCTCTTCGTCGTCAAACAGAACCGATTGAACCCGACCATGCAGTGCCTCAAGCGCGCCATCGGGCAGGGGCGCTTCGGCCGCATCGTGATGGTCAACGTCAATGTGTTCTGGACGCGTCCCCAGAGCTACTACGACGAAGCCCCCTGGCGCGGTCGCTGGGACCTCGACGGCGGAGCCTTCATGAACCAGGCCAGCCACTACGTGGACATGGTCGATTGGCTGGTAGGGCCGGTGGACAACGTGCACGCCTACACCGCCACGTTGGCGCGTGACATCGAGGCTGAAGACACCGGCGTGATGAGCCTGCGGCTGCGCAGTGGTGGCCTCGCCTCGATCAACGTCACCATGCTCACCCACGATCGCAACTTCGAAGGCAGTATCACTATCCTGGGCGAAAAGGGCACGGTGCGCCTCGGAGGGGTGGCGGTCAACCAGATCCAGCATTGGCAGTTCGACGAGCCGCGCCCCGAGGACGAGCAGATCCGGCAGGCGAATTACGAGACCCCGTCGGTTTACGGCTACGGCCACCCCCTGTATTACGCCAACGTGCTGGACACTTTGCAGGGCAAGGCCCACGCAGAGGTCGACGGCTACGAGGGCCTGCGCTCGCTGGAGGTGATCATCGCCGCCTACCGCAGCGCGCGCGATGGCGTGCGGGTGGGACTGCCCCTGGTGTTCTGACATGAAACCCGATGAGGTCCAGGTCCATCCGAGTGCCATCGTCGACGACGGCGCGCAGATTGGCGCCGGCACCCGCATCTGGCACTTCACGCATGTCTGCGCGGGCGCCCGCATTGGCGAGCACTGTTCCCTGGGGCAGGGCGTCTTTGTGGGCCATCAGGTCTTGATCGGCAATCGGGTCAAGATCCAGAACCAGGTGTCGGTTTATGACGGCGTCACCTTGGAAGACGAGGTGTTTTGCGGGCCCGGCATGGTGTTTACGAATGTGATCAACCCGCGCGCGGCGGTTGAGCGCAAGCACGAATACCGCCCGACCCGGGTTCGGCGAGGCGCCACCTTGGGCGCCAACTGCACGATCGTCTGCGGTGCCACCATTGGGGCCTACGCATTTGTGGCGGCCGGCGCGGTGGTGCGGGGTGATGTGGCGGATTTCGCCATGGTGGCCGGTGTGCCGGCCCGACAGAAGGGCTGGATGAGTCGAAACGGGCAGCGTCTGGATCTGCCGCTGGCCTTACCGCCCGGCGCGGGGCCTCTCTCGGCCACTTGTCCGATCGGCGGTGACCGCTATGTCCTGACCGCACATGGCCTTCATCCGGAGAGCGAGCCACCGTTGCCGTGATCGGTGGAGGACCATCCCCCCATGTCTCATCTTCGCTTCCCAATTCGCCCGCATGCAGTTCATTGACCTCAAGGCTCAGTACGCGGCGCTCAAGGCCGACATTGATGCGCGGCTGCAGCGGGTGCTTGACCATGGCCAATACATCATGGGCCCCGAGGTGCGTGAACTCGAGGCGGCTCTTGAAGCCTTCACCGGTGCCCGCCATTGCGTGACCGTGTCCAGCGGCACCGAAGCCCTCTTGATCGCGCTGATGGCCTTGGACATCGGTCCCGGCGATGAGGTCATCACTTCGCCCTTCACGTTTGCCGCCACTGCGGAGGTGATCGTGTTGCTGGGGGCCACGCCGGTCTTCGTCGATATCGAGCCGGACACAGCCTTGTTGGATCCGGCCCTGATTGAAGCCCGCATCACGCCCCGCACGCGGGCGATCATGCCGGTCAGCCTGTACGGTCAATGCCCGGACATGGAGGCCATCAACACCATCGCGGCGCGCCACGGTCTGCCCGTCATCGAAGATGCGGCCCAGAGCTTCGGTGCGCTGTACAAGGGACGGCGCAGTGCGCATCTGTCGACCATCGGCTGCACCAGTTTCTTTCCCAGCAAGCCGCTGGGCTGCTACGGGGATGGAGGGGCCCTGTTCACCGATGACGACCAACTGGCGCAAGCGGCGCGCGAGATCCGGGTTCATGGCCAGAGCGCCCGCTACCGGCACACCCGCGTGGGCGTGGGCGGGCGCATGGACACCTTGCAATGTGCCGTCGTACTGGCCAAGCTGGGCCTCTTCGACTGGGAACTGCAGCAGCGTGTCCGCATCGGCGCCCGATACACCGAGGCCATCCTTCGCAGCGCCGTACTGCGCGAAGCCGGCCTTCGGCCTGTCACGGTTCGTCCCGACGGCCACAGCGTCTACGGCCAGTACACCGTGTTCACGCCCGAGCGTGATCGGGTCCAAGCCGTCCTTCAGGCCCATGGCATTCCCACGGCTATTCACTACCCAGTGCCCATGCACCACCAGCCGGCGTATGCAACCCACTGCTGCCCGGAGTGCTGCCCGAACAGCCAGCATGCAGCCCGTCGTGTGCTCAGCCTTCCCATGAGCGCTGACCTCAGCGATGCCGATCAGGACCGGGTAGTTGCGGCGCTGGAGCAGGCGCTTGCATCATGTGGCGCGGCACCCTGACACTGCTGCTGGGCGGCGGCGCTGCCCAGCTGGGTCCCTTGCTTCTGGGGCCCTTCCTGGCCCGGATGTACGGGCCCGAGGTCTTCGGCTTATTTCACCTTGCCTCGGCTATCGGGGCCAATATTGCCGTGGTGGCGTGCGCCCGCTATGAATTTGCCTTGCCGATGGCCAAGACCGAAGCAGAGGCCCGCGCTTTGCGTTCTCTGTGCGTGCGCGTGCTCGTGGCCGTGACCGCGGTCACCAGTCTGGCCGCACTGGCGGCGGCCGGGTGGTGGCAGATCACGTGGCCGCTGGCGGTTCCCTTGATGGTGGGGGCCCTCGGGGCGCTGAGTCTTATCACTCTGGAGGCCACGCGCCGTCAGCGCTACACCGCCTTGGCTGCTGCGCGGGTGACCCAATTCTGGGGCGCGGGTGCGCTGCAGTTGGCCCTCGGCGCCTTGCAGGCTGGCTTGTGGGCCCTTTTGACCGGGCCCATCCTGGCGGCAGTGGCTGCTGCTGCAGCGCTCGCCCGTGGCGCTTCACAACGGTCCGACGCGGGCCTCTTGGACCCCACGGCCCGAACGGCCCAGCAGGACGTGACAGACCGTCCAGACTGGCGAGCGACCGCACGCCAACACCGCGATTTCCCGTTGCTCAACACGCCGCATGCGTTCCTTGGGGCGCTACAGGACACCCTCAGCATCGCGCTGATCGCGGCCTGTGCGGGCCCGGCGGCGGCCGGTGTGTGGGGCCTGGCCCTGCGCTACCTCAAGGCACCTGCCACCCTGGCCGGCGGTGCGGTCTCGCAGGTCCTCTATCCCGACTTGGGCGCGCAGGAGGGCGCGACAGCGGCCTCGCGCGAACAGGTTCGACAGGTCATGCGGGTGCTGCTGGTTTGTGCTGCGGCCCTGGGAGGTGCGGTCTACACCCTGTCGGCCTGGGCCTTGCCGGCTTTGCTGGGTCCTGGCTGGGAGGCCGCTGGGCCGCTGGGGCAGGCGCTGGCCGCCTATGTGGCCTTGCACTTCGTGGCTTCTCCCCTGGGCGTGGTGACCATGGCGTGGAAGGCGCAGGCCTGGGCGCTGCGGGCCTCCGTGGGCGGGCAGACCCTGTTTTTGGGGGCTCTGGCCCTGGGGCTTCTGGGGCATGCCGAACGGGAAGCGTCCCTGCAGGCCGCCGGCTGGGCCGTATCCGGCGTGATGACCGTGTTTTTCGGCTGGTACTTCTGGCGCCTGTGGCACTGGCCGGTGGCCCGGCCTGGCACGTCGCCAGTCGCGGGCGAGAATTGAGCCATGGTCTGGCGTGCCCTGTTTAACCGTTGGCGCCGAAAGGTGGCGCGTGCACTGCTGCACCGCATGGTCTTCGGCGAGGCCGTCTGCGGCCAATCGCAGCCCCATGCCCGCATCTCGCCCAGCACCTGCATCGAGCATGAAGACCGCCTGCAAATGGCCGACCATGTCTACATCGGCCCCTTCAATTTCATCGAGGCCAGCGGCGGGGTCACCCTTGAAGAAGGCGTGCAGGTCACATCCCATTGCAGCATCCTCACCCACAGTTCGCATCGGTCTATGCGCCTGATGGGCCGCGAGTATGTGGAGGCCCAAGGGATGCGGCCTGGGTGGATCGCCGGTCCGGTTCACCTTGGCGCCTACAGTTTCATTGGGCCCCATAGCGTGATTGAAGCGGGTACGCGGCTGGGGCGTGGCACTCTGGTGTGTGCCGGCTCGGTCGTGCGGGGCGAATTTCCGCCCTTTGCAGTGTTGCGTGGGAACCCGGCACAGGTGGTGGGGGACACCCGTGAGGCCGATGAAGCTTTGCTCCAGGCCCACCCGGAGGCGCGTGTCCACTACGAGGCCTGGGCATTCCGCGCCGACATATAGGTCCCGATCGTCCCGCCCAGTGCCTGCCTGAGCCCCCTTACCGATGCCCTGCCGCTATTTCCTCGTGGGTGATGGTCAAAGCCCGCACCTGCTCAAGTGGGCCCGTACGCTGGTGCAGGTGGGCGGCTCGAAGTTGGTGCTGGGCGTGGTTTCTTCACGCGGTCTGCTGCCGGAACTGGAGGCCCTGGTGCCCCCCGAACGCCTCCTGGCCTTGAGCACCCAACCGCGCCAGGCAGGTGGAAATGTGGGGCTGCTGTGGCAAGCGCCGCGGGTGGCCGCGTGGCTGCGCAGCCAGCAGCCCGACGTCCTGCATGCCCACTACCTCACGTCCCACGGCACCCTGGCTTGGTTGGCCAAGTCGCTGTGGCGCGTGCCCGGCGTGCTGGTGAGTTCGGCCTGGGGTTCGGACGTGCTGCTCACCCCACAGCAGTCGGTTTTGGCGCGGCGGCTGACCCGCGCGGTGCTTCGGGCCAGTGCGGTGTGCACGGCCGACTCGCGCCACATGGCGCGTGAGATGCTGCGTCTGGGCGCCCGTGAGGTCACGGTGTTTCCGTTCGGTTTGAATGAGCTGCCACCGCCAACGGGTACCGAAGCGAAGGACCGTCACCTCTTCTTCAGCAATCGTGGCCTGGAGCCGATCTACCGCATCGACCGGGTGCTGAGGCTGTTTGCTGCCGTGGTGGGGGCCGATCCCAAGGCCCGCCTGGTGGTGGCCCATGACGGCGGGCAACGGGCCGCCCTGGAAGCGCTGGCGGACCAGCTCGGACTGGCCCACCATGTCACCTTCACCGGTTTGCTGCGCAGCGCGGAGCAAAGCCGCTGGTACGAGCGAGCCCAGTGGCATCTGAGCCTGCCCGACAGCGATTCGGTCTCCGTTTCGGTTCTGGAGGCCATGGCCCACGGCTGCATACCCGTCTTGTCGGACCTGCCGGCCAATCGGGAACTGGTCACCCACGGGATCAATGGCTGGGTGATGGGCGGCGAGGATGCGCCCGCGCACGGCGCCTTCCTGACGGCCTTGCCCAGGCTTCAGCAACGCGCGACTGACATCGCGGCCCACAACCGCGACTGGATCCAGCGCCACGGTCTGTTTCCCCAGCAGGTGGCGCGTTTCCTGGACGACCTGCCGCTTGAGGCCGCCGTACGGCCACGCCCATGAACATCCTGCTGATCAATCACTATGCGGGCGGTCCGCGGTACGGCATGGAGTTCCGACCGTACTTCATGGCCCGCGAGTGGGTGCGCATGGGTCATCGGGTGGAGATCATCGCCTGCAGCCATTCCCATGTGCGCGCCCATCAACCCATGCTGCAGGGGCAGCCCGAGGCGGTGGAAGTCCTGGACGGCATCACCTACCGATGGCTGCAGGCACCGGCCTACCGTGGCAACGGCTGGGGACGCCTGCTCAATATCGGCGTGTTCCTCTTCCGGCTGCTGGCCCGAAGCAACCGGGTGGTGCGCGAGTTCCAACCGGACTTGGTGATTGCGTCCAGCACCTATCCCATGGACAGCTGGGTGGCCCGTTACATGGCACGGCGCGCGCGCTGCCCGTGGATCTACGAGGTGCACGACCTGTGGCCGCTGTCGCTCATCGAACTCAGCGGTATGTCGCCGTATCACCCGTTTGCGCTGCTCTGTGACTGGGCGGATCGTGCGGCCTATCGAACCGCCGATACCGTGGTGTCTATGCTGCCCAAGGTACACCAGCACATGGCCGAGCGCGGCCTGGACCTGCAGCGGCTGCGCATCGTTCCCAACGGCATTGCCGTGGACGATTGGAGCGAAGCGCCACAGGCCCTGCGATCTGATGTGCAGGCCTGTCTCGACCAGGCCCGTCAGCGGGGCTTGGCGGTGGTGGGCTATGCCGGTTCGATGGGACGCCCCAATGCCCTGGACGTCCTGCTGGATGCCGCGGCGCAGATGCGCGATGAGCCGGTGTGTTTCGTATTGGTCGGCGATGGCCACGAGCGGGCGCACCTGATCCAGCGCGTGGCCCGCGAAGGCCTGTCGCGGGTGCACTTGTTGCCCCCGATTCCGAAGGACCAGATTCCCAGCCTGCTGGCGCAGGTCGATGTGGCCTACATCGGCTGGCAACGCGTACCGCTGTACCGCTTTGGCATTGCCCCCAACAAGCTGATGGACTACATGATGGCCGGCTGCGTGGTGCTCCATTCGGTGGAGGCCGGCAATGACCCGGTGCAAGAGGCTGGCTGTGGCCTGACCGTCCCGCCGGGCGATCCGCAGGCGATTGCCCAGGGGCTGCGCTGCTTGTTGGCCCTGCCGCTTGAACAGCGGCAGGCGATGGGCCAAGCGGGTCGGGCCCACGTGCAGGCTCATCACAGCTACGCGGTCCTGGCCCGGCGCTTCCTGGAGCGGCCGTCGACAATCGCGACCTGATATGGCCCAGCGTCCCCATCCCCTGTCGGCCTTGCCCCGCCACGCCTTTCTGCAGCCTGATGTTTGGCAGTCCCTGCAGGAGCGGCAGCGGGTGCTGGCGCGCCTGTTCGTGGAACTGGGTTGGCTGGACCTGTCAAACCGCCGCGCGGTGGAGGTGGGCTGCGGCGCCGGCGGCAACTTGCTGGAGTTGCTGCGCATGGGCTTCATGCCGCGCAACCTGCGGGGAATCGAGATCGACGAGGCCCGGCATGCGCACGCTTGCGAGGTGTTGCCGGCCTCCTTGCGCCTCATTCATGGGGATGCATTGGGCGACGAAGCCCAACGCCTGATCGGTCCGCTGAGTCAGGACCTGGTGCTGCAGGCCACCGTTTTCTCCTCCATCCTGGATGACACCACCCAGGTGGCCTTGGCCGACACCATGTGGCGCTGGGTACGGCCTGGCGGGGGCGTGCTCTGGTACGACTTCACCGTGAACAATCCCCACAACCCGCGTGTCAGGGGCGTGCCGTTGCAGCGGGTGCAGCAGCTGTTTCCCCAAGCCCGACTGAGGACCCGCGCGCTCACCCTGGCCCCGCCCTTGGCGCGCTGGGCCTGCCGCCGCCATCCAGCGCTGTATCACCTATTCAACCTCTTGCCAGCGCTGCGCACCCATCTGCTTGTATGGGCCGAAAAGCCCTTGGATGAACCGGCGCCCACGCGCCTGGCGGCCTGATATGAACCTGCCCAAGACGCCCTTCCTGCCGTTTGCCCTGCCCGATATTGGCGAGGACGAGATTGCCGAGGTGGTGGACACCCTGCGCAGCGGCTGGATCACGACCGGCCCCAAGGCCAAGCGCTTTGAACTGGCCTTCGCCGAATTCCTGGGCGACCCTCGCCTGCACTGCATCGCGGTGAACTCCGCCACGGCTGGACTGCATCTGGCCCTGGAGGCCCTGGGCATTGGCCCGGGCGATGAAGTCATCACCACCACCCACACCTTTACGGCTACCGCCGAAGTGGTGCGCTACCTGGGGGCCGATGTGCGACTGGTGGATATCGACCCGCTCACCCTGAACATTGATGCCGAGGCGATTGAGGCGGCCATCACGCCGCGGACCAAGGCCATCATGCCGGTCCATTTCGCTGGGTTGGCCGCCGACATGCCGCGTATCCACGCCATCGCGCGCCGCCACGGCCTGAAGGTGGTGGAAGACGCTGCCCACGCCCTGCCCACCACCGTGCAGGGGCAGTTGGTGGGCACCCTGGACAGTGCGGCCACCGTCTTCAGTTTCTACGCCAACAAGACGATCACCACCGGAGAGGGCGGCATGCTCGTCACCGCCGACGCGGATCTGGCCCGTCGCGCCCGGGTGATGCGCCTGCACGGCATGAACCGCGACGCTTTTGACCGCTTCACCGCCACCGTGCCCAGCTGGTACTACGAGATCGTGGCGCCGGGCTTCAAGTACAACCTGACCGACATCGCGGCGGCGTTGGGTTTGCATCAGCTCAAGCGGGCCTGGGCCTTCGCCGAACGCCGTGCGGCCATTGCCACCCGTTACGACGAGGCCTTTGCCGACCTGCCCCTGCTGCGCCCCCCGCAGGCCGCGCCGGGTGAGCATCACCCGTGGCATTTGTATGTAGTGCGGCTGACCGATGCAGCCCCGCTGTCGCGCGACGCTTTCATCGAGGCGCTCTTCCAAGCGGGTATCGGCTGCAGCGTGCACTACATCCCGCTGCATCTGCATCCCTACTGGCGCGACCGCTATGGGCTCAGCCCGGCACAGTTTCCGCATAGCCAACGGGCCTTCGAAACCATGGTGAGCCTGCCGCTGTACACCCGCATGAGCGACGCCGATATTGGGCGGGTGATCGAGGCGGTTCGCCACACGCTCACCGGCGCAGCGCGTCGCGCATAAGTTGACCTCTCGCCCATCCCCATGGCCAAGCGTCTGTTCGACCTGACCGTCGCCACGGTGGCGCTGACCCTGTTGGCTGTTCCCATGGTTCTGATCGCCCTGTGGATTCGGTTCGACAGTCCGGGTCCGGCCTTGTACCGACAGGAACGGGTGGGCCGACTGGGGCGTCACTTCTGGATCCACAAGTTCCGCACCATGCACGTGCGTGTCCGGGAAGACCTTCCCCTGACGGCTGAGGGAGATGCCCGAGTGACCCGTGCAGGCCGTTGGCTCCGGGCGCATCGTGTCGACGAACTGCCTCAATTGATCGATGTCCTCTTCGGCCACATGAGCCTGGTCGGGCCTCGACCCGAGGTGCCACGGTATGTCGACCACTATCCGCCGGAGCTGCGGCAGGTGCTGCTGTCCGTGCGGCCTGGCATCACCGACCTCGCTGCACTGGAGCACCGGCATGAGGGCCTACTGCTGGCCCAGGCGGCCGATCCGGAGCAGTTCTACCTGCAGCAGGTGTTACCGACCAAGCTTCAGCAGCAGGCGGACTACATTCGCCGGGCCACGCTGCTGACCGACCTGCAGATTCTGTGTCGCACCCTGACCGTGCTGTGGACCCGATGAGCCACGACCCGACACCCTTCAAGGAGACCATCTCGTGAAGCCCTCTGGCTGGAGAACGCTGGAGCAGTCGTTGTCCCGTTGGCGGCCTCATCGCCAGGCTTTGAGCCTGGTGATCGACGGCACGATCGTCTGGCTGGCGTGGCAGGCCACGCACCTCTTCCGCATGGGCTTCGACCGTTGGCTCAGCGCAAGGCCGGCCTACGATCCGCTCGTGGCTATCGCGGTGGTGGCGGTCTATCTGATCCTGTTCAGGGCCATGCGCTTGAACACCGCTGTCTGGCGCCTGACGAGCTTCGTCGACATCCAGCGCCTGAGCCTGGCTTGCCTTTCAGCCGGCCTGCTTTGTGCGGTGCTGATCTCCCCGGTGCTCCAACTGTCGAAGGTGCCCCGCGCTGTGCTGGCGCTCCATCCGTTTGTGAGCCTCATGGGCGTGTGCATGGCGCGACTGCTCTATCGGATGCTCATTGAGCATCTGCAGGCCCGTCTCCACGGTCCCCGGGAATCTCTTCGACCGGCCTTGGTACTGGGCGCCGGCGAGGCGGCCAAGCGTCTGATCGCCGGTGTCCAGGGCCAGGGTTGGGCCATCTTGGGCTTGCTCGATGACGATCCAGCCAAGCGAGGGGCTTCCGTCGCGGGGGTGACGGTGCTGGGTCCGCTCAGCCAGATGGCTTCGTGTGCGCAAGCCCTTGGGGCCACGCATCTGATACTGGCACTGCCCAGCCTGCGAGGGCCTGAGCGTCGCCGGGTGATTGAGGCAGCGGTCGCCACCGGCTTGAACCTCCTGACGGTGCCTTCGGCTGACGAGTTGCGCCGGGGAGATCTGGACATCCGGGTGCGCGAGATCGAGCCGGCTGAACTCCTGGGGCGCGAGCCGATCGAGATGGACACCGCCGCCATGGCACAGGAGGTGCGCGGGCGGGTCGTGCTCATCACCGGGGCAGGCGGCAGCATCGGCGCGGAGTTATGCCTGCAAGTGGCCCTGTGCGAGCCCGCTCGCCTGGTGCTGGTGGACCATGCCGAGTTCGCCTTGTACCGGATCCACCAGCGACTGCTGGCCGAGCACCCTGGGACCAAGCTCACGGCGTGCCTCGTTGATGTGAAGGATGACGAGGCTGTCCAGGCCGTGCTGCACGAACACCGCCCGGACATGGTCCTGCATGCGGCGGCCTATAAGCATGTGCCTCTGGTGGAGGAAGGCAATGCCTGGGCGGCGTTGCGCAACAACACCATCGGCACCTGGGTGACCGCTCGCGCAGCCGGTCGGGCCGGGGTACGACGATTCGTGATGATCAGCACCGACAAGGCGGTGAACCCCAGCAACGTGATGGGCGCCACGAAACGGGCAGCCGAGCGCCTGTTGGCCTCGCTGGTGGGGGAGTACCCAGGCACGGCGTTCATCGCCGTGCGATTTGGCAATGTGCTGGGTTCTCGCGGCAGTGTCATTCCCTTGTTCAAGCAGCAGATTGCCGCCGGTGGGCCCATCACCGTCACCCACCCCGACATCATTCGATATTTCATGACCATTCCCGAGGCCTGTCGGCTCGTGCTGCTGGCCGCAGCGGTAGGTCAATCAGGGCATGTCATGGTCTTGGACATGGGCGAACCCGTGAAGATCGTGGACCTTGCCAAGGCAATGATCCGGCTGTCCGGCCACCGCGAACAGGACATTCCCATTGTTTTCACCGGGCTTCGCCCCGGGGAGAAGCTCTACGAGGAGCTCCTGGCCAGTGAAGACACCACGGTGCCCACCTCATGGCCCCATCTGCGCCTGGCGGTGATCAACAGTGCTTGTGAGTTCGAAGACGCTCGACGGTGGGTTGACCAGTCGCCCCACCACAGCAGCGGGCACTCCCGCGCTGAGTTAGAGGCCAGTGTTCGCGATCACCTGCGCCGTCTCGTCCCGGAGTTCTGCGAACTCGAGAGCGTCGACTGATCAGGCTCGCGCCGCGAACCAGCGCCTTACCCGCGCCGGCAGTCGGGGCGAGCGCGCCGCTTTGGCACAGGTGAACAGCCAGAACCCGCGAAGAGCCTGAAGCCAAGTGACCTCCGGATTGACCTGCAGCATCCGCAGGTAGGCTGGGCGGTGAGCACCATCCATTAACGGGTCGGCCTGCAGGGCGGCCTGCTTGGCCAGCCACACAGGCGCTTCCCGCTTCCAGGCGCGGCGTGGTAGCAGGTCGTCGTAGTCGCGCACCATATCCAGAAGCGACCGCCTGGGCAGGTTCCGCACCCGCTGGCGAACGACATCCAGCCTATGGCGCTGTTCGTGCAATTGGCGCAGCCGTGCCAGCAGGGCCGCCGTATCCGCTGGCTCCAGAAAGCCATTCACGCCATCTTCGATCCGGTCGGCCAGCGCACCGTTGGCCGTGGCCAGCACGGGAATCCCGGCATGCCAGAGTTCGGACAGGGCGTAGCTGAAGGTCTCTGGGACCGTGGACATCAGCAAGCCCACATGCGGCTGTTGCTCCGCCAGAATCGACGGTAGGTCCGCATTCTCGAAGTGGGCAATCAGGCGCACGCGCGGATGGGCCAGCGCAGGGTCTGTCCGCTCGCCGCACCCCACCAGGACCAGTTCGGAGAACTCGAGCAGGGGCTGCAGCATCTGCAGCAGCAGGTGCGAACCCTTCTCGGATGTCTGTCGGCCCAGCACCACGATCTTCAGCGGGCCCGCCGCCGGCGCCTCGAACGCGGGCGTTGCAGGCAGGTCGAGGCCATGCGGGATCACGCGGAACTGCGCCGGTGACAACGCCGGCATCATCGATTGCCAGCGCCGGGCTACCGACGCTGAGGGCGCCACGATCGGCAACCGTGCGGTGGTCACTTCGTGCACGAAGGCTTCACGCAGGTGCAGCCAGTCCTGGGCCTGCACTCCCCGGAAGAAACGGTGCTCGGGGTTGTGGTGGAGACATCGGTTCAGCCGCTCTGGCGTGCAGGTCCTGCACTCACCATCGAAGTGGGCGTACAAGGCCACGCAGAAGGGGTAGTGGTCATGAGCCACCACCAGCGTTGGCAGCCCCGTGCGCAGCACATCCAGGCTGTGGCCGATCAGCGAAGACACCACGACTTGATCCACGCCAAACTCGTCGATGATCTCTCGCAGGATTCGGCGGATTTCCAGATGAGCCGTGGCCGTGGCGTGTACCGGCACACCCAGCTCCCAGTACCGAAGGGGCACCACCTCGTCCTCGCCGGCATAAAGGCACAGGCGCTGCCCGTAGGCACCCACAATGCCTACCGACCGCAGGACCAGTCCGTGCCCGAGCCCCGCGGCCTGGTCGCTGCGCACGAATTCGCGCACCCATTTGGACAGGCCGCCGCCCCAGCTGTGCGCCACATGCAGGCGCACCACCCGGCCATCGCCGCTTTCCCCAGTAACTGTGGGCATCTCCGGGATCATGACGCTCTCGTCAGGGCGCCCGTGTCGCGTCTGCATCCGCCCCAAGAGCGCGGGCCACTGGGGCTCCAGTGCCGCGCGAAGGCCGGTCAGTGGGTGGGCCTGCTCCCACAGGCCGTGCGCGGCCAGAAGCCCATCGCCTGAAGACGTTTTCGGTACGGCACGGATGCGCCGTACCACCACGTGCCGGCTCACTGCACTCATCATGCTGTAACGGCGCAAGGCCAATGGCCACTCCGCTTCGGTGCCCGGAGCGGCGTCATGACCTTCTGTGGCGCCGGTGGTCCCGGCCAGCAGGGCAGCGGCTTCTGCCCGCATGACACCACAGCAGGCCAATTGAGTGCCCACCTCCACCGGCGCCGCCGGGGCATTGCCGGTCAACCAATCGCCCAGCACCTCCACCAGGTTCATCGGCTCAACCGCACGCGCCTGCGCGGTCTTGCTGGACGGCGCAGCAACCGGCGTCAACCACTCATCATCCCAACTCAGGGGGTTGATGCAGGCCAGGCCGTGATCATGGGTCAGTGCGCCCTGCAGGCGGTGCCGCCATCCACGGGGCGCCACGACGCCCAATTCGATCCAGGCCACATCCACATGGGCGTCGGCCTGAATGGTCCGCAAGGCATCGACCAGCCCGGCGCAGGGCTCGTGCCACCGCAGTCGCGCCAGCGGCGGCACCTGCACGCCGGGTGGTTGCGCGGCAAATACATCCACCCGCTGTGGGCCTGCAGCGCCGGCCAAAGCAGCGTCCAGCAACTGCTGCAGCGCGCTGGCAGGGTCGTCGACTTGTGATGAAGCCCCGAATCCGTCCGAACTCGCCGGCGGCAGCACGACCAGCCGACAGGGGCGCTGCATCTGCGAAGACGCCGCACGCAGCGCGGTGCTCATTGGCATGGCCCGTTATTCAGCCGCGTACCGCACGCACCACGCCAGCCACTCGCTGGGCCCAGCGCCAACTGCGCGACCGCCGGATGGCCATCAGCTCCCGGCGGGTCTCTTCCAGCTGCGCGCGAAGGGCCGCTGCGGCAGCCCCCTCGGCAGGAGCATCGCCAGGCTGATCCAGCTCCCGCTGGCCGTTGGCTTCAAACCAATGCCAGTAGGACCGGTTCACATCGCGGGTATCGAAGGGGTCAGGAAACGCGGTCTGCAGGTCACCCCGCTCGCGGTAGAGCACCCGATGGACCTTGGTGATCGGCTGCCCGTTATCGAAGCGCGAATACACACAGGGCAGTCGCCCCAGCTCGCTTTGGCCCATGCGTTCGCATTCGGCGATGTACCACTGCCTCAGGTCAAAGAGTGCGGGGCTGGCTTTCCCGTACAGGCCAAGCATCACCTCTTGCGCGCCGCTGTCGAACCCCGAGAAGTGATAGAAGACCAGGGGCTGGCCGTTGATCAGGAGTCCGTCCGGCGCCCTGCCGCTGGCCACCCGATTGCTCAGGTTCCAGGTCGCCACATTGAAAACCGGCTCCCGCAGAATCCGAACGCCGTCGAACATGGCCGGGATGTGATCGGCCCAGCGCTGGTCAGTGAAAAGCCCCGCCGGAATGTCGTCCCGGCAGAAGCTCAGCAGGCGATCAGACCACCACTGCAGGCAGCGCAGCCCCTCGCCATGGCATGAGAATGCGAGGAAGCCGAGGTTGTAGATGCCGTGCCGGAGCGCGGATATCTCGTTGTCCAGGATGCCCGCTGGGGTGGTCTCAGGGTCCGTCAGGTGCGGCGTCAGCAGCACGCTGTGCTGATCCAGTTCACGCTCGAGCACCCCTAAATCACCGAACACCACGATATCCGGATCGAAGTACACCAGCTTGTCGGGCTGATGGCGCCGAACGATTTCCAGCGCGCCCGGGCCCTTGACTGCGGTACACATCTCGACCAGCGCGTGCTTGAAGGCCCAGGCCCTGTGTTCCGCGATCCCCAGGTCTTCCAGGTGCAGCACCGTGTCGAAGGGCTCATCTGCCAGTTGCCAACCCTGGGGCGGTACGTCGGTCAGCAGCAGGTGAAAGACCGCCTTGGGGTCATGACGCTTGACCGAATGGGCCAGCACGCGCGCCTTGGGCAAATAGTTGGAGGTGATGCTGGTGTAGTAGTGCATGAAGTCGGTCAATGAGGGCGCCGCAGCAGGCCCGTGTTATCGGCGGGGGCCGCGGATCAGTCCGGAAAGCCAGCGCAGCGGCGCGGTCACCCGCCAGGATGTCGAACCCCTCAGTTCCGCGATGGTCGCCTGCAGACCGCTGATTTCATCCCTCGCACTCTGCAGAAGGTCGGACCAGCGGGCTTGGTCAAGTCGCCATTCCTGCTGCAGTTGGGCCGATTCGCGGAGGCTCTGTTCGGCCAACTCCCGCCGCTGAAGCTCTGCCGCCACCGCGCGCTCGGCCGCTGCTGTACCTTCGTAAACCGCCTGCTCCAGTTGCTTGGCCGCTTGCTCAGACTCCCGGCGGGCCTCGTCGCGGCTTTGCTCCAATGCCACGCAGCGCTGTAACGCAGCATCGGCTTTGGCGTGCCAATCCTGCGCGGCGGCCTGCTGCCGCTGCACTTCGGCCTGTGCCACGGCGCCGCGCTGCGTCGCGGCGTCCAGGGCACCGGTGTACCAGCTGATGGCTTGTATCAGCACCGGTTCGGACCAGCGACCCAGCCAGCGGCTCAGCACCCGATCCCGCCACTCCCGGTGGTGGTGGGCGTGTCCGCCCGACTCAAGCCCTGAACGATCGCGCCAGCGGTAGAAAGCCGAGGTGCCCGGGACATGCAATACCGGGGTGTGCTCGCTCACCTGGAGCCAAAAATCCCAGTCCTCCAGCACGGGCAGCGCCTCGTCAAAGCGACAGCCCTGCATGGCCACCAGGCTGCGTTCGAACAGTACCGAATGAATCGGGAAGATGTTGGTGAAGGCCAGCCGTTGCGGCGCGTAGGGCTGGTCGTAGCGGGTCAGTTCGCGGCCCTGGGTATCGATCACACTCACATCGGTGTGCACCGCCCGGGCTTGTCCGGACGTCCGATACGCGGCCACCAGCTTGTGCACATGCTCGGGGGCCCACAAGTCATCGTCGTCCAGGAAGATCAACAGATCCCCCCTCGCGGCCTCGAGGGCCGCATTAGCGGCCTGGGGTCGGCTCAGCGAACCTCCCGGACAGATCCAGCGCACCCCGGCTTCGCCATCGGTACGCAAGGCCTGCGGGGCTTGAGCAACGCCGTGGGCCGCCACCACCACCACGTCCAGTCGGGGGTAAGTCTGTGCCCTCACACTGGCCACGGTACGTTCCAGGTGAGCATCCCCCACGGTGCGGATCAGCACACTGACCAGCGGCAGGTCATCGGGTACCGCCGCCTGCCCGCGCCGGTGCAGGTAGACGGGCTCCAGGGCCGCTACCCACGCTGGCCACCCCTGCGCGGAGCAGTCCACCCGCAGGAAGGCCTCCGCAGCCCGGGTCTCGGCTCCCAGGGTCATGGCCCGGAAGTGATCACGAGACTGGATGCGGGCGCGGTACGGCTGCACCGTCTCCTGGGACTCGAAGCACTGGAGCGCTTCGTCCTTGAGCGACCACACGGGGCTGATGTCCACCAGCGAGGTCACATTGGTCAGTGCGCCTCCAGACTCATACAGCAGCACATCGGGCAAGCTTTGCCGCTGGTTCAGCCGGGCCATGGCGCACGCCAGGGCCAGTGTTGTGGCCTGGTGGTCAGGGTGGGGTTCTGTCAGCGTCGGGCACAGCACCACGTCAGGCTGGTGATCTTGCAGTGCCTGAACCATGCGGTCCACCAACGCCAAGTCGCATCGCACACCGCGGTCGGGCAGGCCCCAACACTCGGTTTCATAGCCCAGGATTCGGGCAGCGGCGGCGCTCTCGTGCTCTCGTTCGGTTGCGGACGGCGCCGTTCCCAATTGGCCGTCGCCCCGTGTCATCAGCGACACCCGCGGCGTCACACCGAGTTGTGCCCACAGCGCCAACGTCCCCCCGCACCCGAAAACTTCATCGTCGGGGTGGGGCGCCAACACCCAGGGCCGTCGGTAGCGTTGTAGGTCCAAGCGCTGACCGAAGGTCTCGCTCTCAAAGAGTCGGTCGTGCATCCGCGTCGATAATTGCGCGCATGCCGCACGCATTCGAATTGTATGGTCAGTGGTGCCGCCGCGATCTGAGTCAACGCTTCGCCGGCTCGGCCCTCGGCCCGTTGTGGCTGCTCCTGCAACCCCTGTCGCTGGTGTTGGTCATCACCTTGGTCTTCAACGGCTTCTTTCGCACCAAATGGCCTGGCGGTGACGGCTCGGCATTCGATTACGGGCTGAAGGTGTTTGTTGGCCTGGCCGTGCATGCCTTCATGGCCGAGATGCTCAGCCGTAGCCCTTCGAGCATCCTGTCTCACGCCTACCTCGTCACCAAGGTGCGTTTTCCACTGCCTCTGATTCCGGCCGTGGCTGCTGGCGTGGCCCTGGCCCAGCTTGGGCTTAGCCTCTTGTTGGTGATGGTCCTGCTGCTCGTCGCCGGCTGGGTCAGTCCCATGACGGCCTTGGCCACCTGGTGGGCCATTCCGCTGCTGCTCCTGCCCTCGGTACTCCTGATGATGGGGGTGGGCTGGTTCTTGGCCGCCACGGGTGTCTACCTCCGTGACCTGGGCAACCTCACACCGGCCCTCAGCAGCTTGCTGATGTTCCTGATGCCGGTGTTCTATCCGGCTGAAATGGTCCCCGAAGGCTTGTCCTGGTTCGTCGAAGGCAATCCCCTGGCGCAGACTATTGAATCCCTGCGCGCCTTGCTGTTCCTGGGGCAGTGGCCCGATCCTGCCCAATGGTTCTTGCACCTCTTGGCCTGTGCTGTCGTGATGGCGCTGGGCTGGTGGTACTTCCAGCGGGTGCGCCCGGGGTTTGCCGATGTCCTCTGATGTGCTGCTCACCCTGCGTGACGCGGGCAAGACCTACCCGGTGCGCCGGCAACCCGGGCGTGAGCTCCTGGGCCACCTGCTGGGCCGCAGCGGGCCGCCGCCCGGTCATCGCCAGGCCTTGCACCCCGTTAGCCTGGAGGTGCGACGCGGCGAATCGGTGGGCATCGTGGGGCTCAACGGCGCTGGCAAATCAACCCTGCTGCAGCTGGCCTCCGGCGTACTGACACCGAGCCAGGGCAGCGTGCACCTGAAGGGCCGTGTCGCGGCGTTGCTGGAGCTGGGGTCCGGCTTCAACCCAGAGGCCACCGGCTTCGATAACATCTTTCTGTACGCCGCTACCCTGGGCATGCCGCGCGACCAAATCGAACGGCGTTTGGATGACATCATCGATTTCAGCGGCCTGCGTGATTCCATCCACGCGCCCGTCAAGACCTACTCCTCCGGAATGCAGGTTCGCCTGGCCTTCTCCGTGGCTACCAGCGTCGATCCCGATATCCTGATCGTTGACGAAGCGCTCTCGGTGGGCGACGGCGTGTTCGCCAAGAGGTCCTTCGACCGCATCATGGCGCTGCGCGAGCGGGGAACGGCTTTGCTCCTGTCGTCCCACGCGCTTTTTCATGTGGATCTGTTCTGCCAGCGCACCCTCTGGCTAGATCGCGGCCGCGTGCGCGCGTGCGGCGACACGAAGATCGTGATTCCCCAATACCAGGAATTCCTGGACCAGCTGGCCCAGCCCGGGGCCGCTCCTGGCGCCCTGGCCGAATCGGGTCTGCCCGCCACGCCCGCCCTCGACACCGTTGCATCGGGCGACACCCCGTCTCCCGCAGCGCCGTCTCCCGCAGCGCCCCCAGCCGATGTCGAAGAGGCCAGCGAGCACCGCCCCATGGTCCAGGCGGCTCAAGCCGATCTGGCGCGTCTGATCAGGGCGACGGTCCAGCTCGACCAGGCGCAGGGCAGTGAAATGACTGGGCAGGGTGGGCACAGCCGCCTGCAGGTCCGGTTCGAAATTCAAGCCAGTGCCGAGGAACCCTCGCCCCGCGCTGCGGTCGTGGTCTCCAATGAAACCGGCCGCATTCTGGGAACCAGTGTCAGCCCGCCTGGGGCGTTCCAAGCCCATGAGGGCGTGCCCCATCGTGGTGTGCTGGCCTTCGAGCTCCCGGATCTACCGCTTAACCATGGCCGGTACCGCGTGGGCGTCTACCTGCTGTGTGCCCAGGCCCGTTTCGTCTACACATGGTCCGACCCGCACGCCTACATCCAGGTGGGGCATCAGGGCCCGCATCAGGGTCCCTGGTTGATCCCGGGCCACTGGTCTGCGGCGTCGGGTGCCGGGGCCTGACATCGTGATCGACATCCGGCCGCTGGAGTCCACTGAGCCGGCGCAGGCCGCCGTGCGCCGGCTCTTCGAAACGGTGTTCGGTCACCCGGTCAGCGCTGCCCACTGGGCTTGGAAATACGGGCCGGCTGCCGGCGCCCAGGCGATGCAATGGGTGGCCTACGGCGAAGCGGGGCCCGATGAACCCTTGGGTCATGTCGGCGCCCGCCTTATGCCCGGCATCTGGCAGGGCCAGCCTTGTTGGGTGGCCCATCTGACCGATGTCATGGTGCACCCCCAGGCCCGTGCAGGCCTGCAATCCACCAGCACCTACGCCCAGCTCATGAGGACCATGGCGAAGGCCCTGCTGAAACAGACCCAGGCCCCAGGGGCTGGACATCGCCATCGCGCCATGCCCCTCCTGGCCCATGGATTCCCCGGCCTCACGCCCGCACGCCTGGGCCAGCGCATGGGCTTGTACCGCCCTCTGGGCCAGGTTCAAGTGCACCGGGCCGTCTTTCCCGCGTCCCCGCGGCGGCCGTGGTGGGGTTGGCATCTGCGCCCCTTGGTCTGGGAAGAGGACCTGCTCAACCGCCTGTGGGCCCACCATGCCCCCGATCAGGTCCAGCCCAGTATCTATAAAGACGCTGCCTACCTGGCCTGGCGCTACCGTGACCACCCGGCCCAACCCTACCGGGTTTGGCTACTGCTGTCGCCCTGGCGACGCTGCAGCGGATGGTTGGTCACCCGCGACGAACCCCAAGCCCTGGTCGTGGATGCGCTGTTGCCCAGCCACTTGCAGGCCCCTGGTGGCTGGGCCAAAGTGGTGGCCGCCCTGGCGCAGGCCAGCGGCCAGGCTGAATGGACCACCTGGCGCCCGCTGCAGGGCGCCGGGGCCAGGGTGGTCACGGAAACCAGCCTGATCGTCCCGGTGGAATTCAGGGCCTCCGAGCTCAGCGGCGCGTCACCGTCACCGTGGACAGCGCTTGGGCCCCGCGCCGAAGACGCCCAGCTCTTCCAACCGGGCGATACCGACGTGTTCTGAGATGGCGTCCTGCGCCTTGGGGCCGTTTCCAGGCAGGGTGTCACAGCCGTTACGCCGTCCAGCGGGCCGCCCAACCCCGCCCCCAGCGGCGCGCCGGCTCTTCCACTGCCAGGTGCAGCACCCAGCTGCCGGCCAGCAGCCCCACGCTTGCGGCTAACAGGCCCGGAGGCAGCCCCCACGTGGCCACGCTCGCGGCCAGGGCCACCCCCGCCAATGGATGGAGCAGGTACACCCCGTAACTCAGCCTGCCAGCCCAGGCGCCGACCGCGCGCAACCAGCCCCAGGGCGGACGAGCCTCGGCCGTGCCCACCAGCACCAACGCAAATCCCATTGCGGCCACCAGGCTCAACTGACCGTGCAGCCATTGATGTCCGCGCCATGATTCCAAGGCCTGATAGGCCAGCAGGGCTGCTGCGAACAGTGCGCCCCCCGCCAGCCACCAGGCGTGGCGCGGCCGCACACTGGCGTGGCCCGCGCGGGCCGAATCCACCTGGCGCCAGGCCCACACCCCGAGCAAAAACTCCACCAGAAGGCCGGGCAGGTGGTGTACCAGCAGATAGGGCAGGTTCTGCCCGGCCACATCGGCCAACAGGGCCATGGCCAAGCGCGCGCCCAGCGCCAGTGCCCCCACGCCCAGCCACAGGGGTACCACCCAGCCCCGGTCGGCAGCGCCGCGGTTCAGCCAGGCCATCGCCGGTACGAAGGCATAGAAGGCCACCTCCGCCGGCAGGCTCCAGAAGGGCGGGCTGTAGTAGAACGCCATCTCGCGCGACTGCACATGCAGCATCAGCAAGTGCTCCAGGCCGTAGAGCAGCGGCGCACCCTGGTGCCACTTCCACGCCATGTACAGGCCCAGCGCCACCAGGTAGGCCGGGTAGATGCGCATCAGGCGCCGAACCGCATAGGGGGCCAGGGGCACGGGCTGGCGTCCCAAAAGGTGGGGCGCGAACACGAATCCGCTGATCACGAAGAACACATCCACCCCGGTGAAGGCGAAGGCGGTGAACGCGTTGTGACCGCCCAGCAAGGGCGCCCAGTGCGTTGACAGCACCATCAGGGCCGCCACCCCGCGCCAGGCCTCCACCGCCCACAGGCTTCCTTCGTTCCCGCGGTCCACACCCGGCATTCCTTGCATCACGGTCATCCTGCCCGGCTCAGTTGCCCGCCTGGCCCCAGACCAACAGGGCATCCGCGTTCCGGACCACCCACATGTCGCCCTGGCGCGCCACCAGCCCGTCCGCTGCCAACCGCTGCAGCACACGGGTCACGCTTTCCCGCGTGGTGTTGAGCTGCCAGGCCAGCTCGGCGTGCGTGGGCAGCTTCAGTTCCCCATCCTGGCCGCCGCAGCGCCAGTGCAGCCAGGCCGCCAGGCGTGCCGGCACCGAATGGATCGACAGCACCCGCTGCATGCTTTGCATGTCGCACAACCGCCGGGCCAGGGTCTGCGCCACCGGCCAGGCCAATTCAGGGCGTCTCAGCAGTTCCAGGGCATCCGGGCGTTCCAGCACCCCCACCGCGGTCCCGCTGCTGCCGGCCATCCACACCGGCGCCGCTGCGCCGGCGGCCAGCAGCTCGGCCAAGCCGAAGGGCTCGTTCACCTCTGCCGTAGCCAGCACCACCTCCCGCCCGTCGCTGGCCTCTTCGACGGACTGCATCACGCCGCTGAGCACAACGCCCAGCCCCTGGAAGCCCGACGTGCCGCTCAGCACCTCCCGCCGGCGCAGTGAAACCAGGCGCATGCGTTCGGCCACGGTGCCCAGCGACACCGCCGGCACATCCGCGAACAGCGGGCACTGGACGAGGACGGCCAGGGAAACGGGCATCCCGAAAGCCTATCATCTCGCCCCGATCCACCGCGCCCCGCATGTGATGGCCAACACATCCGGGTTCAGATAGCGGGCGCCAAGGCCCCGGGGATTCCCTAAACTCAACGGTATGAACATCCCGGGTCTGCCCTCGGGTCGATGGACCGTCGCCCCATGGATTGCACTGCTGTGCTGGTGCGGTCTGTTGCTGGGCGCCGTGACCCCGGCCCGGGCGGAGCATCCGGTCGTGGGCCGGGTCGCCCTGGCCGTCGGGGCCATCCACCGGATCGCGGCCGATGGCCAGCGTGTGCCTGTCAAGCAGGGCGACGCTCTGCGCGAACGGGACCGCATCGTCACGGGCGCGGATGCGCTGGCGATGATCGTGTTCTCCGACCAGGCACGCTTGGCCCTGCGGCCTGATTCCGATGTGCTGATCAAGGCCTACCGGATCGACCCCTCGGGCGTTGCCACCCAGCTCGACCTTGAGCTGCTCAAGGGCACCGTCCGTCAGATTTCCGGCAAGGGCGCCCAACTTCAGCCCGAGCGTTACCGGCTGAACACACCCATTGCCGCCATCGGCGTGCGCGGCACCGATTTCCTGGCCAGTGCCGAAGCCGGCACCGTGCGCACCTATGTGCACGAGGGCACCATCGTGATCCAGCCGCCGGCCAGCGATTGCCCGAGACTGGCTGCGTGCCCCATCTGGGCGGCCTCCAACGCCGGCGACGCCGGGGCCCTCCTGCAGATTCAGGCCGGCGGTCAGATCCGCCGCCTCTCGGTTGACACCGATGAGGTTGAGCGCATCTTCGGGGTGCGGGTGGCCGCTGCCCGCGCCGCATCCGCCCGTACGATGGCGGCCCAGGGGCCGGCGGGTACCGGCGCCGGGGCCGGCTCGAGTGGTTCCGTAGCGGCTGCAGGTCCTTCTGGCGCGCCCAGTGGGGATGGTGCCCCGACTCCCTTCGTCGCTGCGGCTGTGCCTTCCCCGATGGATCCAGGCGCTGGCGCCGCTTCCGCGACCACAGGCGGTACCACGGCCTCACCCACCCTGACCCAAGGGCCTCATTTTGGTAGCCTTGCGTCCCTGGGGCGCAACAGCGCTCTGGTGACAGCCGTGGTCCAGGTGGCCGCAACCGCTGCGCCCCCCGGCGCCGCGTCACCGGGCGCCACCACTGCTGCGCCACCCGGCACCACCGCGCCTGGCACCACCACCGCCACGCCCCCGGCCCTGTTGCCCCTACCCAAGGGTTTGGTCTGGGCAGCCTCCAGCATCCCCGCCCCGGCCAGCGCCAACGGCGTCAACAGCGCCGCCTTCCCCCTCTTGGTGCCAACCAGTCAGGCCATGGTGAACCGGCAGGTCACCGTCGGTGAAATCGGCCTCTACAACCTGTGGCGCGACGCCACCGCCACCACTTTCCCCGCGTATGGCGGTCAGTTCAGTTTCGGCCTGGCGGCCGCGCAGGCGCTCTACATCCCGCCGGTGGGGGCAGCGGTGGCGGCTGATGTCTCGCAAGCCCGTCTGGACGTCAATTTCTCGGCCGCCACTTTCAGCACCTACCTGCGCTTGGGCGGCGGCGCCGTGCCCCAGGGTGAACTGTCCGTCGCCGGCCAGATTACCGCCAGCGGCTTGTTGCGCGGGCAGGCTGCCGCCACGGGTCAGTCTGTCTCAGGGGCGCTCACCTTTGACGGGCGCGAAGCCGGTTACAGCTTCAAGGCCAGTGCTGGCGCCGGCCTGTTCCAGGGCATCACGCTGTGGGGTCTGGCCGAAGGTGTGGCCGGCCCCACCATCGCCACGCCGGCCACCGCCCTTCCCCCGGCTGCAGCATCGGTAGCGTCCGGTCCGGCCTTGTCTTCGGGCCTACAAGCCCAGTTGCTGCCGCTGCCCACCCAACTGGTGTGGGGCCGCTCCACCTTTGCATCCGCCACCAGCCCTTACACCCTGCCGGTGCCCTATGAGCAGGCATCAGCTGGCCGTCAGGTCACCGTGGGTGAATTCGGCGAATACGCCCTGTGGCGTGCCGGCGGCTCCAGCCTGGCCACGGGCTTGAAAGGCGAGTTCACCTTTGGCCTTTCAACCGCCCAAGCTTTCTTCACGCCTGCCGGTGCCGCCGCGCAGGTGGCCACTGTCCAAGAGGCCAGCCTCACCGCCAACTTCAGCACTGCCGTCTTCAGCACACGCCTCGTCCTGGGTGGGGGCGCGGTGCCCACGGCCACCCTGGAAGCTGCGGGCCGCATCAACGACCAGGGCATCTTCACCAGCCTGAAGGCCGACGGCAGTCAGTCAGTGGCAGGTGCCTTTACCGTCAACGGCCAGGAAGCCGGCTACCTGTTCCGTCTGGCCACCCAGGGTGGTCAATTCCAGGGCATCACCCTGTGGGGTCGTCGGCCATGAGGTGGTGGCCCGGTGCATCGGCCCAGCCCCTGTGGGCCGTGGCCCTGATCGGTGCCCTGGCGGCGCTCTTGGCGGCTCTGCTGCATTCGCTGGCCCCCGTCCAACGGGCCGATCAACGCCTCCATGACGCCGTCCTGTCAGCCAGCACGGCCCGGCCCACGCCAGCTGAACTGGTCTTGGTGGACATCGACGAACAAAGCCTGGCCCTCTTGGGCCCGTGGCCCTGGCCCCGCACCGTGCTGGCCCAGATGAGCGAACGGCTGCGCGGGCAGGGCGCCGCCCTGCAAGTGTGGGACCTGCTGCTGGCCCACCCCACCCCCGCCGATGCGGCTGTCGAGCCCATTCTGGCCCGCCGTGACGTGCTGTTCGGCCAAGTGCCCGTCATTGACGCCAACGTCCTCACCCCGCCCAAGGAAGGCCAGCTCAAGGGCAGACCCCAAGGCGAGGGCGGCCTGCCGTGTAGCCTTCATGCCCCCGTCACCGGTTATCTGGGCCTCAGCCCCACGCTGTCCCAGGTGCAGGTCGGTCACATCGCAGCCCGCCCGGCCAGTGACGGTCGGTTGCGCGCGTTGCCCGCCGTCATCTGCCACGAAGGGCAGGCCCTGCCGCAATTGGCCCTGGCCGCGGCTGAACTGGACGACCCCACCGGGACTTGGTCGGTGGAACCGGCGCGCCTGGGTGCTGAAGGCCAAGTGTGGCGACGGGGCCGCTGGGCCTTTGCGGTGGATCGGGACGGCTGGCTCACCATCCCCTACGACCGCCCCCACCGCCAGTGGCCCGTAATCCGCGCCGAGCAACTGCTGGACCCCGAAGCTGCACTGCCACCCTTGAAGGGCCGAGTGG
>VFQS010001091.1_pt1 | contig 26249 bp, 19 predicted proteins | sample 3512361 | NCBI WGS metagenome assembly VFQS01 (sample SAMN10412375, study PRJNA504923) | tailings metagenome | isolation source: Relicate 1 Philex TSF3 active mining | place: Philippines
TCAGCAAAACAGGTGCTATGCATGTACTGGCCGTGTCTGGCCTGCACGTGGGCATGGTAGCCTGGTGCCTGACCTGGGTGCTACTGAAAATACCGGGCAAAGGCCAGAGCTGGACGATGGTACGCGTACTCGCTCAATTTGCAGGGGTGTGGGCGTATGTGCTGATTTGTGGGGCAGGTCCCTCGGTAGTACGGGCCGGGCTTATGTTTAGTTGGTACCTGGCAGGAAAAACCCTGGGCAGGCCCAGCAATATCTGGAATGCCTGGTTTGGTTCGGCTTTCCTGCTCCTGTTGTACGAACCCCAATGGCTTTTCGATATAGGTTTTCAGCTTTCCTATCTGGCTGTAGGGGGCATCGTACTCTTGGAGCCTTTGATTTCCAGGGGTATGAATCCTTCCCAGCGGGTGGTGGAATATTTCTGGAAGCTCACTTCGGTCGGACTTGCGGCTCAACTCGCCACAGGTCCTTTGAGCGTGTATTATTTTCATCAATTCCCTCTGGGGTTTTTGTTGTCGGGCTGGGTGGCGGTACCGTTGGGGGCCGTGATACAGGCCCTGGGCATGGCCGTAGGTCTTTTTGGGGGGATTCCGTTTATCCCGGAGGGGTTGGGGACGCTGTTGGGACTTAGTATAGCCGCGATGTATGGCGCGCTGGAGTGGATCGCGAGGCTACCGGGACAGTGCGTGGAAGGGCTGTGGCTATCGCTTGCGGGGCTTTGTTGGGGCTACGCATTGCTCGCCTCTGCCGTCAGGCTAAGCCTGGCTTTTAGCAAACGATGGGCGTGGATATGCCTGGTGCTGCTCCTGGCCGGGGCTGCCGGGCGTACCGTGCAGGCTCATCGCGCCAATCGTCGCGCTGAAGTGATCTGCTATGGCATACAGGGAGCATCCGCGCTGGAGTTTTGGCAGGGCAGAAAGGTCGCTGCTTGGTACGAAGGCCCGGAGGGTAAAATCCTGGACCAATGCACCAACTTGCACATCCAATACGGGAACCTTTCCTTTGCGCCTCCGGCGAGACCACAGTCCCTGCACGGCCTGGCTTTCACAGGGACTCTCATCGCCTTTCGTGGCCTGCGCTTCTTTATTTGGGACGGCCGGGCCCGGACCCTGCCGCCTCCGGGTGCCGACTACTGGATCCTACGCGGGAATCCTTACTTACCCCCCAAAGGCCTGGAGGGTCGGCTGCCCAAAAAGGGCGTCGTCATAGACGGCAGCAATGCCCCGTCCCGCGCCAGCTTTTACCTGCGCTGGTGCAAATCGCAAGATATCAGGGCGCATTATACCCTGGAACAGGGCGCCTGGCGCTTGCAGGCACCAGCGCTATTTTCAGAGGCGCATTAACTCCCTTTTGCCATGAAATACAACCTTGATCCCACGCCTTATTTTTCCCCAGGCGAACGCCGGGCCGCCCTGCTGCTGCTGGGCATAAGCATCCTGCTCTTCGCATGGCCCGACGCATGGCTTGCCCCAAATCCTGACCCAGGGCCATGGGGTGCGGAGGAGGAGGCCTGGCTAAACCAAAAGTTGGATACGCTTCGGTTCGCAGAAAATAAAAAGACCCCTGTAGGGTCCTCCAAAGCTACACTCCGCCCCTTTAATCCCAACCAAGTAGAGGAACAGGGCTTGCGACAGATGGGGCTGCCCCCCGGATTAGCCAAAAATTGGGGCCGCTATGTGGAAAAAGGGGGGCGCTTCCGAAAAACAGAGGATATCCGAAAACTATACGGTATGACAGAGGTCTGGTTTGAACGCCTGAAACCTTTCATCCGTCTGCCCCAGCACGTAGATACTTTGCCGTCGCCTGCCCGGACTACTTCGCTGCCGCAGGAAAAACGCCCTTGCCGCCCGCTGGCTATCAATGCCGCTGATTCGGCAGAGTGGGAACGGCTGCCGGGTATCGGCCCTACCTTGGCCGGCCGTATCGTCCGGTTTCGGGAGCGGCTGGGCGGATTCGTACAGATCGCCCAAGTGGGGGAAGTATATGGGTTGCGGGACTCCGTGTTTCAGGTGCTGTCGCCTTGTCTGGAACTCTCCGGGCCTGTCCGGAAGCTGCCCCTCAATAGGGCCGGACTGGAAGAACTGGGGGCTCACCCTTACATCGGATATAAACTGGCCCGGGCAATGATAGCCTACAGGACACAACACGGCCCTTTCCGCACAGTCGAGGATTTACTGGCCATCCCTGCTATCCCCGCCGAAAAAATCCCGCAATGGGCGCCCTACCTCGAGGTGAACTAACGCCACTCTAACTTCCTAGAGCCTTCCCAATAAGTCTAATAGGAGCGGGATACAAAATGAAAAGAGGCTTCGAGATGTATTTGAATGTTAAAATTTCGAAAACCAATGCAAAAGAACCAAAAAAAGGCTTTTTATTTGGAAAAAAAGGTTTAATTCCGTTCCTTCGCCTAAGTGTAACAAGTACACTAAACAGGGGACTTGTTGCGAGGGGAATCATCACGGGGTCAAAAAGACTTTTTTTGCCCACACTTTGCCTTTTTGATTCATCTAACCAGGTTAGACTCTCTCAAAAAGATTTTGGGTGGATAAAAAATAACTCTTTTCCCTCCTCCCTGAGCCCTCGCCATAAGTCATTATTTCGCTGGTTGCCGCCCCTACCGTGCAAAAGGCAAAAGAGGAAGGGAGCATTCATCCTCGTCGACCCCCTCCCGCAAGGCTGGCGCAAGCAGCGAGGATGCCACCTGCCGCACACTTGAGCAGATACGATGAGTCATTTTGATACTTTTTTTAAGTCGGCCTTCACGGTTGACAACGTAATCTTCGGTTTTGATGAGGGCGACCTCAAAGTCCTGCTCATCAAGCGCGGGGAGGAGCCCTATCTCGGATATTGGGCTCTGCCAGGCTACTTTGTCTATCCCGATGAAGACCTCGACACGGCTGCGCAGCGGGTCCTGTTCGAACTCACGGGGCTGCGCAACGTATATCTCGAGCAGGTGCATACGTTCGGAGAGGTTGACCGTCATGCCTTCGGACGGGTCATCACCGTGGCCTATTTTTCTCTCATCAAAATCAGCAATTATTCTCTGCAAGTGGCTTCTATTGCGCTGAAGGCCAAGTGGCATTCGATTTCGCAAATTCCTGCTCTCGGTTTCGACCACCGGCAAATCCTACAAGCGTGTTTCAACCGGCTGAAGTGGCTGGTGCGCTCCCGCCCGGTCGGCTTCGAATTGCTGCCCCCCAAGTTCACCCTGACGGAGCTGCAACATCTCTACGAGGCTATCCTGGAGACGGAACTCGACAAGCGCAATTTCAGAAAAAAAATCCTGTCTATGGGCTTCCTGATTGACCTGGGGGAAACCCAGGAAGGCGTGGCCCACCGCCCAGCACGCCTGTATATGTTCGACGAACGCCGCTATCAGGAACTTTTAGAGGAGGGGTTCTCCTTTGAATTAAAAGAAACACGCAAAAAAGAGCCACTCAAAAAACAGGAAAAAGCCCTCTGAGCACATCTAGCCTTTTCCTCCCATACTTCAAGTCTTTTTTGTACCTTTGCAGCCGTTTATCCGGCCTGCCGCTCTTAACTATTTTGGCCTGTATTCGTTAAACGAAGGGACAAGACTAAGCAAAATCATGAAAAACATCCGCAATTTCTGCGTCATCGCGCACATCGACCACGGGAAAAGCACCCTGTCCGACCGCCTGCTCGAATATACCCAAACTATTGACAAGCGTCAAATGGTGGACCAAGCCCTGGATAACATGGACCTCGAACGCGAACGCGGGATCACCATCAAGAGCCACGCCATCCAGCTGTACTACAAACACTCCGACGGCCAGACGTATACCTTCAACCTGATCGACACCCCCGGCCATGTGGACTTCTCGTACGAGGTCTCCCGCTCTATCGCCGCATGCGAGGGGGCCCTCCTCCTCGTAGATGCTACTCAGGGTATCCAGGCCCAGACCATCTCCAACCTCTATCTGGCCATCGACCACAACCTCGAAATTATACCGGTACTGAATAAAATCGATATGGAAAATGCCATGATCGACGAAGTGTCGGAGCAAATCATAGATCTTATCGGCTGCAAAAAAGAAGATATCGTCCTCGCCAGCGGCCGCACCGGCCAGGGAGTAGACGATATCATGCGCGCCATCGTAGATCGCATCCCGCCGCCGGTCGGCGAGCCCGAAGCACCGCTGGAAGCACTGATCTTCGACTCTGTATTCAACTCCTTCCGCGGGGTGGTCGTCTATTTCCGAATCCTCAACGGAACGCTGCGCAAAGGGGATAAGGTCCGCTTTTTCCATACGGGCAAAGACTACCTTGCCGATGAGGTAGGTATCCTGCAGATAAACCAGGTGCCCAAACAAGAACTGCGCGCCGGCGACGTGGGCTATATCATCACCGGTATCAAAATATCCAAGGAAATAAAAGTGGGCGATACCATAACCCTGCTGGACAATCCCTGCAAACAGGCTATCAAAGGCTTCGAAGATGTGAAGCCCATGGTCTTCGCCGGTATTTTTCCTGTGGATAATGATGACTTCGAAGATCTGCGCGACAGCCTGGAAAAACTACAACTCAATGATGCGTCCCTGGTGTTTGAACCGGAAACTTCCGTCGCCCTGGGGTTCGGCTTCCGCTGTGGCTTCCTGGGGATGCTTCACCTCGAAATCGTGCAGGAACGGCTCTCCCGTGAATTCAACATGGAGGTAATCACCACCGTACCGAACGTATCGTACAACGCAGCTACCACAAAAGGGGAGCACATGGTCGTGCGCACACCTTCCGACCTGCCCGATCCTTCTCGTCTCGAATACGTAGAGGAGCCCTATATCCGCGCTCAAATCATCACCAAACCGGAATACATCGGTACGATTATGACCCTGGCTATGGAAAAGCGGGGCCTGCTCATCCGACAACATTATCTGACCACCGACCGGGTCGAGCTGACCTTCGAATTGCCCCTGGCTGAAATTGTCTTCGATTTCTACGACCGCTTGAAATCTATCTCCCGGGGCTATGCTTCTTTCGATTATTACATGATCGACTACCGCCAGTCAGATTTGGTGAAAATGGATATCAAGTTAAACGGTGAAAATGTAGATGCACTGTCAGCACTCGTTCACCGCGATAAGGCAGAGGCCTTCGGACGACAGATCTGCAAGCGCCTCCGCGACTTACTGCCCCGACAGCAGTTCATGATCGCCATCCAGGCTGCCGTCGGAGCGAAAATCATCGCCCGGGAAACTATTTCCGCCCTGCGCAAAGACGTGACCGCCAAATGTTACGGCGGCGATATTACCCGCAAGCGGAAACTTCTGGAAAAACAAAAAGAAGGCAAAAAGCGCATGCGCCAAATCGGCAGCGTAGAGGTCCCCCAAAAGGCATTCCTCGAAGTGCTTAAACTCAAAAACTAAAAGAGGGTTGTTGCGAGAGGTCAGGGCAACACCTACTTCCCCCTCGCCAACCGAGTATATGCCATATATCAGAAACGCCTCGGCAGGATTCCCTGCAGAGGCGTTCTTGTTTTAAGTGTTTTTTTTTGAGCAAGACCTCCCGATTACATAGGAGGAGGGTGGCAATTTGCCACACGGAGGGGGGAAACCAAAAAGGCTAAATCCTGCGCCCGCGGGGAGCCATGTTGTCTAAAGCAAAAATGATCCCACCGCCAATTACAAAGGAGCCTAAAACAATGTAAAGTACTAGCATGACCGACGATTTAAAAGAATATAAAAATGTAATGGCATTCGAACAAAACCCTGGGGGCTGTATGTCGATCGTTCAGGATTGGGTTTTGGCTGCACAGAAGGGCAGCACGAAGTCAGGTTCGACGTGGGATGTGTTTGGTACGCCTCGTCGGCGCGATATGTTCATTGTTGAATCCGGCTTTTCCTCAGATCAAGTACGAAATTAGAAAAAAAATCATCCTGTAATCAAAAGGCTTCTATTTTTTTGAAAAAAAATTCAAAAAAAATAGAAGCCTTTTGAAAAACTTGTTCTAATGGGCTGGGCGAGAGGGAAAAGTGTTTTTGACCCTCGATGTTCCCCTTACAACAAGTCTATTGTCAACCAGGTACTTGTGTTCTATAAATCGGAGATTTGCTCCGTTATCCCAGCGGGGTAGCTCCCTTTTTGCGGAGTTCCAGGCACGCAATTTCAGGCAGTATCCCCACCCGGCCGGGGTAGCCCAGGAACCCTAGCCCCCGGTTCACGTAAAGGTATTGTTGATCTTTCTGATACAACCCGGCCCACTGCTTGTAGAGGTACTTGATTGGGCTCCACTTGAGCCAGCCGGGGATTTCGACACCGAATTGCATCCCGTGGGTATGGCCGGAAAGCATGAGCCGAATATCGGGGTGATCTTTGTTGACCTGTACGTCCCAGTGAGAGGGATCGTGTGATAAAAGTACTTTAAAATCAGCGGTTTCTGTACCTATGCTGGCCTTTTTCAAGTCGCCGTGGCGGGGAAAACGCAAATGAGCGGAGTAGTTTTCCACACCAATGACTGCCAGGCGGGTATCGCGGATATCGAGTACCCTGTTTTCGTTCAGGAGCAAATCCCAGCCCAAACGGCGGTGCATGTCCTTGAGCGACTCAAAATTGGCCGTTTTGGCTTCAGGGGTAGGCCACTCGACGTAGTCGCCGTAATCGTGATTGCCCACAATAGAATAAACACCGTGGCGGGATTCAATTTTGTCGAAAACGTCGAGGAAAGGCAGCATCTCGTCGGCGCGCTCGTTGACCAGGTCGCCTGTGAAAAAGACGAGGTCCGGCTTTTGGGCATTGATGAGGTCAATGGCTGTTTTTACCGGCTCTTTAAAGGTGAAGCTTCCAGAGTGGATATCGGATATCTGTACGATTTTTAGTCCGTGCAACGCATCGGGCAAGTCGTCGAATTCGAGGGGAGTATAGAATAGTTTGTACCGATAGGCATTCCGTATCATCCCGTAGGTGAGGGAGAAAAACGGGATGCTCCCTATGAGCACTCCAAATTGCGTCAGGAAGCGCGAACGGGAACTGCTGAAATTGGTTCGCGCACCCACGCGCTCCAGGGTCCACTGCACTGCCCGCCGCACATCGTCAATAGCCAGAAAGGGCAAGACGAGCATTTTGGACATATAGGCAATGAAAATGAACGTGCGCAAGTAAGTGTGGGCATTCCGGTTCCAGCTGTCGCCATCCAGGTAGTTGTATGCAAAAAAATAAGCCAGTACAACCAGGGGTATAGACCAGAACAGCGCGTACGCTGCCGTTCTTGCCGGTGCCCCCCAGGTCTGCCCCAGAATCCGAAGTGCCTGGAAGCTGTACAGGTCAATGACCAGCAAAAACCCCATCATAATAAATAGTCGCATCATAAGTACGTGCAATTTTCTTGTTTCTTAACAAGATGCAGGGTGTACGATTCAGTCTTCCTACCTTTGGGGGAAAAAATATTCCGACCATGCTTCCAGATATCCCTCATTGGCCCACTACTGCCTACAGCGGCGCTTTCTTCCTGATCGCCGGCCCCTGTCTCATCGAAGGCGAAACGATGGCGATGGACATTGCCGGCCACGTCTCCGAATCTTGCCGACGTATGGGGATCCCCTATATCTTTAAAGGCTCTTATCGAAAGGCCAACCGCTCCCGGGCGGATTCCTCTACCGGTATCGGCGACGAAGAGGCGCTCGAGATACTGGCGAAGGTCCGCGCACATTTCGGCATCCCCGTGACGACAGATATTCACGCCGATGAAGAAGCGGCCCTGGCCGCCCGCTACGTGGATATACTCCAAATCCCGGCTTTCCTGTGCCGCCAGACCAGCTTGCTGACCGCAGCGGCAAAGACAGGCAAAATCGTCAATGTGAAAAAAGGACAGTTTATGAGCCCCGAAGCTATGCAGTTTGCCGTGGAAAAAATACGCCAGGCGGGCAACCCGCGCGTTATGCTAACAGAGCGGGGAACTACGTTTGGGTATCAGGACCTGGTCATTGATTTTCGGGGTATCCCGCTCATGCGCTCCTTCCAGGTGCCGGTAGTGCTGGACTGTACGCACTCGCTGCAACAACCCAATCAGGCGAGCGGCGTGACCGGCGGGCGCCCGGCTCTTATCGAAACCGTTGCCAAAGCAGGTATCGCGGTAGGGGCCGATGGGCTCTTTATAGAAACGCACCCCACGCCTGAAACGGCAAAATCCGATGGAGCCAATATGCTTCCGCTGCATCGCTTGGAACCCATGCTGGAACGCCTGCTCCGCATCCGCCAGGCGCTTAATGGATAGACTTGCCCGCGGACTCAATAAACTGCTATATGAAATATTGTTTTGTCGTTTTGTCCACTTGCCTTATCGCGCTGTTGCCCTGTACCTCCTCCGCTCAGGAAAAGTCACAGTGGAAACGCATCCTGAATGAGGCACACCCGCTACCGGACTCTATCTGCCTGCTTAGCATAGGCTTTCCCGGACCTTATACCGTCGAGAACTGGCCCTCAAATGCCGTACTGGTAGAGGCTGTACTGGAAGTGGACAACGCACCAGAGGGCGTTTTTCTGGAATTCCTGAAAAGAGGCCGCTATGCCTGGAAACTGCAGTGCGACGGACTGGAATGCCTACTCAGCTTCCCTAACCGATCGCTGTCGTCAGCCCGAACTTCACAGGGCGTTATTCAGGAAAAGCTGAGCGTTCGGATTTTTATACCGGAAAATTTTGAAAAGGCCGGGGATCATCTCTGGACGAAAATAATCAAGCCCTAACTCGAAAGGCATGTCCCATTCGACCCAAATCGAAGTCGCTCTGCTACCTGCCGAAGCGCACGACGAAAGGATGGTTTTAGAAAAAACCGCCGCCGCCCTGCAGGTTTTACCGGAAGATATCAAAGGCTTGCGCGTGGATAAAAGATCGGTGGACGCACGGGGAAGCCGACCCGTGGTGCGCCTGCGCGTAACCGTATCGCTGGAAGCCCCCTTCGCACCGGAACCCGCCCTGCTCAAGGATCTACACTCCGTGGACGACAAGCGGAAAGCTATTGTCATAGGCACAGGCCCCGCTGGCTACTTCGCTGCCCTGGAACTGATTGCACAGGGTATCAAACCTATCCTGTTTGATCGGGGCAAAGACGTGCGCGCCCGCCGGCGCGACCTGCGCGCCATCCAACAGTTCGGTACCGTCCCGGCCGATTCCAACTACTGCTTCGGAGAAGGCGGCGCAGGCACCTACTCCGACGGGAAACTCTATACCCGCTCCCACAAGCGCGGTGCATTGGACAAAGCCATGCGCTTGCTCGTTGAACACGGCGCCAACCCGGACATCCTGGTGGATGCACATCCGCACATCGGCTCCAATAAATTGCCCCAAATTGTAGCCAATATCCGCGAAACCATCCTGCACCACGGCGGGGAAATCTATTTTGGCAGTACCGTGACCGACCTGATCCTGCACAAAGGCCATGTAAAAGGAGTACAGGTGAATGCACGGGAGGAATACCTTGCCGAGGCCGTTGTCCTGGCGACGGGCCATTCTGCCCGGGATGTGTATGAACTGCTCCATCGCCGGGGCATCCGGCTGGAAGCCAAGCCGTTCGCCTTGGGCGTGCGCGCGGAACACCCCCAAGGGTTGATTGACGAAATTCAGTACCGACAGTCGCCCCGGGAAAGGGACTTGCCGGCCGCCAGCTATAAATTGGTGGCCCAGGTAGAGGGGCGCGGGGTGTTTTCGTTTTGTATGTGCCCCGGCGGATTGGTAGTGCCCGCCGCCACCTCACCCGGGGAAATCGTCGTCAACGGCATGTCCATGTCGCGACGGGATTCCCCGTATGCCAATTCCGGAATTGTCGTGGCCATAGAGGTAGAAGACCTGGCTCCCTACGCCCGCTTTGGGGTTTTTGCCGGCCTCGCCTTCCAAAAGGAGGTGGAACAGCGGATGTTTCAGGCCGGCGACGGTAGCCAGAAAGCCCCCGCCCAACGGCTGACCGACTTCGTATCGGGAAAAGTTTCTACGCATTTGCCAAAATGTTCGTACATTCCCGGACTATTCGAAGCGCCTCTGCACCAGTTGTTACCGCCATCTGTCTATAAACGTTTGCAGTTGGGACTGCGGGATTTTGATAAAAAAATGCCCGGCTACCTGACCAGCGAAGCAGTAGCCGTCGGTACGGAAAGCAGAACCAGCGCCCCGGTACGGGTACCTCGTAACCCCGTAACCCTCATGCACCCGGATATAGAAGGGCTGTTCCCCTCCGGAGAAGGCGCGGGTTTCGCAGGGGGTATTCTTTCTGCCGCAATGGACGGCCAAAATGTAGCCAGGGCCGTATCGGCTTTTTTTAAAGTACACTCTACAGCAACTTGATTCAACTATGAAAGATATACTCGATTTGTTTGGCCGCCTCTTCCTGGGGGCCCTGTTCCTCTACGAGGTGGTGGATTTTATTTTCTATGCCGATGCCATACAGGAAAAGATGACCCTGTATGGCCTCACCTGGCGGCAGGACCTGCTGCTGAATGGCGCCATCCTCTGTATGCTCCTGGGAAGTGTACTGGTTCTGATCGGCTATCGGTCCAGTTTCGGGGCATTCCTGCTCCTGACCTATTGGCTACCGGTCAGCCTTATCGTCCATGCCTTTTGGAGCTACCCGGACGCAGAGCAGCGCGAACAGTTCGAACAACTGATGAAGAACCTCGCTATTTGTGGCGGACTGCTCCTCGTCTTGGTCAATGGTTCGGGGAGGTTCTCTGTAAAACGTTTATTTTCAACCGTAAAAGTTTAGAATAGAGTGGTTTCGACGGGCAGCAAGGGGACGTTTTACGCAACCTTGGGAAGCGCTCTTTTTCCGCGCTGAACCCCCGCTAACCTTCCCAACGCATTTAACAATATGCGCACAAAACATTGTTTTAAATCTTAATGTGAAAAATTGGGTTTGTTTAAAAAAGTATTAAAAAATAAGCCGAAATGCTTACCTTGCGCGGGAATATTGTTTCTAAAAAATAAAAACAGCAGTGCTTAAAGCCATCATTGTAGAAGATGAACCGCTGGGGCGTACCAACCTCAAAAGCATGATTCGCCAGTACTGTCCGGATGTGGACGTGATTGGGGAAGCAGGCAGCAATGCAGAAGGCTTGGAACTTTTAAAAAATATCCAGGACCGACCGGACATTGCATTTCTGGATATCAAACTTCCGGACGGCCTCGTGTTCAAACTGCTGAACCAAATCGCTGCTATAGACTTTGAAGTGGTGTTCGTCACCGCATGGCAAGAATTTGCCATCAAAGCCTGCGAGTACAGCTCGATCGGGTATATTCTAAAACCGATTGACCCCGATGCCTTGAAAGAGGCGGTAGCCAGGGTTCGCTCCCGCGCTGCCAACCAAATTGAAAAAAGACTGGATATTTTCAATAGTTTCTACCATAACCCGAACGCTTTTTCCAAAATGAGCGTTTCTGCCGTGGATGGGATTTATTTCGTCAATATCCGCGATATCGTCCGCTTTGAAGCGGAAGACAACTACACGCATATTTTCTTGAACAACAACGAGCGGATTACTGCTTGTAAAACGATCAAGTCGTACGAGGACCTTTTGGGCCCCATGAATTTTTTCAGGGTGCACAAGCGCTACATGATCAACTTGAACTACATGAGAAAGTATATCCGCGGCGACGGAGGGTACGTTATCATGGAGGACAGCACCGAAATCGAGGTGTCCCGCCGCCGTCGGGCACCGTTCATAGAGTTACTGCGCCGTTTGCAGGGGGGGCGCCAGACAGAATAGCCTCCGCTCATACCTGATACTGTACTAGAAGTCTTATAATTGCGTATATTTCCGAGAGCTTCAGGTCTGCTTTTTTACCCACAAACCGATTAAATGTATATATCATGGAAAAAAACACAAAAGGCAATAAACTCGAAGAAGTCAAGAAAAACCTGAAACCCGTCAAAAAAGAAGATATGAAAAAAATCAAAGGCGGTAAAGGGAAAAACTGGTACAATGGCTGTACCGATATCATCCCTCAATAAGGGTTTCAACACTTCCCGACCAGCCCTCGTCGAGAAGGGTCGGCATGTCCTCGTCCAAAACAGCCCCGTCGCTTTATACCGCCAGGCCGGGTCCACCCCTCCCGGGATAACAAACTAAAATTGTACCGTCAAATCATGGCTCTGGCAGGCAGCGATCTTACATATATATCCATTGTCGAAAGTAACCTGGAGCAGGAACGTGAACCAAACCGGCGTTTGGCCCTCATCAACCAGCTCTCTTCTTACTATGTGTTCACAAATATAGAACGCACCCGCCGCCTGCTGCAAGAGGAAGATTCCATCCTGAGCGGAAGCGAATCTGCGCCCCGGTCCCCCAATTACTACATCCATCGGGCACTGCTGGAAAATCAGGCATACCGCTACGACCTGGCCGAAAAGTATTTCCAGGAAGCCATACGACTGGTAGATGAAGTCGGAGACGCCCGGATGCAGGCGGAAACCTATATAGATTACACCGGAACCTGTATCAATAACCGGCGTATGGACGAGGCGTCTGCCTATCTGGAAAAAGCCCGGCGCCTGCTGCGCATCTATCCCGATCCCATCCTGGAAGCGCGGATTATCTGCCGCGAAGGGTTCATACAACTGCATTATTCCAACTATTCCAGGGCAATAGAACTGCTCCTCGAAGCCGACAAGGAAATCATGGCCCAGCGCGAGTCGCATCTGGAAGTGAAAGATTACTACTTCCTGGTGCTGATCAACAGCGGCCTGGGGAATATCCACGAACGGAACGACGACCCGGACAGCAGCGTAAAGGCATACCGCCGAGCCGCCCAAACCGCAGAACGCTTCGGCATGTTGAGCCGTATGTCCTGGATTTATCTCAATATCGGGAACGGCTATCTGTCCATGGGCAAAATTGCCCAGGCTGCTTCCTTTTTTTCCAAAGTCATCCAATTGGACCAGGACGCCCACCCGGTATCTAAAGCGAGTGCATACGCCAACCTCGGCTTTTGTAGCCTGGAAAAAAAACAGTACAAACGGGCTCTTTCCCTGCTGGACGAGGCAGAGCAGATTTTTGACGAGGTAGAAGATACCGCTATTAAAAACTACGCCCAAATTGAATCGTGGCGCGGACTGGTGTTCGCCAAACTCGGCGAGTTCCACCAGGCGGAACAGCACTTCTTTAAAGCTATCGAATGGGCAAGACTGGAAGACGACTACAAACGACTGTCCGGTATTTTTCAGGATTTGGCCTCTTCTTACGCCCAACAGGACGATTTTAAACGCGCCTACGACTACCAACTCATGCACAGCAAATACGCCAACCGCTACACCGAGGAGGTGAACCACCGCAAACGCATGGAGCTGGAATACAAATACGAGGCCGAACAAAAGCAGCAGGAAGCGGAAATGCTCCGCTTGCAAGCTACCCGCCTTCAAATGAAAGCCCTGCGCGCCCAGATGAATCCCCACTTCATCTTCAACGCACTCAACTCCATACAGCACTATATCACTTCTTACGAAACCGAATCCGCCTCAAAGTACTTGGCTATGTTTGCCCGCCTCATGCGGCAAAGCCTGGATTACTCGGAACTTGAAATCATCTCCCTCGATAAAGAGGTCGCCTTCCTTCAGGATTACTTGCTGATCAACCAAAAACTGCGCTTTAACAACGGACTGCGTTTCGACGTCCAACTCGATGAGGAACTGGACGAGGATATCATCGGCGTGCCGACCATGATTGTGCAACCGTATGTGGAAAATGCTATCGAACATGGCTTGCGCACGAAAAACGAAGGTACTATCATCCTTCGCTTCGAATTGTTCGATAAAGATACCCTTCTCTGTATCGTCCAGGATAACGGTGTAGGCCGCGAAAATGCCCTTAAAAACCAACAGTCCGACAAGCGGTTCAAAAAACACCTCTCCCGCGGCACCAGCATTACGGAACAGCGCCTGCAACTCCTGGCCAGCAGCAACAAAGGCAGTGCTTTTGTACAAACCATTGACCTGAAAGACCCCTCGGGCCAACCCTGCGGTACCCGCGTCGAAATCAAAATTCCCATCATGGATATCCCTCTGGAATCCTGACCCGCTCAATTCCCTTTTTTCGCGCCAAAAAATATTGACATATTAAAAAAAAATAGTATATTTGCACTGTTTTCTCGTAGTAAGTTTGTTTGATCTTCCCGCACCTCTAGCATCTAGAGGTGCATTTTTTTTCCTTTTCCTAAAGGAAAATGTACGCTCCTTTTTCATTGCGCGCGCTTCCGTAAACAGTAGGTAAAGTTGCCCCAAAACAGGCGTATCATTGTGCATGTAGTTTTCTCATAGTATTATAATTTTTAACCCCTGCATTTGTCCTCCCAAAATGCAGGGGTTTTTTGTGGGCCAGGGCTTGTATCAATTCTCCTGTCGAACGACCACTTCAAACCATTGCTCCAGGCGGTTGCCCCGGTCATCTACTAGTGTGAGTTTGTGTTTTCCGGGCGGGGGCCGCAAGGCCATCTGGTGAAAAGTTTTCGTAAAGCCGAGATAAGTATCGCCGAGATGCCAATACACGGTGGCGTCCGGCAGGATGTGGGCGAGTTTAAAAACCGTCATAGAGCTTTCCCCGTCGAGATCGGTGGGCACGAAAATACGCGTTTGCCGCAGGGGATAAATCAATTGCATGGGCCTATCAGAACCGACAATACTGCTGCAATCAGGCCGAAAAGAGGGGGGAAAGGTGTAGCTAGGGTGTTTTTTCATGTAATAAAACGCCTCGAGGGCGGGCAATACCATTTGATTGCGGTGTGTCATTCGGCTCGGGGACTCACAGCCGGAATGCACCTGCCAGTTGCCTCCGGCATCGAGGTGTAGCCGCTGGCAGTAGGTGCAGGCAGGGGTTTTGGTGCTGCCCGAGGGTGCCCATGCGGTATCGCGGCGGCAATACGGCCCTGCAGGCCAACCGGAATCCCGGCAAACGGCGGTTTTAACGAGTGCATCGAAGGGCTTGGGAAACCAGGCGTTGCCGCCGGGGAGCAACCCAAAGAGCTCAAACATGAACGGGGCCGCAACCTGTGTGCCGACCAGGCCGGGCCGCCCTTCCCCATCGGCATTGCCGACCCAGACGGCAACGAGGTAATCAGGGGTAATGCCGATAGACCAAGCGTCGCGATAGCCAAAGCTGGTGCCGGTTTTCCAGGCTATGCGCCTACTGGATTGAAATACTTCCCAGTTTCCTTCAGAATCGGGTCGTTGTACTTCTTTCATAGCTTCTATGGCAAACCACAGTGCTCCGGCATCCATAAACGGGGCTGGTCGCTGTAGAGGCGTAGCTCCAACACGGCGCCTTTCATTCCGGGTATAGTACTCCAAAGGCCGGAAATCGGATGGGGCATAGCGGCTGTGGTTCCCCGGGAAATGGTTTAGCGTACGCGCCATAGAGGCATACACGCCGGCTACGTCCCATAAAGAGGCTTCAGCCCCCCCCAGGATAAGGGTCAGCCCGTAGTCCTCTGGCGGGCGGGTAATGGTGCGCAGGCCTATCTGTTGCAGTTGCCTGTGGAAGCGTGCGATGTCATAATCGCGCAGCAGCCGTACAAAAGGTATATTCAGAGATCGCGACAGCGCTTCGTCGGCAGCTACTAGCCCGTCGTGGTCGCGGTGGAAATTTTCGGGGCGGTAGCCATGTATGTTGGTAGGCACATCGTGGAGCAAACTCTTGGGCAGTATAAGACCTTCCTGAAGGGCCATGGTATAGAGAAAGGGTTTGAAGATACTTCCCGAACTTCTGGACGCAGAGATGATATCTACAGATACCCCGTGTGCCGCGCCTGCGTTGGGAGCGTTCCCGACATACGCGAGCACGCTCCCGCTTTCCACGTCCGCAATAAGGGCGGCCAGGTTGAAAATGCCGTTGTGCTTCAAAGTAGCTTGCCGGCGTTGGGCCACTTCAAGCGCTCGGGTTTGGAGCGCTGCGTCAAGTGTGGTGCGGATGCGCGGCGGCCCCCCGTCCCGGACAGATTTCTCAATCAGGTGCGGGGCCAGGCTGGGCAAAGGGAGGGGGGCCTCGGGCAACGGCTCGGCAAGGGCCAGCTCGAGGGCAGGGGCGTCAAGAAGGCCTTTCCGGGCTAAAGTGCGCAGGAGCCGGTTTCTTTTTTCCAGCAGGGGGCGGCGGTTTCGGCCGGGGTGCAGCAGAGACGGACTGTTGGGAAGTACCGCTAAAAGCGCACACTCCGCTTTGGACAAAAGACCAGGGGCTTTGCCGAAATAGCGCCAGGCAGCAGCGTCTATACCGACTACGTTCCCGCCACAAGGGGCATGGGCTGCATACAACCGCAAGATTTCCCGCTTGGAATAGCGCAGTTCCAAACGGGTGGCCAATACGATTTAAATGAGCTTCTGGGGGAGCGTCCTCGGCTTTTGTCCACGCGCCAACCGTACGACCTGCATACTGAGGGTGCTCCCCCCGCTGACGATGCGCCCGGCGCGCAGGTTCTGCCATACAGCCCGCGAAAACGCGATGGGGTCTATGCCCGGGTGGTAAAAGAAGCGCTTGTCCTCAAAGGCAAGAAGTGCTTCTACGTAATAGGAAGGTAAGCTGTCGGAGACCGGAAAGCGCCACTGCCCGTCAGAGGCAATGCGGGCAGATAGCAAACCCCCGTCGCGGTCTTCCAGGACGACGCTGTAGGGCACCCGAAATAAAGGCTTGGGAAGGCAGTACCCATAGGCCAACAGCAACGCGGTCAACCCACCCAACGCCCATTTGCGCGTACCCGAAAGGGCAGTTATTTTTTCTATGTAGGATACCAAAACAGGCCTCATCTATCTTTTTTTCTTTACCCCCTTGATAATGTGCTAAAAATAAAGCAATATTGTAGCGTTTTACAGCCTTGTTCTGTTTAGCAGGTTTTTCTTATTGCTCCGGTTGGATCCCCTTAATGAATCTTGCTACTCTGTTGAGGTGAATGTACCGGTTTTACCGGTCAACGCATTGTTTTTTTCTTTTTGTTTTTTTTATAATCAATTTTTTTTGTGATGAACATTTTTGTAGCAAAACTCGATTTCAGGACAGAGAGCGAAGACCTGAAAGAAGCCTTCGAAGCATTCGGTACGGTGGATTCGGCGAAAGTCATTATGGATCATGAAACCGGTCGCTCCAGAGGTTTCGCATTCGTCGAAATGCCCAATGACGACGAAGCACTGGCCGCTATTGATGGCCTGAACGAAACCCAACTGGACGGCGCGACGATCGTGGTCAAAAAAGCTGAGCCACGCAAGCCGGGCGGTGGTGGAGGTGGCGGGTTCAACCGCGGCCCGCGTCAGGGCGGCGGCGGTGGCGATTATCGCCCACGCGAATACCGCGACAACAACCGCAGTGGTGGTGGCGGTGGCGGCTACGGCGGCGGAAACCGGAACTTCAACCGCCGGGACAAATTCTAATCGGATGATTTCCTGAGGCAGCAGGGGACTTTTATTCCTGCCAAAAAATAAAGAGGGGCAGCGGCTTGTACCGTTGCCCCTCTCTTTTTTGCCTCTATAGACTATACTTGCGGCAAGGATACATCTGTGAGAGGACAAAAAGGCCCTTTTGCCCTCTCACAGATATACCTCGCCACAGGTCAGCTACCCTTCCATACCGGAAATCATATCTTCCGGACGCACCCACTCCTCGAACTGCTCGGCAGTGAGCAGCCCAAGCGCAATGGCCGCTTCTTTCAGCGTCGTGTTCTCTGCATAGGCCTTCTTGGCTATCGCGGCGGCATTGTCGTACCCTATCCTGGTATTGAGCGCAGTGACCAGCATCAGGGAGTTGTTGAGGTGTTCGCGTATGCGGGAGTAGTTCGGCTCAATCCCCAGCGCGCAGTGCTCGTTGAAACTGAGGCAGGCGTCCCCGATGAGCTGGGCCGAAGTCAGGAAGTTGAAAATGATGACGGGTTTGAATACGTTCAACTCGAAGTGGCCGCTCAAACCACCTATATTGATGGCTACATCGTTGCCAAGTACCTGTGCCATGGCCATCGTAAGGGCTTCCGATTGCGTAGGGTTGACCTTCCCGGGCATAATGGAAGACCCCGGCTCATTGGCTGGTATGACTATTTCCCCGATCCCGGAACGAGGCCCGGAGGCGAGCATGCGTATGTCGTTGGCAATTTTGATCAGGCTGACCGCAGCGGTCTTGAGGGCCCCGTGTGATTCCACCAGGGCGTCGTGGGTCGCCAAAGCCTCGAATTTGTTGGGTGCCGTGACAAAGGGTAAGCCCGATAGCGATGCAATGTGCGCAGCCACACCCTCGGAATAACCGGGAGGAGTGTTCAATCCGGTGCCCACAGCCGTACCGCCCAGGGCCAGCTCCGCCAGATGCGGCAGGGTATTGCGAATGGCGCGGATGCCGTAATCCAGTTGCGCGGCATACCCCGACAACTCCTGGCCCAGCGTCATAGGCGTCGCATCCATAAAGTGCGTCCTGCCAATCTTTACAACCCCCATGTAGGCTTCCACCTTTGCGCGCAGGGTGTCGCGCAGCACCTCAAGGCCCGGAATGGTATGGCCGACCAGCTTCTGGTAGGCTGCAATGTGCATGGCGGTGGGGAAGGTGTCGTTGGAAGACTGCGACTTATTCACGTCGTCGTTCGGGTGCAGTACTTTTTTGGCATCGTCGAGTTTACCTCCCTGAATTACATGCGCCCGGTTGGCGATGACTTCGTTGACGTTCATATTGCTCTGGGTGCCGGAGCCGGTCTGCCATACCACCAGCGGGAACTCTTCATCGTGCATCCCGGTCAATATCTCATCGCAGACCTGGGCAATCATCGCCGCCTTTTCCCCGGACAGTATCCCCGCATCGAGGTTGGCAAACGCAGCGGCTTTCTTGAGGATGGCAAAGGCCCGTATCAATTCTATCGGCATCCGGTGCCCGCCAATTTTGAAGTTTTCGAAAGAACGCTGGGTCTGGGCCCCCCAATACCGATGGGCCGGTACGTCCACATAGCCCAAACTGTCTTTTTCCTTTCTGTATTCCATGTGTTTTTTTGGTTTGGTTGCGTATAAAAAGTAGACTTGTTGCGCGGGGTCAGCGAGGAGGGAAAAAAGAGTCATTTTTTGTCCACACGAAGGCTTTTTGAGGGAGTATAGCCTCGCTATATGACCGAAAAAAGGCACAGTATGGGCGAAAAAGGGCCTTTTTGACCCCTTGATGATTCCCCGCGCAACAAGTCTAGTCTATTCCACTATTGCTTCCGCTTCTATTTCCACCAGGTAGCCTTCGGCCACCAATTTGGCTTCCACCAGAGTGTTGGCGGGGCGGATGTGGGCAAAGCGCTGTCCGTGCATACGCGCTACCGGCTCCCAGTCGCGGATGTCGCTGACAAATATGCGGGTACGCACCACGTCTTCGAGTTTACCCCCCAGCGACAGGATGGCCCCTTCGATTTTGTCGAGTACGAAACAAGCCTGTGCTGCGGGGTCATCGCCGCCGATACGCCGATTCCCGTGCGCAGAGGTACTCCCGGAAACATGGATGTGCTTTCCTTTGCGCACAGCGCGGCTGTAGCCGGCCATTGCTTCCCAGCTCGTGCCGCTGAGGGCCCGCAGGGCTCTGTTGGCGCCAGGCTCCGTAGCGAAAGGTGCCGGAAAAGATTCCACATGGTGGCTCAAGTCGCCGGAGGCTGTGAGGAAGGGCGGTTTTCGGTATTCGTCGCCGCAATCGCCCGGTATCCTGTGCAGGCATCCCTGCGCCTGTTGTATCCGGGCGCGGTCTTCATCGTCCAGGGAAAGTTCAAAAACCCGCAGGGTATCCTGCAGATAGGCGCGCTCGCCGAGCCGGGCACCCACGAGTATGCCCCCCACTTCCGCCTGGTCCAACAGATAGCGCGCTGCGACATTGGCGATAGAAGCCTCGTGTTTGGCAGCTACCTGCTGCAGGCTGCGCAGCAACTCCTGGAATAGTTCCCAGCCTCCTGCTTCGTCCACGAAGCGTTTGTATTTCATCTGTGACCAGGTACCGTCGGAGAAGGGGTCCGGCTCAGGTTTGCCCAACCATTTTTCGGACAAAAACCCGCCTGCCAATACCCCAAAAGCGATGATTTTAACCCCGTACTGGCTACAAACCCGGGTCATCTCCCCGGCGGCGCGCCCGTCGAGAAGAGAATAGCAAACCTGGTTTGAAACGATGGGAATCCCGCTGGCACACACCATGCGCAGGTGGGCCGCATCAAAATTCGTAAGCCCCAAATGCCGGATGAGCCCTTCCTGGCGGAGCTCGTCCAACCAGAAGAGCTGGTCTAACCAGGTGGGGTCCGGATAGTGCCAGGCATGGAACTGAAGTAGATCAATGGTATCTGATTGGAGTCGGTCCAGGGAGCGCTGCACGGCGCTGCGGGTCTCCTCTTTACTCGATTTTCCGGGCTTGGGCACCCATTTGGTCAGCATCTGCGCCTTTGACCCCAGCGGGTGGCGGCTCTTGAAAGTCCCTGCGACGATCTCCGCAGACCCGTAATGATCGGCCATGTCAAAGGTCGTCAGACCCGCTTCTACATAGGGGGCCATAGCCTGCGAGGCTTGCACGGGATCCAGTTCTTTTCCGTCTCGCTCCATATCGGCAATTTGCCAAAGGCCCGTCAGGATGCGCGAAATCCGGAAGCCGGGTGCCAATTCTATATATCTCTCCTGCATAGATGTGTTTTTGTCAGATGGGTTGCAAGGGCTCGGCAAGGACGTTTTTTATCCAAACGAAGCCTTTTTGTAAAGGAGCACATCCCGCCGGATACCCGAGAAAGGCACTTGACGCCTCCGTGGTGCTCCCTCGCAACAAATCTAATAAAAATACCCCATCGCCTTATGGCAACCTTTGGAATATCTGCCGAACATCGGTGCCGCCCCGTTTCATATCGCGATACTTGCTGTAGAAGACCCAGGACCCCAGTCCCATGACGATGAGCCACACCGGGGTGGAGTGGAAATACCAGGCCTTGGCATCCGAAGAGAGATCTTTATACGTGTGCATCGCGAGGAAAAAGACCATTACCCCTATACCCGACCAGCCAATCCATCTCCTGGTCGTTTTTTTCCGGACAATCCGGATATCCCCGGCCAATACCGGGTTTTTTTGGTCAATGGCTACCAGAGTTGCGCATACGAGCAGGAAGTTGACCATCATGGAAGTCACCATGATATCTATCCCAAGGAAGTAGTCGCCGGCGAAATGACTGCCGAGGATGCCCACGGTGGCCATCGCCCCACTGGCGAGCAGAGCGACGTGAGGGGTGCGGTGTTCGGGATGGACTTGTGCCATCTTTTTCGGGAAGATCCCGTCTTCTGACCAAGCAAACATCAGCCGGGACACAGAGAGGAGCATGGCGGGCAAATCGTTGGTCAATGCCACCGCCGCCCCGGCCATGATCGCTATCGTGAGACCGGAAGGCAGCAGGTAGCCCAGTAGCCCGGGGGCACTGATGTCGCCCGCCTGCGCTTCCTGCGCCACAAACTGATAAGGCACCGCGTGATAGACCGCCCCCGTAAAGAGCATGTAATACGCTCCGACAATCCCTATGGTCAGGGCCGTCGCCAGGGGTAGGTTGCGCGTTGGGTTGCGCGCTTCCCCACCCGCCTGCGCGATGCTGTCGAACCCGATAAAACTGGCAAACAACAGCGCGGCAGCGGAGAGAAAGGTCTTGCTGTCAAAGGAAACGGTCGCGGATATATCGAGCGTGCGCCCCTCTCGCTGCAGCAGGGCCCGGGCAAAATCGTCGTGCCCAAAAGTATATCCGCTCACAATGACGATGCCGCCGAGAAGGAACATCAGCACCATCAGCGGCACTACTGTTTTTTCGTAAAGCGATGCGCCCCGTATGTTGACCCACACAAAGAGCCAAAGCAAAAACAAGGACAACCCCAGGCGCACCACGCCGACCTCCAGCCCTTCTGCCAACCCCTCCCAGCCGGCAGCTCGGGCTACATCGCGCAAAAAGGGCACAACGATATACGCTACCACCCCGATGACAATAGAAAGCCCAAACCATTGGGAAAAACTGGCGATAAAACCCAAATAAGGGCTGAACCCCCGGCTTACGTACACGTAGCTGCCGCCCGCGCGGGGCATGGCCGTAGAGAGCAAACCGTAGGCCGCTGCCGCCAACAGCGCAGGGAGCGCGGCAAAGAGAAAAGCAGGCAACACATAGGGCCCAATGCCAGGAACATTGCGCTGTATCATAAACGGCACTACGTTGATAGAAGCCCCGATCATGGAGCATATACCGGTAGCCATGAGGCCCGCCAGCCCCAGTTGTCGCTTGAGTGTTTGGGATGCCATAGACGGTTCAGATTTCAGGGTGTGTGAAAAGATGGGTGAAGGTAGTAAAAAAGCCGGCAAACAGGGATATGCACCCGGTAAATCAGACTTGTGACAATCCCCACAGGGCAGCTACTTGCGAGGCGCTGTGGCGCAGGTTGCGGGCCGTATCCTCCAGGGCCTGCTCGAGGGGCTGCGGCTTGGGCGATATCGAAAAAGCCGCCAAAAGCCCGACCGCACGGATTTGTTCTGCAGTGGCCGCTACGGCACCGCATAGGGCAATGACGGGCACCCCGTATCTCGCAGCCCTACGGCACACGCCATGAACCAGCTTGCCCCGCATAGTCTGCCCGTCGAGACGCCCCTCACCGGTAATCACGAGGTCCACACCCGCAACGGCGGCGTCAAAACCCACCATGTCCATGACGGCGTCAATGCCGGGGCACAGCTGTCCGTTCAGGAAGGCCAATACTCCCGCTCCCAGCCCCCCGGCAGCCCCGCTGCCGGGGACCTCCGCCAGGCCCACCACTCGTATATCGCCATAGACTTGCCGATACGCCTCTTCTAATAACGGGCCGATATGGCGCAAGCCGCGGTCTAAAAGCACTACTGCCTCCGGGCTCGCCCCTTTTTGAGGCGCAAAGGTATAGGCAGCTCCCTCGAGACCGAACAGCGGATTGTCTACATCGCATAAGGCCCGGAAACGCCCCTCCGCAAGCCCGGGCAGAGCGCCGGACACTTCAATAGCCGCTATATCCGACAGGTTTCCCCCGCAAGGTGCCAAGGGATGGCCGGTGGAATCCAGAAAAATATACCCCAATGCGGCCGCCATTCCCGTGCCCGCATCGTTAGTGGCACTGCCGCCGAGGCCGAGGTAGATTTGGCGGGCACCGCGTTTCAACGCGTCCCGGATGAGTTCTCCAACTCCAAAGGTAATGGTAAGCAGTGGATTGCGATCTTTTGATACGAGGCGTTCCAAACCTGCCGCCTGCGCACTTTCCAAAAAGGCGAGGTGGCCGCCCTGCCCGAGCAGGTACGAAGCGGCACAGGGACGCCCCAACGGATCCGCTACTTCTGCCCAGATGCGCTCCCCACCCAGGTGAAACGCCAGGACCTCCGACAAACCCTCTCCCCCATCGGCCAGGGGGAATTCCTGTACCTCCGAACCGGGCAACGCCGCACGCACCCCTTCCGCAATCGCATGGCAGGCATGCTGCGCCGAAAGAGCGTCCTTGAAGCTATCTGTGGCAATTAAAAACCGCATTCTTAAAAACCTTTTCCTTTTTTTTCTATTAGACTTGTCGCGTGGGGTCAGCGAGGAGGGAAAAAAGAGTCATTTTTTGTCCATGCGAAGGCTTTTTGAGGGAGTATAGCTCTGCTATATGACCGAAAAAAGGTACAGCATGGGCGAAAAAGGGCCTTTTTGACTCCGCGATGATCCCCCTCGCGACAAGTCTATTAGACTTGTCGCGAGGGAAATCATTGCAATGCGTAAAAAACCATCCATTATGTTTACCTTTTTTTCCAGGGCGGCCTTCCTGCTCGCCACCCTGCTCATAAGCGGAACTACCCTACTGGCCCAGACGGGCATTATCCGGGGAAAAGTTACGGATAAACTCACTAACCAGCCCATTGCTTTTGCCAATATTCTCGAAACAAAGACCGGAAAAGGGGTCGTGACCGACGAAGACGGCCAATTTGAAATCACAGGGCTCATGCCGGGCCTGTACGACGTCACGGCGAGCTTCGTGGGGTACAACGATTTCACCGTATATGAAATCCAGGTATCCAATGCCAAACCCGCCCTGCTCAACATCGAAATGGAAGAAGCCGCCGAACAACTGAGCGAAGTGGTCGTCCAGGCTTCCCCGTTCAAAAAGACTGAAGAAAGCCCTGTTTCCCTGCGCACCATTGGCGTAGCGGAAATCCAGCGCAACCCGGGCGGCAACCGCGATATCTCCAAAGTGCTGCAAAGCCTACCGGGCGTCGTCTCACCTTCTTCCTTCCGCAACGACCTCATCATCCGAGGTGGGGCACCTAATGAAAACCGCTTCTTCCTCGACGATGTCGAAGTACCCAATATCAACCACTTCGCTACCCAGGGGGCTTCCGGCGGACCCGTCGGGCTCATCAACGTCAATTTCATCAATGAAGTGGATTTCTTCAGCGGGGCTTTCCCCGCCAACCGAGGCAACGCCCTGAGCTCCGTACTCAACTTCCGACAGCGCGACGGACGCGACGACCGCGTGGGCGGTACGTTTATGGTCGGCGCTTCTGATATCGGCCTCACCCTCGAAGGCCCTATCGGCGATAAAACGACCTTCCTGCTCTCCGCGCGACGCTCCTACCTTCAGTTCCTGTTCCAGGCCATCGGACTGCCTTTCCTGCCTACCTACAACGACTTCCAGGCTAAGGTGAAATACCGGATCAATGAACGCAACGAACTGACGTTCATCGGCCTGGGTGCAATAGACCAGTTCGAACTAAACCTCGAAGCCAACGAGACCGAAGAACAACAAGCCCTGCTGGCTCAACTCCCCAACTCACCCCAGTGGAATTATACCAACGGCCTGGTATGGAAACACTTCGACCAAAAAGGCTACTGGACCTTCGTCCTCAGCCGCAACATGCTCGACAACCGGGCATTCAAATACCTCAATAACGACGAAAGTAAACCCGACAACCTCATCCTGGACTATAATTCCCAGGAAATCGAAAACAAATTCCGCGCAGAACGAACTATACGCTCCGGTACCTTCAAACTCAACTACGGCCTCAACTACGAGTACGCAAAATACAACAACCGCACGTTTAACCGGATTTTCACCTCCCGCGGTGCCCAAACCATCAACTACGCCTCCGATCTGGCCTTCAGCAAGTACGGGTTCTTCGCCCAGGCCAGCCGCAAGGTCCTCGACGAACGCCTCACCGCCTCCTTCGGCCTGCGCGGCGACGGCAACGCCTATTCCTCCGACATGAGCAACCCGCTGGAACAGCTGTCTCCCCGTTTTTCCATGGCCTACAGCGTCAGCGAACGCCTCTCCCTCAATTTCAACACCGGTATTTACTACCAGTTGCCGCCCTACACCATCCTCGGCTACCAGGAAGACGGCCGCTTTGTGAACAAAGATAACGCAGCCGATTACATCCGCAACGCCCAGGTAGTGGCCGGCTTCGAGTACAATACCGCCGCCAATTCCCGCTTCACCCTCGAAGGCTACTATAAAAAGTGGTCGGACTACCCCTTCCTCCTGCGCGATAGCGTGACCCTGGCCAACCTCGGCGGCAACTTCGGCGTCATAGGCAATGAACCCGCTATCCCCTTTGCCGACGGGCGCAGCTATGGTATCGAATTCCTGTTCCAACAGCGCCTATACAAAGGCTTCTACGGCATCGCCGCCTACACCCTGGGCTGGAGCCAGTTCTGGGATAAAAACCGGGACTTCGTTCCTTCCTCCTGGGATTCCCGCCATACCCTCAGCCTGACGATGGGCAAACAGTTCCGCCGGAACTGGGAAATCGGCGTCAACTGGCGCTACCAGTCTGGATTGCCCTTCACCCCCTTCGCCGACGCCTCCTCCTTAGTGGCCAACTGGAACGTCAACTTTCGGGGTATCCCCGACTATGACCGCATCAACTCCGAGCGCCTCGAAGCGGGCAGTACCATTGATCTGCGCGTCGATAAACGCTGGTTCTTCAAAGCCTGGAGCCTCAACCTCTACCTCGACCTGGAAAACCTGACGGGCAACGCCATCGGCAACCAACAACTCATCCTGGACCGCGCCCTCGACGACAACGGAACGCCCATAGGCCCCGCCGTCATCGCCAACCCGAACGCTCCCCTGAACGAGCAACGCTACAAGGTGAAATCTATCAACGACGCCCAGGGCCGCCTGCTGCCCAGCATCGGTATCATGCTGGAATGGTAGTGATACGACGGATAAAACCACGCAGGAGGCAGCTGTATACCCACCAAAGCCCGGAAAAACCGTACCGGTACACCCGTTTTTTCGTATCTTTGGCCGGAACATAGCTCCCTCTCATGTCTAAAAAACTACCGC
>VFQS010001092.1_pt1 | contig 26248 bp, 30 predicted proteins | sample 3512361 | NCBI WGS metagenome assembly VFQS01 (sample SAMN10412375, study PRJNA504923) | tailings metagenome | isolation source: Relicate 1 Philex TSF3 active mining | place: Philippines
CCCCCAAAACCCCAAAACCCCAAAACCCCATCACTATAACAATGATAATGTGAATAAATCTTAGTTTAAAACAATATATCTATATTATATAAAGTATACAGACAAACATGTCGATCAGAAGTAATTATTGTTGTGGAAACTTGCATCCTCACTATCCTCCTCAACTTTCTTGGCCTTCTTCTTGATGTCGTGAAGTATATTCGCGCGTGCAATTTGAATCCAAAAACGGATGACATTCCTCACATACTTCTTCTTAATATTTTGCTGCACGACCTGGTTGTGCGAACCTATGTGCTTGACTGCGTTGGTCGCGATCTAGCTCTCATCTTGCTTATTGCCACGCTATCTCAGTCTCTGACCCTTAAGGTTATCTAAGTAAGCGCACTCCATGCACATAGTGATGAAAATCTGGTTCTTATGGTAGAAACGTCTCCATCGGGCACGAGTAAATGGCAAACCTGCCATGTATAAACGATAACGCTGCACAATTTGGTTGAAGGGAATCTTTTAGATGACTTGGAGACGGAAGACAGACTTGCAGCGCTGGCATTTGCTCCTTAATTTCTTCGCTACTATATCGCTAACCATTTCCTTTAAGCGCATAGTATGTTTTGCATAATCTATCCACTGTTTAGTGATGATCTAAATGTGCTCATAAGTAATCTGGAATGGAATCTGCCAATTGTTAACAGGGAGATCAGATATCGAGTCATCAGAGATTTGATCAGCAACATTGCCAGCCCCTTCATCACCTTCTTTTCTGTTGTAAGGCATCACACCGAGATCATCTTTGATGTGATCGAAGTGCACCTGCAGTTTCTTGTCAATTTCTTTAGCGTTAACTGCCCTTTGATATATTTTCTGCAGGAACTCAAACTCCGGGCCAGCATGCTTCATGTAGTTCTTGCCGCCTAATATAGATGCGATGTTATGAATTAGCCACTCTCTGTTGACCCTCAAGAACTTGTGGCGGAATGGATTTGTCTGCACGTTCTTGACCAAGACCCTATGCGTGAAATCCTTGTCGAGCTTATTAACCTCCGACACATCAATCTCGTTGATTGCACGATATTTGATCTCCCAGATATGGAAGTAGTCCGAGACAAGGGAGATGCCAAACTTCATGATCCCTGTCACAACGATGACAATGATGATGAAAGGGGTGATTACGGGGTCCGCGAAAGGATTGTACTGGTTTCGTAAAAGGGTCGTCCAACCCAGACACATATAGATAAGACCCCAGGTCATTAGAGAGGTCACATAGTAAAATTGCTGGGAGAAGCTCATATTGTCCAAGGAACGCCAAGAGTGGATGATGCTACGTGCAAAACTTTCTTAGTTGATCCACTTTTTAGAGCGAACTTTGAACTTATACTCTGAGTATGTAAAATAATCATATATCTTGTAGCCCCAGATGCACTCTAACAGATGCAGCAAGAATACGTCGATGATCATCTGAGGAAAGATGATGATGAAAGAGAATGCCAGATAGTATGGAAGTTCTCTCTGAGCAATTGCATAACCCTGAGGGATCTTAGTCTCTTTAGCAAACAAGATGATGTAGACTAGAATAAAGGGTACCAGGAGCATAGACTGCGTATTGTTTGAGTAAGTACTCACACTACCAAGCAAGGCTTCCATGCCCTCTCCTTTTTCTAGAATAGATTAATAGCCTGTTCTCTTGTCTTTTCTCTCATCGTGATACTCCGCCAAGTTGATCAGTTGAAGTTGCATACTAAATCATACCAGAGGTTTAAACATGTGAAGATTTCCTTACTTGAGTTGACGGGTAAGAATATTTTTGAAGATTTCTCCGATGAAGGGGAATCTCTAACTCAATCTGATGACAGTTGTCTGAGTAAAGAGCTCTATCTTCTCGACGATTGGCCCAATATAAGTTCTCATGGTAAGCGCAATAGCTACCTCAGCAAAGTAAGAGAAGATAAAAGACTGGAAGTCATCAGCACCCATTGTCATAACGAATTCCAAGGAAGTGAACACACTAAAGATAATGAAAAATGATGATCACTTACGCAGAAACTGGCGTGGTCATTAGAGCTTCTCCCATGATAATACGCGTTACAATTTGCTCAATAAAGATATCAAGTATGGCGAAGAAGATTTAAAACATGATGATATTCTTGCCAAAAGTATCTGTATAGGAGAATTCCATCTTGATCATGAAGAAGACGGATATAAAGAAGCAGTTAACAAAGAAGTGTCTGCGTTTCCACTCAATGGCCTCCCTAATCTGCTCATCTTGTTCCTTTAATTCGACATTTGCAGTATCATCAGGCTACTCGTCAGAATCATCAAATGACATTTCAAGACGTCCTCTCTTACGAAGTTTAAGCATGTCCTTGATTATCTGCTTCTCTTATTTCTTCGATGGATTGAATATCATTGCATCCGACCCATTAAACATAAACACGGCTGATATGATTAGGAATGCCAGCCCGAGTCTGCCTCTCTTCCATATGACTTGCTTCGATGGATCGATTTGCAAGCCCCAGTCCGACCAGTCGTTGGTGATGTCGTCGAACCACGTATTGTCCTGGAGGTACTTGAGCATGAGCGCGACCATGACGGCGGGGATGTTCGCCATCATGGTCCCCACGGCCGGCTGCTTGAAGAGCACGCGTGTCATGTGCATGAATCTCAGGGCCGGCGAGCGCTTGTAGTGGATCAGGCAGGGACAGAAGATGAAGGTGAAGAGCCAGAAGATGATGATGAGGAGGATCTGGATAAGGGACACGAGGATGAAAAGGATGATATAGATTGGGATCGAGAACTGGAAGGTGTTGATCAGGTCGAAATAGGACAGGGCCTGGTAGTTCAGGTTCAGAACATATGTAGGGACAACACTATCGCCCTCCTTGTATTCTGTGTAGTTCCTAAAGTATACGTTAGCCTCTGCAATTCTCTTGATGTCCCTCGTCTGCTGATAGTAGTTGATGTTGACCTCGACAACCGACGGGAAACCATCTGCGAATTGGTCCGGGTAGAATGTCACTGGGAGCAATTCATCACTACCGTCATTGATCAAAGTCTTGTACGCCGTCTCCTTTGACTGTGAGTATGGGTCAACCTCTCTAATTCTATCGATGCCCACAGGCTCTCTAGTAATGTAGAACAAGTCCTTTGATTCTTTGAGGGCAAACCATCTGGTTGAAGAAGCGATTGGCTAGAAAATTGGCTCGTCATAAATGCACTTGAGGTTAATTTTGCATTCATCAGCGATGGGATCTAGACCAGTGGACGGGATTGGGTTAACGACTTTGATATCTTCGTACCTTGGCAAAACGCATTTCTCGTGATATTCTACGATGTCAAAAAGAATAATGCGCTGATCTTGTCCCTCGCAGTTAGAAAAGTAAGGTAACCATAGCATAATGTTAGCTTGCATGAGCTAGGCATCCCAATAAGTGCTATCAAACACATCTTTGTCGATGGGACGCCTAACCGGATTGATATTACTTCCACGGGCTGTCATATCGATGTAGAAATCTGGTTCTCTACCCCAATCGGGCATGTTATATGGGAGAGTGATACCCTAGGTGTTACCCTTTGAGACAAACATAGCCCAGACCTTATTTGTGTACATGAGCTAGCGATTCGCATTGTAGAATACGACGTTGACCTTGTCCTTCAATAGCCCAAGGTAAGGTTAGAATAGTCCATGATATAGGTAGATTGCAACTTTAAACTCAATGTCTTTATTCTACCAGTTCAAAATTCTGATCTCCAATTTCGCCTTCTTGTTTGTCTTCAAATTGTTCTACAAGAAACTATTAGAAAAAAATTATTTACATCGGGATCGAAGTAGTATGGCAGATCCATCTACTTGCTACTATTGTCAAGAATGACCACAGCAAAGTGGTCATTGTAATAGAAATTAAGCGGGAGTTCTGTGAAATCGAGGAGGACTTTTGCAATCTCTAGTGGCTTAAGGAGATATGTACGGACATTGTCAAACGTACTATTGAAGTCTTCAGGCAGTAGATCCTTCTTGATCACTCTTACCCAGTCGGAGTCTTTGACGTAATTGGCAGTGCTTGCTTCTTCCAGTGTCCTATTCTTCGTATTTACTGCATCTAAGTATCTCAGCTTGCTTTACGGATCAACTGTTCTAAGAAGCCGAGTTTTACCACTTCCTCCTGTACCGGATGCTGCGGCATCTTGAGCACCTTGTGCTGTCTGTGCACTACCTCCGGAATAATCGGTCTCATCAGCTGAATTAATTCGAATAGTTGCATTGACGGGGTCCAGAATACTGATAGCGACATTTGACTTGGTTCGCACACATTAACCTAAACACTTTGAGCCTCTTGCACTGGTGGTGCCGTTGGGACACTTCAAATTCTTTCCATTTTGGAAGTACGCAACTCTAAGCTGAAGTGGCAAGACTTTGTTGTCCTAGCACTCCTTCTCATTCCTAAGCTCATCGAGATATTCCTGGCGCTTCACGACATAAGTCTTATTGAGCTGGTATGTGTAGTTTTCCCACCACAGGTTGTCAAGGAACTGACTCAATTTTCCAATCTCATTTACAAGTGAAGTCAAGTTCTATTCCAACTCTCCTGCTCTAGAGCGGTTCTAGTATTCTTCTTGCCTTAGCTTGAGTAATCTATAGTTTTCTTGATATTCTGCGTTTCTAGACTTTTAGTCGTAATTATTAACGACAGGTAATGTGCTCTTAAGCATACCCTCAATTGCAGCCATTATTTCGTCTGGTTGTACTTGGAAAACCTTAGACTCTATGAATTTACCAGAGGTCATATCGATCTCAGCGGCGGTACCTCTAGGGCAGTAGAACTCTTGAAGGCAGTTGTTCTGCTTGTATTTGGTCTTAGAGGTACCAAGTGTGCAATAAAAACCTGCATCACACAAGTAGAAGTCTTCTTTACCACTTGATCGGAAATCTGAGTAGTAACCGGCGGGACAACTTGATGTGAACATGACTTCAGAAGTTGTACGCAACACACAATATTACCCCTCTTAGCATTAAATAGCTTTTTGCATTGTATTAATACCAGGATCTGGACAATAATACTTTGGAAGGCAATCTTTGCACTTGTTGATATTGTCAACACCAATTGAATTTGAATAAGTCCCTGCAGGACACTTAGTGCATTCGGTTTATGATAAAAACTGACTGTATGTCCCAGGCTTGCATATATTATGCCATCTCATCTGTTAATCTGGACATTCGCTACCCTTTGGACAGTATTTACAGTCAGTGGTGCCATATTCATCCTGATAAGTACCGGCACGACATGGTTCTTGCTTTTCATTACCAAACCCTTGAGAGAAGAATCCAGGTTCAGCAGGCAAAGGTTCTGGGGAATTAGATGGACAATAGTATCCAGGCCAGCATTTACCTTCTCCATTAGGATCTTTTGTGCCCTCTCTACAATAAGTGCCTGCTTGGCATTTCTGCGCCGACTAAGCACTACCTGCATCTACAACTGGTGTATAAGCTCCTTTGAGGCAATAAGTAGCTGCATAGCAAAGCACAGGTTTGAAAGCCATCTAGAGTGTAGAGAAAGAATTGTTTGATACTGACATTGAAGTGCAATATGATCCAGCTGGACACAGCTATGCTGGATATGGACTTCCTTCAAATTAGCAAGTATAACCAGGTCTACACTTTGTTGGATTAGTAGTTCCTGCTCCCATGCAGAATGAACCAACGGGGCATAATGTACACTAAGTTTGGCCAGTTTAAAGATTATATTATCCGTAAGGACAAGGTATAGGCTGTTATAATTGCTCTTCACTGCAATACTGGCCTACTGGACATATATAAGACACACCATCCTTGCAGAAGTGACCTCTAGGGCAAAAGTAATTTCCATATTAGTCGTTTGGCCCAGCCAAATAGCTAGATAGATCTGCCGTCTGATTATTTTTGCAGACTACTTCGTCTCTGCATATTTGGGGCGAATTGAACAGGCCATAGTCCGGTATTAAAGAGAAAGAACCCTCTGGACACCAATATCCATCAGGGCAGAGCTAAAGATTATTGGGAGCTTGCACAACTTTCAGGTTTATTGCAGTAGTATTGTATGTCGTGTTTTTGGGACAAATGAAGCCGTCGGGGCATATCGTCATCATATTGTGAGACATCGTGATATTGTTGTCACAGATGTAGCCTCGAGGGCACCATTTTGGCTAAGTTAGTTGCTGTTCTTAGCAGAAGGAGCCAGTAGGACATCTCTCACAACTGGATGTCCCGCTGTTAGGTTGGAACAAACCTGCGGGACATTTCAACTCCGTAAAAGTAAGATTTTGGGGACAATAATAGCCTGGCCGACAGTTTGTAGCCTAGTCAAACGTACAAAACTGACCATCTGGACAAGCTCTAACCTCTATGGTGAATTGAGTTGCTTCAAAATTCTACGGACGATAATAGAGGCCATCAGTTGATACTCTGATTCTATAGATGCCTAGATCTAATCCCAAAGGCATATTGAAAGAGAATGAAAGAGCATTAGATTGAATGTTAGCTTCGATTTTAGTATCAGCCACTGCCACATATATCTTTCCTGCTCTCGTTGCCAAATTTTTGCCCGTCACTAATACTGGCACTCTATGCTAATAATTGTAATAGTAGAAAGAGATATTGAGGCCATCGATACTGGGCTCTGCGATGAAAGTTAATGGAAGACTATTTATCGATTTGATCTCTTAGCTGATAAAAACTTCAACACTTGTGGTTCCAGGAGTGCTCCTACTTGCCACATTACAGAGGACCAAAGTCGAGTTGACATAGACAGCGGGCACTTCGTTAGTGGGATCGTTATTTAGTCGGCACCTTAAATGACCTGATTTCTAAGTGTCCCAAAAATACAGACCGTAAACGAATATCTCCCTCACGAAATTATCAGTTCTCACATAAGCATATGAGGGTTAGAGGCCAGTTAGCTAAACTTCATTGTACACATAAAGGCGTTGTCTAGCCTGGTAATAGATGTCCTCTCCGAACTTCAAATATATCGATACTAGATCCTTTTCAATGAAAATATCTGAAGGGAAAGTAAATGTAATACTGGTGGCAGACTGATACTGCACACTTGTGGTGATCTGAAGTCTTTGAGGAGGATAGTAGTTAAATTGCGTTGTATTTAGCACTGAATAGGCGATACGAGCATTGTCTGCTGAGAGCATTTTTACTTTAAGCAAGTTAGTTGAGATGAAGAACTGTCCTTTGATTGTGACTAGGACCTACTTGTCTTTCTTTATCCACAAAGGTGAGAGAGAATCAATCACCGCTACTGGGTCGTAAGTGAATAGGAAGGTCTCTAGAGAGAAATCTCTATTGTTGCTTGAGATGCGCACAAAGACCTCTCCACCCAATTAAGCCAAGGTCTTACTTATGAGGTAAGCTGGAGGTGTATAGCAATATATGAATTGATCATCAAAGGAAATGATTCTTGTCGAAAAGCTCTCTGAAGTATTAGCAGTGTAAGTGAACTAGCAAACTTGCCTGATACTACTCTTATCATAAAAGTAGTCGTAGCCAATTGTGAGGTAGGTATTACCAAAAGTGAACCCTCTTGTTGGGTACATATAGCTCATGATGTCTTTGACCCTGTAAGTGAAAACTAAGCCGTCATTTGTGAACTGCACACCTCTATTCAATGAAACTTCGACCTTCATTCTAACCTCATTGAATTTTGAGGGTGTGTAACGAGATAGAGGTGGCACCAAGCATTCAATAGTTTAATTATTTATGTACCTACCAATGACTATGATTTCTCCATCTGTAAATTAACCATTCGCCAGCTGATAGTCCTCGTAATAATACTAACATTGAATCATATCACCTAATGGGAGAAGATTTGAGCCTTTGATCTAAATAGGAACACCTTCTGAATTAGGACTCACATAAGCATTGTAAGGGTCAAGAGAATATATATGCATGTCCTTCGAGTATGTGAAGTAGAACTTTGCAATGATTTTGCCCAAGATTTCTATATACACTTGGGCTTAGGCAAAAGCAACATTGGATGTTACATTCGCTATGTTGTCTATCAGTGGAGGAGATGTGCACTAGATCAACGTAATATTCACCCAGATTGCCTTCTAAGCGTTGTAGCCTGGGAAATAGCATTTAGCTATATCAAGGGCATCTCCAGGAGAACCTCCGATATTTGGTAAATCTGCTACTGTGAGATTTATTGTAGTGCCACCAATCTCTGGACCAGAAGTAGGATAGATATCGAGGAGCTACTCCACTACTATGTATTTGAATAGTTTCCTTGTAGTTGAAAAATCTTTTCCATTGTTTGACACCTCAATTATAAACGAGTTATCATCATTAATCCTTATACTTCCAGCTGTCGCTTTAATGAAGTCAAAGGAAGGTATTATGCACTTAATCCATCTAAAGCCATCATACTCGTAGTATTGACCCACAGTTATGTACTAATGTATCTTGCAAGACACTGTAGGCAAGTTAATAAGCCCATCAACTCTAATATTGACTTCGAAATTTAAGGCTGTTGCGAAGCCAAGCTCCGGAACAATTTCCACCACAGCTAAATTGGTGGTAAATGACAAAGCAAAGTTCTGGCCATTTCTTTTCAGGTAGAGATATTCGATCCCGTTAAAAGTGACGCCCACTTCATACCTCAAGGATAGATCGCCGAACTATGGTGTCCCACAGCTTATCTTCGTTCTGTTATAGTATCTGACTGATGTGGCAAATTCATTGCCAAAACGACAATTCAAGGCCGGCGTATTCATGAAATTCTCTCCCTCAATATAGAGAAGGTCACCGTCTGAGTTTACCTAATTAGGATATGCATCAGTGATTTTGAAATGATTGATGTAGGTGAAGGTGTACTGGTCCCTACTTCTGCCCACAACGCTATTCTCGAGCTCTACTTGCGCTCGGTTGTCTCCATAGGTCGTGAAGTTGTCTAGCTTTGAAATGTTCACATAAGGAGGAATATCTATTCTGACTCTTCTATCTGTCACATTTCTCAGCGGAAGTCCATGACTAAAGTTGCCGAAGCTAGCATCATTCATTTCCCACAGGTAATCTCCGTATATGTCCATATTCATTCTAAAGTAGCTTTGATCAGCAAAACCAAATGTGGGATATATGGCCTTAATCCGGGCTTTCTCACTGTAAGTAAGCGTGTTCTAGATGGTTGTTACCTCATAGAAGTTTTGGTTATTGAATGATACTTGAAGGATGATCTCACTGTCAACAAGCAAGTGTCGGGGTGTCGAGCACTCCAATTAGGTGTCTGAGATAAAAGAACCTTGTAAATCTATTGAAGCCTGGCTTTAAGTGAAGATGAAACGACAATAAACTTTCGAGGAAGACATGGAAGGGAAGTCTGTTCCTCTAATTCGAAATGTTTGCTCACCCCAAACACTCTAACTTGTAGGTATAGGGCTCTCAAATCTTGGTGGAAGCCTATACTAAAAGAACATCTCTCTATGGAACTCTCCCGAAAAGTAATTAAGCCCATCTATTGAAACCTAAAGTACGGCATTGCTTGATATTGTTTTGAGAGATGGTGGAGATATGCATTTGATCAGTTTATACTGCTCTATAGACAATGCTTGAACCTTTACACCATCAAACTTGCACCAGATACCACCGTAACTCATGTCGAAATTGAAACCTTCGATGAATACCTCAGTACCACCACTTATATCTCCACTTTAAGGCTCAAACCTTATAATGTGAAGTGGATCGTAAAAAAGGACTCTAGCAGTTCCTGGTAGCATATATGAAAATGTTTACTCCAAGTTCTTCATCATAATCCTAATGCTGACATATTCTGAATGTCTTATTAGAGAAGCTCCTTTTACAACGCATTTAATTTGGTTATTAGTCACAAAATAGGCCTTCGTTTCATTCAAGTATGTCATGAGGACCTTAAATTGACAGAAGTATTCATATGCTGGATCAAAATCACCGCCCTCGATAAATATTTACAGGTCTTAGTCTCCATATGGAGCTATAGCCGGAGAAGCATGCTTGATAATTGGTGGATCGATGAATTCGAACTGATTGTTTATGCTGCTTGAGAAGACGCCGTTGTCAGTAAGTATTTCTATATCTACTATTTCTCTACCTGGCAGGTAGGGCGTCTTACAAAGGAAGACTGTAAAATTAGTTTTTGAATTTGGATTTAACTCAAAGCGGATTGCACTCACTTGAACTGTGTAGATGCCAAAACGACAAAATTGAAACTCAAGGCTTTATGTCGTGATACTATGAAGGTTTGAAACATATACCTTGACCTCTGTTCCCTCTTGATTTCTAAACGCCTTCCTTGGTTCTACTCTATACACATATGGTGTAGCATAGTACTTGAGCCTATTATGAGTCTCTCTATTGATGTACATATTCCTTTCAATCAGCTACACTATGGTGTCTTCCCCAGCAAGCACTACGGGTGCATCACATTCAAGCAGCCTCGTTGTGATGAAAGTGGTGGTCGCGGAAAGTTTTCCATCAAAGAGACATCGGGTGTCTTGGGTGAAGTTAGCACCCTAGATGATGATTTGCTGAGGGATGTCTTTTGTCGGCAATTCTGAAGGAAGGATAGAGTGTAGCTCTGGCAGCTTCAAGTATTCTAAGGTCCTGTTAGTATCCATATAGAGTGGATGTTTAAGCTAATTATTCGTTATCCTCAAATTAATAAAGCCTGGGGGCTGATTTGAAGGGGCTATGAATGTTCCCTCAGTTGAAGAAATTACAGTCACTTAAGTTTTCCATAGATGATCAAAAAATATGATGGTTTAGTGTGGGATAAAGTTCAAACCCACTATCTTGATGACCCAAGTGCCATTATCCCAAGCAGGAATAGTTTAAGGCTCGATACTTTCAATCATAGGCAGAGGCTAAAGTCTGATTGTTATGTTATTTGAGAATGAAACTTTGCTGTCTAAAGCAACTTCTTGAAGCTTAAGCTTAAGGTTAGATATAGACTCCACAATATAGGGCAGTTAGCATCCTGTGAGTTATGTTTTCTCGAAAATTGGATAGGATATATACTAATTGGAATCTCCGAAAAGGCAATAATAGGTAAAGTTGTCGCTAAACTGAATATTAGTCTTGATCTTTACTATCTACTTATCTTATTGAGTATAGAAAATTTCAGTCTACCGATCGTAAGCTTCATAAATTATGAACTGAGGTAGGTAAATAAGAATCATTCGATTGCTTTCTTGAGTAATACTAGAGTTTTGGCTGTCATATTCTTTGATTGAGATCTGGACTTGATTTGATCTATCTGCAACAAAGAATTTCCCAGATAAAGGACATATAATAGTCTCTTCATCAAAATATTGAACTATAGGGTTTTCTACCACCTACCCTGTGCTGTCTCTCAGCACACACAACTAGTTTGGATTGAATAGCCATCCCCTTATTGTTATGTTCTTGTCTGTTTCGAACTGGTTTTCTCTGACATAGCTTCGCGAAAGTTTTCGTATCTAGGTGCCATACCTGACAAACAGTGACAAATGATTGTGAGACTTTTGTCTAGATTGCGGGCAGGTCACTGAAAAGGCTGTGCTGTAGCCTTTTATAGTACGGTTCTAGTAGAATCTGTCCTTCATCTCTTTGGATGGAACAAGGCAGCTTAATGTGTTTCCATCGATGAAAATTGTCTAAGGCGAAGTTATGTTGCCAAACATGCAAACACAGTCACTCTTAAACTGTGTCCCCTTGACTTAAACATAGGCACCAGTGACATTGTGGAATATAGCTCGAGGAAATAGTTCAGTAAGAAATATTGTCTCATTCATTCGGAAAGTAAGCTGGGCACTGCCTAGTAGCTCATCTGTGTGCATATTAAGTAGAGAAACATCAAGTTTTGCACCATCACTATCTAGGATAGGGATTTAGTCACATTTGAGGTGCGTTTAATTGATCCACAAGGCTTGCTAATAAGATTTGATGAGCAATTGAGTATTCTCAAAGAGGCATAAATATGAATCTTCGATTAGGAAGCCATTGCCACTTATAAAGATTGTATGATTCTTACCTAGCTCTAGACTTTAGGGATAGATGTGAGAGACATCAGCCTCACGTATGACCGAAATGTTAACTTGATTAGATAAGTGCTGCAAATCTTCATAGTAAAGCTATAGAGTTACATAAGGCTTAACCTTGCCATCAAAGATCTTGAAGTTAGGGACTTTACATTCAATTTCACTTATAGTATGTGTTTTGGTCTTATTAGTTGATAAGAAATAGCTTTGAGTTAACTATTACTCAGTTGTGTTATAGCCGTCTAATGTAAATAAGCAGCTTACTACTTTCTCATACATATCAGCGTTTTAACCTAGAAGTTTAATGTAACTATTAGCGAAGGAATTTCGTCTGATCTTTTGTACAGGATCAACCAGGACTATAGTTGGATCAAACTGTAAGTAGATGTGTCGCTGGTAGTGTTTAGTCAATTGAGGGTTGCCGACAATTTTCAACTCCAGCCTACACTTTTGGTTCATTGTACTGTTTACAAGGGATAATTCCACAGTTAGGTTCCATTCGCTCACGAAATTTGCTTCGATCTCCCACCTGTGCCTTTCTACCTCTATAGACTATATCACGACACTGTATTGATGACTGGAATTGAAGTTTCTCCCAGTGACTATCATTTCTTACTTAGAATCATTCCTGATTATAATGTATTCCTAGTCCACTGATAGCAGTTCATAGTCAGTCATGTATGTAAAGTGTTTGGGTATATTTGTCAGCACCAGTGTATCGATATCAGTGGTCACCACTGTTAGTAACACTGACTGGATGAAGAGAGAGGGTGGCACCAGACAGGAGGCATGGGTAAAGTTCAATGGGATCAGTTTAGTCCGCTCAACTGTCAAGAAGTCACAATAGAGGGAGTCGAAGTCGGTGAGTTGATGTTTACTGGACAGAAGACTGAAGTAGACTTGGGTGCCTCCTTGATAGGGACCAAAGGTCGGCGAGAAAGTACCGAATTGGAAAGTTTTCTTCAGCGGAGTGGAGGATAGGGGGCTTAAGTCTTTGAAAACAAGGGGGAAGCTGTGAGAGTACTAGAAACCTTGATTGTTTGAAATAGATAGTGTCAGATTGGATATATCTACTATTGGTTGTAATTGTAAATTGCTAGTGACGTTGCACAACATGTAGGTCTAATTGATGTACTCACTGTCCAGTTAATAGTGGGTTTGATTGAAATTCAGGAAGCACTTAGAAGTAACATTAAATTTTTCACCCGCAACACCGATTTATCCCCATTCAGCTAATGCTTTATCTAGAGTTGAAGGGATAACTTTGAGTATAACCGGCCTACGAGTAAGTGTCATAGCGTATTTAGTGTCAGAGAATACTTCGGACTCCTTATCAACTATGATCTGTAATGTTAAACTCTCATAATCCATCATAAGCTACCTACTAACTATACTTGGGAATTTAAGGGTGCAATTAAGCATAGTCCTATCAATAAAGACAACTTTGCTTTCATACCATTCCCTATTGTACTCGTTTTTGAATCTGCATATTGCATTTTTCACGTCTGTTGCCTCCACGGGTTCATTTAGATAGACCTGGAATTAGAGAGTTTGGTTCGGAATGACATGGATGTGAGAGGAGGGTAGAACCTTCTGAATTAGGATCTTATCCCTAATAATCCTTAGTTTTGCTGAATTCACTGTCGTCAAGTTGTACACATAGTCTTAGATCTTCAGTGAGCCCAAAATTTCAAGTGAGTTGTCGATTGGGTAGATATCACATTTAATCAAATTTGATGACTATTTAGTCGCGGGGAACACGTAGGTCATGTCTAACTGCTCATAGGTACGCTTTGAGGAAAATACACATTAAAAGTTACCAGAGAAATATTCTAGGTTAGACACTGCAAAAGTTTTAGATCTTAGCCTTCCTTGTATAAGTATTTCTTCGTTGGCTCCTTCAAGTCTAAATATTGGGAATACCTTGATAGTGAAGGAAGATAGACTGAAATTAGCACCTCCGTTGCTTGATATCGTTAGCTTATAAGGTAGGAGATGTGAAAGACTATAGGTAGGATAAGCACAGACTAAGGTAGCCTCATCTGCATCTTAGTGATATCCCTATACTTGTAATTAAGACGATGAGTAACCCTCTTTCTATTCTCTTATATCTTTAGTCAACCGGCAAATTATCGAATTGTCATTTCTAGTGAACACTGGCTCTTGGGTCTTCACATATAGGAAAGCATAACTCTAGGATTGGTCTATAAAGCTAGGAGTCACTGACTTAATTTCAATATTGTCTTCATAGAAGTATCTGAGGATCCTACTCGTCATATAGAAGTCCTTTGGATCTTGAATCTCTAAAGAGAATTCTACTGGACCTGCTTTACTGAAGGCAGGCGCTTTACAAAGGATTAGACTTGTATTAACCAAGGAAGCCTCAACTTTAATCGAACCAAACCTGCAAAGAAGAGCAGTGTTGAATTTTATTGGATCGAGTAGGTTTTAACCAGTAACATTTACTATTGTCCCACCTGCTTTGGGTCCATTTAAAGGCTCAATTTTTTCTATCATAATCGGTCCTTTCTTATTCATTTAATGGATGTCAGACACTCGTGTTACTATCTAGGACTATTCTCCCTTAAGTCCTAGTGAGATATTTATTGACTCTTGATATGTAAGACACTAATATTCCAATGCGCTTAGCTTTAAGGCTGGGGTAAGGATTTCTGAGCCTTTATTATCTATGACCTAAATACAGTGAGTGAGGTTTGCTGGCTCTCTTAGCCTTAACGTCACATTAATTTGTTCTATTAAAGAAAATTGGGCCGTCGGTCTTACATTTGTAATCATAATAGGATCAATAATTTAGAAAGCCTCTTCTAACTTAGCTAATTTCAGAGATGTCTCTAGGTCAAATATGCCTAATTGCTGAATTTAAGAGCCTTCCTTAAATGTTAAATTCTTCATATTTCCAATCCTCACACTTATTCGATCTGCAGTTAAAGAATATATGTCGAAGTACTTGATTTGTCTGGTTCCAATTGTAATCCCGGTGAAGTTAACCTTGATTCTATCAAAGTTCTTGTACTAATCGAAGTACTGCATCAATCCTTGAAATTTTCCATATATTTCGACATATGCATCTTCACTTCTAGATAATAAAAATCGAGGCTCTACCGCTGTAATATTGATTTTCTGATACACTGAGAGCGTTATCTTTCCAAAATTCAAGAAATTTTATCTCTCTTTTAGACCTAGAGTAACCCAGTAAGTTTGCGGCTTGACTTTCTCTCTATTAAAAGGACATAATACATGTGTATTATTTTAGATGGCTGTTATGATGATCTTTTCAGAATTTGTCACTTGAGGTATCATAATACAGTTCAAATTGAAATCATGAAGGTCATGTGAAACTTTCAGACCAATTGAAGGTACAGTACCAATGAAAAGATGCTGCTAGTTATACTCTATGGGGGTTATCATGACTATCCTTGAGTTTATTAAAGAGTTGCCAAGAAGTTGGATCTCAGTTTAGTCAACAAACAGAGAAACATTCAAGGGAGACAAATTCGCCAGCTCCAAATCTCCTTTAAAACAAGTGACGTGATTTAATTCAAGTTAACCAGAGAAATATAGATCTTCTTTGCCGCATGTTAAACAATCAGACTGCCTCATTGATGTTAGTTTGCACAATATCTCAGATCTTGCAATTGCTTAAAGCGTTCCTGGATCTGTATTGATATCGATATCAAAAGTCTCATCTAGTTCACTTAGTATCTCATTCTTTACAAGCATTGCTTTGATACTTGTCTGTTCAATTATCTAACTATACTGAAACGACTATGCCAGCTCTAACTCTGATTTGTCTTCTCTTATGAGTATTAGGCGCAATTTTATTGCTCTTGAGTCTACTCTGACCCCTCGATCATATACGCAGTAGAACTGATGAAACTCGTTGACCATTACCCTGGTGGTGGTTGAATTGCCCACCTCGCATCTGATGTCAAAGCTCTTTGCAATCAGTTCGAACTCGATCTCTCTATCGACCTCGAAGAATACCTTCTCATTCTTTTGCACAATACTTAGCAGTGTGTGCTTGTCAAGAGTGAGCACACTGGCCTTGTTGACTGTGGCCGGGGTCGCTAGGTCATCTTAGTGAAACAAAGAGAAACGATAGAAGGTCAGGTTCTTCTTGCAAGGCAGTAAAAGCGAGGCAGAGGCTTCATTTGACGACTTGGATGATAAATAGGTGTCATTAGAGATCATCAAGGTGTTTAGCAGAGTTGGCGGATAAGGTGTGGTGAAAGAAACTGAGAAAGGGGTTTTCAGTCGAGAGTTGCAAAGGGTAATTGAAGGTGAAAGGGAGAAGGTCGAATTCAAATTCGCTTTGAGGCTCAGGGTGACTGGGTGGGTTGAAAGCAAGGTCCCATCTTTGAAAACTAATTCTATTGAAACATTCTAAATATCAAAAGTCCTCTTCAGATTAACTTGGCACTGTATTGTATCATTGTAAAGGATTTTTGGATCAGAATACATTCTTGTCCCATTATTGTATCTCAGTGTGCAAAATAGGAATTCATAATACTGCTTCAACAATTTTCCATTAGTCTTAAAAACTATCTGGCTTGATTCCATCGCAGTAACAATAACTGACTAATTGAGCGAACTAAATCTTTAATGAGGGATCACCAAGAAATGATCTTCTAGGAGGGCAAGAGTCTAATTTTCTTTAGTAATAGGATTTTATGCCTAAATACTGACATTGAAGCTGTTTCCAGCACGTAGCCATTCTTAGATTTCGTTGCAATTAGGTCCAAGGAAAGTAGCAAATTTAGAGCTATCAACTCTTTATTTCATTGTTTTTGAATGTATTTTAAGTGTGTAGTCTCCCTGCAATCTTTTGCCGCTAATTTGAATCACCTATGAGCATTCACTCTGCATTATTTGTGTTTAGTTCATTCCATATATTTTAGGTATTTGTGTGAACCTGACTGGTACCTGCTAGAACTACGTCCATACCCGTCCGCCATCAGCCTGAATCATTAAGTAGTCCAGGGTCTCATTCATGTGATCTACGTAGTTGTAGGGGGAGTGTATGTTAAGCAAGGAGAGTGGCACTGATGATAATTGACAAACGAAGACATCATCATCGTTGTATCGTTTTAGTTTAGACTTGAGACCTAAAGCCAAAAGAGAAGGGAGGGTACAGTTTAGTGAAGTAAGGTCAAGTGTTGGAGAAGACCTTACATAGATTGAAAGGGATTAGAGTTGGTTCTCAAAGGAATAGAAGACTCTCTGAATTTGTTAATAGGGGAGGTTAAGCAGTGGTGAAAAGCTGAAGTCGGGATTGATTACTGTCATTTACTCTGCATTAGCATCGAGGTTTAACAATTGAAGATGAGCCAAAGTTTTATTGAGTTATGTGTAATCTAAATATTGTGGGAGAAGACAGTAGTAGAGATTATGTCCAGAGTCTTTTAAGTTGTCTATGAAGAACCCTTGCTTGTATATGGTCTCGTTAACTTCTTGAACACGAGTAATGTAACTCACGTTCCCTATCTTAATATTGCATTGCAATTCTTTGATGTCTGAGGCTTCGTTGTCAATCTACTTAATGACTAAAATCCCCTTAGCCTGTACTTGTTCTGATCCCATGATCATCCATCTGGTTATCTTGCCTATTGTAATACTCTCAGTCACTTGCTTCTAGCCACTGTAGAAGTATTCAATCCTAGCCTTTTCTATCAAAGACTCCCCCATCGTATCGCATGTGATTAAATTGCGTGTTTGAGTACCAAGCACTCTCAATTCCTGACCCTGCTCTACTCCAAGCACACAGTAGTAAGTCAAGTTGCTACTGGCAATGTATCTATCGAGGACGAGTCTCAATAGGTTTTTCTCAAGTTGATATTGATTGATCTTGAGCTAAGGAACATATTCAATCTTTTGCTTAACGGCAAATGAATTATCCTCGTCTATCATGAGAGTCAGTGAAACGAACCGCGATTCAGAGATATTGACTTGAAGTTAGGGTAATTTGCACAAGATTGTGGTAGAGTTGTTGGAGTGAGTTGCGGAAGATTCAAAGGGCTGCCGATGCTTAAAGAGACAAGAGGTAACTGGATTAAGGTTTAGCCCTGTTAGTTAGAGAGTCAAGGTTTGCTTATCATTAATGACGAGTGCAGGGGTCATGGCCTAGATCTAAGGCTTTTGAAGGATCTTTATCGTGTGATAGAAGAGACGAGATTAGACATGAGGCACCAAAGTATTCTTATAGAGTATCCCAAGGTTGAGCACAGATCCCTAAAGTAAGGCTTGAAGTGGTATCTGGCATTTGAAATATTAATAATTGCCACTAGAAGAAATGTTCATCTTGTAAGAATTATTTCCCATTGCAATAAGGCATTCTAAATTATCAGCATCGTAGATTGGTTGAATCATAACAACGCCAATCTCTCTTTACTTCCGGCTGTCTGGCATTATATATTCAGTTGAGTATTGTCTAACTCTTATCATAGTTGCAAACTCGATTGCTTTCTCATAAGGCTTAGACCAGGTATTATTATCATATGACAGTTCCAAATTGTGTGGGTACTTCTGATTGAGTCCCGAAGGTATTTTACAACTAATGATTGAACCATTTATCATTTAAGACACACTTGTCCACTTTTTGGATCCTCCCTCGCTCTCAGAGAACTGACAAAATATCAAAGAGTGTTCAGCCCCAGAGTATCCTTGATAGTGAATTAGCTGAGTTTAATTTTCATAAGTCTCAGAGATGATTAACTTTCGATTGACCTTGACAATAGAAGGGGTAACATGACTGTTCATAAGAATGGGCTGAGTTGATAGCACTCCATTAAAGGATTAAATCGAGACGTATTGCGAGGCATTAAGGTTGATCAAAGGTTCTGGGACATTGCAGAGTGCTTAGGTACAGTATTTGATGCCATTAAAATTTGAGCAATTGAAGAGTTAAGGGATAGTCGTGAAATTGGATGCTGATTAGTAATGACACTGTGTGCCATTAGTGTAGAAGTATTGTCCTTCAATCAAGTAGAAAGAAGAATTAAGCATTGTTAAAGTTGAGATAGCCATTTTCCCAGGAAGGACCAAGAAGCCTCCTTCGATTCTAGAAACATTGAGATGTTCAACATAGATCTAAACGTCATTAACTCCAATAGAGAGCTGGTTAATCGGTATGTTGCAAGCTATCCTTGTCATTCCTAAGCTAGTAATTGAGTAATTCTCTCCATTAACCAAACATCTAGTGGAATTTATCGTTAAATACTGACCATGATTAAGTCCTTCAAGTATTATACTTTTATCAGTGGGATAAACAATAGGGTTCACTACTCGGTCAAACGTGAGAGCACCCCCCACTTGCAAAGTTGCTCCAGAATCATATTCAGATTCAGTCCATGGATCGATAATTAGCTTGATGCTGTAAGTAGTGTTAGTCTGTTCAAGCCTTGGTTGCATCTTTATCTAGACAAATGTCTGATTTACGAGCTGAATCTGATTTCTAATATCGAACATAGCTTCACCTATCCTCACTTTGAGGTATTCCAACTCGTGCAGAGAAGTTAGGTTGAATTGTAAAAGCACTACAGACTCTAAATTGGATGGAATCACTGGAGGATGCACTCTAAGGATTCTTGGGTAAGTGAAGAAAGTCAGTGTCAGATTGTAGGAGTAGGACCATTGTTGTCCATCATTAGTAGATACTCCAACAATGTATTCCCGCTGCCTAATGAAGGAAGCCCAAGTACACTCAATGTAAGTAGAGTTAAAGAAAACCGGAGTTAGGTGAATAAAATCGTTCATCGAACATTTAAGCCACCTTGGATCAAAGTTTTATCCATGAATACCTATTGTATAACTCTATTTCCCCTCCTCAATTAGGACATAGCTAGGTGAGATCATCTCTAGCACAGGTTTTTTGAGCAGCCAATATTGAATTGTATTCGAGAACGTCTCACCACCATCCTAGGAGAAACTGATGAAGACCTCAGACACGTTTTGGGCACCAGGTACCACAGCATTGAGGAAAGAGAGCGGTGCACTCTTCAAGTACTTTCCATTTGATAATGAGAGCGTCTTATTCTGTGGAGTCTGTATTTTCACTATGGGTTCTGGTAAGATAGAGTCTGGGAAATACATCCACTAGCCTCGTAGTTGGAAATTGAAGAAGCTTCCGTCGTTATAGAGAACCTGGGGGTAAAAGGATTTAAGCTCTATCCTCTTAAGAATCGTAAGATAAGTCACGAAGTAGCTAACCTGATCATTGATACTGATTTTCAACGAGTAGTACTTATCAGATACTTTGCTTACAACCTCAGTGTCAATCTAACATTCCAACACACTCTTACTCTTAAAAACAGCATATCCCTCGAGTACTGGAGTTTAATCTGATTCAGCTGTAAAAACCTTGCATGTGTAATTGATCGCCTTGCGGAACCCCCCACCGATAAGTTCGATCCCTTGAATTCCACTATTCGCATACTTGATGTTGCTTGAGTAACTGCTAATGTTGAGGCTGTTTGTGAATATGATCTACTGGCTGTTTGAGAAGTGCCCAGGCAAAGTGGACTCGAGGCGCACATCTATTGCAGTGTCTTGAACTGTTGAGAGCACTGGTGAGTTGACTAGGATCTCAGTCGGGGAGAGCTGCAAGTAGGAGAGGCGGAAGTTGCCCACCCATATAGCTTTGATAAATTGAGGGTCAAAGTTGCGTCCGAATATCCTGATTTTGTATTCGGTGTGCTTTAAGAACACTCTCGGAGATATATGAGTAATCACTGGATCTTCTTGTACTCTGAACTTTTAATTGGCATCTCTGAAGTAATTCCCTTAATCGACTGAGAATCGGAGGCTGTATGTGCCAACCTCTTCAAACTATGGTATCTCACATATCATCACCCTAGTCTGATTTCTTCTATACTCACACCTTGAGTGTTTATTAATCCCATGCCTCTCATCGTGTTTCCACTCAATCACGAATTCTTGCCCGAGATATGGTGTGTCCAAAGGCTAGTTGAAGAAGAGAGACAGTCTCAAATCTTCTGGGAAACTCTGTGTTATCAAATGTCGGTCCATGTATAGCACCTGAGGGGGCAGATGTGTGTAGACAAGGACTGGGTAGGGCCGATTAATCAGATAGTTTAGGCTTCGCGCGAGGACCAAGAAGCGATATTCACCCTCGACAGTCAGATTTTAAGTCAGCGGGCAGAGAAGGTGCGTCCGATTGACTCTCGTTACCTCGTAAGAGAGCTCTGTATTGTTCAGCATGCAAAGGAGATTCAACTCTGGCAACAGATGGTTGCCCGTGATGACAAGTGGTTTCAGGGTATCAAGATACATATGGGTCAACTTATGGTTGTCAATGATCGGTGTATCAATCAAGAGAAGGGAAAATTGACCTTAAGTTTTTTGATTGTATGATCTATAGAATCTGAATTCCGCTCTCACAGCCAAGTTTGACATAAACAAAGGTAATTGTAGTTGCATATCAGTTGAGTTTATTCTTTCTTTAATCTCGATCAAGCCATCTTCAATAGTGAGGTTTTGATAGTCAAATAGAGAATAGCGAAGCATCAAGTCCTCATAATCTAAGTTTCTTCCCTTGATGTCAATTACTTAACTCATCCTTCTTTGAACGAAACGAACAGAGACATTTGTTACTTGGACACCTTGCTTGACTTGAATGAATCCAGCCTATCTCATATTGACTTGATTAGTCCCAATCGAAACCTTTAATTAAATGGGTCCTTGTACGAATGTTGATTCAGGGACCTAACACTTAAGTGATGTATCGTTGATTATAAAAGCATTCGTGAAAAACACTGAGTCATTTTATGGCAGCTAGAAGGCACATTGAAAAAGCTAATTGTCAAAGATTTTCTTGCCCAAATCATTGGAAGTAGTCACTGTGATTTCTTTTGAGCCACCTGCTTCCAATACTTATGGTGCAATTTAGATTGTATTAAGTGAGCTAATTACCAGAGTGCCAAGACTGATCCAATTGAAATTGTCAACACTAACTTTTAGAGTGATGAGGTCATCTCCTTTATAACCTCTCTTGGCATAATTACCAGGCAGTTGACAAAACAAAAGCCTTTGAGTCCCCCTACTTTCAAGTTAAGACCCTACAATGAGGGGAGAGACATAAGAATTTTATGAGGAGAAAGCGCATGTAAGATTCAATCCTTCATAGTAATGATCCATGATGATATAGAAAGTATTAGTGATGCCTTGAAACCCTAGCTAGGGCTTCACCTCTTTGAAGTTTATGGAGTCCAGGACCCAGACTTAGATCGAATTTGATATAATAAAAGAGTCATTAAGATAGACACGCAAGAAGTTCTTTTGCAATTAGAGTACTTTAGATGGTATTTGGAGGATCAAATTTGTGTCATTTATATCAAAGAATTGGTCTGTGTCGAAAATGGGGATACGTTTTTCGCTTAAGATTTCGAACCTTAATGACTTTGAAGATAGATGTAAACCTTTCAAAGTGATATTCTGCTTGTACTAATTTCCAAATAAGTACATCGGGTAAACTTCATAAAGGATAGGATTTGAGTGGAGTTGTATTGGCATTTTTGAAAAAGTTGATACTTCTTAAAGACCGTTTGATGAAAGAGCGACATAATACTTTCCATTGTATTCTAAGTCCATGTCAAACTTACAAAAAATTGTGCTCGGATTTATCCATATAGTCCTGCCTGTTGTTTCTACCTCATTTGTTTCTCTATTTCTTACAATACAATACAGTTTGTCAATATTCGCTCCAAAGTATCCACCGAGATTAAGAGTGAAATTATATTTTCCAGTGGTTGGCGCTATCATTGGTTTTATAGAGTCAATTATTAGCCTGCTATCTATTACTGAAATCGTATTGGTTGGCATAAGTTTTTGTCCCTCAAAGAATAATCCGAATTGAACCGCTGAAAGTTATGTTAAATTAAAGAAAGCGATGCAAGTGAAAGTTTGATCGTCCACTCTTATTGTTGTAAACTAAAACTCGCTGTACTTGCACTGGACATTCAGCTCAGATGGTACTCTGCTTTTTGTCTAAAGCTTCATCTTGACAGCCTCTTAATTGTTGAGTACAATTGAGGGAGAGACTTGTCTGATTCTTATCTCTTCATGTGACCTTATCCATACTCTATTGCTAGTATATTTGTCTGCAACCAGCCTGACTGTATGATTACCTGTCGTCATATAAGTGATATTGCATTGAACAACACTTTAATTCACATGAATTGCCTCAATATATTCAAGGTCATTGTGAAGACACTTGGGGTTTAAGATTGGTCTGTAAACTTTAAGGGATACAGTTAAACGCTGATTAATGAATGCGAAAGATTAAGAGAGTAGATCTATTCTGATATCTTGCAAGATTAAAACTAGTGATTGCTTCGTTTGAAGGTAGTGTCGACCAGAGTCAACGGACACATTGAGTGTGATTGTCGTTGAGGAATTGAGTGATGACAGGATTGGCAGGAGATCGGAGACGGGAACGGTGAATCCAAGGTTAGTGGTTTAAGTGTATGTCCGATTAAGTAATCGTAAAGAGAAGTTAGTTTCGTCTTCCAAAAGACTTATTAGAGGGCCTTGAGGCTCGAATTCAATCGAGATATTCTTCGAAGTCAATGAATTAGTCAAATTGAAGTATAGTTTTTCGGGTGAAATGAGCTTAAGATTATTGGCTACTACTTCTTCGGTGTAAAGTATGACCTGGTCTCTCACTCTATCTTTCATGTCTTCATTGTTGATGAATAGAGTTAGATTGTATTTCCCAGACTTTTGAATATCTAAAAACTCACAAATTAGTCTGTTGTCACTAGTTATGATGGCTCGACCATCCTTCACAAAAGAGTGAAATTGATCTGTATTATTCTGTAGCTAGCATTTTACTCTCATATCGTTAGAGGACATCTGCTCATACAGGTTACTTTCTTTGATTCTATCCTCAATTACTATCTGCACAGAACCATCTTATCGGATTTGACTGATTCGATCCCTTATCCTGAAGTGATTCCTTATGTCACCTTCCTTTATCGACACTATCTTAATACTGTTGTCGACCTCAAACTCTCTCCGACCCCCCAACCTATCTCTCATCTTAATGGTGACAGGTTGTGTAAGCACATACTTCGAGTTTGCCTGATTGAATGTTCCGAACTCACACTTATAAGATGCGTCCGCCATCCTCGAAAGCACGCCTGTGACTTCTCTGGGGTTCGCTCGGTCTTAGTCAAATTAGATGAGGAGGCATTCGAAGTTTGAGAGAAGATAAGTATTCAAAGGGGATTAGACTGGATTGATGGCTGGGGTCAGTGTCAGTCTTAAGGGCTCGTTGATTGCGGTAAAGAAAAAGGTGAGTCTTGGCGAGTTGGTTACTGTAAAGTTGGGGAAAGAAAACACAGAGAAGGAAGCTCCATCTGGTGCAGTCGAGATGAGGCTGAAGCCTGAGTAGGATTGCTTGTACAAGAGATGAAGTGAGTTGTGTTACCAAGAAAAATTGAAGTGATCAAAATGACAGATCGCCTTGTTCTACTATATAAAGAAGTTTCCCAAAGTATAATTGTTTAAGAGGCATTGGATTTCGAGTTCTTTGATTTTTTCGAGGTTGAGTTTAGTGTCTAGAACAAATTACATCGAATCATTGTAAATGTAAGACTGCTTTTCAGTTCTAAATTGTATTTGTTCAAATACCTCTAAGTCGAAAGAATTAGAAACTTAGTCTCCATTTTGTGTATCAACCAGGGCGAACTTCATTGGGCCCACCTTATCGACTGGAACTTTACATCGCAACAGATCAGGACTGAAGTCATCTTAAACAATAGGACTGGTGAATGTGACAGCTTATGTGTAACGCGTGTAAGCACCGTCAATCGACTGAGTGAATAGGCACTAGAGGTGAGATGAAAGAATCTGGTGGTCCCAAAAGGTCACTTTGAAATACAGGTCAGCTGAAGAGAGGCCCGTGTTCAGTGGTGCAGAGCTGGTGGTGAAGTACTTAGTCTGGCTGAGGCTGACCAGCTAGGGGGAGTCTTTGATAAGGGACAGGATGAAGATGTTGGTTGAGAGGGTCTGATTCTGAGAGGGAAGGTAGAGGAAAAGGTGGACCTTGGACACCTTGAAGAAGTCAGGGAGAAGGGTCGTTAGTGGACGCTCAAGGATGCAGTCCAAGGTCTAGTTGTTGTTTGCTCTGATTGGGAGATCAATGAACTTATTGTACTGAGTGATTGCATGAGAAGCCTATTCAGATCTCACTAGACCCATTCTGCAGACTACACCAAATCTATCTATCAGAGTCTAGTTCAAGGTAGTTTAATTGATTGAAATTGTTAGCTTGGGCTCTGCTTGTTAAGTTTAAAGTATAAGAAGACTCCTATCAATAGAAGTCATGGTAATTAACTCAACAAGATTAACCTGCTAAAGTTTAAATGTGAACTCTTTATTAATTATGTCGGGTGATGCGGCCAGACCAAATTATCCATTACTCATGATAAGGATAGGCGTTGGAACTTGATACTCATTAACGCAGGAATACTCAAAAAAGCTAGATGTCTCACTCTTTTGGACTTGGCAAGCAGATTCATCACTTGCATTAATTTTATGACCTATGGTGGTTTAGAGCTGGAGCTTAAATTCATCATGGATTGGAAGGACACTTTCATAGAGAGTTTCGACCTTTATTCTAGAATACGGTTGGCTCTAGTCGAATGGGAGCAATTAAGTGAATGGCTTCAGAATTTATCTCTATCTGATCCTTATAAAGTTTACTTAGACGACATCATTCTAGTCGCCTGGTTGAATTATGAAAGTATCTGGACATCCTTTATATTATTCTGGCAGATTACAAGTTACATAGTCCAGATCTTGGAGACCTTCCGTGAAAAGTATAGAGTTCTTAGAGTCTTCGAATCTGCACCGAACTTTTTGATTTATGGTAAGTCTATCTCGCTATTTTAGGAATGAGGTTGCATCAAGTAATCATATTGTGATGTTCATACCGGTTGGAATAGTGGGACTATCCCAAAGTATATTCACAGTTCGTATTGAGGTCGACTGTGGTGGAAGGTGATTTGCGGACACCTGAGTTATCATCAGTAGGCTAATGAACAACCAAAGTGTCAGCGAAAGTATATATGGCACCTGATGCGCCATTTTCGTTTTATTTGAATTTAGCATCGTGTTAATCTCCATATTATTATATTTTCTATCAAACTCTCATGCTTAATGGGGTTTTGGGGTTTTGGGG
>VFQS010001094.1_pt1 | contig 26230 bp, 22 predicted proteins | sample 3512361 | NCBI WGS metagenome assembly VFQS01 (sample SAMN10412375, study PRJNA504923) | tailings metagenome | isolation source: Relicate 1 Philex TSF3 active mining | place: Philippines
AGCCATCGAAGGGATGCTCCGAGATCGGCATCAGCTCGATGTGGGTGAAGCCGCGCGCCTTCACGTAGGGGATCACCCGATCGGCCAGCTCGGCGTAGGTGAGCAGGCGGGCGCCGGGTTTGAGATCGGCGGCCGGCACCGGTGGGCGCACGCTGCCGTCGGGCTCGATGTAGGGCTGATCGGCGCTGGCATGCATCCAGCTGCCCAGATGCATTTCGTACACCGCAATCGGCTGGTCGAGCGGATTGCGCGCATCGCGCTCCTGCAGCCAGGCTCCGTCGGTCCATTCGAAGCCGCCGAGGGGTTGCACTACCGAGCCGTTGTTGGGGCGCACCTCATGGCGGAAGCCGTAGGGATCGGCCTTCTGGTAGCAGTGCCCCGCCTGGGTGCGGATTTCGTATTTGTAGATCTCACCGGCCTTCAGGCCGGGAATGAACAGCTCCCAGCAGCCCCCCAGCCGGCTCTGCATCGGGTGGTGGCGACCATCCCAGCTGTTGAAGTTGCCGAGCACCGACACGCTGCGGGCATTGGGCGCCCACAGGCAGAACATCACCCCCTCGACGCCCTCGCGGCGCACCAGGTGGGCGCCCATCCGCTGCCAGATGTGGTGGTGGTTGCCCTCGGCGAAGAGATGGCGGTCCATCTCGCCCATCCACTCGTCGCGGAAGGCCCAGGGGTCGTGGGCTTCGTGCTCGATGCCGCCGCGCCGTACGCGCACGCGGTAGCTGCTGCCCGGATTGCCGGGCAGCTCGGTTTCAAAGATCCAGGGATGGTGCGGATTGGCCAGCGGCAGCGGCGCCTGGTCGGGCAGGAGCAGCTCCACCCGCTCGGCCTCCGGCATCCAGATCCGCAGGGCCCAGTGGCCGTTGCCCAGCGGCTGGGGACCGAGCACGGAGAAGGGGTGATCGTGGCGGCATTCCGCCAGCCGCTGCCCGTCCTCCACCATCCAGTCGAGGCTGATCGGGGCCATGGCAGCGGGTCGGCGTGGCCGTGAGCTTAGGCCGGCTTTGCAGCGATACCCCGCGCTCCCATCACTTCGCTTCGCGGAGCTTTTCGGGCTCGTTGGGGAAGTCGACGTTGAAGATCAGATTGTTGGCATCAAGGACCACGAACAGGTTGTCGGTGAGGCGATTGAAAGTGGTGTTCACCAGCACGAGTTTCTGATCATCGTTGTGGGCGGCCTCGATCACCCTGTTCACTTTCACAAAATTGCCGGTTTCCCGTTGCAGTTCCTGCCAGCGGGCCTGGAGCTCGGCGGCACTGATCTCACGCTGCAGGCTGGGGCTGAGGAAGCTGCGCGCAGAGATGTAGTGCCCGGCGCTCAGGGCTCGCACGAACTGGGCAGCCACCTTGGCGGGGACAGCGTCTGTGCGGTCCACGTAGTAGCCGGTGAGTTCGCCCTTGGCGTTGAGCACGATGAAGAGGTCCTGCCGGCCGGCGGCCGTGTCGATCGACGCCTCCACGGTGCTGCTCTGCAGGCCGCGCTGCACGCTCAGCAGCTTCCAGCTGCGCATTGCTGGCCGCTTCGCCATGGTTTCGGCGATCATCGCCGGGCTCGTCACCTGCTGCAGCTCCGGCGCGAACTGGCTGAAGCGCTCCTGGGCATCGCGGCGCTGCTCGGCCTGCAGGATGCGGTTGGCGGCGGCGCGGGCGGCCTCCACCGACAGGCCGTCGGCCGGGCTGGAGCTGGCTGGAGCTGGGGCCTCGGCCTGGGCCACGGCCGCCGGGCCGAAGGCTGCGCTGCCAGCGCCGGCCAGCACCACCAGGGCTGAGACCAGGGCTGATGCCAGGGGGGTGGCCAGGCCGCTGGCGGGGTTGATGCCGGGAATGGCGGGGCGCAGCATCGGGCGAGTCAGCTAAAGAGGTGGGCTCAGTTTGCCCGAGTTCGGCCGGCCTGAGCTGGGCTGGCTCGAGCTGGGCAGTGGCTCAGGCCTGCAGCGGCAGCAGGCTGAGCTGGGCCTGATCGAGCTCCAGGCTGATGCTGATCACCCGGTGCGCCGGGCCCGCAGGCCCGCTGGGGATCGACCCATCGCCGGGATTCACGGCGATCTGGGGCCAGGCGGCCCCCGCCAGCGCCAGTCGCAGCCGCTCACCGGGTTGCAGCCGGGCGAGCAGCGGCTGCAGCTCCAGCCGCAGCTGGCGGCTCCGGCGGCAGGTGTCGCCCCGCTGGCGCAGCACACCGGTGCTGAGTTGCTCCACCGCTCCGTCGGCGCTGAGGCGGGAGAGGGCGGCGCCTAGATCGAAGCCGTCCTGGTCGGCCTGGGCGCTGAGCTGCAGCACCGGCCGGCCCAGCAGCTGCAGCGGTTGGGCCAGTGGCGCGCTGGTGAAGCAGGCCACATCGCAGCGCCCATCCAGATCGGCCCGCTGGCAGGGCCCGGCATCGAGCCCCAGATGGCCGCCCCGGCCCGGCACCGCTCGCCAGGGGTCGTGCACCAGGGTGACGCCGCCCGCTCCCGGCGCCTCAGGCAGCAGCTGGCCTTCCAGCGGATCCACTGCCGCCAGGCCCTGGCTGCTCAGGCCCCAGGGACCGGCGGGTTGGCGCAGTTCGCTGGCACTGGGCTGCAGCCACTGCTGGCTGCTCTGGCACTGGAGCTGGATCGGGCTGCTCTCCTCCGGCTTTGGCGCGCGCTGGCGATCGTGCTGCAGGTGGCGCTGGAAGAACGCCAGCTGGAGTGCGTCGAGGCCGCCCTGCCAGTTCAGATGGCTCCAGGCGCCGATCCGCAGCTGCGGCGCCCCGCCCGCCATCCGGCTGCGTTGCCACAGTTCCAGCACACCGCGCAGGTGGGGGTCGTACCAGCCACCGATCAGCAGCATCGGCCGACGCAGCAGCTCCAGGTTGATCGGGTGCTCCAGCCAGGCCGAGGCCTGCCCGGGATCGGCGGCGAGCCAGCCGGCGGCCATGCCACCTGGATCCAGCTCTTGCAGCAGCGCGGGCCCCTCGCTCAGAAACGCCCCGCTTTCCAGGCTGCGGCGAATCCGCCGCCAGCCGTCGGCATCGTCCCGGCGCTGGCATTGCAGGGCCGCCAGCTGCAGGCCCCAGCCCAGGCCCAGGCCCCACCAGTGGGCGCCTCCCTCGCTGGCCCAGTGCAACCGCTCGTCGGGCCCCGCCATCGCCGGGGCCGTGCAGTCCGGCAGGGCGTCGGGATCCTCCAGGCTGCCGTCGTTGAGCAGCTGGCTGAGGCCCTGATAGGAAAAGCCGTAGGTGCCCAGCCGGCCGTTGCTGCCCGGCAGTCCCCGGGCCCAGCGCACCGCGTCGGCCGAATCGGAGGCCTCCTGCCGGAAGCCGCCGAAGGTTCCCTCCGAGTCGCCCTGGCCGCGCACGTCCTGCACCACCACCAGAAAGCCCTGGCTGGCATACCAGCTCGGATGGGCGTAGGTGACGGTGGAGGCGATGGCCCTGCCATAGGGCTGGCGCATCAGCAGCACCGGCCAGGGACCTTCGCCTTCCGGTTGCCAGATCCGCGCCACCAGGCCGTTGCCATCGCGGCAGTGCATCCAGGCATCGCGCTGGCGGGACGCAGTCAATGGGCGCTAGCGCACGTCGGGGCAGTAGAGCCCCACCACGTAGGTGTTGAGCACCTCGGCATCCATCGGGCTCAGGTTCTGCTGCTTGGCCACCAGCGCCACCGCCTGGGGCGAGGTGGAGGCAATCCCCCGGCTGTTCAGCTCCCGCAGCTGGCCGCAGAGGGCCTTGGCCTTGGCGGGGTTGTTCTTGACCGAATCGAGCAGGGCCGACTGGGCCCAGGCTGGGCCGGCCGCCAGGGCCAGCGCGGCCAAAGCGAGCCACCATCGGCGCCAGGGCCGGCGCCAGGGCCGGCGCCAGGGATGGGAGGGAGAAGCGGACGCCATGGTGGCGCATCCGGCAATTCACTCCATTTCAAAGATGCCTCTCGCTCCCAGGGGCCTGGCGGGGTCAGTTCGGTGAGCGACCGGCGCCGCGGCGCGCCTGCTGGATCCAGCTGTGAAGGGTGGCCAGATCCAGCAGCGGCGCCGCCTGGCCCGTGAGGCTGCGCTGCAGACGACCCATGGCCCGGTGCAGCTGGTGGGGATCGCTGCTGGCCAGGCCGGCCCGATCGGCAATGCCGGCGTAGAGCAGCAGGGCCGCCTCGTGGGGCTCCAGACCCACCTCCACCACCAGCCGGGCCTGGCCGCGCAGCTTGATCAGGCGGCGTTCACTGGCCCCGCCCTGGCGGCCGAACTGGCGCAGGCTGGCGTCGTTCAGTTCGGCCAATGCCTTCCAGCTGCAGATGCCCGCCGCCTCCAGCTGCTGTTGCTCCCGCCGGAAGTGGGCGGGCAGGGCTCCCAGGGGTTGCGTGGGCCCGGCGGCCATGCTCAGGTGGCAACGTTGACGAGCGTGACGGATCCGGTCATCAGATCGCGCTGGGCTTCCGCCAGCACCACCGGCCTGCTCACCCCATCCCCGGCGGGCTCCACCCGGCGCAGCCGCACGGTGACGCGACCATCGGGGGTGTTGCGGCCGTTGCCGCGCAGGTTGCTCGCCACCTGCCGCACCGTGGGGGCCACGGCTTCGGCCGGCAGGTCGGCCGGAGCCGCCGCCACCACCAGATCGGCGCCGTTGTCGAATACCACCGGCACGCTCACCGCCCCTTCGATCGTGAGCCGCGGGCTGTAGCTGATCGCAAAGGCCACGCAGGAGATCGCCAGCAGGGTGGTGAAGCTCGTGATCCCCACCAGGCGGAAGCGGATTCCCCAGCGGGCCAGGAAGCCCACCACCATCAACACCGCAAGCATCCCGCTCGCGATTCCCAGCCATTTGCCGGCCACAAGCAGGATCGGATCGGCGGCCAGGGCCATCGGCGGTTCACTGGGGTGCAACGCCCTTATATTCGGGCGCAAGCAGCTGCTGACAGCCCCACGGGAATGGCGTTGTCGCCGCGCAGAGCTCCCGGGCCGCTCCAACCCCCCGATCGTCGCGGCTCCCGTCGGCGCCTGGTGTGGCCCCTGTTGGCCGCCGTGGGCCTGGCCGCCGCGGCCGCCGCAGGGCTGTGGTGGGCCGATCGGGAGCTGCGCCGCAGCTATGGCCAGGCCCGCACCGCCCTGGAACGGCAGCTGGGCCGGCTGCTGGGCCATCCGTTGCAGCTCGGCACCTACCGGGGCATCGGCTGGGGTGGGCTTGAGCTGGGGCCCACGCGCCTGGGTCCCGGACCGCTGGATCGCTCCACCGCCGAGGTGGCCGGCCTGAGCGTGAGCCTCGACCCGCTGGCCAGCCTCTGGCAGCGCCAGCCGGTGCTGCACATCGGTCTGCGCGATGCCCGCCTCACCCTGCGCCGCAACGCCCGCGGCCAGTACTGGCTGCTCGGTCCGGCCCCGGCCGGCACCCCGCCGCGGCTGGATCTGCGCTTCCGCTTGATCGGTGCCGCGCGGGTGCGCGTGGAGCCGGCCGGGGTGGAGGCCGCGGTGAGCGGCCGGATGCGCCTGCAACCCGCGCTGCGGCGCCTGGAGCTCCGCGCCCGGCTGGCCCCCGCTGCCGGTGGCCAGCTGGCGGTGGCGGTGCAGGGCGGCTGGACTCCGGCCCGCTGGCAGGTGGATCTGCAGGGCAGCCGCCTGCCGCTCGATCCGCTCCAGCGCCTGGCCCAGCTGCCGGGCCGCCTCAGTGGCGAGAGCGGCGGCAGCCTGCGCCTTGCGCTGCAGGGCGATCGCCGCCGCTGCAGCGGCAGCTGGCAGGTGCCGCGCCTGCTCTGGAACGTCGCCCCCCGGCGTCAGCTTGATCTGGAGCGCCTCAGCTTCAGCTGCCGCGGCGATCAGCTGGCCCTGCAAACCCCCCGCTGGCGTGCGGCCGGCTGGCAGGGCCAGGGGCGCCTCGGCTTCACGCTGCCCACGGGCCGCTTGCAGCTGCGGCTGCAGGCCACGCCCCCGGCGCCGGCCACGCCATTGCCCTTGCGCCTGCAGGCCGCCGGATACTGGCGCCGGGGTCAGCTTGCCGATCTGACCCTGCTGGCCAGCCGCGGTTCGTCGCGCCTCAGCGCCAGCGGCACCATCGGCCAACGCTGGCAGCTCAACAGCCGGCTGCAGCTGAGCCCGGCGGATCTGCCGCTGCCCGCTGCGACCCCCGGCTGGCTGCTGCGGCAGCCGCTGCTGGGCCGGTTCAGCCTGCAGGGGCCGCTGCGCCAGCCCGTGCTGGCGGGCCACCTTTCCCAGGAGTCCAATCCCCTGCTGGGCGGATGGCAGGCGGCGCTGGCCTGGGCCAACGGTCGCCTCACCCTGGAGCGCTTCACCAGTGCCCACCTCAGCGCCAGCGGCCAGCTGCGCAGCGGCGCCCTCGATCTGGCCCTGGATCTGCGCCGCTACCCGCTCGCCCGCATCAACCCGGTGGTGGGTACCCGCCTCGATGGGGTGCTGGATGGCACGGGCACGGTTCGCGGGCCGCTGGGGAGGCTGGTGCCCGATCTGGCGCTCACGCTCGACCGGCCCGCCGCCGGGCCCCTGGGCCTGCGGGAGCAGTGGCGCGGCAGCTGGCTGGGGGAGGCGGCCGGCGGTGGCCGCCTGCGCATGGAACCCCTGGCCCCCGCCCTGCCGGGCCTGCTCACCGCCCGCCTCGACCAGCGCTGGGTGCCGGTGCAGGTGCGGCTGGAGCGCGGGGATGGCGTGCTGCAGCTGCAGGGCCGGCCGAGGGCCTACCGCTGGCAGGCCACGCGCCTGCCGCTCGACGGCCTGATGCTCGCGGTGGGGCCCAGCTCGCGCTTCCAGCCCCTGCAGGGCCTGCTCAGCGGCACCGGCGACCTCAATCTCCAGCCCCTGGCCTTCGGCGGCCGGGTGTCGATCGATCGGCCGGTGTTCCTGGGCGTGCGGGGCCGCAGCCTTGCCCTGCAGGGCCGCTACGCCGACCGCCGCTACAGCGCCAGCGGTCGCCTGGATCCCCAGGGCTCCGGCAGCCTGGCGGTGCGCTGGGCCGGGGCCTGGAAAGGACCGTTCCGCAGCCGCTTTGAAGGCCGCAGCCTGGGGGCCGATCTGGTGCGCCAGCTGGCTGATGCCTGGCCCCAGTGGCGCGATGGCCCGCCGCCGATCGGCGGTAGCGCGGCCGATCTGGCGGGGCTGTTCATCGACACCCTGGGTGGCTCGATCCAGGAGCAGCTCGCCGCCCTCGATGCGGCGCGGCAGCGCCTGGCCGCCTTCCGCAACGCCGAGCCCAGCGGCAGCGTGGCTGAGCGGCTGGAGAAGCTGCAGGCTCGGCTGGATCTCAACCTCGATCTGAGCGGCCCCAACCTGGCCGGCGCCCGCGCCGACCTCAGCCTGCGCAGCCACCTCTGGCTGGCTGGCGAGAACGCCGACACCGCCCTCACCCAGCGGCCGCTGGTGGCGCGGCTGCAGGGACCGCTGCGCGTCGGCAGCGGCGACTTCAGCTTCGAGCAGCTCCCGCTGAGCCTGGTGGCGCTGCTCACCCCCGTGCCCCCCGGCCTGGTGGGCAGCCTCAGCGGGGCCGGTCGCTACCGGCTGGGGGGCACGGCCCCCACTGCCCTGGCCCTCAAGCTCGGGCTGGAGGATGCCGCCCTGCGGGGCACGCCCCTCAGCCTGGAGCGGGGCCTGATCGCCCTGGAGGGCCGGCGGCTGCGGCTGGATCTGGCCCTGCGGGCCGCCGGGGCCTCCAGCAGTGTGGAGCTGGCCGGCCTGGTGCCCCTGGATCCTGGTGATCCGGAGCTGGAGCTGCGCCTGGCCAGCCGCGGCGATGGGGTGCGCTTCCTCACCGCGGTGGCCGAACCGGCCCTGCTCTGGCAGCAGGGCAGCGCCGACCTACAGCTGCTGGTGCGCGGAAGTCTGCAACAACCGATCGCCAACGGCTTCGTGCGGGTGCGCAACGGTCAGCTGCGCTTCATCGGCCAGCCGGTGAGGGATGTGGAGGCGCTGGTGCTCTTCGATTTCCAGCAGCTGTTTCTCCAGCAGCTCAGTGCCTCGGTGGGGCCGAGGGGCCAGGTGAGCGGCAGCGGCAACCTCGCGCTCTGGAACCCCCCTCCACCGGGGCGTCCTGGGGGCCTGGCGGTGGAGCTCAAGCAGGTGCCGTTCCAGCTGCCGCGGATGCAGGCCGTGGCCGACGGCAATCTGCGCGTGGGCGGCAGCCTGCGCCAGCTGGTGATGGGCGGCGACGTGCGCATCGCCAGGGGCAGCGTGAACGTGCAGCCCGGTCGGCTGGCCACCGAATCCAGTGGCGTGGTGACACCGGTCACGGTGCCGCAGCTGGCGGAAGCCGGCTGGGATTTCGGCCAGCCCCTGCTGCTGCTGGGCCCCGAGGTGGAATCCGGGACCGCGGAAAGTCTGCGGGCCAATGTGCCGCGCTTCTCGCCGCTGGCCTTCGATGACCTGCGCCTGCGCCTCGGCCCCGACCTGCGGGTGGGCGTGCCCAACGTGGCCAACTTCACCACGTCTGGCCTGCTGCGGCTGAGCGGCAAGCTCGACCCCTCGCTGCGGGCCACTGGCGTGGTGCGGCTGCTGGGGGGGCGGCTCAACCTGTTCACCACCACCTTCAGTCTTGACCCCGACGCCCCCAACGTGGCGGTGTTCACCCCGGCTCTGGGCCTGGTGCCCTACCTCGACATCGCCCTGCGCACCCGGGTGTCGGACAGCCTCTCCAACCCGGCCCTCGGCACCAGCGGCCTCGGCACCCCGAATGCCCAGACCCTGGCCTCAACCCAGCCCCAGAGCGGCTTCAGCTCGCTCAACCAGCTCAACCTGGTGCGGATCACGGTGAGTGTGAGCGGTCCGGCCGACCGGCTTGCGGAGGGCATCCGTCTGCGCAGTTCGCCGCCCCTGCCCCAGGAGCGGCTGATCGCCCTGATCGGTGGCAACTCCCTGGCCGGCCTCACCGGCGGTGGCGCCGGTGCCGCCCTGGCCACGGTGCTGGGCCAGTCGCTGCTCTCGCCGGTGCTGGGGGGCCTGAGCGAGGCCTTCGGCCAGCGGTTGAGCTTCGCGCTTTACCCCACCTACGTGAACCCCACCCTCAACGACACCAGCGACCTGCGCTCCCGCCAGGTGCCGCCCCAGCTGGTGCTCGGCACCGAGATTGGCCTGGATGTGACCGAGCGCTTCAATGCGTCGGTGCTGGCGGCCCCCAACCGCTCCGACATCCCGCCCCAGCTCAACCTCTCCTACAAGGCATCGGAGACCATCAACGTGCAGGCCGGTTTCGACACCCAGGGCGCCTGGCAGGGCCAGCTGCAGCTGTTCTTCCGCTTCTGAGAGGGCCCATGGAGAGCGCTCGTGAGATGGCTGGCCAGCTGATCGGCGTGGATCTGGGCGGCACCGCCATCAAGCTGGGCCGCTTCACCCGGGCCGGCGAGTTGCTGGCGGAGCTGGAGCTGGCCACCCCCCAGCCGGCCATGCCCGGCGCCGTGACCACCGCCATCGCCGAGGCGATCGCCCAGCTGGATCCCGCCGCTGAGGCCCGGGTGGTGGGCATCGGCCATCCCGGCCCGGCCGATCGAGCCTGCCGGGTGGCCCGGCTGGCGATCAACCTGCCGGGCTGGAGCGATGTGCCCCTCGCCGATTGGCTCGAACCGCTGATCGAGCGCCGCGTGACCTGCGCCAACGACGCCAACTGCGCCGCCATCGGCGAGGCCTGGCAGGGCGCCGCCCGCGGCGCGTCCGACGTGCTGCTGCTCACCCTCGGCACCGGCGTGGGCGGTGCCGTGCTGCTGGGCGGCCAGCTGTTCACCGGGCCCCAGGGAGCGGCGGCCGAACCGGGCCTGATCGGCCTCCAGCCCGATGGCCCGCCCTGCAACAGCGGCAACCGGGGTTCGCTGGAGAGCTACTGCAGCATTCGCGGCCTGGCCCGCCTGAGCGATCTGGATCCGGCCGAGCTCTGCCGCCGGGCCGATGCCGGCGACCCCGATGCCCTGGCGGTGTGGCGGCGCTACGGCCAGCTACTCGGCATCGGCCTGAGTTCCCTGCTGTATGTGCTCACGCCCCAGCGGGTGCTGCTCGGCGGCGGCCTCAGCGGCGCCTGCCATCACTTCCTGCCGGCGGTGTGGGCCGAGGTGGAGCAGCGGGTGCTGGCGGTGAGTCGGGTGGATCTGGAGATCCGCCGCTGCGAACTGGGCAATGGTGCCGGGCGGCTGGGGGCCGCCAAGCTCGCCCTCGACCGGTTGGGATGATGGCGGCCATGAGCTTGTCCGCCGTCTCCGTTCCAGATCCCAGCCCGGAGCTGCTGCAGCGGGCCGCCGGCGTGCGCCGCAGCGCCATGGCCCTGGCCCAGTGCTCCGATGGCCAGCGCCAGGCCGCGCTGCAGGCGATGGCCGCTGCCCTCGAAGCCCGGCGCGAGCCGATCCTGCAGGCCAACCGCCACGACCTGGAGGCCGCCGCCGCCGCTGGCCTGGCCCCGGCCCTGGTGGCCCGGCTCAAGCTCGATGGCGCCAAGCTCGATGGGGCGATCGAGGGGGTGCGCCAGGTGGCGGCCCTAGCCGATCCCGTGGGCCGCCGCCAGCTCCACACCGAGCTGGATCAGGGGCTGGTGCTGGAGCGCATCACCGTGCCGCTCGGCGTGGTAGGGGTGATCTTCGAGGCGCGGCCCGATGCGGTGATGCAGATCGCGTCCTTGGCGATCCGCTCCGGCAATGGCGCCATCCTCAAGGGGGGCCGTGAGGCCAACCACAGCTGCACCGCGATCATCGAGGCCCTGCGCGAGGGTCTGGCGGCCAGCGCCGTGGATCCCGCCGCCCTGGAGCTGCTCACCAGCCGCGAGGAGAGCCTGGCCTTGCTCAAGCTCGATGGCCTGGTGGATCTGATCATTCCCCGGGGCTCCAACGCCCTGGTGCAGTTCATCCAGGACAACACCCGCATTCCGGTGCTGGGCCACGCCGATGGCATCTGCCATCTGTATGTGGATGCGGCGGCCGATCCGGCCCTGGCCCTGCGGGTGGCGATCGACTCCAAGGCCCAGTACCCGGCGGCCTGCAACGCCATCGAAACCCTGCTGGTGCATGAGGCGATCGCGCCTGCGTTCCTGCCCCAGGCGATCGAGGCCTTCGCCGCGGCGGGCGTGGAGCTGCGCGGCGATCCGGCAGCCCAGGCGCTCGGGGTGAGCCAGGCCGCCAGCGACGCCGACTGGAGCACCGAATACTCCGATCTGATCCTGGCGGTGAAGCTGGTGCCTGATCTGGAGGCGGCTCTGGAGCACATCGGCCGCTATGGCTCGCGCCACACCGACGCGATCTGCACCACGGATCAGGCCACGGCCGATCGTTTTCTCGCGGCGGTGAACAGTGCCGGCGTGTACCTGAACTGCTCCACGCGCTTTGCCGATGGCTTCCGCTACGGCTTCGGGGCTGAGGTGGGCATCAGCACCCAGACCCTGCCGCCCCGGGGCCCAGTGGGTCTGGAGGGATTGGTGACGTATCGCTACCGCCTGCGCGGCGACGGCCACATCGCCGCCGACTACGCCAGCGGCAACCGCCAGTTCACCCACCGCAGCCTGCCGCTGTGAGTGCTGACTCATGAGTGCTGGCTCAGGAGTGAGTGGTGATCGCGTGGTGGTGCGCGGCCTGCGGCTGTGGGCCCATGTGGGCGTGCTCGAGTTCGAGCGTTCCGAGGGCCAGTGGTTCGAGCTGGATCTGGAGCTGGCGCTGGATCTCACGGCTGCCGGTCGCAGCGATGCTCTGGCCAGCACCCTCGACTACAGCCGCCTGATCACCGCCCTGCAGCACCAGGCCCGCAGCCTGCGCTGCCTCACGCTGGAGCACTACGCCGAGCGGATCCTCGATCAGGTGGACGCCTGCGCGGCCGAGCAGCTGGGGGCTCCGCTGCCGGTGCGCCTGGAGCTGCGTAAAGACCAGGCGCCGGTGCCGGGCTTCACGGGGGTGGTGGCGGTGCGGCGCAGCCGCCATTGGCCGAGCCCTGCAGGATGAAGCCATCGCGGTGGTGGAAGTCGGCTTGCGGGCCGGGATGGTGCAGCGCCCAGTAGCTGAGCGTGCCGTTGCGCTGCTCCAGCACCGCTGTGATGCCGATCGCCAGTTCGCTGGCCTGGGCCAGCTCCAGGGGCAACGGCCACTGCAGCCGCAGCGCCAGGCTGCCGCCCTCCCGCTCCACCGCCAGCCGCGGTGCCGCGCCCTCAGCTGCTTGCTGGCCGCTGCGGTAGTCGCTGAAGCGATACACCGCCCAGTGGCCATTGGGGGCCAGGTTCAGCTCCCAGTAGGCGCTCCGGCTGGCGTCGGCCACGAACGCCTCCAGGCAGCTGTGCTCCCAGAGCCCGTCGCGGCGGGCCGGCGCCGGGGCCGCTGGCGGTAGCAGGATGGCCGATGGCGTTTCGCTGAAATCGGCGATGAGCCGGTACTCGATCCGCAGGCCTGGCGCCGCACCCTGGCGATCGAGTTGCACCGACGCCTCCAGCCGCAGCGCCTGCAGGCCGAGGCGTTCGCGCTCCTGCTGCCCCCCGAAGGGCTCCAGCACCAACGCCGGGAGCCGGGTCATGGACAGAGCTCGGCGATCAGGGAGCGGACCTGGGCCTCCTGGGCCTCGATGCTCTCCACCAGCCGGAACTGCACCCGGGCCCGATTCAGATTGTGGCGGTGATGGCGAGCCTTGAAATACACGTTGCCCGCCAGGTGGTCGCTGTAGAAGCGCAGCCCCAGCTCGAAGGGCAGCAGCCGGATCGCATCGAACAGGTGGGCAATATCAGCTTCGGTGAGGAAGGAGCGGCCCTCGCTCAGATAGCCGCTGAGCATCGCCCGGCAGAGCTCCAGGTTGAAGTGCACGGCTTCAAGATCGAGGCTCTCCTCACCCAGGGGGTTGCAGCCGGAGCGCAGGCAGTCGCCGATGTCGTAGTGGATCAGCCCCGGTTTCACGGTGTCGAGATCCACCAGCGCCACCGCCCTGCCACTGCTGGTACACAGCATCACGTTGTTCACCTTGGGGTCGCCGTGGATCGGGCGCAGCTGCAGCCTGCCGGAGGCCTTGGCGTCTTCCAGCACCGGGGCCAGCCCCTGGCGGTCGGCGATGAACGCCTCACACCAGCGGCTCGCCGCGCAACGCTCCACGGCACTGGTCGCCCGCGCCGCCCCATAGGCAGCCAGGTAGCCCGGGGTGATGTGGAAGCCCTCCAGGGTGTCGGCGAGCCGTTCGGCCGGCAGGTCGTGAATCAGCTGGTGGAAGGTGCCCAGGGCCCGGCCCACCTCATGGGCGTGCTCCGGGTTTTCAACCATGTCGAGGCTGGTGGCCCGATCCACGAAGCTCAGCATCCGCCAGGCCTCCCCGTCGCTGGAGAGCCAGTTGGCGCTGCCGTCGGCGAGGGGAATCGGCCGGGGCACCTCCCAGCGTTGGCCGCCGCTCTTGGGGCGGGCCTCCACGTGCTCGCTGAGGGCCGCCAGGTTGGCCATCACCAGCTGCGGTTGGCGGAACACCCGGGTGTTGAGCCGCTGCAGCACGTAGCTCTCGCCGCTGGTCGTGCGCACCCGGTAGGTGTCGTTCACATTGCCGCTGCCCAGGGGCTCCACGGCGGCCACCGCTCCCTCGATGGCAAAGCGGCTGGCGTGGCCGGCCACACGTTGGCGATCCATCAGCCCATCCTGGCGGGCACACTGAAGCCTGCTGCGCCGCTGCCGTGCTCAATCCCGCCCGCATCCGGGTGATCGCGGTGGGCAAGGTGCGCAAGCGCTGGATCGCCGAGGGCATCGCGGTGTTCCTCAAGCGTCTGCCGGGCCTGCAGGTGCTGGAGCTGCGCGATGGCGGCATGGCCCGGGAAGCGGAGGCCGTGCTCGCCGCCCTGCGGACCGATGAGCAGCTGGTGGTGCTCACCGAGGAGGGCAGCCCGCTCGATTCGCTGGCCTTCGCTGAGCGGCTGGGGCGGCTGGGCTCCGAGCGCCTGGCGCTGGTGATCGGTGGCGCCGACGGCCTTGATCCGGCCCTGAAAGCCCGGGCGGCCTGGCGCCTCTCGCTCTCTGCCATGACTTTTCCCCACGAGCTGGCCCGCCTGCTGCTGCTGGAGCAGCTGTATCGGGCCCAGTCGATCCTCCAGGGCGGGCCCTATCACCGGGCCTGAGGGACTGCTTTCAGGCCTGAATGGCGGATCAGCGCTTCACTGCTGGGAGGCCGGCCGCGGAAGGCTTCGAACACCTCGGCCGGTGAGCGGCTGCCCCCGAGGCTGAGCACGGTGTCGCGGAAGCGGCGGCCGGTGGCCACCACCTCGTCTTCCACATCCAGACCCACCTCCTCGAAGGCGCTGAAGGCATCGGCGCTGAGCACCTCGGCCCACTTGTAGGAGTAGTACCCCGCCGAATAGCCGCCGGCGAAGATGTGGCTGAACGCGCAGAGGAAGGCGTCTTCCGGGATTGGCTCCAGCACCGTGGTGGTGGGGGCCAGCTCCCGCCGCAGCTGCTCCGGGCTCTGGCCGCCATCGGGCATCCACTGGCTGTGGAGGCGCAGGTCGGTGAGGGCGAAGTGCACCTGGCGCAGGGTGGCGCTGCCGCCCATGAAGGTGCGGGCCGCCAGCAGCTTCTGGTAGTCGGCCTCCGGCAGGGGCTCGCCCGTCTGCCAGTGGCGGGCCATGCCCATCAGGGTGTTGCGGTCGTAGCACCAGTTCTCCATGAACTGGCTCGGCAGCTCCACCGCATCCCACTCCACGTTGTTGATGCCGGCGGCCTGGGGGCGCTCCACGGTGGTGAGCATGTGCTGGAGCCCATGGCCGAACTCGTGGAACAGGGTTTCCACCTCGTCGAAGGTCATCAGGCTGGGCGTCTCCCCCATCGGTGGGCTCTGGTTGCAGATCAGATACGCCACCGGCAGCACCGGCTCGCCGGCGCGGCTGACGCCGCGGCCCAGGCATTCATCCATCCAGGCGCCGCCGCGCTTGCTGCCGGGCCGGCTGAAGGGATCGAGATAGAAGCCGGCCAGGGGCGCTCCGCTGGCGCCATCGAGCACGCGGAAATAGCGCACATCCGGATGCCAGGTGGGGGCTTCCCCCGGATCGGTGCTCACGATGCGGATGTCGAACAGGCGCTGGCAGAGCCCGAACAGCCCCTGCAGCACCTGCTCCAGCGGGAACCAGGGCCGCAGCGCTTCGCCGTCGAGCTCAAAGCTTTCCTGGCGCAGCACCTCTGCCCAGAAGCTCACGTCCCACGGCTTGAGCTCGGACGCTTCCGCAGCCCCATGGCGACTGGCGCACTGCCGCAGCTGCTCCAGCTCCTGCTGGGCCGCCGGGTAGGCCGCCAACCGCAGTTCTTCGAGGAGCTGCTCCACCTCGGCCACCGAGCCGGCCATCTTGCTGGCCAGGCTCACCTCGGCCCAGTTGGCATAGCCCAGGCGCCGGGCCTGCTCCAGCCGCAGGGCCAGGATCCGCTCAATCAGCGGCCCGTTGTTGAGATCGCCGCTGGAGGCCCGCGCCACCTGGGCCCGGTACACCGTTTCGCGCAGGTCGCGGCGCCGGCTGTATTTGAGGAACGGCACCACGCGGGGCATATCGAGCCCCAGCAGCCAGGGGCCGGCCGCGGCGGAGGCGTCCGCGTCGCCGGGCTCCTGGCCAGCCTGGCGGGCGGCCTGGGCGAGCAGCTCCTTGAGGCTGTCCGGCAGCCCCGCCACCTCACTGGGGTCGCTGAGCTTGAGGGTCCAGGTGTTGGTGGCATCCAGCACGTGGTTGCCGAAGTCGCTGGCGAGCCTGGCCAGTTCGGTGGTGGTGGCGTTGAACGCCTCCTGCTCGGCCCCCTCCAGCCCCACGCCGCGCAGCTGCATGTCGCGCAGCTCGGCCGCCAGGATGCGTTGCTGGGTGGCATCGAGCTGGCTCGCCTGCTGCTGCAGCGCCTCCAGGGCCTGGTAGATCACCCGCGACTGGCCGGCCCGGCTGCCAAAGGCCACCACCGCGGCCTGCTGACTCTGGTGGGCATCGCGCAGGTCCGGGGTGTTGCACACCCCGTTGAGGTGGCTCACCACCCCCCAGCTCCAGCGCAGCCGCTCGCCCAGGTGATGCAGCGGCTCCATCACCTCGCTCCAGCCCAGCGGTTGGCCGCCGCCGCTGGCCGCGCTGAGTCGCTGCTCCAGCCGGGCCTCCAGGGCGGAGAGTTCGCCGTTCAGCTGCTCCAGCAGCAGCGGAATCGCCTGCCGCACCTGCTCCGGTGTGATCGCCTCGAACGGTGGCAATCCCTCACCGGCAAGCAGGGGAAAGCTGGTGGAGGCGGATGGGGTCATGGGCGGTGAACGGCGGGGGTTGGGGTTCAACCCAGGGCATTGATCCTGGCCAGGGCCATCAGGCTGGTGCGACCCAGCTCGTTGGCCAGCGCGTCGGTGCTGGCTTCGTAGAAGTCGATCGCCACGCGCGGCCAGAAGCCGATTACCAGGGTGGGCACCAGCAGGGTGAGACCGATCACCAGCTCGCGGGGTTTCATGTCGCCCACCACGGCCAGGGCCGGAATGCGGGGCCCGAAGAACACGCGGCGGCAGAGGCTGAGCAGATACACCGGCGTGAGCACCAGGCCGATGGCCGCCAGCACGATCGCGATCACCCGGAAGCCGAGGGTGAAGCGCTCGGCTTCGGTGAGCCCCAGGAACACGGTGATCTCGCTCACGAAGCCGCTCATGCCGGGCAGGGCCAGCGAGGCCAGCGAGCTGGCCACGAAGAAGGCGAAGGTGATCGGCAGCGCCTTGGCCAGGCCGCCCATGTTGGGGATCGAGAGCGTTTTGGTGCGCTCGTAGAACACGCCCGTCACGAAGAACATGGCGGCGGCGATCAGGCCGTGGCTGATCATCTGCAGCATGGCGCCACTCATGCCCAGGGCATCGATCGCGCCGATGCCCACCAGCACGAAGCCCATGTGGCTCACGGAGCTGCAGGCGATCCGGCGCTTCACGTTGTCCTGGGCGAAGGCGTTGAGGGCGCCGTACACGATGTTCACGATGCCCAGCACGATCAGGGCCGGTGCCAGGGTGAGATGGGCCTCCGGCAGCATCTGCACGTTGAAGCGCAGCAAGGCATAGCCGCCCATCTTGAGCAGCACCCCGGCCAGCAGCATCGATACCGGCGCATTGGCCTCGCCGTGGGCGTCGGGCAGCCAGGTGTGGAGGGGGAACATCGGCAGCTTCACGCCGAAGCCCACCAGGAAGCCCAGATAACAGAGCAGCCCGAAGCTGCCACCGGGGGAGCGGGCGGCCAGTTCGCTGAGGTTGAGGGTGAACGGACCGTTCAGGGCCAGGGCCAGGCCGCTCAACAGGATCAGCAGCGAGGCGGTGGCGGTGTAGAGGATGAACTTCGTGGCGGCATACTGGCGCTGCTGACCGCCCCAGATGGCGATCAGCAGATACACCGGCACCAGCTCCAGTTCCCAGGCCAGGAAGAAGAGCAGGAAGTCCTGGGAGAGGAACACCAGCGCCTGGGCTGACGCCTGCACCAGCAGCAGGGCGAAGTAGAGGCGGGTTTTCTTCTGAATGTTCCAGCTGGCCGCCACCGACAGCAGGGTGACCAGGCCGGAGAGCACCACCAGCGGCGCCGAGAGGCCATCAGCTCCCAGCGACCACTCCAGGCCGAGGGCCGGCAGCCAGGGAACCCGCTCCACCAGCTGCAGCTCACTGAGGCCGCCGTCGAAGTGCTGGCTGAACACCACCAGCATCAGCACCAGATCGACCAGCAGAACCCCGAGGGCCAGGGTGCGGGGGAGTTTCGGATCGCTGCCGTCGCCCGGCAGCAGGGGCATGACCAGGGCGAAGGCCACCGGCAGCAGGGTGATGAGACTGAGCCAGGGAAAGGAGGACGCGGCCAGGAGGGGCAGATTGGCGTCCATCACGATGAGACCCAGTGGGGTGAATCTATCAGCGAGTGCTGACAGCGGTAGGTATAACTACTCAGCGCCCTGATTGGGGCGGGCGCCGCTGGCCAGCTTGCTCACTGGCGAGCTTGCTCAGCGGTCGGGCAGCGCTTCCCAGCGGCTGCCATCGTGATGAATCCCCAGCACCTCGGCGCGCGACTCCACTCCCGCCTTGTGCCAGGCCCGCACCATCGCCTTGCTCACGTCTTCAGCGCTGCCCGCCGGGCACAGGGCCAGCAGGCTCGGGCCCGCACCGCTGATCACGCAGCCCCAGGCGCCGGCTTCGATCGCGGCCTCGCGCACCTGCTTGCCGCCGGCGATCAGGCCCCAGCGGTAGGGCTCATGCAGCTTGTCGTGCATGCCGTCGGTGATCAGATCGCCGTTGCCGGTGCGCAGGCCCTGCAGCAGCAGGGTGAGGGAGCCCAGGTTCACCACCGCATCACTGATCGGAATCGCCTTGGGCATCGCCCGCCGCGCCTCGCTGGTGGTGAGGCGGATGGCCGGGATCGCCACCACCGCCACCACCTGGGGTGACCATTCACAGCGCACCACCCGCCAGCGGTGGGAGGCCGCCTTGGCGGTCATGCACAGGCCACCCACCAGCGAGGGCACCACGTTGTCGGGATGGCCCTCGATATCGATGGCCAGCTCCAGCAGCTTCTCCTTGCTCAGCGGCTCGCCCATCAGGGCATTGGCGCCGATCAGGCCGGCCACGATGGCGGTGGCGCTGCTGCCCAGGCCCCGGGCCGGCGGTACGGCCAGGCGCACCCGGGCCTCGATGCCCACCGGGTCTTCGCCCGCCTCCTTCCACACCCGCTGGGCGGAGCGATACACCAGGTTGTCGGGCCCGCCGCGCAGGTGCGCTCCCTCACTGCCTTCGATGATCAGCTCGAAGCGCTCGCCGCCGCCCTCCAGGCAGCGCAGTTCGAACACGTTGTCGAGCTGCAGGGCGGCGCCGAGGCAGTCGAAGCCCGGGCCCAGGTTGGCGGTGGTGGCAGGCACATGTACCACCACCCCTTGTCCGACGCGGGGACGCACCATCGGGGCCTTCACTGCTGGGCCCAGTGTCTCAGGCCGCCAGCAGCATGCGGGCCCGGCAGGCGGCGCTGAACTGGCCGATGGCCGGATCGATCACGGCGGTGATCGGTATGGCCTCCAGGGCGGACCGCAGCCGGCCCTTGGCCAGGAAGGGATCCAGGAACGCGGGGCTGCGCAGCTGCTCCAGCAGCTTGCCCGCGGTGCCGCCCGCCAGCCAGATGCCGCCGCGGCTCAGGCCCGCCAGCGCCAGATCCCCCGTCACGCTGCCGTAGGCCCCCAGCCATTGATCCAGGGCCTCCACGCCCAGGGGGTCACCGCCAGCGGCAGCGGCGGCCACGGCCGCCGGCAGGTCGGCACCGGGTTCGCCGCGCTCCCAGGCCTGGGCCACGGCGGCCAGTGGGTGCCGGCCGCCCGGATCGCGGCTGCTCAGCAGCCAGCGGGCCACATGGCCCAGGCCGGTGCCGCTCACCACCCGCTCGATCGACACCCGCTCCAGGCGCAGATCGGCCGCCAGCCACTGCCTGAGCTCCCAGTCCTGCTGGCTGCGGGGCGCGAACTCCCCGTGGGCCCCCTCGCTGGCCACCGCCTTGAGGCCCGCCGCGGTGGGCACCCCCCAGGCCACCCCCAGGCCCGTGCCGGCCCCCAGCACCAGCAGGGGCTCGGCCCCATCGGGGTGGCCGCCGCGGATCGGGGCCTGCTGATCGGCCGCCAGGTGGGGGAGGCCGTAGATGAGCACGGCGAAATCATTCACCAGCTCCACCGCCGGAATGCCGGTGGCCTGGGCCAGGCTCGCCGCCTCCAGCTGCCACGGCAGGTTGGTGAGCCGTGCCCGGCCCCCCTGCACCGGCCCCGCCACCGCAAAACAGGCCGCCGCTGGCAGGGCGTCACCGGCGCCGGCCTGGGGGGTCTCGGCCAGGAATGCCTGCACCATCGGTGCCAGGTCGGTCCAGGCGGCGGACGGGTAGCGCTGGCTGTGCACCAGGCTGAGCCCGCCACCGAGATCCAGCCGGTAGAGAGCCAGCAGGGTTTTGGTGCCGCCGATGTCGCCGGCCAGCAGAGTGGTCATGGGGCTGTGGCGAGGCCCAGGCCGGCAGCCCGATTCTGGTTGGCCTGGCCCGCGGCAGCCAGCACATCGGCCACCGCCACCGTTCCCAGGTCGCCCTCGCGGCGGCTGCGCAGGCTCATGCTGGCCGTTTCCGCTTCCTTGGCGCCGATCACCGCCAGCACGGGGATCTTCATCTGCTCGCCGTTGCGAATCAGCTTGCCGAGGCGGTCGCCGGACTGGTCGATGCTGGCCCGGATGCCGGCTGCCTTGAGCTGCTTCTGGACCTCTTCGGCATACCCCCGCACCTCATCGGTGACCGGCAGCAGCCGGATCTGCTCGGGGGCCAGCCAGAAGGGAAAATCGCCGGCGTAGTTCTCGGTCATGATTCCGTAGAACCGTTCCAGCGAGCCGAAGATGGCGCGGTGGATCATGATCGGCCGCTGCCGGGTGCCGTCGGCCGCCACATACTCGAGCTTGAAGCGTTCGGGCAGGTTGAAGTCGAGCTGGATCGTGGAGCACTGCCACATCCGGCCGATCGCGTCTTCGATCTTCAGGTCGATCTTCGGGCCGTAGAAGGCACCGCCGCCCTCATCCACCTTGTAGGCCCAGCCCTTGCGGTTGAGGGCCTCGATCAGGCCATTGGTGGCCAGCTCCCACACGGCGTCGTCGCCGATGGATTTCTCCGGCCGCGTGGAGAGATTGATCTCGTAGTTGCGGAAGTCGAAGGTGGAGAGGATCTTCTCCGTGAGATCGAGGATCGCCAGGATCTCATCGCCGATCTGCTCGGGCAGGCAGAACACGTGGGCGTCGTCCTGGGTGAAGCCGCGCACCCGCATCAGGCCGTGCATCACGCCGGGTCGCTCGTAGCGGTACACCGTGCCCAGCTCGGCCCAGCGGATCGGCAGCTCGCGGTAGCTGCGCAGGGTGCTGGCGTAGGTGAGCACGTGGAACGGGCAGTTCATCGGCTTGAGCTGGTATTCCCGCTCATCCACCTGCATCGGCCCGAACATCGACTCGCTGTAGAAGTCGAGGTGGCCTGAGGTTTTCCAGAGGCTGATGTCGGCCACGTGCGGCGTGTAGAGCAGCTCGTAGCCCGCTGCGAAATGCAGTTCGCGCCAGAGGTTTTCGATCAGCAGGCGCATGCGGGCGCCGCGGGGGTGCCAGAACACCAGGCCGGCGCCGGCCTCATCCTCGATCGAGAACAGATCGAGATCAGTGCCGATGCGGCGGTGATCGCGGCGCTTGGCTTCCTCCTGGCGACGCTTGAACTCGGTTAGCTGCTCGGGGGTTTCCCAGGCGGTGCCGTAGATGCGCTGCAGCTGGGCGTTGTTCTCATCGCCGCGCCAGTAGGCACCGGCCACGCTCTCGAGCTCAAAGGCCTTGGCGTTGAGCTCGCTGGTGTTGGCCACGTGGGGGCCGGCACACAGATCCCACCACTCCTCTCCGAGGGTGTAGAGGCTGATCGGCTCCTGGATCCCCGCCAGGATTTCCAGCTTGTAGGGCTCGTTCTGGGCCTTGATCCTGGCCTCCGCCTCAGCGCGGCTCACCTCGATGCGCTCGAGCGGAAACTTCTTGTTGATGATCTTGATCATCTCCTTCTTGATGGCCTTGAGATCGGCCTCGGTGAAGGGATCCGGGTTGTCGAAGTCGTAGTAGAAGCCGCTCTCGGTCCAGGGGCCGATGGTCACCTGGGCCTTGGGAAACAGCCTCTGCACCGCCATCGCCATCACGTGGCTCATCGAATGGCGGATGCGCAGCAGCAGCTCGCTCTCGCTGGTTTTCGGCAGCTGGATCGCCGGGGTCTCGCCTGTGCAGGTGGTGCTCGCCGGGCCGGAGGGCGTGGACGGGGCGGCGGCGGTCACAGGCACAGATCCCAGCGCAGGCAAGGGCGAAGACCGGATCTTACGCAGCGTTCCTAGGCTCGGCGCATGGGCACCACTCCCCCCACTCCCTCCCCGGGTTCGCAGCCGGCCGGCGAGCTGCTCGATCAGCTGCTCGGTTCGCTGATGGGGGATTTCCGCTTCTGGTTCGCGCGCGGTCTGGTGTTGCTCGAGCTCTGCCCCGACACGGTGATGGCGCCGGCCGATCGCCAGGCGCTGGCCCAGGAGCTGGAGCAGGGCCAGCGGGCGCTGCAGGCGGCCAGCAGCCTGCGCCAGGCCGCGCCCGCTCCGATGGCCCTCGACATGGATACCCTCACCCCCTGGCACCAGCTGGTGCTCAAGGTGTGGAATCTCTCGGCGGCCCTGCGCCTGGCCGGCGTGCCCCTGCCCGAACGCGAGTGGCCGGCCAGCCCCTGAACCGTCCCGCCAGGGGTTCGGTGACTTCAGGCGGGTAGGAAGCCGAGGGCGTCGCGTACCCGCTGCAGGGAGTCGGAGGCCACGGCCTGGGCCCGCTCGCGGCCGTCGCGCAGCACCGTGTCCAGGGTGCTGCGGTCGGCGCGCAGCTCGGCGTAGCGCTGCTGCACCGGCCGCAGGGCCTCCACGGCGGCTTCCGCCAGCAGCGGCTTGAAGGTGCCCCAGCCCATCGCGGCGCATTCCGCCGCCGCTGTCTCACGGCCCTTGCCGCTGAGAATCGCGTAGAGCCCCAGCAGGTTGTCGGCTTCGGGGCGCTCGGGGTTGCCGAACTCCAGGCCCATGGTGGGGTCGGTCTTGGCCCGCTTGATCTTCCTGGTGATCAGCTCGGGTGGATCCAGCAGGTTGATGCGCGAGCCCTCATTGGGATCGCTCTTGCTCATCTTGCTGGTGCCGTCGGTGAGGCTCATCACCCGGGCCCCTTCCTGGAGGATCAGGGGTTCGGGCACCTTCAGCACGGGAATCGGTTCCCCCTCGGCGTCGCGCGGCGCGAAGCGGGCGTTGATGCGCTGCTGGGCGATGTCGCGGGCCAGCTCCAGATGCTGCTTCTGGTCTTCCCCCACCGGCACCAGATCGGCGTCATAGAGAAGGATGTCGGCGGCCATCAGCACCGGGTAATCGAGCAGGCCCACCGATACCTGGTCGCCCTGCTTGATCGCCTTTTCCTTGAACTGGATCATGCGCTCCAGCCAGTTGAGCGGCGTGACGCAGTTGAGCAGCCAGCACAGCTCGCTGTGGGCGCTCACCTGGCTCTGCACGAACACGGTCGAGCGGGCCGGATCGATGCCGCAGGCCAGATAGAGCGCGGCCGTGCTGAGGGTGTCCTCCGCCAGCCGGCCCGGATCGTGGGGCACGGTGATGGCGTGCAGATCCACCACGCAGAAGTAGGTGTCGTGGCTCTCCTGCAGACCCACCCAGTTGCGGATCGCCCCCAGCCAGTTGCCCAGATGCAGGGATCCGGTGGGCTGGACGCCCGAGAGCACCCGCGGCCGCGTCATCGGATCAGGCCTCGCTGGCGGTGTCGCCTGCGGCAGCGGCCTCAGCGACGGTCTCGTCGCCGCTGGCCTCGATCACGGCTTCCGGCTCCGCAGCCGGGGCGGGAGCCGGCTTGGCCGGGCGGGCGAAGGGATCCACGCGGGGGCCGCGCTCCTGGCGGCGCTCACCGCGGGCCTCGCCGCGACCCTCAGCCCGGCGGCCCCGGGGAGCATCGCCGCGCCCGCCGCCCTGAGCCCGCTGCTGGGCCACCAGTTCATCGAGCTGGCCCTCTTCGAGCAGCTGGGCAATGGTGCGGATGGAGAAGCCCAGGGCCGCCACCGTGGAGCGCAGGCGGAAGGCCTCCTGCACGGTGCGGACGGCACGCATTTCGTTGTCGCTCAGGCGGATGCGGAACCCGCCTTGCTCGCGGTTGCCCGGGCCCCGACCGCCACCGTTGCGGCCGCCCTGGCCCTGACCTTCAAAGGAAGTGGTGGTGTCGTCGGCCATCGCCGCAGCCCCTGGAATCAGGCGCAAGTGTGCCCTATCGGGCCCCGCCCGGCGGGCAGCCAGAACAGCTGGTGCGCATCCTCCGATCCCTGCCGGGCGAGCCGCAGCAGGGGCAGCTCGCGGCGGCCCCCGGGCACCAGGCTGCGGCGGTAGCGCTCCACCAGCCCCAGATAGCGGGAGAGGGTCCAGCCGTGGTTGCCCCGCTCCTGGTGCTGCCAGAAGCGCTGCTGGGCCTGCTGAAATGCCCCGCTGCCGAAGTCGTGCCAGCACTGCAGCTGGGAACTCCAGCTGTCGAGGCCGCTCTGGCAGAGCTCCCGGTAGCGCACCAGTTCCGGTGCCGATTCACTGCCATCGGGAGGCAGTGCCGCCGCCAGCCGCTGCACCGGCACCCGCCGCAGCCGCAGCCAACACGACTCCAGCAACGCCACCGGCAGCTCCCCGTGCCAGCTGGCTGCCGCGTTGAGCTCGGCGCTCCACAGGCTCAGCTGCTGCTGCTGCCGATCGGTGAGCCGCAGGTCGGCCGGCTCCCCGGCGAGCGGGCGGTGGCGGATCCGGCGGCGGCTGGCAGACACCGGTGCGGTCAACGGAGCTGGGCCTGCGGAACGTTCCCACGCTATTGCCGCATGCCCCGGGCCGGCAGCTGCTCTAGAGCTGCGCTAGAGATGCGCCCATCTGTCTGCCCTCAACAGCCGGTGAGCGCCCCGCAAGCGGATTCTTCGGCGCTCGCTCAGGCCGCGCTGGCCAGCCTGGGCGCGCCCCTGCGGCGCTACTGGCCGATCGGTGCCCTGCTGGGTGGTGGCTGGCTGGTGGTGGAGACCACCCAGCAGTTCAGTCACTGGATCTCCAGCGGCACCTCCTTCACCCTGGCCGCCGCCGCCGCCGGCACGCTGTGGCTGCTGCGACCGCGGCGCCGCCCTGGCCTGGCCGACACCGACCTGGCGGGCTGGCTGAATCGCCTGGAGGCGCTTGAGGCTCAATTCACGGTCCTTGGAGAGGGGAGCGCCAGCCGCGGCACTGACCTGCAGGATCTGCGCCAGCAGGTGGAGAGCCCGGCCCTGCAGCTGGCGGTGGTGGGCATGGAGCCCAGCGATCGCGCGTTTCAGCAGGTCCTGGCCAGCCAGCTCACCTCACCGGCCGGGCTCACCGTGCACTGGGCCGCCGCGCTGCCCCGTTGGAGCGAAGGCTGGAGTTGGCCCGCGATGTTTGAGCGCTGCGATCTGCTGATCCACCGCATTGCCGTGCCCCTGGGGGCCGCCCAGCTGCGCTGGATCGAGGCCATGCCCTCCGGCCAGCCGGCCTGGCTGCTGGTGTCGGTGCCCGCGGGAGCCGATGGGGAGGCCCTGCGGCGTGAGTTGCTCTGCCAGTTGCCGGCCGGCTGCGGCAAGCGGCTGCTGCTCTGGAACGGTGATGCCGAGACCCTGGCGGAGGGTCTGGAGCCGCTCTGCCGGGGTCTGATGCAGGAGCACCGCAGCTGGCGCCGCCAGACCTGTCTGCGCCTGGCCCGTCAGCTCCACGGCCAGTGGCAGGCGGAGCTGGAGGTGTTGCGGCGCCAGGAGCTCGAAACCCTGATGCAGCGCACCCAGTGGCTGGTGGCGGCCGGCGTGGTGGCCGCGCCGCTGCCGAGCCTGGATCTGCTGGTGCTGGCGGTGGCCAACGGCCTGATGCTGCAGGAGATGGCCCGGCTGTGGCAGTGCTCCTGGACCCTGGAGCAGCTGCGCGCCGCAGCGGCCGAGCTGGCCCGGGCGTCGCTGGCGCTGGGGGTGGTGGAGTGGAGCAGCCAGAGCCTGGCCGGCCTGCTCAAGCTGCATGGCGCCACCTGGCTGGTGGGTGGTGCGGTGCAGGCCCTCAGTGCGGCCTATCTCACCCGGGTGGTGGGCCGGGCCATGGCCGATGTGCTCGCCCTCTCCAGCGGCGTGAGTGAACCGGATCTGGAGCGCATCAAGCGGGAAGCGCCGCTGATCGTGGCCCGGGCGGCCGACAGCGAACGGCTCGACTGGCAGGCCTTCCTGCAGCAGGGCCGCCAGTGGCTGCGGGAGCAGGCGGCCGCCAGTACCTGACGGCCTGGCCCCAGTTGCACGTCACCACCAATCCACGTAACAGCCGTGTGAAGCGGCCTGTAACGGCAGATTGCAGCAGCGCACGTTTGATGTCGTCGTGTGGTGAGACGCAGGGATCTCCCTAGCGTTTTTCTGATCCCGCACTGGGATTCTTCACCCGTTCTCCTGCATCCATGACCACTGCTCTGCGCGGCGGCCGTGCCAGCAGCTGGCAGACCTTCTGCCAGTGGGTCACCTCCACCACCAACCGCATCTATGTGGGTTGGTTCGGTGTGCTGATGATCCCCTGCCTCCTGGCGGCCACCATCTGCTTCATCGTGGCGTTCATCGCCGCTCCCCCCGTCGACATCGACGGCATCCGTGAGCCTGTTGCCGGCTCCTTCCTCTACGGTAACAACATCATCTCCGGTGCTGTTGTTCCCTCCAGCAATGCGATCGGTCTGCACTTCTATCCCATCTGGGAAGCCGCCAGCCTCGATGAGTGGCTCTACAACGGCGGCCCCTATCAGCTGGTGGTGTTCCACTTCC
>VFQS010001096.1_pt1 | contig 26199 bp, 33 predicted proteins | sample 3512361 | NCBI WGS metagenome assembly VFQS01 (sample SAMN10412375, study PRJNA504923) | tailings metagenome | isolation source: Relicate 1 Philex TSF3 active mining | place: Philippines
TGCTTGTGGGCTTAAACAATTGAAGACTGAATTGAATTTATTTTCAACAATCACTGCGTGGGCAAAAGCACTCAAATTTGATGTGCTTGCCATCTGGTTTGCTTTAGAGAATCCAAGCATCTCTATTTGGGCAAGGCTTGTATCTTTTTGCGCAGTTGCCTACGCTTTAAGTCCAATTGACTTGATCCCAGATTTCATACCCGTTCTAGGCTATTTGGATGATTTGATCATGGTTCCTCTTTTGATCTGGCTCGCTTTGAAATTGATTCCAGTTGAGGTGATGAGGCAGGCACGAGAGCAAGCGCTTGAACGGATGAACAGCAATCAAGGCAAACCAACGAGCTACGTCGGTCTCCTTTTTGTTTTGATGATTTGGTTGATCTGTTTGGTAAGTTTGTTACATTGGTTAAAGCAAAGCTTTTAATGCGCCATTGAATTTTTTGGACAAAATATTTGACTTAGAACCACTCATTAACTTCGTAGAAAACACCTGAAAATAGATTCCTATGCAAATGAGTCCCATCATTGCCGTTCATATGACCGCTTCATTGACAGCGTTGCTCATCGGCCCCATTGCGATCTGGGCTCGTTTGGGTGAAACCAAACGACCTTGGATTCACCGAGCCATTGGCTATGGCTGGGTGTCGATGATGATCGTCTCAGCCGTGTCCGCCATATTCATTAGAGACTATGGGCTACCCAATTTCTGGGGTTACACACCCATTCATTTGTTGATCCCTATGACCGCTTTTTGGCTTGTGTATGCATTCAGAGCCTTGGCAAAGAAAGAGTTCGTAAAACACCGCAAAGCCATGATAGGTTTGTATTGTGGTGCATGCATTGGCGCAGGTGTTTTTACGTTGCTGCCGAATCGCTATTTAGGAGGTATTGTTTGGTCGTATTTGGGGCAGATGAACTAGAGCTTTAACCTAGGGTTAAAAGCATCACCTTAAGCGACGTACCGTGATCGGCCAACACCATCAGATTCCTTGACTCCTTCAAATCAAGGTCTAAGTATCAAATCAAAACGTCATAGTTGCTTATCTTTGCATGATTCATTCAAATCACCGCGCAATGGCATGCCTTGACAAGTTTTTCTTAGCAAGTGCTCCGATTACAGGGCTATTTGCTGTTGCGGTACAAGACTTGGCACCCAAAATCTCCTACGCGAAGTTGTTTGCTGATGCCTTTTAAGGACTTGCCGCTTTAGCTGTGAATCTCGTCGGCTTAAACGTCATTTATCTCCATGTGTGTCAGTGGTTCTAGCGCAGTCTCGTCTCCAAAGACATTTCACCAAAGTTCTGCAACTTGAAGTCGGTCGATGGCAACTGCATCGTGGCGCGTTGTGGGCAGAGCGGTGATTCAAAAAAAGTGTGTCGAATTTTGAAAGCAACCATCTCTCGAAAATGGAAAGATGCCAATGAAGTCTTGTATTATTTGCAAAGAGTAACTTCTTTGGAGCTGCTCATGTCTGGCCCGCTTCAGTGAGATTCAATGGATGACCAAATACCTGATTTCATTTCCCAGTTCAGCCATGGACCACATTCCAGCGGAGGAATTTCCCGCAGTAGCGGATGCTGCCCATGCTGTGGTTCGTGAAGCCAAGCGAGCTGGTGTTTGGGTGTTTGGTGGCGGCATCAATGAACAAGTCCCCGCTTTGATGGTGGGGGGTGATGGCAGTACTTCCCCAGAAACATATCCTCAAACCAAAGTTTTTGATGGCGGTTTTTCAGTATTAGAACTTCCTACCAGAGAAGAAGCCATTGAGTGGGCAAGGAAGATTGCAGTTTCTTGCCGATGCAAGCAAGAATTGAGAGAGTTTCAATTTGACCCAGAATCTTGAAATTGCACGAACAAGAAACTTACAAACTGCCTTTGGTTGAATGGGCAGGCACGAGAAGCTGTAAATTTTTACCCCCGCGTGTTTCCAAACGGTGCGACCTTCTGGGTTGCACGAAAGTCATCAGAAATTACAACGATATATCCAAATGGCAAATCACCCAAAATCCAATGTCATCGCAATCAACCGTATGTATGAGGCTCGACTTGAAGCGGTATGGGAAGCATGGGCTACAGCGGAACAAATTTATCAATGGTGGGGCCCACGTGGATTTACGTTGACCGTGCATGATCATGACCTTCGATCGGGCGGGCACTGGCATTACACGATGCATGGGCCCGACGGTACCGACTATGAAAATACAACCCAATACATCGAAGTGGTCCCAATGCAGCGCTTGGTCTACGACCACGGTGGCCACAAAGATCGTCCACCTCTGTTCAGAGTGACGGTAGAGTTTAAAGAGCTTCAGAACCGAACTGAAATGGCCATGGAGCTGGCGTTTGCCTCAGCAGAAGTGGCACATGAAATGAAGGGGCACATTCGTCTAGCAGGAGGTGAAACTACCTGGGATCGACTGGGTGAGTTCCTTGCTAAAAAGACCACTGGGCAAGATATATTTTTAATCGCCAGAACTTTCAATGCTTCTGTTGAGCGACTCTATACGATGTGTTCTCAACCGAACCAGCTTTCGCAGTGGTTAGCGCCCACTGGCGCGACCATGAAATTTATCAGAACGGCAGGATCCTTGAATGAAACCTCTTTCTATGAGATGACGTTCAATGGGGGTGAGACTATGTACGGTCTGGTCAAATACAGTGAGTTGAGCCCGTTGCATCGCATCGTTTACACGCAGCAATTTTGCGATGCCAACGAGCACGTCATTCGGCCTGTTTTCTTTCCTCATTGGCCTCTTGAAATGAACACGTGCATTGAGTTGGCTGCTGAAGATTCGCATACAAGCCGACTCACACTTCGGTGGACACCGGGACGAGCCACCCCAGAGGATCTCCTTCAATTTGTCAACGAAAGAGCTGGCATGTCCGTGGGCTGGACTGGTAGCTTTGATAAGCTTGAGGCATTGCTAGTTTAAGTATGATTAGTCAAGCGACCCGCATCAGGATGTCATGCACTTAAGTTCAAGCAAGCCTTAGAACTTTGGTTAACGCCGTTTGGAAGTGGTTGAGAGAAGTTGGGGAAAACCATGATGCCGTGTGCAGGTGGCCATCTACCCAATTAAAAATGACAAGGTTCTAATCTCAAGTCCATTTTTTATTTCTTGAAACGGAATGAACATGTCACAAGCAACCTACGTTGAAGAAGTCGCATCCATCCAACAAACTGTGCAGCACTACATTGATGGAGCAAGAACTGGCAAAGGCGCAGCCATGAAGCCTGCCTTCCATGACGGCGCCACTATCTACGGCTACGTTGGCGCAGATCTGTTTGGTGGACCTGTCCAAGGACTGTTCGATTGGAATGATGCAAACGGTCCTGCTGAAGGCATTAAAACATGCTTCAGTTCAATCGATATAGTGGGCACTTGCGCAAATGTACGTGTTGACACCGACAACTGGACAGGTCATCGCTTTACTGACTTTTTCAATCTTGTTAAGTTTGACGGTCAATGGAAAATCGTCAGCAAGGTGTTCTACTTGCACCCTTGAAATGGATTGCCAGCCAAACACAAGCAACTCCAATCTCAGGTTCTACTAATTTTTGAGCAAACTTCAGGCATCAGTTTGTCAGACCGCTTGAACAACGATTGGGGTTTTGCGGGCAATCGTCCCCTTTTGCAAGGGAGCCAGATGTAGATACGTTATGAAGCCTTGGTCAGTTTCTGCTTCTGTCGTAAATCCACCCAGAGCAGTATTCTGAATTGCCACCTTAAGGCATACCGATGGAACTGTCATTCAGGGGGCTACTCACCTGCCTGCCAAATGCTCTAAAGCAATAGATTGGGACTCTTCGCTTGAAAGATCGTCTAATCGTATCTCTGCTTCCATGGTGATTATTTTTTGCCTTCCACGTGTCTGGCAAACTTATCCAAGATAGCTTGCCAGCCATTTTCTTGTTCCTCAATGGAGTGTTCAGTTTCAGCTACAAAAGTAATGCGAACCTTCACGCCATCTTGTATTTGAATAAATTCAACCGAGGCCGAGCGATTGAAGAATTCGTACTCGATCAATTCATTCGGAATGATTTTGGTGTAGGTGCCCGCAAAGTCAAAACCGAAGCTGCCGTCTTTGGCTTCCATGCGCGAAGAAAATCTGCCACCGACTCGCAGTTCAACGCTTGAGGATGTTGTGTGCCAATCTTCAGAGGCGGCATTCCATTGAATGATGTCTTCTGGCGATGTGTAGGCGCGCCAAACTTTGTCGATGGGTGCTTGGACAATTGTTTCAATCGTGATATTCATGTTCTTCGTAAGAGAAAATATTATTGTCGGCCTAAAAGCATGGCTTCTACAAGTTCTTGAACAGCCAATGCTTCTTGCGCTGTGGCCAGCTTATGAGTTTGCCCCCGAAGCCATAGATCAACTTCGTTCAATTGGCGTTGCAAGGCACTAGAACGAGGGTCTTCTTGCGACCAGTCAACAGCTTCTTGCCATGGCCCGCCGTCTGATCTCCAGAGTTGGTAGAACTCTCGAAATTGATAGTTCATGCGGCTGCCACGCACGGTCACTTCTTGTCGATCGGGCTGCATGCCGCCGGTGGTGGCCATCACAGTGACGGGTTTACCATCAGCCGTCGTCAGTCGAGCCAGCATGTCGAGCTCACACAATTGGGGGTCTTGGGGAAAGCGTGGGGATGCATGCTCTAGGGATAGGGGCCCCAAGTAGCGGCCAGCCAAAAACAAGAAATGCGAAATGACCTCTCGGGTGTAGCCGCCTTCATCACGAAAGCGCAACCAATCAGCTTCCTTTTGCCATGCTCGCGGCCAAGCAGGGTAGTTCACCACAATATCAATTCCGAGTAACTCGCCTGTCTCGCCGGCCTGAATAGATCGAGACAATTCTTCGAAGCCTCTTGAGGCAGCTTGCGTGAAATTGACGACGCTTGGCAAACGTGCCTGTTCCAATTGCAACAAGAGGTCTCGACTTTGTGCGTTGTCGGTGCCTAATGGTTTCTCCATGAAAACCCCTTGACCCTTTGCTGCCGCCTCAAGTGCATAAGTTTTACGCGGTGCAGGGGGGCAAGCCAGATAGACCACATCGGCTTCGTGCATGGCTTCTTGTGCAGTTTGAGCAATGGGCAACTTGGGCGCATTGGCCGCAATGAGTCGCGTTTTGGCAATGGCGTCTGGTGAAGGGTCCCACAGCCCACTCACCTCAAATTTGGGATGCCGCATCACGTTTTCCAGCATGCGCCGACCCATGATGCCCAGTCCGATGATTGCAAATTTGTGTTTCATGAATGCCCCCAGCACAATCTGAGCTTAACAAATTTCTGGTAATGTTGGGCGCTGTATGAAGGGGGCACAATGAAGTCACACACAAACTTGCTTGAATTTACAGCACAAGCCATGGACGATGGGTTCGATGAAATTCTTCAAAAAGAATGGGCGCCCAACTTGGTGATTGGCAAACATACTCATCCCTTCGATGCCCGTGTACAAGTAGCAGCAGGGCAAGTCACACTAGAACTTGCAAGTGGCGCGCAAACATTTGAGGCGGGTCAAAGCTTTTACATTGCGCGCGGTATCGAGCACGCCGAGAAATATGGTGCGAATGGCGCAACTTTTTGGGTTGCACGAAAGTTATAGTGCTTAAGCCTTTGGGTTTAGACCCATCAGTTGTTGTCTAGAACCAATAATCGGCAACACACTTGCCATCGCGTGGCAAATCATCGAAGGTGTCAAGCCCGTCAAAGTGATCGATAGGTATGTTGGCCACTGTCTGTGGCTCTGACAATCTCAAGTTAACGGCTATTCGTGTTTTACCAGCTTCGTCTTGCTTCAGGCCTTGCCAATATGCAACGCAACCACATTGGGGGCAGAAATGAAACGCCAATGCGGTGCCTCTGACAAATGCTTTGGTTTCACCCTGTGTCTTGATGTCGTCGTCAACATGGCCGTATGCCCAAAGAACGCCATACCTTCGGCACGCCGTGCAATTGCATGCTGTTGCGCCATCGGGTGTGCCCTCTAGCTGCCAAGTGACTGAACCGCATAAACAAGATCCTTGAAGCATGGGCTCAATCCTTTTTGATGTCTGTTTAATTGATCATTCATCCATCTTGCGTTGAATGAACTAGAACCATATACTAATTAATCGTATATTCAGATTAAACAAATGTCACATCGCAACACATTTATCTTTGTGGCTAAGTTGCTAACAGCCACGGCCTTGTTGGAGGGATTGATTGTTTTCGCTGCCAAAGATTTGGTGCCTGACGTGCCCTACGTCCAACTGTTTGCATACATCTTGCTTGGCGCAGTTGTGCTGGCTGTTAACCTAGTTGGGCTTAGCGTTATTTATCTCAACATTCAGCAGTGGGTCTTGCGCAAGGGTGGCACGGATGTGGCTTGGTTTTGGTTCAGCAGTGAGCCTAAGGGTTTGGCAGCTCTGAGGCAAAAGCTTCACAAAGACTGATACTTTTAAAAGCACAGCGCACTCGCTAAATGGGCGAACTTAATTGCACTTGTCTTTTGCAATGTCGTAAATCAAGGGCACCATGTTGAGCAATCCCAAACCATGATCGTTCTTGAGGCAATCAGGCTTAGCTGCTTTTTGTACATCGGTCGCAAATTTCTCATTTTGCTTTTTGGCTGCTTTGGCCGACTCGTTTTCAAGCAGTTGCCTAACCGGCGACTTGTCATTGGTATCTCGGGGCTTGGATCCAATGCTCAGATTCAGCGTATTTGGTACCGTGCTGGATTGTGGTGATGACGCCAAAGGCGGCTGCTCAATGGCATTGTTATTTTTTTCGCCTTGAATGGTTTCCTTAACCGGGCTAGTCAATGCAGCAGGCTTTGACGCAAGTTGCGTCGGTGCCAACCGAGGTAAAGCTTTCAGTTCAATCAAATTTTCAATCAGTCGCATTTCAACGACTGTTGAGTTGTTTTTTGGGCGGTCGAATTTCAAAGAGTGATTGGCAAAATAGAACAGCGGCGCAAAGGTGATCAGGGCCGAAAGCACAAATGAAAACACCTTGGGAGAGTTTCCTGAAAAGTTCCATGTACGCGAGCTGAGCATTTCCAAATCATAAATTAACTGCCCGCCGCAAATGGCTTGAAATATTTGGGGTTTAAAGCTTTTGAGTCAAAATCTCTTAGATGAACAAAGCTAAGGTGGTTTTATCGTCTTGAACTTGGGTAAAGCCACATAATCAAATGCTCTAACGGAATCGCTTTAGCCAACATGACTCTCCATCTTCAAATCCAAACATCACTTCATTGGATGACCAGATCCTTTGCCTTGTTGGTCTCGATCGTTCTCATTTTGGGATTACAAGCGTGTAGCAGTTTGCCTTTCGAAACCTATGTGCCCAAAAGAGGACAAATGGGCAAAGATGTCATGTGGTTGCCAACCAGTGATGATTTGGTGCATCAGTTGCTTGAAGTGGCCAAGGTAGGGCCAAACGACGAAGTGGTCGACTTGGGTGCAGGCGACGGCAAGATACCTATTGCAGCAGCCAAAAGTTTTGGCGCACGTGCTTGGGGTATTGAATACAACAAAGATCTAGCGGCACTGGCCAATCGCAATGCGCAGCGCGCAGGCGTGGCCGACAAAGTTCGAATTGTTCACGGTGATATTTTCAAGGAAGATTTTTCAAAAGCCACAGTGGTCACCATGTATCTGCTGGAAGAGTTGAATGCCCAACTTCGCCCCACCATTTTGGCGATGAAACCAGGAACCCGTGTGTTGTCCAACACATTTTCTATGGGCGATTGGGAGCCAGACCAGGTTGTACGCGTGTCAAATGGCACAGGTTACTTTTGGACTGTGCCTGCAAAAGTGGCAGGACAATGGTCAATTTCAGGGCTTGAAGACAAGGGCGGATCGACTTTGAAATTGGATCAAGTATTTCAAAGAGTCGCTGGGACCTTGTTAATGCAAGGCAAAACACAAAACGTATTGGGTGCACGTGTTGAGGGTGACCATTTGCACTTCAGCTTTGTCAATTCAGAGGGCCAGCTTAAATCTGTCAAGGCTCTCGTTGCAGGAAACAGCCTGAGCGGAGAAGTAGTGCCCCCCTATGGCATGCTCGAAATGCAGCCAGTGCCCATGAAAATTGAAGGAAAGCGTCAGTAAAGCAAGCTGCAAGTATTAATGGCAAATGATCACAAGTCATAACCATGTGACCGAATGATGGCTTTGGCTTTGTCTGTTCGAAGATAAGACAGCAACGCCGTTGCCGCAATGTTGTTTTTACCTGCCACTAGCAAAACAGCATCTTGTTGAATAGGTTTGTGCAAATGACTGGGCACAATCCAAGCCGACCCGCTTGTTAACTTTCCATCTGCAAAGACCTGCGAGAGCGCGACAAATCCAAGTTGTGCATTTTCTGTGTTCACAAATTGAAATGCTTGAGCTATGTTTTCACCTTGCACAAACTTTGTTTGAAGCCCCTGGAACAGTTCCAACTTGTGAAGCGTTTCAATGGTTGCGGCACCGTATGGCGCGAGTTTGGGGTTTGCAATTGCCAAGCGCTTGAATTGACCCAATCGCAGCACATCTCCTTTGTCGTCCACAAAGCCTGCTTGCTTGCTCCACAGCACTAGTTTTCCTGTAGCGTAGGTGAATCGTGTGCCGCTAACTGCCAGATTTTCCTTTTCAAGTTTGAGAGGCGTTTCATCGTCTGCAGATAAGAGAACATGGAAGGGTCCGCCGTTTTTAATTTGGGCGTAGAAACCACCTGTAGACCCCAAAGACACGACGGCTTTGTGGCCTGTGTCCTTTTCGAACAGCGGCACGATTTTTTGCAGAGGTGCCGCAAAGTTTGCAGCCACAGCAACCGTCACTTCAGCGCCATGTGCAGCAGAAAAGGACATGACCACGGTGATAAAAAGCTGAAAAACGCGCAACATCATGACCTCGATGTTTTATGAAGCAAATTCCATCCTAGCACCGCTCTTTCATTTGCCTTTGTTTTTTCAAATGAATACATTTGAATTAAATGATGCAAAGAATCAACATTTGGCATAATCCCCAGCATGCAATCCCTGCGCAATGCCAAATTCATCACCCGCCTCGTGCTGGTGTGGTTTGCTTTGTTCCTAGGATCTGCAATTGCTTCCACCATCGTCAACCCTGGCAATATGCAAATGGTTTGTTCATCAGGTGGCAGTATGAAGTTGGTTGATTCCGATGGCAATTCAGACTTCAAAGTTTCAGCCAACTTAGATTGTCCTCTGTGTGTTGCCATCACAACGCCACCCTCAGCGCCCCAGGCGTATGTAGAGAATATTTCCTCGCTTTCTTATGCGCTGCGCCCAATCACAGCGGCGCACATCGCATCTCTGACTGCGCCGCCGCTTCCTTCGCGTGGCCCACCTACTTTCCTCTGATTGAACCAGGTCTGGCCGGTGCACTTTGCACTTGCTGGTTTCTTCTCTTTTCAAAGCGCATTTTTTGGGGTCAGTTTTGACTCAAACAGCGTCTGAATTGCATCAATCATGAACAAATTATTGACCCTTAATTCCGTCAGTGTGGCCTTGTGGGCATTTTTCTCTAGCGCTTCAACATTTGCACAATCAGATACCGTGGTTGTGTCTGGCTCTCGTACAGAAACCAAGCTTTCTGAAACCCCCGTTTCTATTGGTTCTGTAAATCGCAGCCAGTGGGATCAGGACAAAGTCAAATCGGTCGGTGAGATGATCAACCGCATTCCAGGTGTGTTTTGGAACGATTTGGGCAACGAACAGCACAGCATGGCCATTCGCCAACCCATCAGCACCAACGCTGTTTATCAGTACTTAGAAGACGGCATTCCAATTCGCCCTTTAGGTGTCTTCAATCACAACAGCTTGAACGAAACCAACATGAATGGTTCAAGTGCCGTTGAAGTAGTGAAAGGCGCTGCATCTTCTTTGTACGGTAGCAACGCTGTTGGCGGTGCGGTCAATTTCTTGACGCAAAAGCCTTCGCGCACACCAACGGGCTACTTTGGATTCCGTCAAGACCCTACCGATGGTTTCTATCGTTTTGACACAGGTGCCAGCAATACCTGGGGCAAGCTCGGTCTGCGCTTCTCGCACTACACGTCGGAGCGTGATCACACCAACTGGCAACAGTACAGCGGTGGCAAGAAAGACTCGTTCACACTCCGCGGTGATTACGAACTCAGTGACACCAGTTGGTTGCGAGCATCTTTGGTCCATACCAATTTAGACACAGATACGGCGGGCAGTCTTTTTGAAAATGACTACCGCACCAACCCAGGCAAAAGCATCAATACATTTACTTGGCGCAAAGACAAAACAACGCGCGCCAACATGGCTTGGGAAGGTGAAACAACGCGCAAGGGCGTTACCACCGTCACATTTTTTGCACGCAACAACGACCATGGTCAATTGCCGTCCTACACCATCAGTGGCTGTTCGGGTGCTACTTGCCGAGGCACCCTCAACAACAACCACGTTGAGTCTTTGGGCATGGATGTGAAGCACGTTCAAGGCTTGGATTGGGCCAGTGCACTTTTGGTGACAGGTGTCTACATCGACAGAAGCCAAAACGACTATGTGTCTGACAATTTGAAAGTGACTCGTGATGCGGTTTCTGGTGTTTACAAATCCTATTCACTGAACAATGCTGCCAGCCCTTCAGGTGTGAGAGACTACGGCGCCGGTATTGCGAACGATGCGCTCTTTGCGCAGTTAGAGTTCACGCCTGCCAAAGACTTTAGAGTGGTTGCGGGTGGTCGTTATGACACCATCACCTACGACTTTGTCAATCATTTGGTACCCGGTGCCAACTTTGGTGCGCCTAATGAAACTCGCAGCTTCTCGCGTGTCAGCCCCAAGCTCGGCGCAACCTATGCACTCTCGAATTCACAAAGCGTGTATGCCAACTTGAGTCAAGGCTTTACGCCTCCAGAAGTGAGCCAACTTTATGGCAAAACAGCCATTCCCGATTTGAAACCATCGGTCTACAACAACCAAGAAATTGGCTGGCGCGCCTTGTTGGCTAACAACATTCGCCTCGACTCAGCCTTGTATCAACTTGACGGTCAAGACACCATCGTGTCTTACACCTCAGAAGTGGGCGACAGTTTCAATAAGAACGCCGGTAAGACACGCAGCCGCGGCATTGAATTGTCACTTTCTCAACAGCTGGCGCAGTGGGACTGGCGCTTGGGCGCAACTTGGGCCAAGCACGAATTTGTCAATTATTTGGTCAGTGCCAAAGCAGGTGCAATCGAAGATTATTCAAGCAAGTTCATGCCACAAGCGCCCGCACACACGATCAACGCGCAACTGGGCTGGAACTTCACACTCGATTCACGCATCGCAATGGGCGTTGTCAAACAAGGCCGCTATTGGATGAACAATCTGAACACTGTTCGCTACGAAGGCCATACCTTGTTGAACTTAACGGCCAGCCACAAATTACAAGGTGGCTTAGAAGTTTGGGGTCAAGTCCGCAACCTGACGGATGAGCATTATGCAGACAGTGCTTCTAGTTCATTCAAAGGTTGCGCTTTCAATCCCAACACGCAAAACACCTACTCACCTGGCGCACCGCGCAGTGTGATGGTGGGCGTGACCCAGTCGTTTCTCTAATTGAACTGAACCAACACCATGACCAACACCTTCGCGTCTTTATCCGCTCGCCGCAGAAGTTTGCTGTGGCGCGTCCACTTTTGGTCAGCACTGATTGCCAGTCCGTTTGTGCTGGTGGCCTGCCTGACGGGGCTGCTCTATGTGTTCACACCACAAATTGAGCGCTATTTGCACGGCCATTTAGACTTCGTGGTGCCTCAAGAGCAGGTCCGTCCCTTGGACGATGCCGTTGCTGCTGCCATCAAGGTGATGCCAGAAGGATGGTCCATGCATTCAGTCGTACCTGCGTTTGAAAAAGACGACAGCGTACGTGTTGCGTTTACTGCACCCATGCAAGAGAAAGCCAAAGGGGGTGGTCATTCTGGCCATGGTGCGGGTCCTGTTCCTGGTGCAAGCGCAGGGGCAAATAAAACTTAAGGCAAACCTCAGTTCTTGCGTCCTAACTTTGGCATTCCCGCCAGAGCCGAAGTGGTGTATGTCAATCCCTACACAGCTGAGGTTATGGGCCAACTGAAAGAGTCCGACAGGTTTGCCACTTGGGCACGCAAGCTGCATTCCAGCTTGCTGCAAGGTGACAGTTGGCGTTGGATGATTGAGTTGGCTGCCAGTTGGACCATGGTCATGTTGGTGACGGGCGTTTTCTTGTGGTGGCCTGTGGCAGGTCAATCTGGTTTGCCCCAAAAAGACGCCAAGGGACGCATTGCGTGGCGGCAATGGCATTCGTTCATGGGTGTGGCGCTTGGCCTGATCACCTTTGTGATTTTGGCCACTGGACTGACCTGGAGTCAAAACGCTGGCAGCCAGATCAAATGGGCGCGTGATGCAATTGGGCAAACGCCTCCCCGCATTCCAGCCAAATTCAATTCAAATCCAACTGAAGGTGCAAAGGTCTTGTCTTGGGAGCAAGCCGTTGCGGCTTTGAGACGCCAGACGCCCGAAGTTGCAATGATGATCATGGCACCCAAAGGCCCTGAGGGTGTTTGGCGAGCCAATCAAATTGACCGAGGTGACCCTACCAAGCGCTTTGATATTTTGCTCGATGCTTATTCTGGCGAAAAACTTTTTTACAGTGGCTGGTCAGATCAAACCGCGTTTGGTAAAGCAACCGCAATCGGCATTCCATTTCACCGCGGTGAATTTGGTATTTGGAACCAAGTGCTTTTGTTTGTGTTTGGCGCTGTCATTCTGTTTTCTCTGGTTTCGGGCTGGGTGATGTTTTTCAAACGACGCAAATCTGGCACCGCTATTTGGCCGGTTCTGTTGCCAGGTGCTTGGCGCAGTGTCAGTTTCTGGGCTTGGTTAGGCGGTGCAGTGATGCTGCTGGCCATGCCAGTTTTGGCAATGTCAGCCGTACCCGTTGCAGCGTTAGAAGCTTGGATGGTGTGGCGCAAGTCGCAACTGAGCACCAACTAAGCGCCGTGTTTGCAGAATATTTTTTTCGCAGTCAAAATTCATTCAATCTCGTCAATCAAGGAGTCCGCATGTCTTTCATCAAAATCAGTTCTTTCGTGTTGTCTACCGTTATTTCTGCATCTGCCATGGCGCAAGCAGTCACCGTTGCCGATCCATGGATTCGCGCTACCGTGCAGGGCCAAAAAGCGACAGGTGCATTCATGAAAATCACTTCTAAAGAAGGCGCCAAGCTAACTGGAGTCAGCAGCCCTTCTGCCGGTATATCTGAAATTCACGAAATGAAGATGGAAAAAGACGTCATGAAAATGGCGGCTGTTCCTAGTTTGAATGTGCCCGCAGGCGGCGCCGTGGAGCTCAAACCTGGCGGCTATCACGTCATGCTGATGGACCTGAAAGCACCCTTGGCCGAAAAAGCCACTGTGCCAATCACCTTGACCTTTGAGAATGCTAAAGGCGTGAAGTCACAAGTAGAACTTCAAGTGCCAGTCAGAGCCACGAATGCCAAGATGGAGCACAAGCACTGATACTGAGTCGGTACTGGCCGTTGAATATTCAATGGCGTGGGGGCTTGTCTAAATTGTATTTAACTTACAGCTTGAGTGAAGTTCTAGATCCATTGTCGAATTGAAACAACAAGTTTGAAAAAGTAGGATGCATTCAAAAGGAATTCGAATGCGTCCGCATCACTTTGTATTGATTGTGGTGATCATTACCACCTATTTGTTGGTTTTTGATTCAGCAATCAATATGTCTCGCTTGAGCCCTAAGCATGAAAGCAAACCAGACACTGCCTTAACCACTCCTTGGAGTGATGGCAGCTGACAGCATTTGGCTGATCTTCATTTGATTCAGGCGCTCCATCAATTGACGTATGTCTTAGGCCTAGAAAATGGCTCCGCTGAAGCCATCGTTCAGCACCATCTTTGTGGTGTTGAATAACTAGGGTTTACACCTGTCAATTGAAAACGCTTAGGCACTACGATTGACACAAAGGATCTCCACCATGCTGTTTCAATCGACCAAGTCTTCACGTCTCAAACAATTGCTTTGCTTGGCAACCCTGTTGCCTACGTTGGCACTTTCTCAGGCTTGGCCCACAAAACAGCCCATCAAGTTGGTGGCCGTTTTTCCGCCTGGAGGCTCCGTTGACCAAGTCGCGCGAATCATTGCACCTGTGTTGTCGCAGCAACTCGGACAAAGCGTCATTGTTGAAAACAAGGGTGGAGCATCCGGCGTCATTGGCACTTCGAGCATGCTGTCAGCACCTGCAGATGGCTACACCTTTGCTGTGGTGTTTGACACGCACGGTGTCAACCAAAGCTTAAATCCCAGCATGCCTTACGACAGCAAAAAGGACATCGTGCCATTGGTGTTGGTGGGCACCTCGGCCATGGTGCTCACTTCCAATGTGGGCAATGAGTACAAAACTTTTGCTGATGTGGTGGCTGCAGCCAAAGCCAAAAAGAATGTGTCATTTGGCACCATTGGCAATGGCAGTTTGGGCCATTTGGCCATGGCCTTGCTTGGCAAGAATGCTGGTTTAGAGTTCAACCACATTCCCTACAAAGGGGGTGGTCCCCTCATGACCGATGCGGTGGCCGGCCATGTGCCTTTGGCCATGGGCACGGTCTTCCTGAGTAAACCCCACGTTGACAACAAGCGCATTCGCCCCTTGGCTGTGACCTCATCTAAACGTGTGGCAGAGTTTCCAGATGTGCCAACCATCGCCGAAGCGGGCTTTCCTGGATTTGAAGCGCCTGCTTGGTGGGCTGTTTTGGCGTCTGCAAAAACACCGCCAGACGTTGTCAAGCGCATGAACGAAGAGCTGAACAAAGTTTTGCAAAACCCCGAAATAGCCAACAAGTTGAGTGCTCAGGGCATTGAGATTTCGGGTGGCAGTGTCGACAAAGCCAAAACTTTCATCGACAAGCAAATTGACGTTTGGGCCAAAGTCGTTCGCGACAATGGCATCAAGTCCGACTAAGCTGCTTATTCTTCTGGCGTAATTTGGAGCGCCACCAGCAAGCGAGCCACCATGTTGTAGGCCGCAATGGCGGTGGTCAGCTCTACAATTTCTGTGTTGCTTAAGCGCGACTGCAATTGCTTGAACAGCGCATCTTCTACCTTAACGCGCTGTGTCATTTGCGCGGCATATTGCACCACCCACTGCGACATTTCATCCAAAGATTGATCACTCACGCCGTCTGCGGGGTTGGCATTGACAGCGCGTTGCAATGCATCCAGTTCGGCTTGCGTGCCGCCAGCTTTTAGAAAGTCTGGCGCGTGATGGTGATATTCGTAGTGCGCACCGGTTAGCAATGCCACCGTGCAAATGCCCAACTCGCAAAGTCGGCGAGAAGTGGACAAGCCCGTTCGTACATTGCGCATGTAAACATTCCAACCTGCTGCAACGGGTTCGCTCCAGAGCAGCGCTTTGTCGAGGTTCAAAAGCGCGCCACCTCGACGGGCCAAGATGGCATCCACCAAGGCTTGGGGTTGCGGCAGTTGTTCAGGGGTCCAGTCGGGAATGCGCATGATGCTTGCCTTGGCTTATAAAGTGTAGGAGTGATATTCTGTGCAAAACTTTGAACAACATTATCAATGAACTCTTGATGACATGACAGACGCCATTCATTCACGACTGCAGGGGCTGGTGATTTTTGCCAAGTCCAAAGAAAAAGTATCGGCTTTTTATCAACAAACCCTGAACTTGAACGTTCAAGAGTCAGAGACATCACATGACTTGTTGGTGGGCAATGGCCAAGAAGTGGTGATTCACGCTATTTCAAAAAGATACGCCGACAGCATCGAAATTGCGTCGCCTCCCGAGCCCAGAGAGGAAAGTGCGCTAAAGCCTACTTTTGTGGTGGACAATTTGGCGCGGGTACGTGCAGCCGTGAAGCAAACGGGCGGTTACTTGAAACCCTTGAAACAAGCATGGCGCTTTAGAGGCATGATTGTTTTGGACGGCTGGGACCCCGAAGGCAACATCGTTCAGTTTAAACAGCCAGATCCTGAGGCCTAAGCCTTATTGACTGCAAGTACGTGTACGCGTGATGGTGCCGTCGGAACTGTGCACTTCGGTCCAAGGGGTGCAAGTGGGGTTGGATTGCGTTGTAAACACCGGTTCTTGTTGAACAATGACGGTTTGGGGTTGTACATACACAGGTTGCTTGACTGCTTCGTAAACCAACAAGCCCCCAATGACAGCTGGCACTCCCCAGCCCCAACCACTGCCATAGCCACGGACCCAATGGCCCTGTGAATGGACATTTGAATGGCCTTTGAAGTGGTGATTGAAATGCGGGTGAGGGTGCCCGTGGCGATGGCCACCCTGCTGGGCCATGGCCGATACGCTTAAGGTCATGAGGATGAGGGCGATGAGTTTTTTCATGTCTGTCTCCAGAGGTTAAGTCTGTAACGTATGGTCAAGCGCTTCGGTTTACTTCTTGTGGCCTTAAAAATGATGCACTTTTGATATTTGGGTTAAATTCGTACAACTTTAGTGAGCTTTCAAACAATGCAATTTCAAATGGCTGTGTCACTTTTGATGCTTTTGGCGATGCCCGTCTTTCAAGGGTGCGCTTATATTTCGTCTGCCTCTGTGTATGAAGGCATTCGAGGTGCCGACAAAACCAAGACCACCGGCACCACGCAAACGCCTGCAGCATTGCCCACATACGACCGTTACGAAAAAGAGCGCGATGCTTTGAAAAAATAATGGCACCTTGATTTTTCAATGATGTATCTTCAGTCAACTTCGATGTCGCACAACTTTGCTCAATTGATCGCAACTTGCGTGCTCTTGTTTGGCTTGACCCAATCTGGACACGCCCAAACCCAAGCCCAACCGCAAGCAACGTCCAAAGACTTCGAAACGCAAGTTCGCGTGCACGGCTTGTGGTGGGACGTGCATGAGGTCAATGTGGCCCAAGTGAAGCGTTTTGCAGCTCAAACAGGCTTTGTCAGTGTTGCTGAAAAAGAGGGTTTCGGTTTTATTTATGAATCGGGTTGGACTCCCAAAAAGGGTTGGAATTGGCGTTCACCTTTTGGCAAATTGGCACACGACCTTGAACCTGCTGTGCAATTGACGTTTGACGAGGCACAACAAATATGCAAGTTTCAGGGTAAAAGGTTGCCTACCGATGCCGAATGGGTCAAGGCGGCCTATCTTGAACAACGTGACAACCCACCCGCTGGATTTGTGAAAGGCCAGCGTTACCCTTTTCCTAATGGCGCAAGTGCCAAACAAAGTCATTGCCTGAATGGCTGTGGTGATTACCCAGGGCAGGCCCCTCAAGGTGCACTGACTCGAGGGGTGGGCCATGTCTTGGTCAAAACGACCCCGCCTGGTGTCAACGGTCTGCATGAAATGGGTGGCAATGCTTGGGAGTGGGTCGATACAGGCAATGCCTCAGAAAAAATCACACGCAGTGCATCGTGGTGGTACGACGCCGATCGTCAAAAAGAATCGGATGTGGCCACCAAGCCCCGCGATACGCGCGTTGGCTATGTTGGATTTCGATGCGTTAAAGATTAAACAACAAGATCAAACAACCGAGGCCCTATGAATTTCTCACCCCTGATTGAACTCACCCGCAACGGCATTTCAGAATGCTTGCACTTGGGTGCGTTGGCTGTGACCGACACGCAGGGCCGTGTCCTTGCTCAGGTGGGCAACCCCCATTGGTTGTGTTTCACCCGATCTACTTTAAAAGCACTTCAAGCGCTGCCTTTGATTCAAAGCGGTGGCGCTAAGCAACTGGGGCTGACGTCTCAAGAATTGGCGCTGATGTGTGCCAGTCACAACGGCGAGGACATGCACGTTGAGCAGGCCACATCTATTTTGGAAAAGAGTGACAACACTTATCAGCAATTGCGTTGCGGTTGTCACGTGCCGTATCGGTTTAGCTTCAACGACCTACCTTTACCCGATGGTTTTGTGGTGGACGAGCGCCATCACAACTGCAGTGGCAAGCACAGTGGCTTTTTGGCCTATTGCTCCTTGCACGGCTTGCCCAAAGAAACCTACACCGAACTAGAACACCCTTTGCAGCAGGCCGTTCGAAAAGCAGTGGCCGATGTCACTGGCGTCGCGTCAGAAGTCATGGGCTGGGGCATTGACGGTTGTTCAGCCCCCAACTTTGCGGTCCCTTTGTCCAATTTGGCGCGCAGTTATGCACGACTTGCTCAACCAGAGTCCGACGATGCGTATGGTGCAAGCTTGAAGTTGTTAGGCGAGGCCATGACGGCACATCCTGAGTTGGTGTCTGGAACGGGACGCAGTGATGCCGACTTGATGCGAGTGGGTCGTGGCGACTGGGTTAGCAAGGTTGGCGCGGATGGGGTTCAAGTGATTGGCAGTCGGTCGCGCGGTCAAGCCTTGGCATTGAAAATTGCCGATGGCAATAAGCCCGCTTTGTTTGCTGCCACCATTGAAGCCTTGGATCAGCTTGGGTGGCTAGATGCGACGCAACGCGAAGCGCTGATGCCTTGGCGCGCGCAGTCTTTGAAAAACATCAAAGGTTTGGAAGTAGGGGCGCGCCGTCCAATATTCAAAATCCAAACGGCGTAAGGGCCATCACAACTCGGTCGCGATCGGCACTCTTAGGTTTATCGCGCCCAGTTGGTTTTCCAAACGGCAAGTGCTGTGAGGACGCCATAGCACACCATGCCAATGGCGATCACCATGAACATCTGCGCTGCTGAGCCATTGTTCTGAGAAAGCCAAACGCCCCCAGCAGAAACCAGCACCAAACGGAAGGTGCCCGCCAGGACGGGCCCCCACAATTTGCCAGCACCTTGTGATGCAAAGTACAGGCACAAGCCCAATGCGAAGAATCCATAGCAAGGCCCCACCAGTCCAAAATATTGGCTGGCACTGGCCAATACCATGGGGTTGCTGCTGAACAAATTGGCCCACAAACCTGGCCACACCATCATCACCAAGCCAATAGAGCCAACCAAGGCAGCAGACATCAGGGCCCCCGTCCATGCCACTTTTTTGGCGCGCTCGACCAAGTTGGCACCCAGTGCCATGCCCACCATGGGCAGGCACGCCACGCCAAATGCAAAGGTGATGGGAACCAACAAAAATTCCAAGCGGGTGCCAATGCCGTAGCCGGCCAAGGCTTCAGGTCCGAAGTTTGAAATCAAGCGTGTCACGATCAGAATGGTGGCCACTGTGAGCACGGAGGAAATACTGGAGATGCCGCCTACTTTGAGAATGTCCAGAAACAATTCTTTGGACAGTGGGCTGCTAAAGCTCAATCGCAGGGTGCTTTTTTCTGAACGCAGAAACCAGAGAAAGTAGAGCGCACTGCCGGTAGACGAAATCAAGACACCGGCGGCTATACCGGCCATTCCAAAACTGGGAATTGGCCCAAGACCCAAGCCAAAAACTGCGCTCAAAATCACTTGCGCCAGGCAAGTGACAAGCAAGCCCTTAGAAGGGGTGCGCATGTTGCCCGAACCACGAATGACAGCCGCCAATGCATTGGTCAGCCATATGCAGACGGAGCCTGCAAACACCACCCGTGCATACAGTAAACATTGCGCTAGTGCTTCATCTTTGCCACCCAATGCAGAAAAGATGAAATGGCCAAAGAGGTTAAATAACAATGTGAAAAAGATCCCAAAGCCTAAAGCGATGAGTGCTGCATGAAGCACCAGGGCATTGGCCTTTGCCGAGTTGCCCGCCCCCAAGGCACGACTGATGGCCGACGAAATGCCACCCCCCATAGAGCCTGCCGACAACATTTGTTGCAACATCACCAGAGGAAACACCAAGGCCATACCGGCCAAGGACATGATGCCCAATTGGCCCACATACCAAGTTTCAGCAATGCTGACCAATGCGGCAGCTGTCATGGCCAAGCCGTTGGGCAAGGCCAAACGCCAGATCGTTGGAACGATGGGTGCGGTGGTCAGTGCGTGTTGCAAAAGGCGGCTCTGATCAGCGGTGTGTGAAGTTGGCGGGGCGCTTGTTCAAAAACGCGTCCATGCCTTCTTTCTGATCATCGGTGGCAAACATGGCGTGGAACAAACGGCGTTCAAACATCACCCCGTCTGTCAGGCCGCTTTCAAACGCCCGGTTCACGCTTTCTTTGGCTGCCATCACAGCCAACTGTCCCATGCTGCAAATCAGCAGGGCGGCGCCCAATGTTTCTTCCATCAATTTGTCGGTAGGCACCACGCGGCTGACCAAACCGGCGCGTTCGGCTTCGGTGGCGTCCATCATGCGGCCTGTGAGTACCAGGTCCATGGCCTTGGATTTGCCAATGGCGCGGGGCAAACGTTGCGTACCGCCTGCACCAGGAATGATGCCCAGTTTGATTTCAGGTTGACCAAACTTGGCATTCTCGGCGGCAATGATGAAGTCGCACATCATGGCCAATTCACAACCGCCGCCCAATGCAAAGCCGCTGACGGCCGCAATGACGGGTTTGCGAATGCTGCGAATGGTTTCCCAGTTGCGGGTGATGAAGTCTTGTTTGTAGACGTCGTTGAAGTTGTGCTTGGCCATGGCCGAAATATCGGCGCCAGCGGCAAAGGCTTTTTCGCTGCCGGTGACAATGATGCAGCCGATGGCTTCGTCGGCGTCAAAGGCTTTTAAAGCATCACCCAACTCGTCCATGAGGGGGCCATTCAGGGCATTCAGAGCCTTGGGGCGATTCAGGGTGATGATGCCTACTTTGCCGCCTTCGGTGCGGACTTCAATGTTTTCGTATGTCAAAACAGTTCTCCAGTCAGGGGTTGAATCTCGTTACCCCTGACTATAACGGGATGAAAATAGGCTTTAATTCAAGGGAAAACATTAGCCAACCGATCGGTCGGTTAATGTTACATTCTCTACTTTTAGCGCATGAGCAGGGCTTCAATCATGACCCAAGACCAAAACGTGGCGGGCACTTTGTCAGTGACTTTTGAAAAACGCGGAGCTGTGGCCCTGGTCACGCTCAACCGTCCTCAGGCACTGAACAGTTTCACGCGGCAAATGCACCACGACCTGTGGGCTGCATTCGATCAAGCCGAAGCCGATTCAGAAATTCGCGCTGTGGTGCTGACTGGGGCAGGCCGCGGGTTTTGCGCCGGAGCCGATTTGTCCGAGTTCGATTTCACACCCGGCCCCGACATGGTGAAGCGGGCCGATCCTGGCCCCATCATTGACCAAGCCTTCAATCCCAGCACGCGCCGAATTCAATCGCTGCGCATGCCCATCATTGCAGCCGTGAATGGCGTGGCCGCTGGCGCAGGTGCTTCCATTGCGATGGCCTGCGACATTGCCATTGCATCACCCAGCGCCAGCTTCATTCAGGCCTTCAGCAAAATTGGTCTCATCCCCGATGCCGGCAGCAGCTGGTTGTTGGTCGAACGTTTGGGCATGCCCCGCGCTTTGGCTTTGGCCATGACGGGCGACAAACTGAGTGCGCAACAAGCCAAAGAGTGGGGTGTGATTTGGGATGTGGCCGACGATGCACTGGTCGCTGCCATGGCCATGGCCGAGAGGTTGGCGGTGATGCCTACCAAGGCCTTGGTGGCCACGCGCAAACTCATGATGGGCGCACACACACGCAGCTTGTCAGAGCAGCTTGACCAAGAACGCGATGCGCAATCTGCGCTGGGTCAAACGCACGATTATTTTGAAGGTGTCAAAGCCTTTTTGGAAAAACGCCCTGCACAATTCAAAGGCGAATGAACATTCGGAAGCGCATGAATACACCTTCAAATTCCAACTCAGTTCACTCACAAGCGGCCGTCGATTTGGCCAAGCAAGTGGGCGACTCAATGTTTGCAGTCGATACCGCCACCAAAGACACCATGGGCATGGAGCTCTTGTCGTGCGAACCTGGCCGTGCGGTCATCCGCATGGAAGTCAAAGCGTTGCATTTGAATGGCCACAAAATTTGCCATGGTGGTTTTATTTTCACTTTGGCCGATTCCACGTTTGCCTTTGCTTGCAACAGCTACAACAAGGTGGCAGTGGCGGCAGGTTGCAGCATTGAATTTTTAAAGTCAGGTCAATTGGGCGATGTGCTCACTTGCGTAGGACAAGAACAAACACTGAGTGGCCGCCACGGTATTTACGACATGAAGGTGACCAACCAAAAAGGTGAAGTCATTGCCATGTTCCGCGGTAAAAGTGCGCAGATTCCTGGCACCGTCATTCCTGAATAAATTGGACAAGTTGGAGATTTAGAGATGAGCAAAGCCTCCCCATTGCCCCTCGAGCCAATCGAAAAAGCCAGCATTGATGAACTGCGTGCTTTGCAACTCAAGCGACTCAAAGCCACGCTGCAACACGCTTACGACAATTCGCCGGTTTACAAAGCCAAGTTTGACAAAGCGGGGGTGCATCCTAGTGATTGCAAATCTTTGGCCGACTTGGCCAAGTTCCCTTTCACCACCAAAGCCGATTTGCGCGACAGCTATCCATACGGCATGTTTGCCGTACCTCGCTCTGGCTGCTCACGCATTCATGCCTCGAGCGGCACCACAGGTAAACCAACCGTGGTGGGCTATACACAGCGCGACATCGACACGTGGGCCACAGTGGTTGCACGAAGCATTCGTGCAGGTGGCGCCAAACCGGGTGACATGGTGCACGTGAGCTATGGCTACGGTTTGTTCACGGGGGCTTGGGCGCCCATTACGGTGCCGAAAAGTTAGGCCTGACGGTGGTGCCATTTGGTGGTGGCCAAACCGAGCGCCAAGTGCAACTGATTCAAGACTTTAAACCCGAGATCATCATGGTCACGCCCAGCTACATGCTGGCCATTGCCGATGAGTTTGAGCGCCAAGGCATTGATCCGCGCAGCAGTTCATTGCGCATAGGCATTTTTGGCGCAGAGCCATGGACCAATGACATGCGCGCCGCCATTGAAAAACGCATGGGCATCGATGCGGTTGATATTTATGGATTGTCTGAAGTCATGGGTCCTGGCGTGGCCAGTGAGTGCATCGAAACCAAAGACGGCCCCACCATCTGGGAAGATCATTTCTACCCCGAAATTATCAATCCCGAGACGGGTGAATCCGTTGCCGATGGCGAGATGGGAGAGTTGGTGTTTACCAGTTTGACCAAAGAGGCCTTGCCCATCATTCGTTATCGCACCCGCGACCTCACACGCTTGTTGCCGGGTACCGCACGAACCATGCGCCGCATGGAAAAGATCACAGGCCGCAGCGATGACATGATGATCATTCGCGGTGTCAATGTGTTCCCCTCACAAATTGAAGAACTCATTTTGAAGCGCCCCGAATTGGCCCCGCACTACCAGTGTGTCTTGACGCGCGAAGGTCCGATGGACAATCTGAAGGTGGCAGTCGAAACGCGCCCTGGCGTGCAGCCCGACAGCACGGAAGCCCGCGCTGCAGCCAAAATGTTGCAGCACGAAATCAAGGTTTACATTGGCTCTAGTGTAGAAATTGACTTGCGTGCAGAAGGCGGCGTTGAGCGCAGCCAAGGCAAGGCCAAGCGCGTGCTTGACTTGCGGGGCAAGTAAATCTTTTGACCCTTTAAACCCTTAAGCCCCGTCCAGCCAAGCGCTGCTGCGGGCGTTATGCGCATGGCTTGTATGGCTTAAGCGCCAAGTGTGCACATCTGTGGGCAATGTCAAAGGCAGAGCAAATACTTTTTGGTCGCGCGTGATGGTGGCCACGGCTTTCTTCTCATTGCCCAAGAGCAGTGTCAGGTCTTCTAGTTTTTTCAAGCGCCAAGTTTGCGACTTGGCTTTGGGGCTGGCCACAGCCCACCACTCATCGCCTGCGGCCATGCCAGCTTTTTCTGCGGCACCGCCTCGTAAAACCGCTTTGATTTGAACCACGCCTTGTGTTTCTGCTACTCGCAGCCCCAATCGCTGTGCCATTTGGGGCGGGTCTTCATGCACCACCACCCCGTGCGAGGACAACAAAGTTTTGAGTGGCAACTCTTGCGTGCTGTGCACCCAAGCTTTGAGTTCTTTCTTCCAACTTCTGCCAGTGTGGACTTCAAGTTCGGCCAACAAGTCGGCTTCGCTCAGAGGCCCGCCTTTGCAGCGAGCCCACAAACCACGCATCACTTGGTCCAAATTAGAGGTGCCTTCTGAGCGCATTGTCAAGTCAATGCACAGCGCCACCAGTGCGCCCTTGGTGTAGTAGCTGATGGTGGCGTTGGGCGTGTTTTCGTCTTGTCGGTAGTACTTCACCCAAGCGTCAAAACTGGCCTGCGCCACACTTTGCACTTGACGGCCTGGCGCTTGCAAAACCAGGTTGATGGTTTTGTTGAGCAATTTGAAATATTGCGCATCGTCAATTAACTTGGCACGTCGCAGCAGAAGATCGTCGTAATAGCTGGTGAAGCCTTCGAAGAACCACAGCAGCTCGGTGTAGTTTTCTTGGGTGTAGTCGTAGCGATTGAATTCTGCGGGGCGCAGTTGTTTGACATTCCAAGTGTGGAAGTACTCGTGACTGATCAGGCCTAATAAAGTGACATAGCCTTCAGACATTTTTTTCATGTCCAAGGCAGGCAAATCTCGGCGGTTGCAAATGAGCGCCGTTGAGTTGCGATGCTCTAAGCCGCCATACCCGTCTTCCACGGCATTGAGCATGAAGACGTAGCGTTTGTAAGGCGCATTGGCGGCTTGCTTTTTCTCATGCCAAAACTTGATTTCAGTTTCACAAATTTTTTGGGTGTCGGCAATCAAGCGAGCGCCATCAAAAGACGCCATGGCACCTGCCACCACAAACTCATGCGGAATGCCGCAGGCTGTAAATTGGCCACGCCAAAAGTTGCCTAATTCAAACGGACAATCGACCAACTCATCGTAGTTTGCGGCCAGGTACTCACCAAAGCCTTGCTTGTTAACCTTGATGGCTTGCATGCCGGTGGCCACTGACCAAGTAGAGCCCTTGATGGCTTTGAGTGTCAGGGCATGCGTGTTGTCTTCCTGACCGTGAACTCTTAAACAAATGCTGGTGCCATTGAAAAAACCACGCTGTGAGTCTAACCAAGCCGTGCGCACCGAGTTGTCAAATGCATAGACCTCGTAGGTCAACACCAGTGGTGAGGTATTTTTGCAATCGATGCGCCACTGGCTTTTGTGATCTTGAAAAACTGTCACTGCTTTGCCAGCTTGTTTGGCTTTGAGATTTTGTAAATTCTTAGAAAACTCGCGCACCAAATAGCTGCCAGGAATCCATACAGGCAGCGACACGACTTGGCCTGCATCGGGATGGTCAATCTGCAGAGAAATTTGAAACAGGTGGCTGTGGGTTTGGCTTGCGTCGAGGGTGTAGTGAATGGTGTTCATTGTTTTTCTATCAAGTTGCGGCAGCGCCCAGCAAGCAACTCAGGGTTGCAACAACAGTCAGGTGAAGTCGCATGGGCAGCCACTCTTGCAAGCCCGCTTCAACATAGGCTTTGCGATCGACGGTGTAGCAAATGATCAAAATCATTGCCAACAAAGGCAGGCCCGCATAGGCCGGCATGGTGATGGCAACCCAAGCCAGCAAAGATGGCACCACGCCCCAACCAAAATTAAACAGTGGTGCGTTGTGCATGCGCGCGACATTGCGAAAGCCAATGCCCCAATGAATGCCCCCCAAAAATGACACGATGGTGGCGCCGTAGCCTGCCAATGCCAAAGTGACAAAAGGATGCAAGTCGGCATCGATCAGCCACATCAAGATGGCCATGCCCACAAAGGGGAGCAGACCGGCATAGGCCAGCAATTTGACGTGCTTGCGAGTTTGATCGGCGTGTGAATTCATGGTTTGACTGCGTTCAACAAGGTTTCAATTTGTGCCGATTCAATGGCACCTGGCACCCTTGCACCATCTGCAAAAAACAAAGTAGGCGTGCCATTGATGCGGTTCTTTTTGCCAAACTCTATGATGTTGTCAATGTTGTGTGTATCGCAAGCCACAGCGGGCGGTGCAATGTTTTGCAGCATCCAGTCGTTCCAGGTTTTGGCGCGGTCTTTGGCGCAGGCAATGTTGCGTGACTTGGCTTTGGAGTCTTCGCCCAAAACGGGGTACATCAAGTGGTAAATGGTGACGTTGTCAATTTTTTGGAGGTCGCGTTCAAAGCGTTTGCAATAGCCGCAATTGGGGTCTGCAAACACCACCAGTTTGCGTTTGCCGTTGCCTTTAACTTGCGTAAAAGCGTACTTGAGGGGCAGGCTGTCAAAGGGGATGGCTGACAGTTTGTCGTTGCGTTCTTCGGTCAGGTTGCGCTTTTG
>VFQS010001097.1_pt1 | contig 26196 bp, 16 predicted proteins | sample 3512361 | NCBI WGS metagenome assembly VFQS01 (sample SAMN10412375, study PRJNA504923) | tailings metagenome | isolation source: Relicate 1 Philex TSF3 active mining | place: Philippines
TTGTTTGATTAAATCTATTTGTTCAGAAAACTCTACGCTTATAAAACCATTCTTAAATTCAAGTATTTGATATTTTTCTATAAATTTTATTTGTTCTTTTAAAGGAGGTAGAGGTATTTCAATTTTAGCAATTTCTTTTATTGGCAATGTGACATTTGCCATTCCTTTCATTCTGTCAACTAACTCACGATCTTTATTTAGAGTTAGAAAACGAAATAAATAATCGGCATTTAAAGTGTTTTTGTCTTTTGGAATAACTGCGCAAAGTATTGAACCTAAAGCAAATTTTCCTTTTTGAAAATGCAACCTTTTAATACTTGCATGCCCATGTCCAGTACCTGATACTAATGGAATAATTACTGCTTCATCATCAAATTGAAATTCGTTATTAGTTTTTCTTTCTTCACTTGTTACAACTAATGGATACTCCCCCGGAATTGCTTTTTGAATTCCAGTTTTACCTTTTTCAATCGTGCATAAATCACCTAATTTAACTTTTCTCCAACTCATATCTCTCCATTTTTTTCGCTCATTTCAATTAACTCCAACCATTTCGCTTGAAGTAGTTCTTTGTTAGGTAATTTTAGTTGGTAATCAGCTATCATAGCAGGGTTTAAACTTCTACTCAATGCATATTCTACCACCAAATCATCTTTTCCTTTACATAAAAGAATTCCTATACTCGGATTTTCATTTGGCTTTCTCACGTCACGGTCTAGTGCTTCCAAGTAAAAATTGATTTGTGCCAAACTTTGAGGTGTAAATGTTTCTGTTTTCAATTCAAAAGCAACCAAACATTGTAAATCTCTGTGGTAAAATAACAAGTCAATAAAAAAATCTTGCATGCCAACAGACACTTTAAATTCTTCCCCTACAAAAAGAAAATCATTACCAAGTTCTTTCATAAAAGAACTTAGATTTTTAATGAGTGTTTTTCGAAGTGTTTGTTCAGTGTGTAAGTCAGGAATGTTTAAAAATTCGAACACATAACTATCTCTAAATACATTTGTAATATCTTGAGGTATGTGTTTTTGTATTTGTTCTACATGTTGGTTTCCTAACATGGTGCGTTCAAATGTAGAAGCCTTAATTTGCCTTCTCAAATCTCGTACGCTCCATCTTTCTTTTTTTGTCATCAACATATAAAACAACTTTTCTTCGGCTGTTTTACAGGATGAAATTATTTCAAGATGGTGTGACCAAGATATTTGTGTCATCAGTGATGACACAAATACATTTAACTGATTTTCATCGCTTTCAATTTGTGTCAACACTGTCGACACATTTGAGTTTTCAAGCATTTTTAATTGTGGGGTCACTGTCACCACAAATTCAGGATTTGAATAAGTATCATAAAATTGAACCATTCTATAGATTCCCCTTTTAGTAAATCCTTTCAACGATGGTTCATGTAATTTTAAAAAGTCAGAAAGTTGAGCAACAACTCCATCCCCCCAAGAAGCAGACTTTAACTTATCACTCACATATTCACCAACTCTCCAATTCAATAGAATAGCTTCATTGTTTACAGCCTGATATGCTCTATTACGTGCTTGCGTAATGAGGTTTTTTATTTCAGAGAATTGAACTTCCAAACTCATTTCACCGCTTCTTTTAATTGGTTTAACTCACGTTTAATAAAGCTTTCTAATTCTGATTTACTTGGCAATTGAACCATGTATTTGGAAACAAAAACTTCATTTGATAATCCAGTAGTTGTATATTCCACTAACGAATCGTTTTTATCAGCACACAAAATAATTCCAATCGGTGGGTTATCTCCTTCAGTGTGCTCGTTTTTAGCATAATAATTCAGGTACATATTCATTTGCCCTGCATCTGCATGGTCAAAGTTTCCTATTTTTAAATCAATTAACACATGACATTTTAAAATTCGATGATAAAAAACTAAATCGATTCGGTAATGTGTATTATCAAATGTTATTCTCTTTTGACGTGCCTCAAAACAAAAACCTCGCCCCAATTCTGTTAAAAAATCTTGAAGATGATGGATGATACCTGATTCTAAATCTGTTTCACTGTAACTTGCTTTCTCTTCCAATCCAATAAATTCTAAGAAGTAAGGGTTTTTAACGACATCGCTTATTACCAAAGCACGATCATTTTTTAAGTTCGCAACCACTTTATTTTTATCCGTAGACAGCCCCGTACGTTCATAAAGCATTGAATTGATTCCTCTCTTTAATTCTCTTACACCCCAATTATTTTTGATGGATTGTATTTCATAGAAAATACGTTTTAACGGTTCTTTTATTGTTAAAAGTTCTATAAAATGAGAGAAACTCAGGTTGCTCAACAATTCTTCGGGTTCTAGCGAAAGTTCGTTTTTTTGAACTTCTGTCAATTTTCCCAACACTGTCGGGAATTTTTTAACAACCTCAATAGAAGTATCTTGTAATTTTCTCGACACTGTCGCGAAAATTAAAGGATAAGTCAAATAAAAATCTCTAAAGCGATATAATTGGGACTTCGAAATACCATTAATATGTTTTAAACGAAGAGCTAATAATTTGATGGTTTCTTCACCATAATTTGCTCTGTCTAGACCATTTTGTTCATATTCAACAATATAGAAACCGATCATAATATTTCGCATTGTCAAGGCATTATTCACCTGTCTTACTGCATATTCTTGCAATTCAATATGAACCGCTTCAATTTGACCTACTAATTGTTCGAAATTCATTTCACCGCTTCTTTTAATTGGTTCAATAACCCATTACTTTTTTCAAACGAAAGGTGAAGCATTTCCATCAATTCAGCACTTGAATATTCTTGTACTTCTTCTTGTTTCGTTGGGTTTTTGATATCCAAATCGTAATTGCGGTCAATAATCGTTTGTATATCTACTTTCCAAGCAATGTCACTTTCTTTTCGGTCGTTCCACCACGTTTTAATAGGGTCAAATTCCTTCGCTTGAATTGGTTTCGTTTTATTATATGCTTTTTGTCCTTCAGGTAATCGGTGTTCGTAATACCAAACTTCTTTGGTTGGGGTACCTTTTGTAAAAAACAACAAGTTTGTTGCTACGGTAGCATACGGTTGGAATACAGAATTAGGTAAACGTATAATAGTATGCAAATTACATTCTTCCAACAACTTTTGTCTAACCCGTTGTTTAACACCATCTCCTGTCAACGAACCATCAGGCAATACAATTCCTGCTCTTCCATCTTTTTTCAATAAATGTATCATCAGGATTAAAAACAAATCTGCACTTTCCTTCGTTCTAAAAGTGGTTGGGAAATTCGTTTCATTCCCATTGGCTACAATTCCGCCAAAAGGAGGATTCGCAAGAATGACATTTACTCGGTCTTTTTCGGTGAAATTACTCAACGGTTGATCTAATGCATCACCAAATTTAATATTCGGCACTTCAATATCGTGCAGTATTAGATTGGTTGTAGCTAACAAATACGGTAAGGGTTTGTACTCCCAACCAGCTATGTTTTCTTCAATACTTTTTCTATCAGCAACATTGGTTGTTTGTTTCTTCAAATGCTCAATAGCACATGTTAAATAACCACCTGTACCACAAGCGGGGTCTAATATCTTCTCTCCTAATTGCGGATTAAGAATATCTGTAATAAAAGAAGTTATAGCTCTTGGTGTATAAAACTCTCCACTTTTACCTGCACTTTGTAATCCTTTTAAAATTGTTTCATACAATTCACCGAAAGCGTGTCTATCTTTTGCAATGTTAAAATCAATTTCATTTAGTTTGTTCAATACCTTACGAATATTGATACCGCTTTTCATGTAATTGTTATTCCCTTCAAAAACTTCACGAACAATTAAAGCACGTTTATTTCCAGTACTTAAATCAATCGCTCGCATCGCAGGAAATAATTTACGGTCAACAAATTCTAACAATTCATCACCAGTCATTCCTTCATCATCCCCAGCCCAATTTCCTTTGGCATTCACCCAATGGAATTCATCAGGGATGGGGGAAATATAATTATCATCTAATAATTCAAGTTCTTTATCCTTATCAGAAAAAATCTTCAAAAAAAGCATCCAACCTAACTGCTCAATTCGTTGTGCATCACCGTTCAAACCAGTGTCTTGCCACATAATGGTTTGGATGCTTTTTAAAATTCCTGATATGTTGCTCATAATTATGCTTTCTTATATAATTCGTTTTCTAATTCTTTTACTGCTTCAAGGTATTTAATTTTACTACCAAACTCTTGAATTATTTCAATTGGAGAACCATATTCATCAAAAGGTTTTACCCTCAAAACTTCTATACTTTCAATATTTTCAACACCTTCATCGGCATATTTATCCAACAAAGTTTCTAATACCTTACGTGCTTGATCTCCATATTTAGTAAAGTAATTGCGCTTTTTCACATTATTTGCTCTTTCTTTTCTTGTCAAAGGTGGTTGGTCGAAAGCTACATGACAAATCAAGTCGAATAAATCAACTTCTTTATCAACAGCTTCATACAATGCTTCTACCATTACACCTTGTTCAATCAATTCTGAAATAATTGCTTCTTTTTTGTCTGCTTCGTTCCATTTCAATAGAAAATCATCCAACGAGGAGAATTTTTCTTGAATTATCTCTTTCGTATGGTCTTTTAAACTGGTTGTAATCGGCTTTCCATTGGAATCAAAATACAACTCACGACTTACTAAAACAGATACATTGACTCCATTTACATAGAATTTTTCTCGAGGTTCATTCAGACTTAATGGTTCATCGGGAGGTGTACGATATGGAGGTGGTTTAGGCATAAAAACAACTGGTTCACCCGAAACAGGATCAATTACAGGTTTGTCCTCTTCAGGATCTATTACAGGTTCAATTTCTAAATCAATTTCAGGTCCAGTAACTTTCACACGAATTGGCTCACCATCAAATTCTTTATCTGCAAATAAATCCGTAGCATTTCTAAAATCCAATATGGTGAAATACAGCTTCCCAAATTCTTCATTGATACGTGTACCACGACCAACTATTTGCTTAAACTTAGTCATCGATTGAATATTCGTATCCAAAACGATTACTTTACATGTTTGAGCATCAACTCCAGTTGTCATTAATTCAGAGGTAGTTGCAATCACAGGATAACGTTCTTCAGGGTTAATAAAATTATCTAACTCCCTCTTACCTTCTTCATTATCCCCAGTGATTTGCATCACATATTTATGGTTTTCTGCAACTAAATCGGGATTTAATTTAGCAATTGCAGTTCGCATTCGTTCAGCGTGGTCTATATCCACACAAAAAATAATTGTTTTTGCAAATCTGTCATATCCTTTTAGAAATTCAGTTACTTTTTTAGCAACTATTTCTGTACGTTCCTCAATTACTATTTTTCGATCAAAATCTTTACGATTATAAATTCTATCCTCAATTACAAAACCATCTTTATCTTTTTTTCCTTTTTCCGGTCTCCATCCTTCTGCATCAACGTTCAATCCTACTCGAATTACTTTATAGGGAGCTAAAAATCCATCTTCAATCCCTTGCTTTAAAGAATAAGTATAAACTGGATCACCAAAATATTCAGAATTACTTGCTTCATCCGTTTCTTTTGGTGTTGCTGTTAATCCAATTTGTGTGGCATTTTTAAAGTAAGTTAAAATTTCTCTCCAAGAACTATCTTCCTTTGAACTACCTCTGTGACACTCATCAATTATTATTAAATCAAAAAAGTCAGGTGAAAATTGTTTATATACATTTGCTTCATCATCATTTCCTGAAAGTCCTTGATAAAGTGCAAGATAAATTTCATAACTTTTATCTATTTGACGTTGTTTAACAACGGTCATTTTATCTTTAAAATGCTTGAAATCACCTTTTCTTGTTTGGTCGATTAGAGCGGTTCTATCAGCTAAAAATAGAATGCGTTTTTTAGTCCCACTTTTCCATAGGCGATGAATAATTTGAAATGCAGTAAACGTTTTTCCCGTACCTGTTGCCATCACCAAAAGAATTCTATTTTGTCCTTTCGAAACAGCTTCTAATGTTCTATTAATTGCATTTTGTTGGTAATATCTAGGCCTTCTATTCGTTCCATCAAAGTAGTAATCTTGCTCAATAATTTTCTCAGATTCAGGTGTTACAACACCTTTGAATTTTTTATATTTTTCCCAAAGTTGTTTTGGTGATGGAAATTCATCTAAACCTAATTCAGTCTCTAAATTTTCATTTACTTCGGTTTTATCATGAAATAAAAAACCATCTCCATTACTACTAAAAACAAAAGGTATGTCTAATATTTCAGCATAGTTAAGCGCTTGTTGAATACCTGCATTTACAGAATGTTTATTGTCTTTTGCTTCAATGATAGCAATAGGAATATTTGGCTTATAATACAAAATATAATCCGCACGTTTTTGAGCACCTCTAGCAGTTAACTTTCCTCTAACATGAATTTTACCATCTGTAAAAGAAACTTCCTCTAAAAATTGAGTATTACGATTCCAACCACTTTTTTCAATTGCAGGTGTAATAAACTTTGTACAAATATCTCTTTCTGATAAGCTTTTTTTATTCATTTTTGTTCGTTTTTCAAACTACCCCTAATTAAATTTTAAAGAATTTTAAATTTAGTAATTTATACGAATATATTTGTTGTACCTAAAAAATGAAATAATCTAACAATCACCGAATCTAGAATATTTTCATTTGCAGATTTCAAGCAAACCGTCAACGATATGATTTATCAAAATGAGAGATTAAAAGGGTTGTTGCGGAATTTGTTGTGGTATTGATTTATGATATGTTTTTGTAAAATATTCGTTTATAAAGTAATATAAACTTATTTTTATCGTTTAAAACCAAAAGATTTTTATTTAATCTTCATTCATTGATTAAAACAGTACTATGATAAGATCTATTTGTTTTATAATTTTAATTGTTTTATTTGGACAATCCTGTTTTAGTCAAATAGAAATTAAAGGAAAAGTAATCGATTCAATTGGATCGCAAGTAATTAAAGGTGCTTTGATAATGGCAATCAGAGTGAAAGACTCAACTTTAGTTAATTTTACCAGAACCAACAGTCTCGGTGAATATAAACTTCAGAACTTACCAATAGACACTTTTCAAATTGTAATTGGACATTCTAAATTTGATGATAATCAAATATTTGTTTTTTTAGATGGAAAAGAAAATAAAATAGAATTACCTCCTTCCACGCTATTAAAAAAGGCAAAAGAACTCAAAGAAATTATAATTCACGCTAATAATACCCCAATATATTTCAAAGGTGACACACTCGTATATGTAGCAGATTCATTTAAAGTAAAGGAAAGGGCTGTCGTCGAGGATTTATTAAAAAAACTCCCTGGTGTGAAAGTAGATATCAATGGAAAAATCACATATCAAGGTAAAAATGTGGATCGTATGTATGTTGATGGTGATGAATTTTTTGGTAAAGATCCAACCATCGCTACTAAAAATTTAGAAGCTACAATGATTGATCAAGTTCAAGTGTATGAAGAAGGAGCTAATTCTGATAAAGTGATGAATTTAACTCTTAAAGAAGAAGCTAAGAAAGGTACATTTGGAAAAACAAGCCTGGCCTCAGACGGAAAAAAATTCTACGAGGGAGAAGTATTATTTAATAAATATAGAAAAAAGGAGAATTTTGCTCTCTATGGTTTGAAAAATAATACCCCTAGAAGTGGATTTGATTATCAAGATGCAGAAGCTATTAACTCTAGCAAATATGGTTATAATTTACCAGGGTTCCCAGATAATTTTCAAACAGGTATAAATTACAAAAATATTTTTGGGAAAGTCAAAAAACACAAAGTAAAAGTAGGTTATACGTTAGATGTTAATACCATTAAAAATCAAACTACTACTTCAACCATTAATTTTATAAGTGATAGCACGTTTACAAACAATGCTTCAGATAATCAAACGGATAAAAAATCAAATCACTCTGTTTTTGTAGAGTATGATTGGAATATAGATTCACTAACAAAACTTACAGTAAAACCAACATATTGGTATAAAGAATCTAAACTTAACAATGAAAATAGATCTTCTTTTTTAAATAATAAACAATTCACTTATAGAAATTCATCGAGAAATTACTCTGATTCTTCTATTCATAATTCATTTTCAAATACAACCTATTTCGAAAAAAAATACCGCAAAAAAGATAGGAGATCTTATTTTAATCATCAATATAATTTTAATGATCAAAATACAATAAATAACACTTTATTTAATTCAACTGATGTATTGAACTTGAATTCAAAATTTGATCAAAAATTTGAAAATAAAAATATTAACTATAAAAGTAAATCTGAGATTTCACATGCTGAACCTGTTTTTAAATATTTTATAGTATCTACTTCTTTTAAATCAACTTTCGCTACCGAAAATCAAAAACAAATCACTTCTGATAGAATTTTAAATTCATTTAAAATGATTGATACTTTATCATCTGATTTTCAATCTAAAGTATTTAATAATGAATATGAGTTGGCAATATCATACAAGAAAAAGAACCATTATTTTTACTTAAATAATGTGTATAACACTTTTAATATGAAAAATTTAAATGTGAATACAAATGAAAATTATGCTTTTACATACAATTACTTTTTACCTGAATTTAATTATTATTACTACAAAAGATCGAATAGTATTTATATTTCGATGACAGCAAACAAAACCATCAACTACCCCAAAGTAAGTCAATTACAACCAGTTTTATCCAATCGAAATCCAAATTACAGATTTGTAGGAAATCCAAACTTGAAACCTTCAATTTCGAATAATATTGAATTTAGAATTTATAAATCATTAAATAAAATGGGGGAATATTTTAACTTTAGTTTAAATTCAAAGTTTTTAGAATCTGATTTTGTAGAATCAATTTCCTACAATAATCTAGGAGTTTCAACTTCGCAAACGATTAATATTAATGGGGTACAAAACCATAGTTTTTCAACACTGATTAGAAAATATATCTACAAGGATAAAATAGCATTAAATAGCTCTTTATCAAATCAATATTCTGTTTATCAAACGATGATTAATTCAATACAAACTAAAACAGAACAATTGAGTTTCGAACCCAATTTGGGAATAGATTATTTTACGGATTCTTTTATGCTAAGTTTTTCTAATGCCACCACTTATTACAAACCCATTGGAACAATTTATAACAATTCAGCAGGTTCCTATTTTACTATAACGAATACCATGAGTTTTGATTGGACTCCAAAATTTTTAGGTGTTCAAATTAAAGGAGATTTAAATCAATCTATTACAACAGGAAGAACTTCAGGATACAATATAAATCGAACTTTATTAAATTTTTCTGTAATCAAAGAATTATTAAAATCTAAAAATCTAAAAATTTCTTTAGAAATCAATGATATACTTAATCAAAACAAAGGAATTAGTAGAGTTCAAATGTTAAATCAAATTACGGATACAAAATCTAATATTATTTCAAGATTTATTCTTTTTAGAATCACTTATCGTTTTTTAAAAACGAATACAACTAACACATAAATCCATTCGAGATGAAACCATTATCCAATTATACAATTCTATTTTTTCTTGTATTTAAAACCTTTTTTATTTCAGCTCAAATAAAAACAGGGAAAATTCAATTTGAAAAGAAAGTAAATCTTCAAAAAAGGGATTATTACGGCATTCAATTTTATGGAGAATATGAAATGCCCAAATACAGTAAAAATTTCTACTCCTTGAACTTCAATGATAGTGTCTTTGTATTTACTAAAAACAGCAACTTTGAATCTTCTGACTTTGGAATTGGAACTGAGTTAGAATGTTCGGTTAACTTAAATAAAAAAACAAGAAACACAATATTTACTAGTTTTTCGGAAACCTCCTATTTGGTTGATACATTGATGCAATATACTTGGAAAATTACTGGTCAAAAAAGAAATATTGCAGGGTATAATTGCAGAAAAGCAATTTGGCAAAAAAATGATTCAACTAGAATATATGCGTGGTTTACAGAAGCAATTGAAACACCTGTTGGTCCTGATGGATTTTCATCTTTGCCAGGCGCAATTTTAGGTTTAGCCTCAGAAGATGGAAGTATTGTCTATTTTGCTACATCAGTAGAAGCAAAAGAAATTGAAAACAAGGATCTTTACATCGACTTCAAAAACAAGAAAGCTATTTCAATCAAACAATTTAAAAAACAAAATGAAGAAAGTGAAGAAAGAAAATATATAATGAAAAATATAATTAAGGATTTATTATGGTACTGATTTAAATTCAATTGAATTTTATAGTTTTGTATTTTTAATACAATAAAAATGAAACTTTTATATCTTTTAATCTTTTCTATTGCGATCTTTTTTTCATGTACTTCTCCTAGAGATATTTTAAGTACTGGAAAAGTTACTCCCAAAAAACAAGTTAAAATTAGTGGTAGTATGGCTGGAAATATTTCCTTGATGACTGCCGCTGAATTAAGAAAAACAAGTGATTTAATAACAGAAAAAAATATTGAAACCTATACAAATTCAAATAGCTCAATTGAATATTCTAATACACTTAGACAATTTTCTAGAACTTTAATTTCATATGGACTAGACCCAATTGGTCTTAATAGCGGATTTCAAGTAAAATACGGATTAATTGATAAATTAGAAATAGGTTACAGAAGAACTGGTGGAGTAAATATATTAAGTACTGCTTATCAATTTATTGGAGATATCGGTAAAATTGGAAATGAAGCAAACACTAAATGGTATGGAAACATTGGTCTTCAGTATTCTTCACAAAATGCAGATAAGATTTTAGAAAAATTATATTTAGATAAATTAGAACCATTTTTTAATTATTCTTTCACTAAAAGAGACCTAATAATACCGATCACTTTCAGCAAATCGTTTGGTCCAAACGAAAAATACGGAGCAATTGCATTCGGAGCAATTTATAATTTAGCAATGGTAGAATATGGTTACAAACCAGTTAATTTAGTGGGTTCATTGGTAACCAACGAAAAATTCAATGATTTTGGTTCAAAATTCAATTATTCAAGTTATGGTTTGTTTTGCAATCTAAAATTTGGTTACAATTGGGTTCATGGAATTTTATCTTTAAATGCTTATTATCAAAACATCAAAGGAATTAAAGACCTTGATAATAGAACTTTTGATCAATTTAATGGACTTACTATTATACCATCATTTGCTCTTGAATTTAATTTGAATAGAAAATAATTTTATCGAATCTGCATCCGCACCTGAAATGTAATTTCACGTTGTTGATTGCCTCTGATTAATTGACTACCAGAACCTATGGTCGATTTGTCTGTATAAACTAAATCACCATATTTCAACCAAAAATCCCAGGTTCGATTTAAGTTGTAATGCAATAAAATATAATACCTACTCCCTTTATCGTAATACACTTGATTGCCATACACATATAAAGGATTTGATTCATAACTGTATATTCTTGCATTCCAAGAATCTGCCTGAAAAACAGCATATCGTAGCGTAATATCCAACGGTGTTTGTATTGTTTTGTACATCAAATCTTGTTGGATTAAAGTCCCATTTTGAATACTTTCTGAGGGCGATTTCCATTGCACCAACTCTACCCTACTTCGAATTTGAAACGCTTCATTTAATTGAATTTGAGCATGTAAACGGATGTTTTCTTGTTGTTGATTTTCTAAAGTTGAAATAGATTCAAGCAGAGATGAATTTGCCTGTTTATTGATGTGACGATATCTCAGATAGACTTGAGAAACTTTCGTCGGACTCCACGTAATTTGTCCTAAATATTCTTGTCCTTTTGAGGGCGCATCCACTTGAAAACGCAACCAAGAAAACTGAAATAAATCCATATATCCTTGGATTTGCCATTTACGATTTGGAGAAATAGTCATACCATAATAAAATCCTTCTTCGTTGGATAAATTGGTTCCTTCTGACACACCCGAATTGTAAAAAGTATAATAACCAGTATCAAACTTTCGGTAAAACAAATTCATCGAAACAAACTGATTAAAAGCAATTCCCAAACCTTGAACTAACGCAATTTTTCGATTTATTAAAGATTGAGAAATCTCTCCGTATAAAATCAAATTCCTCACCAAATATTTATAATCAATACTTCCCGTTAACTGATGTTTCCCTCTAAAATCAAATTGATTATAGGGTTTAATATTGGGTGAATAATCAATGGAATAATTTTGATTTACCAACGCAGAACCAATTTCAAAGTTGCGGATCTTATACCCTATATTTACTCCTTGAATATTCTCTGAAAATTGATTTCGTTTTTCGTTTTCAGAGACAGTACGATGAAAGCCCGTTAGATCAATGCTAGTTATTATTGAACGGTTTTGTAAGGTGTCAAATTCAACATTTCCATCTCTTTTTTTATGTGATGCAAAAACCAACAAATGCCAATTTTTAAATCCAAAATCGATTGCCCCTCCTCGTAGAAAACGATTTTCATCCGCTGAAACATTGGGTTTAAGACCTATTGGATTACGTACTAAGGTTCCAATATCAGCACTCTTTCCAAAAGTATAATTCGTCCAGAAATTCAAACCTTGTCCAATTTGAATATGATAATCGCCTAAAGCAATCGCTCGTATAAATTTACCTCCTTTGTAAAAAGCGTGAATGGAATAAAAATCGAATCCTTTTATATTCGGTGCTTTAAAATACATTTCCCAAGGATCATTGGCAGCAATCATACCTACACTTAAATTGGTTCCATATTGATACCGTAGTCGTGTATAACTCCCAATTGGCTTTCCTTGATACCCTTGTGTTGGATTTTCATTCAACGAATCATTGTACCCAATAGGTTTATCTATTAAAGGATCAACCCTTGTAATCCATTCAAATTTTCCATCTCGAATTGCATTTTGCCACGAAAACTGAAAATTAGTTACTTTTTCATCCACCTTCACAAAAGGAAGCACACGTTCAATTGACTGCATATCCCACAAGGAAAGTGTTTGCAATTCGTAAATTGTGATTAGTTTACCATGTTCTTCAATGTGCTTAAATAATTCATTGATTTGAATCTCATTTAATAATTCTAATGATAGTAGTTGTTCCTTTGTAGCATGATTTAAGTCTAATTGATTTTCTAAATAAAAATCCCAAATATCCGTAATACTTGTTAAATCGGTTGCTTCTTTATCATTGCGTTCTAACCAATATTCGATACGTTGTTGAATGACAGGTTCATATTCTTGAGAAAAACCAAAAAATGAAAAGAAGAAAATAAAAGAAAAGACTACCGATTTCATTCTTATTTTTTAGAAGAAAAACGATACAAAAATCCAACGTGTGGTGTCCAACCAAGTGTTTGTTGCCACTGTGAACCGACATCTACTCTTAATTTCAAGGGTAATTCATACCCAAATCCAAAAGTCAAGGTTCTAGAATTCAACACACTTCCAGTTCTGAACCAAAGATTTTTATAGGCTTCATATTCCAACCCAATTCTATAATTCACATTTGTGTTGGATGATTTATCTATCGAAAAATAGGTTTGAAGTTTCTTTTGAAACGTATAGTTAATTCCTAGTTGCATTGTGGTTGGAAAACGTTCCTGATTGATATTGGAATGATTTCCACCCAAAGATAAAATAGAAACACCCAAACTGATTTTTTCATTGATTTTAGCAAACATTCCTATATCCGAAGTAACTACATTATAGGAACCATAATTCTTAATTCTAAGTTGTTGGTGATTTAAACCAATGCCAATCGATAATTTATCATTTAATTTTAATCCATATCCCAAACAAACTTTTTGTTGTCTGAATAATTCTTTTCCTGTAAATTGACCGCCAATTGAAACACCTCCTTTTTTCAAAGGGACTACACAAACAATTCCTTGTTGTTGAAATTCATTAATTAAATATGGGATAGAATAAGATGTAGCAATCTGAACATTATCTAACTCTGAAATCAAACCTGCATTTGTAAAAACTGAATATACATCTTTTAAAGTCGTTCCATTTCCTGCTAGAGATAAAGATCTTGGACCAATTACATGTTGTGAAAAGCCAATTTTGGATACGTATAAAAAGGCAATTAAAGCTGCTACTTTATTGAATTTCATATCACAAAAATAAAAACTTTTTCTACCTCATCCATTACAACTTCAAGAAATTAAAAAGCTTTCGTAATTCCAATTCGAATAACCGGTTTAAATGGATTTCCTGGTAAATAAGGTGCTACAAAGTCTATTCTAAATACTTTTGCAACATTTTCAACCCCAAAATAAATTTCCTGATATTTACGATTATTTGAAGTGTAAACAGCATTAAAACCAACTAATTCAGAAAAATTCAATCGTTTAATTAATGGAATTTTATTTAAAACAACACCTAAAAAACGGTGTTGTATATGCAATTCAAGATAGGCATCATTTGTACTAAAACCATAATAATCAAGTGCATTAAAATAATTAAAATTGGCAGTAGAAGCAGCACTTATTCCATTCTTTAGAAATATAGTTTGGTTACCATTAAAATGTTTGTAATCAATAAAATTCATCCCTTTTTTATTAAAAAAAGTTCCGCCATGAAAATCAAATGAAAATTTACCCCAATACCCCATTCGAATAGTTTGATCTATGCTTAATTCAAGTAGTGTATAATGAAAAGATTTACCATTTCCATTTTCAATTAACCAATTAATTCGAGGATATTTAGAGCCCAACGAATTACGTTGCTTAAATATTATTTCATATCGTTCACCAATTTTATAAGACCCTGAAAATGATAATTTAAGAATGTTATTATCAACGAATGACAATTGATCATTTAAAGGATTCAAAGGATTATTGGAAGTAAAATGGGATGTTTTTTTAATCCAAGTTAATGAATCATGATTTTGAAGTGCATATCTATGTGCAAATTCTGCTGAAAACTTAACAAACGGTCCACTTAGTAATTGATCCGAAAAACTAAATTTAACAAATTGTTTTGCATATTGTTTCATATAGTTTCGTTTATCAAAAATTGAATAAATCGTATTAACAAATGGATCAATTGGAATATTCTCATTAAACTGGAATATATAATCACCTAATTCAGTATTAAAAACCTGTTGTTTGCTATAATTATTATATTGATAACTAACATTCCCAAAATATTTGTTTGAAGAAAATCCATAGCGATTAGCAAATTCAAATAAATGACTCTTAACCAAAGAAGAATCGACCGAATCTTTTATTGGTTTATAATAATTCATTAATAGAGTTTTACTGAATCCTTCAACCGTATTGTACCTAATTTTTGAAATTGCAGATTCTACACTAAGACTACTTTGATTTTTAAATTCATATCTAAATCCATTCAAGAAGAAATTGTTAAGGATTTTTTTTGCTTTTGAATTTTTCTTCTTAACCGTATCTGAATCTCCACTTATTTTCATGGTATCAAGCATTTTCTTTCTTCTATTTTCAAAATCAACTTCTTTGTCTGAAAAAATGATTTTACGATTCTCTTTCCAGTATATAGAGTCTTTTTTATTCACACCTTCCTCAACTTTGTATACTTGTCTATCAAAATATTTTTTAGGAAAAACTTTATTTACCTCATGACTATAATATTTTGCATCCATTCTTCTAGTCATTTTAATGTTCAATATCTTATCCTTAACTTCTATATGAGAATTTTTAGGCAAACTAATTGAGTCATTAATTAATTTATTTTGAATTATAAATCGTGCTGTATCAACAGGAATTCCTGAACGTTTCGTAAGATATAAATCTAAACTATGGATATCATAGGTCTTATCCTTAATATAGATATGACCTGCAAATGCTGCTTCGGATAAATTTCGAGGTTCGACTTTAATCACATATATCAAATCATCACCATCATTAAATTCAGTGACATATTTATATTTATAAATGAACATTGAACCATCTGCTATCGGCGAAACGAATCGTTTTTCCAATCCAAAAATTTCAACTAAATCCTGATAAAAATTATATTGATGACTGTAATTTCTATTTTGATCTATTTGACTTTTATCTCCAACAACTCGAGACGAAAGAACCACTTCTTTGAATAAATCGGGTTTCTTAAAATCATATTTCGCAACTGATTCTGCCATGTAAACGATCCCTTTTAAGGAATCATTGTCAATTTTAATGACTTTTATTCCAAGTAATTCGATGTTTTTAGGTACACTATCTAATTGTCCTACACTTTTATGGTAGATATTAACCGAATAATTGTCAATCAATCGATCATAATAATCTTTACGCTTATTCGCTTTTTTAATCACTTCATTAGCAAAGTTTTTAGATTTATCAATAACGATTGTTTTCAATAATTTAGAATTAGAAACAAGCGTTATTTTCAAACCTTTAACACGTGTTTTTTGATCAAAGGCGAAACGTTTGTTTTTAAATCCTACTGCTTCAATTAGTAAGACTGGTAATTTTGTTGTAGCCTGAATATCAAAACTAAACTCACCATTATAATCGGTTGTTGTAGATTCATCAGTTCCTTGAACTTGTATCGTTGCATACGTTATAGGTCTATTATTTTCATCTATAATTTGTCCCTTGATCTGAAGATAGTTTTCTTGAATCCCCAACGCTTGTAGCATAAAAGCAATCTTAAACGCATACTCTTTCATAGCTGTATACCTACCACTACCGCCAAAATGACCACTACCCATTTCTGTTTTTAAAAGCAACATATTTGTATCCGTTTTCATTTCTCTCAATTTCGCTACATATTGAGCTGGTGACCAATATGGAACTCGACTATCATTATACCCTGTTGTTACCAACATCGGAGGATACGCTTGTTTTTTAATATTATGCAAAGGACTATATGACTTGATATAGTTATAATCTTTCTTTTGATATGGATTTCCAATTTCTTCAAAATGCATTTTTATATTTGGCCAAAGTGTATCTTGCATATCCTCCAACGTATTAACAAAAGGTACATCAGCTATGATAGCACCATATAAGTCAGGAGCTTGATTCGCAATCGCCCCCATTAACATTCCTCCTGCACTTCCACCTTGGGCAACCACTCTTTTATTTGATGTGTATTTTTCTTTTATTAGATATCTGGTTGCATCTTCAAAATCATTGAAAGTATTTTTTTTCCAATCTAACATTCCGCTTCGATGCCAACTATCACCTAAAAAGCTTTCCCCTCTAACATGCACAATCCCGAATGAAAAGCCTCTTTTTAAATAAAAGGTAGATAAAAATTGAAAGGTAGGATCTAAATTATTACCATAACATCCATATCCGGTTAAATACATTGGATGTGAACCATCCTTTTTGAATCCTTTCGGATAAATCAAATCAACAGGTACTTTCTCCCCATCTCTCGAAATAGTCCAAACACGCTCAGTTATATAATCACTCTCTTTAAAAAATTCAAAAGTGTCTCGTTCAACTACATAAAATGAATCTTTGACCAAATCATAACGATAGGTGGTAGAAATTGTCTTCATTGATGAAAAGGTAAACTCGAAATGGGTTGAATCTTTTTCCATTACATCAGAAAAATTCATTACTCCAGAAGAATCAATAATAGGAATAGATCTGACAACTTTCGTCTTTGTATTCATGAACGAAAGACGATTTACTCCTTTCATTGAATGCGAATACAGCAAATAATCATTTTTATAAATTAAATTGGTTAACTCTCCGTTTTTATCTTCCGGTAAAATGATTTCCTCTTTTTTATCTGTAAGGAGATTTACGTTTTTAATTTGAAAATTGGGGGCTTTTTCATTTGAATACACAACAAAAGATTCACCTTCTATGTGGTTGGTGTAAAATCGAATCTCTTCTCTCCCTTTGAAAACTTCTACCAATGGACTTTCGAATCCTTTTTCTAAATCCAAAACTAAAACTTGCTCCGTTCGCTTAAAAGATGACGTCATTAGAATCAAATATTTTTTAGACTCACTGATATAAAAACTTAGTGTTTCTGACTTTTTTGAAGATGAAAAAAGTTTAATATCTGTTAAGGTATCCGAACCTATTTTATGGACATATAATTGATTACCAAGTTGATTTGTTGCATCTCTTTTGGAATATAAAATGTGTTGATTATCTTCCATTAATTTAAATGAACCAACATTTGAAATTTGGTCTAATAAAAAAGTGTCCTTCTCAATATCTTTGATATATAGTTTACCAAAATCTCCTCCATCAGTCACTGCAACATAAACGAACAATTGATTATTTTTAGAGATAGCAGAGGAAGATAAACTGAAATAACCAATCTCACTGGCAATCTTATTCAAATCAAAATATACTTGTTCATTTGCCGTTGTATCCCCTTTTTTTCGACATAAAATTGGATATTCTCTATCTGAAATAGTGCGTTGATAGTAAAAATAATTATCATTTTTGGTGTATCTTGTCTTATTATCTTCTTTTATCATCGAACGCATTTCTTCGAAAATTTTCTTCTGTAAAATGGAATAAGGCTTCATTTTACGCTCTGTGTAGAAATTTTCTTCTTCAAGGTAATTAACAACTTCAGGAGTATTTTTCTCCTTCATCCAAAAATAGGGTTGTTTAATTGTGTCTTTATGAAGAATGATAGAATGAGGTCTTTTTGTTGCGACAGGATAATCTTTAAACTCTTGGGAATATATTGAATTAAAACAAACTATTAAAAAAAGAATTGTGAATACAAACTTCATATTTTATCAATTAAAAATGGCAAAATTAATTTATTTTGAAAAAGAATGAGAAAAGAAAAATTGAAATCAATTTGATTATCAACAAAAAAGAGTACTCTAAATTAGAATACTCTTTTAAAAATCACTACTAACTAAAACAATCTGAAAGTATAAAAACTTTTAGACTTCAAAGATAAGTATTAGTTAATTATTATTTTACATGTATAAATACCTGTTTTTAACTTCTTATTTCAAGTTTTGTTTCATCTTAGTGGAATTCCCTTTAAAATTTCTATTTTTTGGTTTTTTCTTTTTATTCGGATTTCCGCCTTGTGGTTGATTCGTTTTGGGTCTTTCACTCCTTTGAGGTTTCTCTGCTTTCAAAACTTCAAACACCTGCATAGGATAAAAATGTGAATCATTTATATTGATTTTCAATTGAATCAACTTCTCAATATCTTTCAAATATGCTTTTTCTTCATAATCACAAAAAGAAATCGCTTTCCCTGCATTTCCTGCTCGGCCTGTACGACCTATACGGTGCACATACGTTTCTGGAATATTAGGTAATTCATAATTCACCACGAAAGCAAGTTCTTCGATATCGATTCCGCGTGCTGCAATGTCGGTAGCAACCAATACACGAATATCTCCTGTTTTAAAATTTGCTAGCGCTTTTTGTCTTGCATTTTGAGATTTATTACCGTGTATAGACGCTGCCTTAATTTTATTTTTTTCTAAAAAACGAACCACTCGATCCGCTCCATGTTTTGTCCGAGTAAAAACCAACGCTGCCTTGATAGTTGTATCTTGAAGAATATCAACCAGTAAAGCACTTTTATTCTTTTTATCCACAAAATATACTTCTTGCGAAATAATTTCAGCTGTAGATGAAACAGGTGTAACCTCTACTCGTTCAGGATCTGTCAAAATAGACGATGCTAATTGCATAATCGAAGGCGGCATCGTTGCAGAAAAGAATAAAGACTGTCTTTTCTCTGGGATAATTTTTATAATCTTCTTTACATCATTCACAAATCCCATGTCCAACATTCGATCTGCTTCGTCTAGTACAAAAAATTGTAATTGATTTAATTTAATAAATCCTTGTCCGATTAAATCCAATAAACGTCCTGGTGTTGCTATTAATACATCCACCCCATTTCTTAATGCATTTACTTGCGAACTTTGTGTAACCCCACCAAATATAACGGTATGTCTTATTTTTAAGTGTCGACCGTAACTTGCAAAACTCTCTCCTATTTGTATCGCTAATTCACGTGTTGGAGTTACGATTAATGCTTTTATCCCTTTTTCTCTTGGTTGAGCACTTAGCATTTGTATGATTGGAATCGCAAAAGCAGCGGTTTTTCCTGTTCCTGTTTGAGCACAGCCTAATAAATCAGTTCCTTTTAGAATAATCGGAATGGCATTTTCTTGAATCTGTGTTGGGTTGGTATATCCTTCTTCATTTAAAGCCTGAAGAATCGGCTCGACTAATTGTAATTCGTTAAATGTCATAGAAAAAATTAAGCAAAAACTTATGTATTTAAACTTTTGCTTTACGAAGATACGGAATAAAAAGAACTTAAGTTATTCTTTTAAAAACCATCTACCTTTCCCTTCAAATGACCAACCTAAAATCCCTTTTTTACGGTGTAGAAATAAGGTATCATGAATGACTTTATTTTGTGGAGTATTTAGTTCATTCGAAACATATAAAACACTATCCAAGTTGTTGAAATTTTGAAGCACACATGATTTAAGAGAATCTATATTTCGAAAATAAAACTGTTTAGAAATTGAGCTATTTAAAAATTGAACAGTATATAATGTTTTATGTAAATTGGAAATACCATATTGGATTTCATAATAGGTACTTTTCTCAGATTTTAATTTGCATTTATATTGGTAATAATGATACACATCCTGTTTACCTCCTCCGATCATCCCACATCTAACAGGCGACTCAAACAATGTATCCATCTCAATATTAGAAATATAACTACTAACATCTCCACTTTCAGTTGAATACTGAACTTGTTGATTTTCAACATAAGGTATTATCGACTTTTCATTATCAGTAATAGGCTTCATATATACATCAACCAAAGTTATTTTGGGACAAGCTGTTAAAAATATTACCAAAAAACCAACACCTAAAAAACGGAACATTAAACGCATCTTATTTAGAATTATTTCAAATAAAGGTAAGCGATTGCAATTTGAATTCAAAATAAAAAAGATAAAATACCCTAAAAGTGGTATTCACAAATACTCATGTAGCTAGACAAAATAATCCGAAGCCAAACGATACGTATTCACATGGGCATCCACTATATGACGAATGTCTTTACTATAGCCTCCACCCATGGAACATACAACTGGAACATCTAATTTCTTTGCAAATTCAAAAACTATCCTATCTCGTTCCATACATCCTTGTTGTGATACTCCTAACTTCCCTAATGAATCTGTTGCTAAAATATCAACCCCACATTGATAAAAAATAAAATCGGGGGTAAATTCCTTTTCAATTGTAGAAAGACTATCAACCAAAAGCTTTAAAAACGTAATATCATCGCATCCATCTTCAAGTGGTACATCTAAATCAGAAACTTCTTTTTGTAAAGGATAGTTATTTCTCCCATGCATACTAAACGTAAAAACCTCTGGTCGATTCTGGAAGATTTCTGCAGTTCCATTACCTTGATGGACATCTAAATCGATGATTAAAATACGTTGAACATTTGTTTCGTTGAGTAACCATTGTGCTGCAATTGCTTGATCATTTAACAAACAAAATCCTTCCGCTCGATTTGTAAAAGCATGATGGGTTCCTCCTGCCACATTAAAACCAATCGACTTATTTTTATATGCGAATTCAGCCGCCAATCGTGTTCCTTCCATAATGACCAACTCCCGCTCAATCAACAAAGGCGAATGCACAAAACCACTAACACGCTGCTCTCTCGGTGTAAGTAACCCATTATACAAACGATGTAAATAATCTGCATCATGTATTTGCGCAACTAATTCCAAATCTACTTGTTTCGGTGCCACTATTTGACTTTCTGAAACAATCCCCTCATACACCAATTGCCTCGGAATTAAATCATATTTCTCCATCGGAAACTTATGGTTTTCAGGAACCGGATGAACGTATATGGGAGAGAAGGATATTAACACGAGTAAATAATGTTTAATTTTTAATGTTTAGTGGTTAATTGTAAACAAATTAGTTAAATATTGGTTTATTTCATTAAACATTAAGCATCAACCATTTAACATTAATAAACCCCATCAATCATTTAACATTACTACTAGCATTAGTAATTTCTTCCACAATCTTCTCTACTGCAGGACACACTAAAATATTTTTCGCTGTTAAATCTAAAATTTGATACATGTTTTTTCGATCTGTATGCGGATACTCTCTGCAAGCTAATGGTCGATCTTCATAAATAGAACACGTATTATCTTCGTTTAAAAAAGTACAAGGCGAAGATTGAAGTACATAATCTTGGTCTTCATCGATGCGTAAATAAAATTCGATGAACTTTTGAGATTTCATTCCCAATCGCTTCGAAATGCGATTGATATCTACATCGCGAAAAATAGGACTCGTAGTTTTACAACAGTTAGCACATGACAAACAATCCGTATTTTTGAATTCTTTTTCGTGAGCCGTATGAAATAGTTCATCTAACTTTCTCGAATTCATCTTTTTCAATCCGAGAAGCTTTTTCTTTAATTGAAGGTAGGAATCATCCGAGTTTTTAGGTTTTCTTCTGCTCATCCGAATTAAAATATTTTCCCTGGATTTAAAATCCCTTTTGGATCAAAAACGTTTTTAATAGAACGCATCAAATTCAATTGTACCTCACTAAATGCTAGTGGCATATATGGTTTTTGTACTAAACCAATTCCATGTTCACCAGAAATCGTACCTCCTAACGCAATCACTTCTTGAAACAATTCTGAAATCGCTTTAGTTAACTCGTTGTTCCAAAACTCATCTGATAATTCTCCTTTGATAATGTTTACGTGTAAATTACCATCACCCGCATGTCCGTAACACACAGATTTAAAACCATATTGATTTCCAATACGTTTCACTGCTGCTAATAATTTTGGTAATTCATACCTTGGAACAACCGTATCTTCTTCTTTGTAAACGGAATGTGCTTTCACTGCCTCACCTACTTTTCGTCTCAATTTCCACAATTGGTCTTTTTGAGCCTGACTTTCAGCAAACATGATTTCGTCGGTATCAAAATTTTCCAAGACGATCATGATGTCTTCACAAGTTTTCATCAAAGCATCAACATCAAAACCATCTACTTCAATCAACAAATGTGCGGCGTGATTTTCTTTCACTTCTATCGTAGCTTCCGTTTCGTATTTCATCGTCCACAACAAAGCATCACGCTCCATAAATTCCAATCCACTTGGTGTAATTCCTGCTCTGAAAATCGCTGCAACTGCTTCACAGGCTTTTTCAGCATCGTAAAACGGAACCAACATTAGTAAATCATCCGTAGGATGCGGAATCAAACGCAAAACAATTTTGGTTAATACTCCTAATGTCCCCTCACTTCCTACGATTAATTGAGTGAGGTTATATCCTGTTGCGTTTTTCAGTACATTAGCACCCGTCCAGATAATTTCACCGTTAGGTAGTACTACTTCTAAATTAAGTACATAATCTTTGGTTACACCATATTTTACCGCTTTTGGTCCACCCGAATTTTCAGAAACGTTTCCTCCTATAAAACAACTTCCTTTACTTGCAGGATCAGGCGGATAAAACAAACCAACCTCTCGAACCGCTTCTTGAAGCACTTGTGTAATTACCCCAGGTTCAACCGTTACCTGATGATTTTTTTCATCAATTTCAATGATTTTATTAAAGCGTTCCATCGACAATACTACTCCACCGTGTATAGGTAAAGCACCACCACTCAATCCTGTACGAGCACCTGATGGAGTCACAGGAATGTTGTTCTCAAAACAAAAACGCATAATTTTAGAAACCTCTTCTGTAGTTTCAGGTTTTAAAACCACCTCCGGAACAAACAACAAATCTTCCGTATGATCGTGACCATAATCAGCCCTTAAAGCTTCATTGGTAATACATCTTTCACCAAGAATTTGCTGAAAATAAAGAATCTGATTTTCTAAAATTGCTTGAAATTGCATAGTTGTTGATTTTAGATGCAAATGTAAGGATTAGGTATGAATTCAAAACAAAAAAAACCGCCCGAAGGCGGTTTAAGTTTAGGATATGATTGAGTTTTTATTCCAATATAATTTGCTTAGTTTGGATACTAGCATTATTTGCATCTACAACATGTAAGATGTACACTCCTGCTTTACCAAAGGTTTTTAGCGAAATTTCAGTTTTCACATTTGTTACAAGCACATTATACACTTCTTTACCTTGAACATCGAATAATTTGTAACTATATCCATTCAAAGCAGCTACATCGCTTGCCTCAATGATAATTACATCCGACGTAGGATTTGGATATACATTCATTGTTGTGTACTGATTAGCCTTGATACCTGTAGTTAACTTGAATTTCACTTTTAAAATATTCACTGTATCATTAATTGTTTTTGTCACTTTAACCGTATCGTATTTAGTGACATTGCACACATTACCGATAGAATCTACTACAAATGTATTGCTTGAAGCCTTTCCACTACATCCTTGCGGAGAAGTATAATTATACGTAATGGTTTTCTTTCCTAGACTTACATTCGCAGGAGTAAACGTAGCACCTTGTACCCCATCACCACTGAAAGTACCTCCTGTTGGACTTGCTATCAATTGAATAGGCGAAGCGTTTTTAAGAGTAAATTGATTTATCGCATTCAATGTTACATTCGGTAAAGGATTTACGGTAACTTGTTGCGATGCTGTTGCTTGACAACCAAAAGAATTAAAGACATTTACCGTATAGTTTCCAGATTGTGTTGCAGAAATACTTGCAGCCGATGAACCCGTGTTCCATTGGAAACTCGAACCACCCGAAGCAACTAAATTCACAAAACCTCCTTGACAAAAAGTAGTATTTCCTTGTGGCGTTATTGTAGCAATTGGATTTGGGTTTACTGTAACAGTTGTCTGATTACTATTAGAAACACAGCCATTGGATGTAACAGTAACACCATAACTACCGGCTTGATTTACTGTAATACTCTTTGACGTTGCTCCATTGCTCCATAAATAGGTTCCGTTTCCTTGAGCTGTTAAAGTAACGCTATTTCCTTCACAAAAAGTAGTATTACCAGAAACATTTACTCCTGAAGATGGATATTGATTTACGGTAACTGTTGTTGAAGTTGAAGTTGCATTACAAGCACCATCAATTACTTTCACCGTATAATTACCAGAAGTTGTTGCCTGATAAACACTTGCAGTAGCTCCATTAATTAACTGCCCATTGTTATACCACTCGTAGGTATAATTTGCTCCAGTAGATGCATTTAAATTCACAAAACCTCCTTGACAAAAAGTAGTATTCCCTTGAGGGGTGATTACTGCAGTAGGTGTGGAGCATGGAGCAGGTGCATTATACAAAATTGAAATTTCTTGTTGGTTTAAAACTCTATTAAAAATACAAATATCATCGATTAAACCATCCCAATGCCCCAAATATCCCCAACCATCAGGACTATTTAGTGCTCCAATTGTAGTAAAACTAGAATTATTACCCCAATTTGTCACATTAGTTGTTGTAGATTTTAGAACACCATCTAAAAATATGTAAAGTTTTTGTGTTGATTTTTCAAAACTTAATACTACATGATGCCAATCGAAATCTGTATTCAATAATGGTGTTTCTACACCTTGAGCATAAACACCTCCACCTATTTTTTGAGATGAAACACCTCTGCCTATTGCATATTTATATTCCCAAGATGTACCCCTATCTGTTATTATTGTAGGATTATTTTCTTGAGATAATTTAACAGAATTAGATTTAAACCAAACAGATATTGAATAATCACTCTGTGAACTAGAAATTAAATTAAAGGGTATAGTAATTCTATCATTAACCCCATCAAACAAATATGCATTATTATCTTTTGAAAACCTATCTTTTGATAAAACTGCTTCACTAACCTGACCATGTTTACCATTTCCACTTTCATCATTTGCGTTTCCGTTAAAAGGCCACCATCCAACTAAACCATTTTTAGGTACATAATTCGGAACGTTTTGTGCCATAAGATTCGTTGCAAATACAAGTGCAACAATCAATTTTACATAATTTTTTACCATAGTTAAATAGTTAAATTCTACCCGTCCCACAGTAAAAAGTAAATACAATAAAAAAGCGTGGGACAGTTGCTATGCTTGTCGTTGTGGGGGTCGAATCCCAAGAGAACAAAGCAAAGAAACGCCCACGCCTATGGCATGGGCGTTTTACCTTAACTTCCCGTTCTTATTTGAATTTTCGACCTTTCAACGACGGCAGTTTAGCAAACGCTATTTTTTCAATAAGTCTCTCTCGTTTGAGATTAAAACAAAGAT
>VFQS010001099.1_pt1 | contig 26170 bp, 25 predicted proteins | sample 3512361 | NCBI WGS metagenome assembly VFQS01 (sample SAMN10412375, study PRJNA504923) | tailings metagenome | isolation source: Relicate 1 Philex TSF3 active mining | place: Philippines
GCTCATAGGCGCCGATGGCAATGGCAGCCAAATCAAATCCACCCATGCGTTCGCCGATGTCTCGGGTGTCGGGCGAGTAACCGAGATCTCCTGAGAACCAGAACCGCAGATCTGGATGGATGATGGCCAGACGTGTCATTATCTCAACAGCTCATCGCCAGAGGTTGAACGAATGCTTCCTAGTCGGTTCAGTAATTTGCGTCTTCCCCTCGTAGCAGCGCCCATGTTCCTTGTTTCAGGCGTTGACCTTGTGGTCGCTGCTTGCACATCCGGGGTGGCAGGCTCCTTTCCAACAGCAAACTGTCGTAGCAGCGAAGAATTAGATGCCTGGCTCATCGAAATGGGCATACGCCTCTCTAACCATGAGCAGACTAGCGGTCAGGGCACAGCGCCCATCTGCCCGAACCTGGTGGTTCATCCTTCCAACCAGCGACTGGGGGAAGATTTGCGCGTTCTGTGCCGCCACCATCCGGCTGTGGTCATCACCAGCGTGGGAAATCCAAAGTCTGTGCTGCCCACTCTTCATGATGCGGGTGTGCAAGTGTGGGCCGACGTAGCCAGCTTGCGCCATGCCGAGCGCGCTGTAGCCGAGGGAGTTGATGGGCTGATCCTGCTGACAGCCGGTGCGGGGGGGCAGACGGGTTGGCTGAACCCCTTCGCCTTTGTGCGCGCCGTGCGTGCGTTTTACCAGGGTCCCCTCGTTCTGGGTGGCGGCATTTCCGACGGGGCAGCATTGCGAGCTGCCGAGGTTCTGGGCTGCGACTTGGCCTACATGGGCACGCGCTTCATCGCCACCCAGGAAAGCATGGCCTCGCCGGCTTACCAGAAGATGCTGGTGGACTGCAATGCTGATGACATCGTGCTGACGCGGGCATTCACTGGCTTGCAAGCCAATATGCTCAGGCCGTCCATCGTGAAGGCCGGGCTAGATCCAGACAACCTGCCTCAAGCGCAGTCGGTGGATGTGGCACGCGACATCGACATCAACAGCACCCACAGCCCATTCAAACGCTGGAAGGACATCTGGTCTGCTGGCCACAGTGTCTCGGGCGTCACCCAGATTGGCACGGTGGCCGAACTGGTAGCCCAGACACAAGCCCAGTACCAGACGGCCCGCATGCTCTGAGCAAAAAATCTCAGTCCGCGCGATGCGCTTGAGCGACAGCCTCCCGGTCGAGGCTGCCGTCCTCTCGCCGAGGCAGGTGCGGTTCAAAGCGCACTTCACGCGGACGCTTGAAGCGCGCAATGCGGTTGCCCACGAAATCGATCAACTCCTCCGCACTAGCCGTCTGGCCTGGATGCAGCTCACAGATCGCTCGCACAGCTTCCCCCCAGCGCTTATCAGGCACTCCAATGACAACGGCCCGCATGACCGCCGGGTGGGCTTCCAAGGCCTGTTCAACCTCTGCAGGGTAGATGTTTTCGCCGCCGCTCTTGATGAGGGCTTTCTCAGGCGCACGGCCCTCGAACCAGAGGAAGCCCCGCTCATCGATCCGACCCCGATCACCCGTGTGATGCCAGCCATCCCGGGCCGCATGGGCCGTCTCGGCAAGGCGGTGCCAGTAACCGCTGAATACACAGGGCCCGCGCACCAGGATGTCACCTGACTGACCAGGCGCAGCGGTCCTGCCGTCTGCGGCCTGAATGCGCAACTGGACCAGGGGCAGAGGCCGCCCCGCCGAGCCTGGAAGGTCGCGCGATGGTGACAGACTCACCATCCCACCGGTCTCGGTCTGCCCATAGCCAGACCAGAACTGCGCCTGCGGCCAGCTCGCATGCAGGCGGTCCACCACCTCAGACGGTTCCAGACCTGTAACGACACGCAAGCTGCCCAGATCATGGCCGTGGGCAGCGGCATCAAGAATGGCCTCTAGCATGGGAGAAAAGCTGGCGAAATACGTGACCCGTGAAAAGGCCATCTCCCGAGCAGCAGCCTCGGCATCAAAGCGGGGCATGAGAATGCTTGCACCGCCGGCGAGTTGCCCAGCCAAGGTCAAACCCAGACCGGCCATATGAAACAAGGGAAGAACGCACAGGTGGCGATCCGCAGGCCCCAAGGACCAGACATAGGCCAGCTGTAAAGCCTGGTGAAGTAAAGTGCTGTCAGACAGCAGCGCCAAGCGCGGCCGACCGTTGATCGCAGCAGTAGGAATGGCTACTAGGGGCGCATTTGCCTCTGGCGGGGGTAAGGTCTGTGTGGCAGTAAGCGAGACCTCGGACAAGTCCATCGAGGCCAAGGTGTCCAGTTCATGGCAGACCACGGCTTCGGGCGCCTGGGCCAGCAGCGACCCCAGCGAGGCCTCGGCAAACACCAAAGCCGGCTCGGCGTCCTCCAGTAGTGCGCCGATCTCCTGGGCATGGGCGCGTGTGTTGAGCAGCACCAAGGTGGCGCCTAGGCGAGAACATGCGCCCAGCAATTGCAATACCTCTGGCTGGTTAGAAGCCAGCACAGCGATGCGATCCCCTTTGGCCACGCCCTTCGCATGCAGTTGCTGTGCCAGTGCCTCCGCCCGCACTTTGAGCTGGGCATGACTCCAAATGCCAAAAGCACCGCTCACGACGGGCAGATCTGCATTCACCGCAGCGTTGCGTAGCAGAAGATCCCAATAGCTAAAGCCATGAACAGACATGGCAGCCATCAATTACCGCCAAAACGTGGTGAACGCTTTTGCACGAAGGCCTGAATGCCCTCACGGGCGTCGGCGCTGCGGGCACGCTCGGACAGCAGGCCTTGCTCGAGGGCAAGGTGCTCACTCAGGCTGCGCTGTTCCCATCCTTCACAAAGAGTCTTGATGGCTACAAGCGAATCGCGGGCGCCATTGGCCAGGCGGTGTGCCAGTGCGAGCGCTTCGGGTCCAAGTTCAGCCGCTGGATACAAAGCATCGACAGCCCCGTGCGCTAAGCAGACCTGCGCATCCACTGGCTCACTGAGCATGAGCCACTGTTTGGCCCGTTGCCCACCGACGCGCCGGGCCAGGAAGTAGGAGCTACCCACATCAGGGGACAAACCAATGGCCGCATAACCAGTACGCAGCTTCATGTGTTGCGCCGCTAAAACGAAATCGGCACAGAGGGCCAAGCCCACACCAGCGCCACCCACACTGCCGCTAATGGCACTGACCACAGGCAATGGCGCCAGGGCCAGGCGTTCAATGGCCGGATGCAGGGGTTTGAGGATGTCAGTCACCAAGGCATCCAAGGTGTCTGCGGCTGCCGTGAATTCGTCAATATCCCCTCCGCCGCAAAACACTGCACCCTGCGCGGTGAGCAAAACGGCGCCTGGTTCGGTGAGCAGCAGATCGTCAATGGCACGGGCCAGGGCAAGGGCTGCCGACCTACCCAGGGTATTAGCCCGCTCCGATCGCCTGAGTTCGATTCGTCCCACGGCTCCATCACGCCACCAGGCAATACCTTCTCGTTCGTCCATGCTCACTCCTTAACCGAGCCAGCGCTTGCGCCGACGGTAGTGCTTGATTTCTCGGTAGTTACGGCGCTCACCGCCCGCCTGGTGTCCCAGGTAGAACTCCTGAATGTCTTGGTTGGCACGCAGCTGCTCGCTGCTGCCTTCCAGCACCACGCGGCCACCCTCGAGCACATAAGCATGGTCGGCAAGGCCCAGCGCGGCCTGGGCGTTCTGCTCCACGATCAGCAGCGATAAGCCTTGCGAGCGAAGGTGCGACAGGAGCGCAAAAACCTCTTCAATCATCTTGGGCGCCAGCCCCAACGAGGGCTCGTCGATCAACAAGAGCCGAGGCTTACCCATCATGGCGCGGGCAATCAGCAGCAACTGTTGCTCTCCCCCAGATAGATAGCCGGCCGTGCGGCCGCGCAGGTCTTTCAGACGAGGGATGGTGTCATATACCTGCTCAATACCCTGGCGCACCGCGACCAGGCTGGGCTGCACGTGTCCCCCGACGATCAGGTTCTGCTCGACCGTCATGTGACGCAGGACCTTTCGGCCCTCCACCACATGCACGATGCCCTGAGACACCCGGCGCTGGACATCTTGGCCTGCCAGGTCGTGGCCAGCATAGCGCACAGCGCCACCCGAGACTTCGCCCTCCTCCACGGCCAGCATGCCGGAGATGGCCTTGAGCGTAGAACTCTTGCCTGCACCGTTGGGACCAAGAAGGGCCGTGCAGCCCCCCTCGGCCACCTTGAGGTTGACGCCCTTGAGTGCCAGGATCACCTCGGAGTACAAGACCTCGAGGTTTTCCACCGACAATAGCGGCGGACGTTCTTGTGGCTCGGCGTTGCCCATGCTCACCACTTCGCCAGCGCAGGGGCGGGAACGGAAGAGGCCACATTCCGCAGCTTGCCTCCAGTGACCTGGCCGATGTTGATGCGGGGGTCCTTGACCGGGAACGGAGCCTCCTGGGAAAAGTCGATGTCTCCACCCGTGAAGCCGTAGAAGTCTTTGGCGGGGAAATTGCTATCGATCAGTGCGCGATACACTAGTTCTCCTGTAAGTTTGTCGCCACCGTTCTTGCGTGCTGCAGCCTCGACTGCGCGCACCAACACCAGACCCTGGCCAATGCCCAAGCCGGTGAAGGCGTGCCACGGAGCCTTCAAGCCATACTTGGCAACCAGCATGTCGTAGAACTTGCGCGCCTCGGAGTCGTCCACGCCGGTCACCACCGATGCGTGCGCCTCATAGTCACCTTCCAGCGCGGCATAGCCACCCACGGGTTTTTCCAGTATGGTCAGTGCGTTGTGGGCGCTCACCATTATGGGCGTGTTGCGACCGAGTGCCTGCATGGCGCGCTTGACAGCGATCGCCTGCTGGATGGAGGCAGGGGCCAGAACAACTTCTGCGCCGGCGTTAAGCACGCGCCGCAGTTGCAAGGTCACGTCAGCGGGCTGCGGCTCCACGTACACCATCTCCACCAAGTCCACGATCCTCGGATTGGCCTTGGCATAGGCCTGCACGCCCTTGCCCATGTCGGCAAAGGAGGGGGAGGCCTCGCTGGTGAACATCGCTATCTTCACCGGTCGCGCTCCCCCGACCTTGTTCTTCTGGAACCATTCGATGAAGCCCGTGATCTCGTGCACGAAGGTTGGGCGTGTGGACATCACCCACTGATTGGGTCGCCAGCCAAAGCCGTTACTGGCTGACCCCAAGATCAGGGGCACCTTGTCGTTAGGCAGGCGCTGCTGGAGTGCAGCGGTGTCCGGGCCACCCAGCGCGAAACCGATGATGGGTTTGGTAGACGCCAGCACGCCAGGCCACAGGCTGGCGGTTTGCGCCGTGTCATAGCGGGTATCGAAAGGCTTGAGCTCCAGCTTGACGCCCAGCCTTGTTCCATGCTCCGCATTCCACCAACTGAGCACAGATTCACGTGCGCCAGCGAAAAAAGGCATCACGCTGGCAAATGGACCAGAAAAATCAGACAGGGACGGGATCTGGTAGGTGGTCTGGGCTTGGGCAGGCACGAGTGCAGCGCCCAGGGCGGCTCCGGCCAGGACGGCATGAGCAGCGAAGGTTCGGATGAGTCTCACTTTTGTCTCCTAGGTTGAGTTTTAGTACGGGAAAGGCCACAAACGGTAGCCACGCTTGGCGATGTTCACGCGATGCATGACTCCCTTGGGTTCGAATAGCAGGAACAGCACAATGACTGTGCCCAACAGCACATTCATACCGGCAAAAACCAGCCCCTGCCCGGCAGCCGGGAAAATTTCCACCAGACTGGGGCCCAGGCTGACCACGCCCTCGCGAGCCATCTGGATCAGGAAGGTGCCAACCAGAGCCCCCACAATGGAGCCCAGACCACCGACGATCATCATGGCGATCATCCAGATGGAGTTGAACAGCGTGAATTGCTCTACCGACACATGGCGCAAGGCGATTGCCCACAAGCCCCCCGCCATGCCCGCATAAAAGGCAGCGACAAGAAAAGCGCGCACTTTGGTGGCTGCCACGTCGATACCCATCATGCCCGCAGCCACGTCATCATCACGCACCGCCTGAAAGGACCGTCCATGGCGTGACCGCACGATGCCAAAGGCGCCTGCGGTCATCACTAGGAGTACCGCCAAGCACAGCCAATACAGGGCCCGGTCATTCGCCAGTGAGAGCCCCAGCACGTCAAGTTTGTCCAGATGCAACCCTCCGGCTCCACCCAACCAACCGGCAGGAAGATTGAGAACAAGGAAATGGAAAATAGCTTGGGCAGCGATGGTGGTCAGCGCCAGATAAAAACCTTTGATGCGTGCAGCCGTCAGGCCGAACAACACCCCGAATGCGGCCGCACAGGCCCCGCCCAACACCAGGGCTAGCAAGAGCGGCATCTGGGGCAGGTGTAGAAAGAGTGCGCACGCGTAAGCCCCTACGCCCATGAAGGCCGACTGGCCAAGGTTGACCTGCCCCGCGTAACCCGTGCAGACCTGTAGGCCGATGACAGCAATGGCCATGATGAACATGGTGTAGCCCAAGCTGATCCAGCGGTCGCCTGCCACTAGGGGCAACACTGCCAACGCCACCAGGAAAGCGAGCAGGCTCACCAGTTGAGGGTGCGTTCGCACCAGGGCGCGGTCGCGGCCGTGATGGGTGAAAAAGACGCCGGAAGCATCCATGGGTCAGACCCTTTCTATGTGGCGCCAGCCGAACAGCCCTGTGGGACGGACGACCAGGATGAAAACCATGAAGACATAAGGCACGATGCTCGAAGCCGAACCACCTATGCGTGGGTCCACATATGCGGCAACCAGCGACTGGATCACTCCTACTATCGCGCCGGCCAGTAACAGTCCGCCAATGGACTCCAGTCCTGCCAGCAAGGCCACGGGCAGGGCCGCCATTGCTACGTCTGCTGAAAGCACGTTCAGTGAGCGGCCATTGAGCAAAATGACGGCACCCACGGTGGCGATGCAGGTGCCCATCATCCAGGCCAAGGTGACCGCCCGCCGCACCGGGATGCCGGCGGAGATGGCGATATTGGGATCCTCGGCGACAGCCGTGAGCGTCAGGCCGAAGCGTGTCCGGTTGAAGAAGTACCAGAGACCCACCGTGAGTACCAGCGTGATCCCCGCTCCCACCACCATGTTGGTCGGCAGAAGGAAATCACCTATGATGATGGGCATGGTCGGCAGCAGCACCGGAAACTGCCGCTCTATCGGCCCCCAGAGCACCAGGACCACTCCGCGTATTAGGATGACCAGGCCGATGGTAACCATGACCATCGAAAAAACGGACTCCCCAAGCAGGCGCCTGAAGAACAGGCGCTCGATGAGCCAGCCGTAGCCCAGGGCCGCAACAAAGGCCAGCGGAATGACCAGTAAGGGCGGCAGGTTCATGCCCAGCGATAGCGTCCACACCGAGTAAGCCCCCAGCAACATCAGCTCGCCCTGGGCAAAGTTGAACACCTTGCTGGCACGGTAGATCACGACGAAACCCAGCGACAGCAGGGCATAGACCTGACCCAGCAGGATGCCGTTGATGGTGTAGTTCAGAAAATCACTCATGCGGAAACCTCCATGGCCTGGAGAGAGGCAGGGGGTTGGGCAGCATCTGGCGCGCCCTCGCCGGCCAGCCGGACTTCGGCATGCAAGACGCCAGTTCGGCCGTCCTGGTAGCGCACGGGGATGTCTGCGGCCACCTGGCTGGCGGTGCTGTACAAGGCCTGCACGACTGCGGCGTAGCGCGTCTCGATGACATCCCGCTTTAGCTTGCGGGTGCGGGTGAGTTCACCCTCGTCCGCATCCAGTTCCTTGGGCAGATTGGCAAAGCGCAGCACACGGGAATGGGCGGGCAAGGCCTGATTGACCCGCGCAATCTCCTGCCCGACCCGGGCCAGCACCTCCGGCCGCTGTGAAAGGTCGGTGAAGGTGGTGAAGGCCAGGCCCTGGCGCTCCGCCCAGCGGGAGAAGACCTCGCCGTCGATGTTGATCAGGGCCGTCACAAAGCCATGGCGCTCGTCGCCGACCACCATCACGTCCTTGATGTAGGGCGAAAACCGCAAGCGGCTTTCGATGAACTGCTTGGGATAGGTGTGGCCGCCCGCCAGCCGGCTCAGGTGGTCCACCCGGTCCAGGTACACTAACTCACCGTCGGGCGTGACATTGACCGCATCGCCGGTGCAGTACCAGTCGCCATCGAGTCGCTCTGCAGTCTTGTCCGGCTTGCCCCAGTAGCCGGCAAAGCCAGCCCCGCCGCGCACCTGCAATTCACCCTGGGTACTGATCCGCCACTGTAGCGGCAGCCCCCAGGACGTGGACATGGCTATGGGCTGACCAACGGTGTCTGGGTTGACTGGACGCTTGACCTCATGCCCGCTGATCAGCCCAAATTCACTGCAGCCGTAGATGTTGCGCAGCGTCACGCCCATCGCTGCAAAAAGGCGAAAGACGTCCGACGAAGTGGCCGCCCCGCCAGTTAAGGCCACGCGCGCACGCTTGAGACCGAGTTGCTCTCGAAGAGGCCGCAGAACCAGTGTTTCAGCCAGCGGCAGCAGACAGAGGCGCTGCCAGACCGACGGCTTATCCGGCCCAGTGCCGGCACGCACCCGCTGGCCTACGGAGATGCCCCAGTCCACCAACCATTGCCGCCAGCGTGGCGCATCAGCCATGCGGGTGTGCACCAGGGCGGCCATGCTTTCCCACTGCCTGGGGCCGAAGAAAACGACCTCGCAGGCCAGTTCACGCACAGCTTCCTGGATCTGGTCGGGGCGCTCGGCAAAGTTCACACACAAAGGCTGCATCAGTCCCAGCGTGACACCCAGCCATTGCTCGGTGGCCCAGGACAGGGGAATGTAGGAAAGGTATTCGCTGCCGGGTGTGATGCCCCCGCAATTGGCCATCGCCCGTGCGTTGTGCAACAGCGAACCATGCGTGGTGATCACGCCTTTGGGCTGGCCCGTGGTGCCCGAGGTATAAGACAGCAGGGCGATGTCCCCAGCCGTCCCAGCCGTGACGTCCCGGTCCACGCGCTGCGGGTCCTGCTGCGCCAAGGCGGCACCCGCAGCCTTCAGATCCTTCCAGGACACCATCTGCGGCTGACGATAGTCCCACAGGCCACCGGCCTCCCACCAGACAATTGAACGCAATTGCGGCCGGCGCTGTGCAATTGGCAAGGCCTTATCGACCTGCTCCTGGTCTTCCGCAAAGATGCAAACCGCGCCGCTATCCTCGACCACGTAGTCGATCTCCGCCTCGGTGGCGTCGGGGTACAGCGCAACGGCCCTGGCGCCCAGGCAGAACACGGCCAGCTCAGCCCAGTACTGCTCAGGCCGGTTTTCGCTGATGATCACTACAGCGTCCCCCTTGGCCACGCCGCGCGCAGCCAGTCCGAAAGCAATGGAACGAACCTCGGCAGCGATGGTCTGCCAGTTGAATTCACGCCAGACGCCGGCCAACTTATACCGCTGCCCGACTAGTTTGCTGCGCTCGCGCTCGTTGTAGATCAGCCATTGCGGCAGCGTCTGTGGCATGTCCTTGTCAAGCATCGTCATGCCTTGCCTCCCAGGTAGGCAGCAATGACCTCAGGATCTTGCTGCACGCTGGCGGGCGTTCCCTCGGCAATCTTGCGACCGAAATTGAGGACCACTACCCGATCAGCGATGTCCATGACAACCCCCATGTCATGTTCGACCAGCACCACAGGAATATGGCGCGATTCGCGTACGTCCAGGATGAAGCGGGCCAGGTCTTCCTTTTCCTCGGTGTTCATGCCCGCCATGGGTTCGTCCAGCAGCAACGTACGCGGCTCCATCGCCAGGGCCCGGCCCAAGTCGACCCGCTTGCGCATGCCATAGCCCAGGGTACCCACGGGCTGGTGACGCACATGCTCGATTTCCAAGAACGCGATGATCTCCTCGGCCACCGCCCGGTGTTCCACCTCCTCGCGATGGACAAATGGGTAGTAGGCAAAGGCCGAGACTAGGCTGCTGTGCATGTGGGCATAGCGGCCCACCAGTATGTTGTCGAGCACGCTCATGTGGGCTAGCAGGTGCGTGCCCTGGAAAGTGCGCGCGAGCCCCGCCCTAGCCACCTTGTGCACAGGCCAGCCGCTGATATTTCGGCCCTCGAACTCAATGGATCCGCTGCGTGGCTTATAGAAACCAGACAGCACATTAAGCAGTGAACTCTTGCCGGCCCCGTTGGGACCGATCAGTGCAACCAGTTCGTCCTGGCCGACCTCCAAAGACACATCCTGCAATGCCGTGATGCCGCCGAATTTCAGCGTCACGTTCTGGGCACGCAAGGCGCTGAGGGTGGTTTCGACACCGCTCATCGTGGCGCTCCAGCATAGAGCTGCCCGACCAGGGGCGTCAGGCGAGGGGCAGGCGTCACCTCAATCGCTCCGGTATCAAGCATCTTGAAAGTACCCCGCGCCACGTTGTGCGGATGCACCGCAGCCTCGGCCACGCTCAACACAGGGGCAAAGCACACGTCGGTTCCTTCGAGCAATTCGCACCAATACGCACGCGGCCTTGTGGCAAACAAGGCGCCGAACCTGGCCCGTAATTGAGGCCAGGTGCTTCGATCGTACTGCGCCTGAGGGTCCACATTGGTGATGCCTAGTTTGTTGAGCAGCAGAGCATAGAACTGCGGCTCGATGGCACCCAGCGTGATACGCCCGCCATCGGCGCAAGCGTATACTGAATAGAAAGGAGAATCATGAAACAGGCTGGGTTCAGGTCCGTCGATCTGCCCTGCTGCGCGTATCCACTGCATCAGCATGCCCAGCATAGACACGATGTCGACGATCGCGCCATCAATCACGCAGCCCTCACCCCGTTCCTTGACTCTATGCAGCGCACTGACAATGCCAAACGCCAGGCCTAGCGCCCCCACGGCATCGCCTACCACCGTGGGTGGGAGGATGGGCAATTCACCCCGATTGGCCGAGAGCGATAAAATACCTGACAGTGCTACGTAGTTCAGGTCATGACCTGCTGCTGCAGACAAGGGCCCGCTCTGCCCCCACCCTGTCATTCGGCCGTACACAAGTCGGGGGTTGCTCGACGCGAATACGGCCGGTCCCAGGTCTAGCTTTTCCATCACGCCAGGTCGGTTGCCTTCAATCAGCACATCGCTGGCAACCACCATGTCGACCGCACGGGCATGGTCGGCTGCCTGCTTTAGGTCCAGCACCACCACCGACTTGCCCTGGCGAAGCGGATTCACTACACCCGTGTCCATGCGCTGGTGCACCGCGCCGGGGGTAGGCCTGGCGATCACGGTTACACTGGCGCCCATGTCCGCCAGGAAACGGCCCGCCAAGGGTCCGGGGCCTATGCCCTCGAACTCGACCACTCGAATGCCTTGCAGTGGCTTCATGCGAATAGCCTCCGGGCTATAAGGTCCTTCATGATTTCGGTCGTCCCACCGTAGATGCGTTGCACCCGAGCATCGGCATACAAGCGCGCGATAGGGTATTCGCTCATATATCCATAGCCACCGAACAACTGCAAACAGTCATCCACGACCTTGCACTGCTGCTCGGTACACCACCACTTGGCCATATAGGCTGCTTCATCATCGAGCGTGCCGTCGAGCAGGCGCTGTATGCAGTCATTAACGAAGCCGCGCACCACATGGGCGATGGTGGCGCATTCGGCGAGCTTGAATCGTGTGTTCTGGAAGTCCGAGAGGTGCTGACCGAAGGCCGGGCGCTGGCGTGTGTAGTCCACCGTCAGCGAGACGGCCAGTTCGATGGCCGCCGCCGCCGGCACGGCCAGCAACAAGCGCTCATAGGCCAGCTGGCTCATGACTTGACGAAAGCCCTGCCCCTCAACAGTCCCCAGCAGGTTGTGCGCGGGTACACGCAGGTTGTCGAAGAACACCTCGCAGGTGTCCGACGCATGCTGGCCAAGCTTTTCAAGCCGACGGCCAATGCGGAAACCAGGCTGGTCATGCGTGTTCTCCACCACCAGCAGCGACACACCGCCGCTGCCCGCCTCTCCGGTGCGAGCTGCCACCACCATGAAATTGCCGGAGAAGGCATTGGTGATAAACATCTTGGCGCCGTTGATGACGTACTCATCGCCCTCCCTTTGGGCACGGGTGCGCAAGGACTTGAGGTCGGAGCCGCATCCCGGTTCGGTCAAGGCAATGCTGGCGAAGAAGTCACCACTGACCAGCCCAGGCACCCAGCGCGCCTTCTGCTCTGGCGTTCCATAGTCCAGGATATAGTGCGATACGATGGAGTGCACACCAATGTTCTCCGGCAATTCCTGCAGCGCCATTTCATCCTGCACTACCAGCTGGTGCGCCAGCGTCCCTCCGCCGCCGCCCCACTCTTCCCCGAATTCAGGCAGCAGGAAGCCCATCTGCGCAAAGGGCTTCCAGACCTCGCGGGGAATGAAACCCTGGCGGCGCCAGGTGTCCAGGTGAGGTGACATCTCACGCGTGATGTAGCGCCTGACCTGCGCACGGAAATCGTCCATCTCCTGGGTCATCCAGGCATGGCGGTGTTGTTGAGGAAGGAGCTCGTGGGTCATCGCTCAGATCCCCGTCAGCCCGCCCGTACACATCAGCGTCTGACCGCTGACATAGTCCGACTCGGGAATACAGAAGAGGTAGATGGCATCTGCCGCTTCCTCAGGCGTGCCTCCATGACCAAGCGGAATGCTGTTTTCCATGAGCTCCAGAAGGCCGGGGTTCACGCCCACCTTGATTTCACGGCCTTCGATCAAGGCCGTGGACGACTCTGCGGCACTACCCGTCAGGCGCGTCTTGATCAAGCCAAACGCCACACAGTTGACGGTGACGCCAATGCGGCCCCATTCCTTGGCCAGCGTCTGCGTCATCCCAACGATGCCGGCCTTGGCCGCCGAATAGTTGGCCTGGCCAGCGTTGCCGAACAAGCCCGCCACCGATGACACGTTGACCACTTTTCGAATGATGCGGCGGCCCGCCTCCTGGTCGGCCTTGTGTTGGCCGCGCAGCACCGGCTGGGCGGCGCGCAGGATACGAAAAGGCGCCGTCAGGTGGCAGTCCATCATGGCGTACCACTGCTCGTCGCTCATCTTCTGGATCACGTTGTCCCAGGTGTAGCCCGCGTTGTTGACGATGATGTCGATGCGCTTGAAGGCGCTCACGGCGGTGCCGACGAAACGTTCGGCAAAATCAGGCGCTGTGACGCTGCCAGGGCAGGCCACGGCCTGGCCACCAGCTGCTCGAATGGCTGCTACCACCTCTTCTGCGGGTCCGCTGTCGAGGTCGTTGACGACGATGCTAGCGCCCTCCGCGGCAAGTTTCATGGCCAGCGCACGGCCAATGCCGCGCCCTGAACCAGTGATGAGGGCAACTTTGTCTTGGAGTTTTTTGCTCATGGCTGATGATGTGAAGAGGTTAATGAAAGCGCGACCAGGGCCTCGCCGGCCGTCTTGATCTGTCCGTATTGATTGGTCGCCTGGATTTCGATGCGCACACAGGGCACACCCTCGTGATGCAGCTTTTCGACCACCTTGCCGCTGCAGACCAGGCGGTGGCCCAGGTGGGTGATGCCCTGAAAGCGCACGTCAAAGCGGCGCAAGCTAGACTGGGGCGCCCATTGCGTCAGCAGTCGGCCCAGCCAGGCCATGCCAAGCATGCCCTGGGCGAACACATCAGGCATGCCGGCACGGCGGGCAAAGTCGATATCGATATGCACCGCGTTGTGGTCGCCCGAAGCGCCACCGAACAAGGCGAGCATAGTGCGGTCCACCGTCGGCAGCTGAAGCGGAGGCAGCTCGTCGCCAAGCTGGACGGAGTCAAAAGTGGGAGCGAACATAGGGACGGACCTCAGTGGCGGCAGACAAGCACGGAGCGCATTTCAGCCACCAGCTCGTCATGTTGATTCGTGACGCGGGCGGTCTTAATTACGAATTCGAGCGCGCCGTTTTTCTTGTCATAAATGTCTTCAATGCGCGAGCGCACCGTCACGGTGTCGCCGACACAGGCGGGACGGTGATAAGTGAAGGACTGCTCCCCATGCAGCAGCTTGGACAAGGGAATCTGAAGTTTGTCCAGGAGGCGGTCCATTGCGCCGGAGTCCAGCTCTGCCGCAAAGAGGAAGGTGGGCGGCGCCGGCAGGTCGGGGTAGCCCGCAGCCCGGGCGGCGGCTTCGTCCGTGTACACCGGATTGGTCTCGCCAACAGCTTTGGCAAAAAAACGCAGGCGGCTGCGCTCGATGGGAAGAACTGAGGGCTCCATTTCGTAGCCGATCATGGCTTTGTCGATCATGACTGCTCCTTTAGGCGGGTTCGTACAAAGTCACGACACAGGCGCCGCCGAGCCCGAGGTTATGCTGCAGTGCCAGCCGAGCGCCACTAACCTGGCGGGCCTCGGCCGTGCCGCGCAGTTGCTGCACCAGTTCCGTGCATTGCGCCAGGCCCGTGGCCCCAAGCGGGTGCCCCTTGGATAGCAGGCCGCCTGAGGGGTTGGTCACCACCTTGCCGCCGTAAGTGTTGTCGCCGTCACAGATGAAGCGTTCGCTTTCGCCAAGCCCGCACAGCCCCAGGGCTTCATAGGTGATGAGCTCGTTCTGAGCGAAGCAGTCGTGCAGTTCCACCACGTCAATGTCTTCGGGGCCGATACCCGCAGCTTCGTAGACCTGACGCGCAGCCTCGCATGACATGCCGAACCCCACGACCTCCCGCATGTCGCGCGCATCGAAGACGGCCGGCGCGTCTGTGGTCATGGCCTGTGCCCGAATTCGAACGGCGCCCGAGATACCGTGTTTTCTTGCAAACGCCTCCGAACAGATGATGGCTGCAGCAGCTCCGCAGGTGGGTGGGCAGGCCATGAGCCGCGTCAGCACACCCTCCCATACGGCAGGTGACTGCAAGACCTCTTCTTCAGTCACCTCTTTTCTAAACAGAGCGAGCGGGTTATTCGCGGCATGGCGACTGGCCTTCGCACGGATCTTGGCAAAGGTCGACAGCTTGGTGCCGTACTGCTGCATGTGGGCCAAGCCGGCACCACCGAAGTAACGCAGTGCCAGGGGAATTTCACTGTGACCCACCAATTCTTCGGTGGCCTGGTCAAACCGCTCGAAGGGACTGGGTCGATCCTTGAACACTGTGCCGATCGCCCCCGGGCTCATGTGCTCGAAACCAAGAGCGAGCGCGCAGTCCACCGCTCCACTGGCGACCGCCTGACGCGCCAAAAACAAAGCGGAGGAACCGGTGGAGCAGTTGTTATTGACATTGAAGACGGGGATGCCGGTCATGCCCACCTCATACAAGGCGCGCTGGCCGCAGGTCGAGTCGCCGTAGACGTAGCCCACATAGGCCTGCTGCACATTGGCATAGCTCAGGCCGGCATCGGCCAGCGCTTCGCGTACCGCAACGGCAGCCATTTCCGGGTAGGGTTTGTTAGATCCGGGCTTGGCAAATGGGATCATTCCCACGCCTGCCACTAGGGCGCTTGTGCTCATGCAGTCTCCAAAGTTTTTGTGAGTTGGTCGTCAAGACGACCGCTTATTTCAGTGCATCGTAGATAGCTGATCAGTCTTCTACAATGACAGATCCAATCAAGATGATGACGAAAAACGTCGATATGCAATGTCTACGATGAAGCCCCCGGTCACCGTGTCCATGGCATTCGTGCGGGGTATGTTGAGTGGCATTCAAGCGCAGGGACGGGCGTGCGAACCCTACCTGCTTCAAGCGGGGATAGACCCCGAACTGCTGCATGAAGTAAGCGGCCGTGTTACGGGCGAGCAGTACGTGGCTCTGTTTCGATTGCTGGTAGACCGCCTGGAAGATGACGGTATCTGCTTCTACCATCGCCGACTCAAGCCCGGCAGCTTCGCCACCATGCTGCGCTCGGCACTAGGGGCGCCCGACCTAGAAGTTGCCATGCGCCGAATCGGGCGTACCTTCAGCATGTTCCAGGATGATGTGGAGCTGGTATCGCGCCGTGTGGATGGCTTATGCGGCTGGGAATTGCACTTTGAAGGCGGCGCGGAGCGCCCGCATTTCATGCACGAAATGATTTTGCGTATCTTCTGGCGGCTGCTGGCCTGGCTTGCCGGTGGCAAGCTGCCTCCTGCGCGCTTCGACCTCGCATTCGACACGCCGGTTTATGCGGGTAGTTATGGCAGCGTGCTTCCCGCCGAACTGCGATTTAATCAATCCTACTCAGCTCTCTGGTTTGACGAACGAGCCTTAGCCAACCCGGTGCGCCGGGATGAAGCTGCGCTGCGGCTCTTCCTCTCGGATGTACCTTGGAATATCGTACTTCCCCGGCGGCGAGATGACTCTTTTAGTTCACGCGTGCGTATTCACCTTCAGCTCAGCTTACCTGCTTGGCCCGACCTGTCCAGTACATCTCAGGTCCTGCACCTTTCGGTGTCTGCCTTGCAACGTCACCTAGCCAATGAAGGCACTACATTTCAGTCGCTAAAAGACGAACTACGACGCGACATGGCCATTCACAGGCTCGTAACCAGCGATGTGACCCTCGGCGTGTTGGCGTTGGAATTAGGATTTTCTGACAGCGCGGCCTTCCAACGCGCATTTAAGAGTTGGACAGGCAGTCCGGCTGGGGCATATAGGCGACGGAGCATATAGCCTTGAACATGGTGCCAGTGTGGGGTATTGCGGTTAAGGTACGCGGCCGCTGTGCAGCAGAAGCACCCCATGAGTCAGGCCAAAAGCAGTCGTTTTCCGGGGCCTAATTGAGATGTATTTTGAGGTTCGGCTGAACTTGGCTGTAGATCGGTCGCTGGATGCAATGCTTGGCCAATGACTGGTTTTTGACAGAAGCGAGAAATCAGTCTCTTAATCGGAATGTCTGAGCTTAGCCTGAGCAAAAACATCGAAAACAGCGGCTATTTGGCCCTAAAGCGGGTGATCTGTAGGGGGTGTGGGGAGGCCAACGCACCGCAGGCAGATCGCTTAAGTGGTTGATGTGCAATGGGTAAAACAAAGGGGTCAAACTCAGCGATGAATTTGATCCCAGGTGGTGATTGGTGGTGGGTGCGGACCGGGGTTCAATTCCCATCAGATGAACGGATACTAACACCCTCGGTTCGGATCTGTTTCCTGCGGAAAGATGCGGAATCCTGACCCCCTAAATACGGTTTCCTCATTCGCCCGCAGACTTCCGCAGCCTTTGATCTTGCCGTTTGAGCCGTCGCCTACACCGGATAGGTGTGGGCCGGTGGACTGCCATTCCTCACCCAGTCATTGAAGCAGGCTTCGGTCGACAAGACTTGGAAATGTTGAAACCAATCCGACTGACGCAAAGCCTGCTCGGAGGGACCATCAATCCAACCACTGATCACCAGGCAGAGGTCCATGCACCCGCGCAGGTTCGTCAGCCCTTGAGCCAGCCTCTTTGGGTATGCCCCTTGGTACCGAAATTTGAACAATGGCTCATGATGCGCCACACGATTTCGGAAGAAGTTGGCGATTTGTAGATCCTGTCCAAGCTGATGCCGGTTCTGCGAATTGCCCCACTGCTTGGGGTTCAAGATGGGATGGTTTGGGAAAATTTGTGAGATGACCGGCGGCGCATCAACTGGCGACAATGTCCTGAAGAAATTGGTCCAGAACCCGAACGTCAAGGCAGCGACCACGTCATCCGTTGTCGGCTGCGGGTTCCTTCTGGCCTTTGTCTTTTTGTCATGCAAGATCCCGTCGATTGACTTTTTGGCCTCACCGGTAAACGGATAGTGCTGCGCCTGGGCATCGTCATACCAAGGATGCCCATGGTGTCCAGCCACCCCCGCAGCGGCATACCTCTGTGACATGACACCATGGATCGCATCCCTGAGATGCATCTCGACACATCCCAGCAGAGGGAACACCATAGCTGAGATCGCATAGTTCCAGGCATACGCACGCCGGACCTCCTCATTGGAGGTCAGCTTGAGGAAGCTCCGGTACCCCGCGATCCTGGCCGGAGCCAGGAAATGGACGAGGTGGTTCGGCTGGTTGCCTGTCATAGATCTCTGTGCTAAACTTTCGGGGAAGTCTGTGGATGTCCCGCTCTCACCTCGCGTGATGATGGCTCCACGTGCAAAGAGTCGGCGCCACCTACGGGTGGCGTTCGGCTTTCTGAGCCTCGGTTTTGAACAAGATCAGCGCTCAATATTGTCCTTTGTGAGCTTGCTCTCACACTTAGGACACACCGGTTTCATCTCGCGAAAGACTTCATCCCATTTCGCGAACCGGTCCAAGACAGAGAAGCTGTCTCCTTTCAGTCCATCTAAAGAGTAGTCCTCGTACTGCCTAGAAAACGGTGCATCGTTTTCTCGCATGACGATGCACCCCTCATGTCCACATGCGCATTTCAAATTGGTGCGCGTCACTGTTGTCATGGCAGGCCGCCTTCCTTTCTTGACCGAAGACAATAGATTAGGTTGATTGACCGCTTCAGATTTAAAGCGTCATTTTCACCCACACATTACTGTTGCACCACAACGAAAAAGTCAGGAGGTCCTGAGGCAAAACGGGGTTAAAGAATGGTTTTCGGGGGCCATGGGGGTCCGTCAGAAGGCCATGGCAAAAAGCCGCGTGCTGTAAGAGGCTCTGTGAGCGCTGCCACCCGGCTGAGCGAGTTAAAGTTGTTTTGGCGGAGCAGTGAAGACGGCCCCACCAACCTGCTCAGGTCGGGATGCATCGTTTTTTGATGGGGTCGGGGATTCGAACTCCCCTCCTCCGCAGAGGCGGCTTTCGACCCCAAGCGGCCGTTTCCCGGACTGCTGCCGCCTTGCGCATCGCTTCAGCCCAAAACGCTTGTCGTCATCGACGTGGAAATCTATTGACATTGCCATCATGGGAAGGTTCATCCTCTGAGCCTAGACAACGTCAAGGAGGCCCAAATGATCCAGTTCCATGTTCCCGATATGACATGTGGCGCCTGCGCCAACCGCATCAGCAAAGCGCTGCACCAGGCTGGACTTGCCGCCGGCCTGCGGGTGGACATTGATGTAGGGACTCGCCAAGTGCGGCTTGTCGGCACGGGGGATGCCGAGTCTGTACGCAAGGTCCGCGGCGCCATCGAAGCGGCGGGGTACACGGCCGAGGAAGTCGCTGATGGACTCCAGAACTCATCCGCGATGCGCGTAGGAGGGTGTTGCTGTCAGGGCCGGAGTGCGGCCCATATTGACGCACATCAAAGTGCGGCAACTTCACCTGTTAGATGCTGTGGGTAACACTTCAAGAGGAACCTAATCATGCGCAAACAATTTTTGGCCATTACTTTTGCCACCTTGGCGATCTCGGGCTGTGCGGTCGCCCAGACACCCAAGGCTGACGATGACCACTCGGCCCATCACCCGCCGGCCGGGGCGCCAGCCGCTTCGGCGCCCGCACCGGCCTCTGGCACGACACCGACGCCTGGAGCCGTAGAGCGGCAGATGAAGGCCATGCAGGAGATGCACCGGAAGATGCAGGCCGCCAAGACGCCGGCCGAGCGTGCCGCCCTGATGGACGAGCACATGAAACTCATGCAATCCGGCATGGACATGATGGGTCAGATGCGCGGCGGCATGGGCGGCTCGGCGGGCTCTGCACCGGGCAGCATGGGCATGAGCCCCCCCGCTGGCGGGTCCACTGGGGGCAGCCAAGCGTCTGCCGGTGGCGCCGGCAACATGACGGGCATGGCGGGCATGGCGGGCATGGCGGGCATGCACATGCAGATGGAGCGCCGCATGGCCCTGATGGAACAAATGATGCAGATGATGATCGACCGTGAATCGGCACCTACCCGCAATTAAGGAAAAGTACGAGACGGGATGGCCCATTCACGACACCCAGCAGCCGTCGTCCTGGAGACTGCGAGCGGACCTTGCTTGTCTCGTATTTGCCTTGGCGGGTAAGAGGCCACTATCTGATCACTGGGTACCGCGCTCACCGCTAAGGCGTTCGCCCGTACCCGCCTTTACTTTCCTGCCATTTAATGTTTTTTTGCACCGAGGTCATGGCCACGGTAGCCACCAAAACGACCGGCAGCAGACCAGACAGGACCTGCACCTGGATAGTTCTCGACCAAGCGAGCAGTGTGGCTACTGAGCAACTTCTATTCGAAATTTAGGCTGCAAGGTAGTAACCGAAAGCAAATAAGCGGAATTAAACCAACGCCTTGAGCATCCCTAGTTACCGCAAGCTCAATAACACCCACAACGACTGCGAACGGCTAGTCAAACAAGCTTGAATGTCAAGGAGCGCTTTCAAATCGGGAGTGCCGTCCTAACTCTCGCAGGGACCTGTCAGGGTTTGATAGCCACCTTCAGCACCCCATCATGCTGGTGGGCGAACAAGTCATAGGCATCCACGATGTCGTCGAGGCGGTACTTGTGCGTCACCAGTAGCCCCAAGTCCAACCGGTTGGAAGCCAGAACGCTCATCAGGCGCCGCATCCGCTCTTTGCCCCCAGGGCACAGCGCCGTATTGATGCGGTGATCGCCTAGGCCGGCCGCGAATGCAGACAGGGGGATCGTCAGGTCGCTGGAATAGACACCCAGGCTGGAGAGCGTCCCGCCTGGCTTGATGGACCGAAGGGCCTCCTCGAAGGTGCCTTGCGTTCCCAGGGCCTCAATCGCTGAATCGGCCCCGCGCCCACGGGTGATCTTCATGACCTCAGCAATCACATCGCAGGTCTTGTAGTTCAGCGTGACGTCCGCTCCGAGCTTTTGGGAAATCTCCAGCCGATGGTCGTTACCGTCCACGGTGATGATGGTCGTTGCCCCCAACAGGCGAGCCCCCGCAGTTGCGCAGAGCCCGATGGGCCCTTGCGCGAAGACCACTACCGTGTCACCGATCCGGATGTTGGCGTTTTCCGCCCCCTTGAAACCCGTGGACATGATGTCGGGGCACATCAAGACCTGTTCGTCAGTCAGCCCGTCGGGGATGGGCGCCAGGTTCGCCTGGGCATCGGGCACCAGCACGTACTCGGCCTGCGTTCCATCGATCAGGTTGCCGAATCGCCATCCTGCAGTAGCTTTGTAGCCGTGACATCCGCACAGCCCCTGGGGAATCAGGTAGCTGCCGTCCTGCGAGGGGGCGCCGTCCTGCGCCGCGTAGGAGTTGAAATTCGGGCAGATGGCGCCGGCAATGACCCGCTGCCCCTCGGTGTAGCCAACCACCGCGCTGCCCAGCTTCTCGATCACGCCCACGGGCTCATGCCCCACCGTCAGGCCCTTGGCCACCGGGTACTCGCCCTTGAGGATGTGGACATCGGTGCCGCAAATGGTCGTGGTCGTGATCCGCACTAGCGCGTCGTTGGGTCCCACATCGGGGATGCGCTTGTCGGCGAGCTCGATGCGGCCGGGCTCCACGAACACGGCGGCTTTCATCATCTGGGTCATGAACGTTCTCCTGTTAAGTGGGGACGGCAGCGGCAGGGGCCATGCCGTCACGCTTCGCGCTGAGGTGCCACAACACGATCAGACTCATCACGGCCGAAAAGAAGCACCAGACCGAGATGAACCAGTACGCATAAAAGGCATAGGCCGCCACCGCGGACGCGAATGCGGCCATGCCGAAGACCGCCACGCGTCGGTGACTCGAGACCATCAGGCTGACGCAGGTGCCAAGCAAATAGAGCGCCATGGTCAGTCGCACGTAGAAGTGCGGAGAGTCGTAGAAGATGTGGTTCTCCACCACCCGTGCGGTGATTGGCAGTTGAATCAGCATGAGCAGCAGGTAAAGGCCCACCGCGGCTCCGACAAACGCGATACCACCAAGTACCTTGCGCCTGATTGCTGAAGGCTCAATGGCCAATGCCGCCAGCGGTACATAGATCGGCCATAAGACGTGAGAGAAAAATGAATACGCGTGTGTCAGGCCGACATTCAAGGTCGGCGCACGGTCCGCAAACGTGAGCCATAGCGCTCCTTCCAGCGCCTGCTGGATTCCAAATAGAACGGGAATCATCGCGTAAGGAAGTTCTGCGCGGTTGCGCGCCTTGCGCACGGCGAAGGACCCCAGCGCCACCAGTGCCACGCTCGCAGTGAAACTGGCCGAAGCAGAAAAACACATCAATGACCTCGCTGTCCCGGTGCTGAAAGTTGCGGCTTCACGGCGTTGTCCCCATCGACGGAGCATTGATCCTCAGCATCCCGCTTCCCAGACTCAAACGCAACATGTCAGACGGGCCTTCATCGCTGTCGCTGACTCGGGCGCTGGCCCAATTCCACCGCCAGCGAAACGATCTCGCGGCCACGCATCGCCTTGATGCGCGCTGGCGTTCCCGGTGGAATGGCCGCCGTTTCCGTGAGCAGCGCGGCGCTGTCCGGGATGTCCTTGTCGTTGATCGCGATGACCGTGTCACCGGGCTTGAGACCCGCCCGGTCGGCTGGTCCGCCTCGCTGCACGGCCACTACAGCAGCGCCTGCCGGGGCGCCGGATGCTTCGCGCACGACATCGCGAGAGCTGACACCCAGCCAGCCGCGACGGACCCGCCCTGTCGCAATGATTTGCTCCATCACCTGGCGGGCCACACTGACAGGGATGGCAAAACCAATGCCCTGGGAGCCGCCGCTGCGCGAATAGATGGCCGTGTTGATGCCCACCAGATGCCCCTGGGTGTCGACCAGGGCCCCCCCCGAGTTGCCGGGATTGATGGCGGCGTCGGTCTGGATGAAGTTCTCGAAGGTGTTGATTCCCAGGCGATTGCGGCCCGTGGCGCTGACGATGCCCTGGGTGACCGTCTTCCCGACGCCAAACGGGTCGCCGACGGCCAAGACGATATCCCCCACCTGGACGGAAGTGGGGTCTGCGAAAGTGATGGGCGCCAGGATGCCCGCGTCCACTTTGAGCACCGCCAAGTCAGTCTCGGGGTCGGTACCCACCAGCTTGGCACCGGCGACCTTTCCGTCCGGAAGCATCACCGCAATCTCATCGGCACCCTCGACCACATGGTTGTTGGTCAAGATGAACCCCTGGGCGGCCACGATCACCCCCGAACCCAGGCTGGCTTGGCCATCGCCCTCCTCCTGCCCCCGCGGTCCTTGCCAGCCAGGCACGCGACGCGAAGCTGCCTTGAGCGTGTAGATGTTGACAACCGACGCCGACGCCTTGCTGGCCGCCTGCCGGAACCCGGCTTCGAGCCGGCTGGCAACCGCTTTACCTGCCGCAGCAGAAGCCGCTTCTGCCGGCGCAGGCGGAACTTGCTGTACAGCGACCACGTTCACGGGGGCGGGCCCGCCGGGCGCAACAAGACCGAACGCCCGCCACGCAATAAGCCCCCCCGCGCTGATCGCGATGATTTGGGCGGTCAGCAGCCAAAGCCGCCATAGGATGGACGATCGATCCTTGTTCATGCTCCGGCCTCCTCCATCAGTTCCCGCAGCGCCGCCGCCACCGGCCGACTGACACCGATCACATTGGATGGGTGCGGTACCGTGTCGCACGTCACGACTGCCTGCGGGCCCGCCGCCAGCAACTGAGCATGGGCGTCTTGCGCGAACAGTGCATGCACACCAATGCACCAGGGAGCGGGCAGGCCTACACGGCGCACGTTGCCCACCGCCTCGATCATGGTCCGGGCACTGGACACGATGTCATCGATCAGCACTGGTTGGCGGTCTCGCCACGCATCCACGTTCGGCAGACTGACCTCAACGTCCCGGTCACCCTTGCGGGTCTTTTCCAAGACAGTGAACGGCGCAGAAATATCGCTGGCCACCTCGGCCACCCATTGTTCGCTTTCCGAGTCGGGTCCTACCAGCAGAGGTCGCTCGACATGGGCCTGGATCCACGCCGCGATCGATGGAGCCGCCGGGACCACGCGGGTCGGGATGCTGTAGATTTCTCCCAAGGCGTGGTAGCGGTGCAGGTGGGGATCCACCGTCACCAGTCCGTCGAACGCCCCCGACAGGAGGGCTGCATATGTTCGCGAGGTGATCGCCTCACCCGGGTGGAAGCGTCGGTCCTGCCGCAGGTAGGCCAGATACGGCGCCACCAACCAGACACGGCGGGCGCCCAGGTCGCGGGCCGCGTCCGCAGCGAACAGCAAGGCCAGGGTCTTGTCGTCCGGTTGGACCAGGCTTGCGACCAAGATGACTTCACGGCCCTGGACCTGAGCGTCCAGGCGCACCAGGGACTCGCCATCGGGGAAGCGATGCCAGTCCAGCATGACGCATTCAACGGAAAGTTCCGCGGCCAAGGCCCTGGCAAAGGCCTGGTCGCCGGGCAGGTGCATGACGATGGGGTTCACGATGCCTCCGACAGTTCGAAGATGGGCGGACGCGAGGTCACGTACTCCAGCGCATAGGCCAGTTCCCCGGCCGCCTGCGCGTGCAGGGTGAACAGGGGCTGGCCAGGCTCCACGCGGTCGCCCAGACGGACGTGGACATCGACACCGGCGCAGGCCGCTACAGGTGCGCCGGCCAGCTTGGCGGCTCGGGCCAGCAGGCGGTTGTCGACCCGAGCCAGGCGGCCGGCAAAGGACGCCGTCACGACGTGGCGGTGTTCAGCCACGGGAATGTCGCGCATACCACCCTGCGCTTCGCAGATGGCCTGGAATTTCTCCCAAGCCCGCCCGTCTGACAGTACGGCCTGGGCCAGGTTGCGCCCCTGGCCGGCTTGGGCTGCGCCCCCCATTTCGAGGATGTCCGCCGCCAGGTCGAGCGCACGCTGGCGAAGGTCATCGGGTGCGTCCGCAGCTCCCCGCAGCACCGCAACCACATCGCGCGCTTCCAGCGCAGGGCCGATCCCCCGACCCACCGGCTGTCGACCATCGCTGATGCGCAGGGCAACCTGCAGCCCGAGTTGCCGACCCACCTCCTGGAGACGCTGGCCCAGGGCACGCGCCGCCGCCTCGCTGCGCACCTTGGCCGTCGGCCCGACTGGCAGGTCGATCACGACGTGGGTGGATCCCGCTGAGGCCTTCTTGGACAGCACCGACGCCACCAGTTGACCCTCGCTGTCCAGATCGAGCGGGCGCTCGACCCGGATCAGGACGTCATCGGCCGGACTCAGGCGCACGGCGCCGCCCCAGACGACGCAGCCCCCGGTGGCATCGACGACGCGCTGCATGGTGGCAATGTCGAGGTCCACCGGCGCCAAAACCTCCATCGTGTCGGCCGTGCCGGCCGGGGACGTGATGGCACGCGACGAGGTCTTGGGCATGGTCAGGCCGCAGGCGGCCACGATCGGTACCACCAGCAACGTGGTGCGGTTGCCCGGAAGGCCTCCGACGCAGTGCTTGTCCACCACCACCGGTCGGTCCCATTGCAGGCGCTCGCCCACGCCCACCATGGCCCGGGTCAGTCCGACCGTCTCGGCAAGATCCAGCCGGTCGCCGGCGCAGGCCGTGATGAAGGTGGCCAGGTGCAGGTCCGAGTAATGTCCTGCGGCCACGTCGCCGATGATGGCCGCGAAGGCGGCATCGTCCAGGCGATGGCCGTACACCTTGGATCGCAGCAGGCTCAGGGAGTCCAGCGGCGCGGCATGGGCGACCGTCAGCCACGTATCTGCGGACGGCTGCAGTGCGGACCAGGCCGCCTCGGACAAACCGGCCGTGCCATGGGCCAGCCAGTCCCCGTGCACGACATCCAGGGTGGCGACGATCTGGCGATCGCCGCAGCGCACCTGCAGACGCGCCTGCGTGGAGAAGCCTTCGGAGCGGCAGATGGGACAGTCCTGCCGCATGTAGATCACGGGCTCCTGGCGCGTTTCAATGCCGGTGCGCCACGCGCGCAGGCGGTTGCCCGCGTGGTTGGCATGCGCAGCCACTGGCATCGGAGTGATGGTAGTCATGCGAGGTCCACCGTCTGTAGGTAATCGGGCACTCGGGCCGGCCAGCCAAGGTCGTGCTCGATGCGGGCCCGCATGGCATCGGCGGCCGTGGGCTCGCCGTGTGTCACGAAAGTCTGGCGCGGCGGACGTTCGAAGCCGCGCATCCAGGCCAGGATCTCGTCGGCGTCTGCGTGGGCGGACAGGTTGTCCAGGCTGGCGACTTCGGCCCGGACCGGCACCTCGATACCGTGGATACGCACGCTCCTGGCGCCCCCCAGGATGGCCGCGCCGCGGGTGCCGCCGGCCTGGTAGCCCGCGAACAGGATGGTGTTGCGACGATCCGGCGCGAACGACTTGAGGTGATGCACCACCCGCCCGCCGGTGGCCATGCCGCTGGCAGCGATGATCACCAGGGGACCGCGGCGCGCGCTCAGTGCCTTGGAGTCCGCGACCGAGTTGACCAGCGTGGCAGCGTGGCACATGCCACGGCACTGCTCGGGGGTCAGCCGATGCTCGGCCCGGTGCTGGTGGTAGATCCGGGTGGCGTCGAT